>Ga0070667_100002559_pt1 | contig 15795 bp, 12 predicted proteins | sample KBSS33metaG_FD_64659 | JGI IMG/M metagenome (GOLD analysis project Ga0070667, IMG submission 64659) | Switchgrass rhizosphere microbial communities from Kellogg Biological Station, Michigan, USA - KBS S3-3 metaG | ecosystem: Host-associated > Plants > Roots > Rhizosphere > Soil ... | reverse complement strand
GCCACGGCGCGGTCGATCTGAGCCTGGATGATGGAGCCGCCGTAGCGTGCATCGAGCTCTCGCAGCCCGGCGCCGTGGTAGACGCCCAGCATGGCCTCCATGGCGAAGCCCTGCTCGGTCAGCAGTTCGGTCAGCTCGGCCGCGTTGAGTTCCCGGGTGTGGAACGGGTTCAGTGGGGTGTCGCTGCCCGGGGTGAAGGTGATTCGGTTGGGTGTCGACATCAGCAGCACGCCACCGGGACGCAGCACGCGGAGGCACTCGGCGACGAATTGGCCTTGGTCCCAAAGGTGTTCGATGACCTGGAAGTTGACCACCACGTCGACGGAGGCGTCGGGGAGCGGCAGTGCGGCCAGGTTGCCGTGCAACATCTCGACCCTCGGGTAGCGGGCGCGGATGTGCGCCACCGAGGACTCGTCGTAGTCCAGCCCGATCACCCGGCGCGCGACGTCGGCGATGAGGTCGGCGCCATAGCCCTCGCCGGCACCGGCCTCCAGGACGTCGTGGTCGCGGCAGCGCTCGACCAGGCGCCGGTAGACCACTTCGTGGCGGCGGAACCAGTAGTTCTCCTCGGCCAGGTCCGGGACGGTGCGCTCACCGGTCAGCGGCATCACTGGCAAGAGCGTTTCAGCCGAGGCCTCAGTTGTCATCGGCTGGGTTTCGGGAAAAGTGCTCATTAGATAGGCAGGCTAGCCCAGAGTGGTACCGCTTATCCCATGCCCGATCGGTTGGGCCGTCCCACCTGCTGGTTCTGCCATGTTGCCGAACCGCCTCAAGTGTGGTCAAGAAAACAAAAAGGCGGCATCCTCGGGCCGCGTTCGACCAGCTATGGTGTTCCTGCGCCATGCCACATAAGTTACCGAGTAGTAACATGTTGGTCGTTGCGTTAATCGTGAATGCCAGGCCGACCGCCGGCCTCATCGAGGAGGACGAACCACACCCATGACGAACATCGTGGTCCTGATCAAACAGGTCCCTGACTATGAGTCGGAGCGCAAGCTCAACGACGGCGACTTCACCCTCGACCGCGAGTCCGCGGACGCGGTGCTCGACGAGATCAACGAGCGCGCCGTCGAGGCTGCGCTGCAGATCAAGGAGAAGGAAGAGGCCGCCGGCGGCGCCGGCACCGTCACCGTGCTGACCGTCGGACCGGAGCGGGCCACCGAGGCCATCCGCAAGGCTCTGTCGATGGGCGCCGACAACGCGGTGCACGTGAAGGACGACCAGCTGAAGGGTTCGGACATCGTCCAGACCGGTTGGACCCTGGCCCGCGCGCTGGGCACCATCGAGGGCGCCGAGCTGGTCATCGGTGGCAACGAGTCCACCGACGGCGTGGGTGGCGCGGTTCCGGCCGTCATCGCCGAGCTGCTGGGTCTGCCGCAGCTGACCTCGCTGCGGAGCATCTCCGTCGAGGGCGGCAAGGTCACCGGTGAGCGTGAGACCGACGAGGGCGTCTTCGGCCTGGAAGCCGCACTGCCGGCCGTCGTCAGCGTCAACGAGCGCATCGGCGAAGCCCGCTTCCCGTCATTCAAGGGCATCATGGCCGCCAAGAAGAAGCCGGTCACCGTGCTGACGCTGGCTGAGATCGGTGTCGAGGCCGACGAGGTCGGTGTCGCCAACGCCAGCAGCAAGGTGCTGTCGTCGACGCCGAAGCCGGCCAAGGCCGCGGGCGAGAAGATCACCGACGAGGGCGAGGGCGGCAACAAGATCGCTGAGTACCTCGTTGCCCAAAAACTCATCTAGCAGCTGATCTCGACAGAGACTCGCGAAACTTCCACGAAAGACACAGAGGCAAATACGCATGGCTGAAGTACTTGTGCTCGTCGAGCACGCCGATGGTGCCCTCAAGAAGGTGAGCACCGAACTGATCACCGCCGCCCGTGTGCTCGGTGAGCCGGCCGCCGTGGTGGTGGGTGCCCCGGGCACCGCCGCCCCGCTGACCGACGCCCTCAAGGCCGCCGGCGCGGCCAAGATCTACGTCGCCGAGTCGGCTGACGCGGCCAACTTCCTGGTCACCCCGACCGTCGATGTGCTGGAGGCGCTCGTCGAGTCCGCCGGCCCGGCCGCGGTCCTGACCGTCGCCAGCACCGAGGGCAAAGAGGTCGCCGGTCGTCTGGCCGCTCGCCTGGGTGCCGGCCTGCTGGTCGACGTCATCGACGTCAAGGCCGGTGGCATCGGTGTGCACAGCATCTTCGGTGGCGCTTACACCGTCGAGGCGCAGGCCAACGACGTGCTCCCCGTCATCGCCGTCCGTCCGGGTGCCATTGAAGCTGAAGCGGCCGCTGCCGCCGGTGAGGTCGTCAACGTCGAGGTTCCGGCCCAGGCCGAGAACGCCACCAAGATCACCTCGCGCGAGCCGGCTGTCGCCGGTGACCGTCCGGAGCTCACCGAGGCCAGCGTCGTGGTCGCCGGTGGCCGTGGTGTCGGCAGCGCCGACAACTTCGCGGTCGTCGAGGCCCTGGCCGACTCGCTCGGCGGTGCCGTCGGTGCGTCGCGTGCCGCGGTCGACTCGGGTTACTACGGCGGCCAGTTCCAGGTCGGCCAGACCGGTAAGACCGTTGCCCCGCAGCTGTACATCGCCCTGGGTATCTCGGGCGCCATCCAGCACCGCGCCGGCATGCAGACGTCCAAGACCATCATCGCGGTGAACAAGGACGAAGAGGCTCCGATCTTCGAGATCGCCGACCTCGGCATCGTGGGTGACCTGTTCAACGTCAGCCCGCAGCTGACGGACGCGATCAAGGCTCGCAAGGGCTAGTTCTTCGCAGTCACGGAAGTGCCCCGGAACCTAGGTTCCGGGGCACTTTTGCTGCTGCTGGTGCCGTCGGGATTTTCGACCCGGGGTGACAGCGCAGTCGGAGGTAAGGTGCAGCACAGAGAGGCGCGGTGGAGCCCATGTCGATGCCGAGTCGGGGGCAACGTCTGCGCGGTCGCACCGGCGAGTGTGAGACGCTTCGGACTCTGTTGTCGACTGCGCAATCTGGTACCAGCCAGGTACTGGTTGTTCGTGGCGAGCCGGGCGTGGGTAAGAGCGCTCTCCTCAACTACGTTTCAGAATCGGCGCCGGGATTCCTCTGCACACAGGTGGCCGGGGTCGAGTCGGACATGGAACTCGCCTACGCCGGCTTACAGCAGCTGTGTGCCCCGCTGCTCAATCATGTTGATGAGCTCCCGGAACCACAGCGCGAGGCGCTGAACATCGCGTTCGGCCGCGGCGTCGGTGCGACGCCTGACCGTTTCCTCGTCGGGCTGGCGGTATTGAGCCTGATGGCCGCCGGTACCAACGACCGGCCTCTACTGTGCGTCATCGACGACGCACAGTGGCTCGATGAGGTGTCTGTCCAGACGCTTGCGTTCGTAGCACGTCGGTTATTGGCCGAGCCCGTCGCGCTTGTCTTCGGGGCGCGCGATCGTGGTGCCCAGGCACTGGCTGGGCTCCCGGAGTTGGCGCTCACCGGTTTGGCCGACGACGACGCTCGAGATTTGCTCGAGTCAGTTCTGCCGGGCGGCATCGACCCGAGAGTGCGCGACCGCGTCGTGGCCGAGACGCGGGGAATCCCGCTGGCTCTCCTCGAGGTCCCTCGAAACGTTTCAGCAGCCGAGCTTGCCGGCGGGTTCTGGGACATGGGTGCGCGCCGCTCGATAGGTCAGATCGAAGAGAGCTACCTTCACCGGATAAAAAAGTTGCCGCCCGGCACTCGGCAGTTGCTACTTCTCGCGGCCGCCGAGCCGGTCGGGGATGCTGCATTGTTTGTACGCGGCGCCGTGCGGTTGGGGATCTCGGTCAACGGACTCGCACCCGCCGAAGCGGCGGGTGTGATCGAGTTCGGTTCACGGATGCGTTTCCGCCATCCGCTTGTGCGCTCGGCCGCCTACCGTGCGGCAGAACTCACCGATCGCAGAATCGTCCACCGGGTGTTGGCCGAATCAATCGATCCACAGACCGATCCCGATCGCCGGGCGTGGCACGCCGCCATTGCGGCAGCAGGTCCCGACGACGCAGTGGCCGCAGAATTGGAAGCATCCGCGGACCGCGCCCAGAGCAGAGGTGGAATCGCCGCGACGGCAACGTTTCTCGCGCGCGCGACCGCCTTGACATTTGATCCCGCCCTCCGTGTGTCGAGGGCACTCGCCGCCGCGCAAGCCAAGCGCGATGCGGCCGACCCGGCGGCGGCGCATGAGCTGCTTTCGGTTGCCGAAATGGGGCCGATGTCAGATCTTCAACGCGCGCAGGTGACACGGCTCCGCGCGCAGATGACCTTCGCCCGGAGCCGTAGTGGCGAGGCTGGCGCGCCGCCGCTCGCTGAGCCTGCAGCACAGCTGCTGGCGGCCGCACAGCAGCTGGAACATCTCGACGACGAGCTGGCGCGGGAGGCATATCTAGAGGCATTCATCGCGGCGATGTACGCCGGCCGACTCGGTGAGCCCGGTGCGTTGGTAAAGGTCGCCGAAGCGGCCCGCGCTGTGGTCGGTCGTGCATCAAGTCTGGATCATCCGAGCGACCTTCTGTTGAGCGGCTTCGTGAGCCTCGTCACCGGCGGCTCGGCCGCTGCTGCCGAACCGTTGCGTGCGGCGTTGGAGCAGATAAGCCGGCAATCGAAACCCAACGACGGCCAAGCGCTGCGCTGGGCGTCGCTGGGGTTGGCCATCGTGCAGGAAAACGCCGCAGGCGAGCTGTGGGACGACGCGATCTGGAATGAGCTCGCCAGCAACATGGTTCGCGATGCGAGGCATGCCGGGGCGCTCGCGGTCCTGCCGCATGCCCTGGCCTTCCGTGCCGGTACCCACATCTATGCGGGTGAGTTCAGCACGGCGGCAACGCTCCTCGAAGAGGCGGCGTCGATCGCCGCGGCGACGAATCACCTTGCGACGATGCGGTATCACTCGCTGTCTCTGGCCACCCTTCGGGGAAATCCGGCTGAGGCCATTCCCACCATCGAAGCTGCCGCGGCCAATGGCGTCGCCAGGGGCGAGGGGCGTGTACTCGGCTTGACGGGCTATGCGAATGCGGTGCTTTACAACGGCCTCGGGCGATACGAGGAAGCATTCAGGGCCGCCAGCGACGCTTGTGACTACGTCGACATCGGTATTCATGCGTGGTGTCTCTCTGAGATGGTCGAGGCCGCCGTACGCAGCGGAGAGCTGGAGGCGGCTGCCTCCGGCTTGCAACGTCTGGAAGATCGAGTCGGCGCCAGCGGAACCGACTTCGGTCTGGGGTTCCTGGCAAGCACCCGGGCGCTGGTCGCTGACGAGCAGGCCGATGAGCTCTACGCCGAAGCCATTGAACGACTCGGACGCACTCGCATGGTCATTCATCTCGCGCGCGCCCACCTCCGCTACGGCGAATGGTTGCGCCGGATCAACCGGCGCGCCGATGCCCGCCGACACCTCGGTGCCGCTCACGAGATGTACAGCCGAATGGGTGCGCTGGCCTTCGCCGAACGGGCTCGTCGTGAGCTGATCGCCTCGGGTGAAAAGGTCCGGAAACAGCCGATCAGTTCGGGCGACGAGCTGACAGCCCAAGAGGGGCAGATCGCTCGATTGGCCGCAGACGGCCTGACGAATCACGAGATCGGTGCTCAGCTGTTCATCAGCATGCACACGGTCGAATGGCACTTGCGGAAGGTCTTCGTCAAGCTCGGCATCACGTCACGGCGGCAGCTTCGCGCAGTGTCGTGGGTGAGCTAGACGCGACCGTTATTCGGCGAATTTCCCATGGCTCGAAACTTCCCGCATTCGGACCGAAATATCCTCTGGGATAGGGCGAATCACCTCATGCTCGATTCGGCCCGGCCCGGACCACACCATATTGACCTTGAGTCGCTCGTCGAGGTTTGGGTAATCAGAGCGATTGTGGCACCCGCGAGTCTCTCGGCGCGCGAATGCCGCTTCGAGCGTGGCACGCGCGGCGATCACGCTGGCCTTTAGATCGAAGGCATGCGCGAGGTCGTAGAACCCCGCGATATCCGGGTGTACGCCGAGATCGGTTATCCGCAACTCGATGTCGGCCAGCTTGTGGAGTCCCTCAAGCAGCCCCGCTTCGTCGCGCACTACACCGGCGTGCATGGTCATGTCATTGCGCAGCTCACGTTGAAGCCATCGCACGTTCTCCGGCCCGTTGCTGGCCAAGACGCCATCGACTTCGTCTCGCGCCGCCGAAAGCGCTAAGTGCGAACGCTGTTGGGCGCTGAGTCCGGCCGAGTATGCGGCGGCAGCGCAGCCGACGATCCTGCCGTAGACAAGAAGCTCTATGAGTGAGTTCCCGCCGAGGCGGTTGGCGCCGTGCAGGCCACTTGATGCCTCGCCGATCGCGTAGAGGCCCTCGACATCGGTGCTGTGGTCACCCGGCCGAACCCACACTCCGCCCATCGAGTAGTGCGCGGTTGGGGCGATCTCGATCGGCGTGGTGGTGATATCGAGCAGCTGCAGGTCCATGAGCGTCTGATACACGCGTGGCAGACGCTCCATGATCTGCGTCCGCGGCAGGTGCGAAACATCAAGCCACACACCGCCACGCGGCGTGCCGCGGCCCTCCGTGATCTCGGTGTACGCGGCGAGCGCGACCCGGTCCCGGGTCGACAGCTCCATGCGTTCGGGGTCGTAGCGTTTCATGAATCGCTCACCGGCTGCGTTGCGCAGGATGCCACCCTCGCTCCGAGCCGCCTCGGAGACCAGGGTGCCGGCCGAGTCTTCGGGTTCGATGAGCCCGGACGGATGGAACTGAACGAGCTCCGGATCGCGGATCCGGCAGCCTGCCTCATAGGCCAACCGCATTGAGTCGCCGGTGTTTTCATCACGCCGTGATGATGTGCGCCGCCAGATGCGCGTGTGGCCGCCAGTGGCGAGGATGACGGCGTCTGTGTGGATGGTGAACCGCGTGCCGGATTGCAGGTCGAAGCCGTACGCGCCGAAGATGACGTTGTCCAGGACCAGGAGTTTTGTTGTGTAGAACGAGTCGAGGATCGGGATGTCGAGTTCTGTGGTCCGCCTGATCAGAGTTCGCTGCAGTTCCAGCCCGGTGTAGTCGCCGGCGAAGGCGGTGCGGCGGTAAGTATGCGCGCCGAAGAAGCGTTGTGAGATGCGGCCGTCCTGCTCGCGCGCGAAGGCCATGCCCCACCGTTCCAGATCCCGGATCGACTCCGCCGCCCCCTCGGTGACTACTCGAACCGTCTCCGGGTCAGCGAGCAGATAACTCTCAGTGAGGGTGTCGGCGGCGTGCTGTTGCCACGTGTCCTCCGCATCCATGGTGGCCAGTGCCGCGTTGATACCGCCGGCGGCCAGCGTCGTGTGTGCGTCGGTCCGAGGTCTCTTTCCAACCACCAGGACATCGATTCCGCGTTCTCTGAGTTCGATCGCGGCGCGTAACCCGGCGCCCCCGGTGCCGACGACGAGCACGGAGGTCGCGATCCGTTGGTCCTCGTGGTTCATCTGGACTCCTCACCTTGCTGTCAGAACGGATCGACCCTCGTGTGTTCATCCCGAAATTCCTGGAACCACGCGGGACTACGGACTCCCAAGGGCTCGCGAACCGGCCATGACCGCCAGGCTTGATTCGACGGTCCGACAAGGACAGAAAGGCGGAGATCGTGGACGTCTATGAGGCAGTGACCAGTCGACGGGCGGTACGAGGTTTCCTCGACAAGGAGGTTCCGCGAAAGGTCCTGGAGCGCGTGCTGTCGGCCGCGGCCTGGGCGCCGTCCGGATCGAACATCCAGCCGTGGAACGTCTACGTGGTCACGGGCGAGCCGTTGGCCGAGCTCAAGAAGCGTGCCACGGGGAGAGTGGCCGACGGCGTCCTCTGGGATGACCGCGAGTACGTGATGTACCCGCCGGCGATGAAGGCTCGGTACCGCGATCGCCGTGAAGCGTTCGGCAACGAGCGGTACAGCGCGCTCGGCATCGCCCGTGAGGACTGGGAGGCGCGTCAGCGCGCCGCCATCGCCAACTGGGACTGCTTCGGTGCGCCGGCCGCCCTGTTCTGCTATATCGACCGAGACCTGGGCGTCGCTCAGTGGGCAGACCTCGGCATGTACCTGCAGAGCGTGATGCTGTTGCTACGTGCCGAAGGGATGCACAGCTGCCCGCAGATGGCGTGGTCGCAGGTGCACAACACCGTCGCCGAGATCGTGTCGCCTCCTGACGAGCTCATGCTGTTCTGCGGCATGTCGATCGGCTACGAGGACACCACCGTTGACTATGTCCGGACTGGTCGGGCTGTGCTCGATGAGACGGTCACGTTCATCGAGAGCTGACTGGGTGATGGCTGCTACCTTGCCGAGCGCTACGACCTGGTCCGATAAGGATCTCGCTGCGCGGTTCGCCCGCGAAGCGGCGCCGCTGTTCGCAGTGTTGTCACGTGGTGCGATGCGGTTGACCCACAACGCCGCCGACGCCGAGGATCTGCTGCAGGACACGCTGTTGCATGCTTACGCGGGCTTCGGCACGTTCCAGGACGGCAGCAACTTGCAGGCCTGGCTGTTCCGCATCCTCTACAACCGCTGGGTGAGTGGCTACCGCGCCAAACAGTCCCGGCCGCGCGAGGTCTCGGTCGGCGCGATCGCCGAATGGGAGCACGCGGGCAGAGTTGAACGGCAATCCGCCCAGCGCGGCTCTGTCGAGGCCGAGGTCGTCGATGTGTTGCCGGGCAACGAGATGAAGGCCGCGATCGACGGATTGCCAGAGGTTTTCCGTGCCGCCGTGTACTACGCCGACGTACAGGGCTACACCTACGCGGAAACCGCGGTGATTCTGGGAATTCCGCAGGGCACGGTCATGTCACGCGTGTCGCGAGCCCGACAGCGGATGCGTATCTCGTTGGCACCGCACACATCACAACCAGAAAGGGGCGATCGTGCCGAAAACCTATGGCGGGTGGGAGAAAGCGCTGACCGTCCTGGATGACGTGCATCGGCCGTTCATACCCGAACGTCCCGAACTCAAGACCGTTGTCGCCGACCTTGCGCCCGGTAGCGCGGGCTTTCCGCCGCACCGGCACTCGGGCCCGAGTTTCTACTACATGTTGGAAGGCGAGCTGAAGTTCGAGCTGGACGGCGAGTTGCCGCGCGTCATGCGCGCCGGCGAAGCGTTCTGGGAACCGGGTGGCGATGTCACCCATGTCGTCAATGCAAACAACCGCGATGACATGCGTTGCCGCTTTGTCGTCACGATGATGGCGAGTTCGGAGGGCGCGATGCGAGAACTGGTGCCGTCGGCGTCGGACGGTTACGACGCCGCTTGGGAAAGCGCATTGACGGTGATGCAGAAGGTGCAGCCGCCGTTCATTTTCGACGACGCGCACGCCATGACGGTCATCATCGATTACTCGCCGGGCAGTGCGGGCGCTCCGCCGCACAAACACCTGAGCGGGCCGGCGTTCGGCTACGTCATCGAAGGGGAGATGCTGTTGGAGCTCGAAGGCGAGCCGCCCCGCGTGATCCGCGCCGGGCAGGCGTTCTGGGAACCTGGCGGTGACGTCGTCCACTATTCGGACGCGAACAACCGCGACGACGCGCGGTGTCGCTTCATGGTCACGATGCTCTGCGTTCCGGGTCAGCCGATGCTCACCCTCGTCGACGAGGCGGAGCTGGAGTCACGCGCGCACCTGCGGGTGCGCGCTGTCGAAACCGTTGTGCCGGAATGAAGCAGGAAGTCGGACCAACCGTTCACCGAACAACGGCATTGCGACTACGGACTATCGAGGGTTCCTATTCCGGTCCGGAGCGCCACGCTGGGCAGGAAGCACAACCAAGAACGATCAGGAGGAGAGCAAGATGAGTGTCTCGTATCCCGGTGGGACGCGGCTCGATGAGCTGGTTCCGTCGCGCTATGCGGTTCAGGTCGGTGACTTCGAGGTAGTGGTCATCAGCGATGGCGTGGTACCCATCGGTGCTGACCTCACTGCCACGAACGCCGATCCGGCCATCCTGAAGTCATGGCTGGATGCGATGTTCCTGCCGTCGGACGTGATGGACTGGCCGTTGAACGTCGTGGTGGTCCGCAATAGCAGCCAGACCATTCTCGTCGACGCTGGGCTGGGTCAGGACTTCGCCTTCTCGGATCCCTCGCGGGCCGGCCTCCTGGCGATGCGACTTCAGGGCGCCGGTATCGACCCCATGTCGGTGACCGACGTTGTGCTGACTCACATGCACATGGACCACATCGGTGGCCTGCTCGGTGACGGCTTGAAGAGCCGGCTGCGGCCGGACCTGCGGATTCACTTGTCGGCTGCCGAGGCAGAGTTCTGGGAGGCACCCGATTTCTCCCAGACAGTCATGGCACCCGGTGTACCGGAGGCATTGCGGTCCGCAGCGACGCGGTTCTTGGACGAGTACCGCGATCATCTGCAAACATTCGAGACGAACTACGACGTCGCGCCCGGAGTGCAGATCAGTCGTACCGGCGGTCACACCCCTGGGCACAGCATCGTGCGAGTGGAGTCCGGTGGCGACCGGCTGATGTTCGCCGGTGACGCGCTGTTCCAGGCCACGTTCGAGCACCCCGAGTGGCACAACGGCTTCGAGCACTACCCCGAAGTGGCCGCAGCCGTCCGGGTCGAGCTGATGCGCGAGCTCGCCTCGACCCGTGGGGCACTGGTTGCCACCCACTTGCCGTTTCCATCCGTCTGCCATGTGGCCAACGCCGGCAACGCATTTCGTTGCGTGCCGGCGGTCTGGGACTATTAATCAGGAGAAATCATGTTCGATACATCCGATCTGGCCAACGTCATGAAGACGGTTCAGACCGTCACCCCACCGTTCATCCCCGCCGACGCCCACGTGATGACCATGGTGATCACGTGGCCTGCCGGAAGCCCGGGCGCGCCGCCGCACCGCCACCCCGGCGGCCCGGCCTTCGGCTATGTACTTGACGGCGAAATGCTGTTCGAATTGGAGGGCGAAGCGCCTCGGGTGGTCAAGGCCGGCGAGGCGTTCTGGGAGCCCGGAGGTGACGCCATCCACTATTCCGACGCCAACAACCGCACCGATATCCCGGTCCGGTACCTGGTTACGATGCTTTGTACGCCTGGCCAGCCGATGCTTGTCGTCGTCGATGACGACGAACTCGAAGCCCGTAAGGACCGGCGAGTCCGACAGTGACCGAGTTTGGTGATGTCGTCCGGTCGCGGCGTTCGTCGCGGATGTTCTTGCCGGACAAGGCTGTTCCGCGCGAACTCCTCGACGAAGCACTCGAGTTGGCAATCCGGGCGCCGTCGAACTCCAACACTCAACCCTGGCACATCTACCTTGTCAGCGGCGAGCGGCGCGATCGTCTCGTCGAAGCGCTGCTCACCGCGGTCGATGCGGCGCCGCTGGAGATGGATAGCGTCGGCCTGCCGCCGCAGTTTGCGCACCTGCGCCGCCAGAGTGGTGCCCAGGTTTACGGCGCCATGGGAATTGCCCGTGACGACGCTGCGGGTCGTTGGGCGGCGCGGCGCCGCAACTGGGAGTTCTTTCATGCCCCGGTCGGGGCGGTCGTGTGCATGCATCGCGAGTTCGGGAATGTCGATGCGGTGGGCGTCGGGATGTTCCTGCAGACCCTGTTGCTGGCGTTGAACGAACGAGGCCTCGGCAGTTGCGTGCAGATGTCCATCGCGCTGTTTCCCGACGTCCTGCGTGAGCAGCTTGGCATTCCGGATGAGCTGGCGATCCTGTGCGGGGTATCGATCGGCTACGCGGACCCCGCATTTCCGGCGAACAACCTGGCCACCCCACGGAATCCCGTTGGCGAGAACGTGGTGTTCCTCGACAAATGACGTCATTGCGGCGGACTACGGGCTTTCCAGGGTCCGGCCAGCGGCGCAGGCTGTCAATGTGAAAGCAAGACAACGAAATCGATGACGAAAGGTGTGTTTCATGAAGATCACGGTGATAGGCGCCAGCGGCCAGGTCGGTTCGAAGGTCGTCGCGCTGCTCAAGGAGGCCGGTCAGGAGATTGTGGCGGCTTCCCGGGACACGGGCGCCGACGTTCTGACCGGCGCCGGCCTGGCTGAAGCGCTTACGGGCTCGGACGTGCTGGTCGACGTCGTCAACTCCCCGGACTTTTCCGACGGCCCGGTGCTGGAATTCTTCACCAAGTCGGCGACGAACCTGACGACAGCGGCCAAGAAAGCGGGTGTCGGCCACTATGTCGCATTGTCGATCGTGAACTGTGACGGCCTGCCCGACAGCGGGTACATGCGGGCGAAGGTGGCGCAGGAACGCATCATCACCGAGTCCGGACTGCCGTACACGATCGTGCGGGCAACTCAGTTCGCAGAATTCGCTGTCGCGATCACCGCGTCGCTGACGGTCGACGGTGAGGTGCGTGTGCCCGAAGGCCACATCCAGCCGATCACGGGCGCCGAGGTCGCCGCCCAGGTCGCTCGCGCGGCACAGGCGGCGCCGGCTGACGGCATCGTCGACGTCGGCGGGCCGGAGAAGCTGACCTTCGTGCAGCTGGCCGAATTGGCGCAGGCTCACACCGGCGCGAACCTGCCGATCATCGTCGATCCGGCGGCCGTCTATTTCGGCACGAAGGTTGGCGATACTGGGCTGGTCACCGGCGAAGGCGCAACCCTCGCGACGACGCGCCTGGCGGATTGGTTGGCGGCGCAATAGTACGAACCGGTCGGGTTCGTTGCACCGGTCCTTGCCAGAAACTGAAACGTGTTCCACCATGCATCGATGACGCATGGCGGCGACAGCGCGACGTTTGACCCGGACGTACTCCGGCAGCGGTATGCCGAGGAACGTGCGCGGCGGCTGCGGAGCGACGGCATCGGCCAGTACGTCGAGATCGCCGGCCGGTTCGCGTCCTTCGGTGAAGACCCTTGGGCGGAGCCGGGTTTCACCCGGCCACCGCTGACCGACGACGTCGACGTCGCGATCATCGGGGCCGGTTTCGGCGGCCTGCTCACGGGCGCCCGGCTGCGTGAACTGGGTGTGGCGGATGTCCGGCTGATCGACAAGGCCGCCGACGTGGGCGGCACCTGGTACTGGAACCGGTACCCCGGCATCGCCTGCGACGTCGAGTCGTACGTGTACATGCCGCTACTGGAAGAGTTGGGCTACGTACCGACCGAGAAATACGCCAATGGTCCCGAGATTTTTGCGCACTGCCGGGCCATTGCCGAGCACTACGACCTCTACCGCAACGCCTGCCTGCAGACCGAGGTGCGGGAAATCCGTTGGGACCCGGACGATTCGCGCTGGGTGATCGGCACCAACCACGGCGACGCCATCCGGGCCCGGTTCGTCTCGATGGCCAATGGTTACCTGCAGAAGCCGAAGCTACCGGGGATCGAGGGCATCACCGATTTCACTGGCCATGCGTTCCACACCAGCCGCTGGGATTACGGCTACACCGGGAGGGCGCTCGAGAACCTGGCCGACAAGCGGGTCGGGATCATCGGGACCGGCGCGACGTCGATCCAATGTGTGCCACGGCTGGCGCAGGCAGTCGGGGAGTTGTTCGTCTTCCAGCGCACGCCGTCGACGGTCGACGTGCGAGCGAACGCGCCGACCGACCCGGCGTGGGCCGCGACGCTGGAACCCGGTTGGCAGCAGCGCCGCATCGAGAATTTCCAGATCCTCACCGCGGGCGGCCAGGCCGACGAGGACCTGGTGGCTGACGCCTGGACCAGCCTGGCCAAGGCCATGCCGATCGCCAAAGCGGGAACCGATCCGCGGGCGTCGACGGCCGAACTGGCGGACTTCGCGAAGATGGAAGAGATCCGCGCGCGGGTCGACGCGTTGGTTGCCGACCCGGCCACCGCCGAGGGACTCAAGCCCTGGTACGGCTACTACTGCAAGCGGCCCTGCTTTCACGACGAGTACCTGCAGACGTTCAACCGCGACAACGTCACCCTGGTCGACACCCGGGGCCGCGGTGTCGAGCAGATCAGCGCCACCGGCGTCGTCGTCGACGGAGCCGAATACCCGCTGGACTGCCTGATTTTCGCCACCGGATTCGAGGTCGGCACCGACTACACCCGGCGCACGGGCTTCGAGGTGGTCGGCCGCGACGGAAAAACGTTGACCGGCAAGTGGTCCGACGGGGTGCGCACCCTGCACGGGCTGCACGTCAACGGTTTTCCGAACTGCTTCATCGCCAGCATCGCACAGTCGGGGTTCACGGTGAACTTCCCGTATCTGATCGACACTCAGGCCCGGCACACCGCATGGGTCATCGCGTGGGCTCTCAAGAACGACATCGCGGTGCTCGAGGCTTCCGTCGACGCCGAGGCGGCCTGGGTCGACACCGTGGTGGCGCGTTCCGTGGTGATCTCCGGTCGGCGCGAGGCCTGCACGCCCGGCTATTACAACCGTGAAGGGCAACCCAGCGGCCGGCTGAACCAGGACAGCTTCTTCTTCGGCAGCCCCACCGAGTACGCCGACATCCTCGCGGCGTGGCGCGATGCGGAAACCCTTGAAGGACTGGTCATCACGTGAGCACGGCTCTACTATGCGACGGGCAGTTGGTGCCGGGGCGCGGCGGCGAGTTCGCGACGGTCAACCCGGCCACCGAGGAGACACTGGGGTACGCGGCGGATGCGGACGCCGACGACATGGATCGCGCCATCGCCGCCGCCCGCGCCGCATTCGACGACACCGACTGGTCCCGCGACACCGACCTGCGGGTGCACTGCCTACGGCAGTTACGCGATGCGCTCAATGACGAGATCGAGCTCCTGCGAGCCATCACCGTCGCGGAAGTCGGTGCCCCGGTGGCGCTGACCTACGGCGGGCATCTGCAGCTTCCGGTCGACGGTCTGGGTTATGTCGCCGACCTTGCCGAAAACTACACATGGACAACTGATCTCGGGGACGCTGCCCCGTTCGGTAAGCCGACGCGGCGCACCGTCGTCCGGGAGCCCTGCGGCGTCGTCGGCGCGGTCACGCCCTGGAATTTCCCGCACCAGATCAACTTCGCCAAACTCGGCCCGGCGCTGGCCGCGGGCAACACCGTTGTGCTCAAGGCCGCGCCGGACACCCCGTGGTGTGCGGCCGAGGTCGGGCGAATCATCAATGAGTGCACCGACATTCCCGCGGGTGTCATCAACGTCATCACTTCGAGTGATCACCGGATCGGGGCCCAACTCACCGAGGACCCGCGGGTGGATCTGGTGTCGTTCACCGGGTCGACGGCAACCGGCCGGGCAGTCATGGCGGCCGCGTCGCACACCATCAAGAAGGTGTTCCTGGAACTGGATGGCAAGTCGGCCTACATCGTGCTCGACGACGCCGACCTGCCCGCGGCCTGTGCCGCCGCGGCTGCCGGTGTCGCGATGCACGCCGGGCAGGGCTGCGCCTTCACCACCCGACTCCTCGTGCCCCGTGCTCGCTACGACGAAGCGGTCGCCGCGGCGGCAACAGCCATGTCCGGCACCGGTTTCGGCGACCCCACCGACCCGGCCACGTTGTGCGGCCCACTGATCTCGGCGCGGCAGCGCGACCGGGTCGAGGGCTACCTGCGGCTGGCGGTCGAGGAGGGCGGCCGGTTCGCGTGTGGTGGCGGACGCCCCGCGGACCGGACCCGAGGCTTCTTCATCGAGCCGACTGTCATCGCCGGCCTCACCAACGATGCCCGCGTCGCCCGCGAGGAGATCTTCGGTCCGGTGCTCACTGTGCTCGCCCATGACGGTGACGCCGACGCCGTGCGGATCGCCAACGACTCGCCCTATGGCCTGTCGGGCGCGGTCGTCGGCACCGACCAGGACCGCGTCGACTGGGTCGCGTCGCGGCTGCGCACCGGAACCATCAACGTCAACGGCGGTGTCTGGTACTCGCCGGATGCGCCGTTCGGCGGCTACAAGCAGTC
>Ga0070667_100002547_pt1 | contig 15852 bp, 18 predicted proteins | sample KBSS33metaG_FD_64659 | JGI IMG/M metagenome (GOLD analysis project Ga0070667, IMG submission 64659) | Switchgrass rhizosphere microbial communities from Kellogg Biological Station, Michigan, USA - KBS S3-3 metaG | ecosystem: Host-associated > Plants > Roots > Rhizosphere > Soil ... | reverse complement strand
AACTCCCGCTCGGCGATGGAGCGGGAGGAGGACAGGAGGGCTATGCCTATCGAGGCAAGGTCGTCCGCCTGAACCGCCGGGACTTCGATCAGTGGGAAGCTGCGTTCCACACGATCGCCGACCTCAAGGCCGAACTGATCGCGCTGGATGCTTGGCTGCAAGGGCCAGACGTGAAGGACGCGACCCGCAAGAAGTGGTTCATGGCCGTGTCCGGGGCGCTGAACAAACGGCATCAGGAGAACCTGGCGCGCGGCCCTGCCCAGCCATCTCCCCGCAACCGGCAGGAAATGGACGAAGCGGAAGCACGGCGAGCATTCGAGCGGCGCTATCCAATCCAGCAGCTCACCTTGGCTGAAGCCGAAGGGATGATGGCCGGAGTCGAACTTGAGCGCTGGAAAGCGAGGAACCTGCACTCATGACCCACGTCAACCACGCCCCGATACCGCCCGTCCGCAAGCGCCCTCACAGAACACCCCACATTGCCACGAACATCACTTTGGAAGGGCAAACCCCCGTGAACCAAAACACCCTGTTCGAAATGGGCGAAAGCACGAGCCCAGCCCATCTGACGCCGGCGGAAACGATCGCCTACCGCATGATCTACAACGCGGCCGAAGCGGATGAACCCTGCCCGATGAACATCGACATCGAGATCGAGATCGGCGCCAGCAGCAGTAGCATGGGGCCTAAGACGGTGGCGCGCTTGGAGGCAAAGGGTCTGATCACGGTCAAGCGCCACCATCGCGCTCGCATTGTCACGATCGTGGCTACGGGCAAGACCACAGCCTGCCCGCCTGACCAACGCGTGGACCTGCCGCGCCGTGACCGTGGCACGCACAGTGATGGCCCGCTGTTGACCGCCCTGGCCGAACTGGGCGTGCCCGAACAGGTGGCCGATCTGATGCTCGGCGGTCTGCCCGCGCTGGGCAAGCTGGATCGCTTGTTGGACCGGGCGAAGGAATGCGTTGCCCGTCGGCGCAATGGCTATCTGCTGGGGGATCGGTGATGTCTCTCACGCCAAGGCAGCAACGATTCGTCGAGGAATATCTCGTTGATCTGAACGCCACGCAGGCAGCCATTCGCGCGGGCTACAGTCCCAAGACCGCCGAGCAGCAGGGTAGCAGGCTGTTGAGCAATGCTAAGGTTGCCCAAGCCATCTCTGTGGGGCGGCAGGCATTGAGCGAACGGACCGAGATCACGCAGGATATGGTCCTGAAGCGGCTATGGGATATCGCTAACGCCGACCCGAACGAGATCAGCCAATACCGCAGGAACGCGTGTCGATATTGCCATGGGCATGGCCACCGATACCAGTGGCGGGATGAGGCAGAGTGGGAGGATGCATACACCTTGGCTCGCAGCAAAAAGAAGCCGAAACCGACCGACGAAGGGGGCTTCGGCTTCGATCAAAACGCTGAACCGCATCCCAATGTACGCGCTGCAATGGCGAAGGCATCGGCCGGACGTTCATCGCTGACACACGGCTGCTAAAGGGTTCAGCCCTCGCCCTGTTCGCCGGCATCAAGGAAACGCGCGATGGCATTGAAGCCAAGACGCTTGACCAGATGGCCGCGCTTGACCGCGTCGCCCGCGTCCTCGGCATGTTCAAGGACAAGCTCGAAGTAGACGTTCCAGAAGACCTGGCCGCTCTGCTCGCAGCTGCTCGTGAACGCGCCATTGGCAATCGGGGGTAGAATGTTGAAGGCGGATTTCACGAAGCAGGTCGCGGCGGACATTGGCGGATTCACCCACGATCCGCTCGGCCACGCCCTGTATGCATTTCCCTGGGGGACGCGGGAGCTTTCCGGGATCACGGGTCCGCGCACATGGCAGCGCGAGGTACTGAACGAGATCGGCGAGCATCTGCGCAATCCAGCAACCAGATTCCAACCCCTGCGCATAGCCCGTGCATCTGGCCATGGGATCGGCAAATCGGCATTGATTTCGATGGTGATCAAGTGGGCGCTCGATACCTGCCCTGACGCGCGGGTCGTGGTGACCGCCAACACGCAGGATCAGTTGGACAGCAAGACGAGCCCGGAAATCCACAAGTGGGCGCGGATGGCGCTCACTGCTGATTGGTTCGATCTGAACAAGCGGTCGATCGCGTCATCTGTGCCGGGCCGCGCGTCCTCCTGGCGCTGCGACCTGGTGACGTGGAGCGAGCACAACACGGAAGCGTTCGCCGGCTTGCATAATCAGGGCCGCCGCATCGTTCTGATCTTCGACGAAGCCAGCGGCATCGCCGACAAGGTGTGGGAAGTTGCCCTGGGCGCGCTGACCGACGCCGATACTGAAATCCTGTGGCTGGCGTTCGGCAACCCCACTTTGAACACGGGCGCTTTCCGCGAGTGCTTCGGCAAGCACCGCAACCTGTGGCGCACCGCGCAAATTGATAGCCGCACGGTCGAGGGCACGAATAAGGCCTACCTGCAGGAACTCGTCGACACCTATGGCGAGGATAGTGACATCGCGAGGGTTCGCGTTCGTGGTATCTTCCCGTCTGCCTCATCGATGCAATTCATCGCCATGGGCTCCGTGGAGGAGGCGCAGAAGCGCGATATCCCTCACGGCCTGCCTGGTGACCCGATTATCTTCGGCCTGGACTGTGCCCGCTTCGGAGACGACGAGAGCGTGCTTGCCATTCGCAGGGGCCGCGACGCGCGATCACTGCCTTGGAAGTCGTGGAACCACATGGATTCCATGATCCTGGCGGGCGATATCGCCTTGGAGGCCGCGCGCTATCACCCAGATGCGATCTTCGTCGATGCGGGCAATATCGGTGCCGCAGTGGTCGATCGCCTGCGTCAGTTGATTCCCGACACGCCGGTGATCGAGGTATGGTTCGGCGGCAAGGGACGCGATGCCGAACTTGAGCCGGGCGTCACGGTGCCTACCGCCGACAAGCGCGCTGAAATGTGGACGCGCATGCGGTCCTGGCTGCGATCGGGGGCTATCCCGGATAAGGAACGCCTGCGCGATGACCTGATCGGGCCGACTTATGCGTTCGCCGCCGACGACACGCGTGTGCAGTTGGAGCGCAAGAAGGACATGAAAAAGCGCGGCCTGCCCAGCCCGGACTGGGGCGATGCGCTGGCCTGCACCTTCGCCGAACCTGTCATGCCGCGCGCGGTGCCAGGCTATCTGGATCCTGACAATCACGGGGGTGGCAACCGCTATGACGAACTCTGCTGATCATGCCTATCAGCAGTATGCGCGGGGCCTCGTTGCGTTGGGTTGGCCGCGTGTCTGGGTGATCAACAACGAGCCTGCACTGCGAGCCCGTTTTGCGAGGGATGGGCAACCATTTCCCCCGCCGCCCGCTCCAGCGGCCCCACGCGATCGATATGAGGAGCTATGACGGCAATGCAGAGCTCAACGCCCAGCGATCCAAGCGCTGCCCTTGACGATTACTTCCGCAATAGCCGCGTGCCCGAAACCAGCAGCGACCTGGCATCATCTGTGTGCGCTGCGCTCAACGCTGCTGGGTATGACATCGTGAAGGCTACCGGCCGAAGTGCCGATCTCCGCGTCATCCCCTGCGAGCCGCGTGGCGACGACGTGCGCCGCGCGCTGCTCGATATTCTGGTGCTGGCCCGGCGTAGGGAACTGTCTTCCGTGGCCATCGCCTATGTCGATCGTGACGGTTGCTCGGGCTGCGCCTATTCTGCCGCACCATCGCGTGCCACGCAAATTGGATCGGTCGAGGCAATGAAGCACCGCTTGCTGCAAAGCTGGCTGGGTGCATAGGGCGGGCGATCTCGATCTGGTAAATACGACGCGGGATTGATGTGACGAACGGTAAGGCTATTAGCGATCAGCCAGATTGTTCTTTTCCCACTTGTCGCACATGGCGGCGGTCACATGAATTGTCGGTAGATTGACATCCAAAATTGCAAATGCTGGGTGGCGATCGATCTCATCTTCTGCCGCCGCCAAGATGATGCCGATCTGGCGTGAAGCCACAAGTGCACTGCTGTAACGGATTTCCACCTTTCGGCCATCCGATCGCATCGCTGTTGCGACGATGTCTGTGCCCTCTCTTTTCTGGTCCTCTATGTTCATGGATCATGCCTTAATGGTTGTGACCAGCATTTAGGCCGCCGATGGAAACTCGGCAACCGGCGGCCGGGATTCACGCCCCACGCTGCCCCGCATAGGCCGGTCTCCTGCATCGACAGGAGGCACCTATTTGCAGCACGCCCACCATTCCGACGCCAACCGCGCGGCAAGCCACCAAGCTGCCTGACGCAGGCGCGCCGACCAGTAGCAACGACAACAGCAACTGGCGCAAGGCCATTCTCGCCGGCATGGTGACGTCGCCGCAAGGTGTGCTGGGCTCGCCCACGACCAGCAAGACAACGCTCGGCTGATGGCAGACCGGCCCACCCTCTCAGCCCGTGTGCAGGCTGGGCCGCTGGACGATGATCGCGCCCGTGCGATCCGCAAGCACTGCGAGATGCGCCTTGGCCAACTGAAATCGATCCGCAGCGATTATGAGCAGGAAGCGGAGCAGATTGCCCGCTTTGCCCAGCCTGCACGCTCTCGATTCCTGTCCAACAGCAAGGACCAGAACAGCGGCCGGCGCCGCATGTGGAACAAGACGCTGTTCGATCCGCACGGCATCGAGGCATTCCGCACGCTCACCAATGGCATGACATCGGGCTTGTCGAGCGCCTCGCGCCCCTGGTTCACGCTCAAGACTGCCGACGATGCGATGATGGACGAGCCTGGTGTGCGTGACTGGCTGAGCGAAGTCGAGCGCCGCATGTACACGTTCTTTGCGCGGACCAACTTCTACGGCGCAGTGAAGGCCGGCTATGGCGAAATGGGCCTGTTTGGCACCGAGGCCTGCGTAATGGTCGAGCACTGGCAAGCCGGCGCCGTCTGCCATCCCCTGACGTTCGGCGAATACTGGATCGCCATGTCTGACGCCATGGTTCCCGATACGCTCTATCGCCTGTGCTCCATGAGCGTGAAGCAGGCCGTGGACACGTTTGGCGATGCTGTCTCTCGTCCCGTGCGGGCGCAGTACGATAGCAGCCAATACGACAAATCCGTCGAAATCTACCATGCCATCGAACCTGATCCCGACCATCAACCCAGACGCTTGGGCGCAAAGCCATGGCGCAGTGTCTATTGGGAAACCGGCGGCAAGGCAGGCTCGGTGCTCAAGGTGTCGGGCTATGCGGACCAGCCCTTTTGGGCGCCGCGCTGGGACGTGGTTGGCGGCGATACCTATGGCGTGTCGCCCGGCATGGAGGCCCTGCCGGCCCTGCGCGAATTGCAGATGCAGTCCAAGCGCCGCAATGAAGCTATCGATGCCATGGTCAAGCCCGAGAAGATCGTGCCGCCTGGTGTACGCCTGACCGGCGAGCCGGGCCGCACCGTCACCGCATCCGGCGTGGACAAGGATGGCGTACTGATCCCGTACCAGATGCCCTATCAGGCTGTGGCCGCGATCGGTGGTGAGATCGACAAGTGCAAGCAGCAGATCGACGGCCTGAGCTTTGCCGACTTGTTCAATGCGATCACCAACATGCGCGGCGTGCAGCCACGCAACATGGAAGAGATCGCCGCGCGGAATGAGGAAAAGCTGACCCAGCTTGGCCCGGTGATCGAGCGCGTGGGCAACGAGAAGCTGGAAGTGGCAATCGACCGCGCGTTCGGCATTATGAGCCGGGGCGGGATGCTGCCACCGGTGCCCGAAGCTATCGGCGGAATGCAAATCAACGTCGAGTTCGTCTCGATCCTCCAGCAGATGCAGCGCATGGTTGGCATCGGCCAGATTGAACGCGTGGTGGGCTTTGTCGGCAACCTGGCCGCCGCGCATCCTGAGGCCCTGGACAAGATCGACTTTGACGAAGCGATCGATGAATACGGCTATCGCGCCGGCACGCCCGCTAAGTTGATCCGCACGGCCGATCAGGTGTCTGATATCCGCAACCAGCGCGCACAGGAACGGCAAGCCCAACAGGCAGCAGCGATGGCTCCCGTGGCCAAGGACGGTGCGGCGGCGGCTGAATTGCTCTCCCGCACCGATGTTGGCGGCGGGCAAAGCCTGCTGAACCGGATGCTGCCTGCATGAGCCGGCCAGACCTTACCCAGAAATATAACACGCCGCTTTCTCCGCAGGAGGAGGCGAGGTTTCAGGTGTGGGCCAAAGCTCACAATCGCCAGGCCGACACGTTCGATTATGACTTGCGTGGAGCATGGAAGGCAGATGCCAAGGCCGCATCGAATGGCCATCTGCCCGACACGTGGAAGAAGCCCAATCATCCCACTTTCAGCGACGAAAGCCAATATTCGAACGCGCAGATGCCAGGTGGCCAATGGGTCGAGGGCAAGAAGGGCAAGTGGCAATTCAAGGCATCTGACTGGAACATCAGAAACCTTGGCGTCAAAGGCTTGCAGCAATACTTCCAGCAGGTCGAACCTGACGCGGCGTTGATCCTGCCTCTCGCCAATCGCCTCTATCCCAACGATGGTGGCCAATGACGCAAGAGCAGCGCGATGCAGAGTTTCTGCTCTCCCGCCCTGAGTTCATGCGCTTCCTCAGTGCTGCGATTCACGCCGCCGGGATCGTGGGGCAGCAAGTTGGAGCCGATGGGCATTTGACGCGCGATCTCAGCTTTCTTGAGGGGCGCCGCAGCCTGGGGTTCGATTTGCTGCAAATGGCCCATGCTGGCCAGCCCGAGCCGATCCGCGCCAGCGACACGCAGGCCCTGACGACACTCACCGCAGCGCTTCGCCAAACTCTCAACCCGCAGGATACCGCAAATGACCGACGCCGCACCCGCACAGATCGATACGCCGACCTCCCCGACGCTGACGCCTGATGCAGCGCCCGCCGCCGCGCCTTCTGGCGACGGTACTGTGCTGGGTGGCGATCTACCCGCCGATGCTGCGCAAAAAGCGCCCGAGACCCCGGCCCAAGCCGATCCGGCCGCGCCCGCAGCCGACAAGCCTCTCGTGCCGGAAAAGTACGAGTTGGCTCTGGAAGGCCTGACGCTTGATCCCACGCTGGTTGAGGCGGCTGATCCCGTGTTCCGCGAAATGGGTCTGACGAACGAGCAGGCGGGCAAGCTGCTGCCGCTCGCCCAGCAAGTGCAGGAACGCACCACGCAAGCGCTGATCCAGCAACTGACCGATGGCGCCGCAGCGCAGAAGAAGGAATGGCTCGACGCGTTCGTGGCCGATCCTGAAATCGGCGGGGCCAATCGCGAGCAGACCGAGCACATGGCCGCGCGTGGCTTGGATGCCCTTGGGTTCACCAAGGAGCATCCGTTCCGCAAGGCCCTGACCGAATCCGGCTTTGGTAACCACCCTGACATGATCCGCGCATTCCGCGCTGTCGGGCAGATGGTTGGCGAGGACGGCACTTTCGCGCGCGCTGGCGCCGGAAGCGACAACCGCCCCGTCTGGGAGCGGCTCTACCCCAACGACTCCCAGCGATAAGGAAGCCTTCTCATGGCAATTCTCGGTACCTCCTATTGGAACTTGATTGACGTTCTCAAGGCCAGCTCTGATGGCACCGGTGACGTGGTCGAGGCTCTGACCCAACTGACGCCCTTCATGAAGGACGCCAATGTCATCACCTGTAACAGCGGCACCGAACACCGCAGCAGCATCCGCACTGGCCTGCCGTCGGTTTCGTGGGGTGCGCTCTATCAGGGTATTGCCCAGTCCAAGGGCAATTACAGCGAAGTCAAGGACACTACGGGGTTTGTTGAAGGTCTTTCGTCGGTGGACGAGCGTCTGCTCAACCTGAAGCCTGCCGAAGCGGCTAAGCTGCGGCTGGTGGAAGGCCAGGGCTTCCTGGAATCGATCGCACAGACCATCGATAGCGCGATCTGGTATTCCGACGTCAAGGTGAACGGCAAGCAATTCCACGGCCTGGCACCGCGCTACAACTCGCTGTCGAACGCCAACGTGGTGAATGCGGGCGGCTCGGGCAGCGACAACACCTCGATCTGGATGGTCACGCATGGCGACATGCAAACCAGCATCATCACGCCCGAGAACATCCTGGCCGGCGTGCAGCGCGAGGACATGGGGCGTCAGCGCGTGCTGGATGGCGCCGGCAACCCCTATTACGTCAAGGAAGAGAAGTTCTCGCAGCACATCGGCCTGTGCGTGAAGGACTGGCGTTTCAACGGGCGTCTCGCCAACATCGACGTGTCCGACGTGATTGCTGGTACCGTTGCGGTCAATCCGCTCCTGCGCAAGCTGTACTACAAGCTGCAGGGCCGCCGCGCTTACAAGATGGAACGCGAAGGTCAGGTCAGCCCCGGCCGCACCGTCATCTACATGAACAAGACCATGCTGGAAGCGCTGGACGCGGAAAGCACCAACGGCCGCAGCGGCGTCGACAACTTCGTGCGCCTGACGCCCATGGAAATTCAGGGCGAAGAAGTGATGACCTGGCGTGGCATGCCGATCCGCGAAACCGACGCGCTCCTGAACACCGAAACGGTCGTTTCATAATCGGCCGCTCAACTCGGCTCGGACCTGAGCGCCCGACCGCCTCCTGAAAGGGAAACAGACCATGATTTTTGATGCCTCCCTGCTTCTGAGCGACCAGCAGGCAATCACTGCCTCGGCCGCCTCGGCCAACGTCATCGACCTCGGCGCTACCGGAACGCCGGTTGGCTCGTCCGTTCCACTCACCCGCGACATCGGGCGAGGTTGCAAGGTCGAATTGTCCGTTGCCGTGACGGCGACGTTCAACAACCTGACTAGCCTGGCGGTAAGCATTCAGACCTCGCCGGACAACGCCACCTGGACCACGCGCGAGCAGGGCGAAGCTGTGCCGCTGGCCAATCTCGTGGCGGGATACCAGTTCAAGGTGCCCGCCGAATTCGAGGAATCGACCGATACTCGCTACGTGCGGCTCTTCTACACCGTTGTGGGGACCGCCCCGACCACGGGCAAGATCAATGCCGGCGTGGTGGCGAGCCGTCAGACCAATAACACCTATGGGGGCCGCTGATCATGGCAACGTATCTCGCTCTGCAAGCCATTTCCCTCTCGTCGGAGGGGTGCTACATCCAACCCGGTGAACTTTTCACCACCAACATCACGCCGGGTTTGGCCTGGGATCCGCAGGATGACGAGGCGAAAGCTGCCGTGGCCGCCCGCGATGCTGCGAAGGACGCCAAGGAGGCGGCCGGCGATGGCCAGGCCGTGCCTTCCAAGGGTCAGAAGGGCAAGGCAGCCAAGGCCGGCCCGGCCACCGGTGGTGCCGGCGACGGTGGCGATGGTTCCGGGGATGGATCGGGCGGGGGCGCCAATTCCAATCCGCCGGCCTGACAGGCAACACTAGGACAGAAGGGGCCCGAGGGAAACCTCGGGCTTTTTTGTTGGGATTCACGAGGCCAGCATCGGGCCATAGCGTCACGCCATGGCTGCTCTTATCGATCTCTGTAACCGTGCCCTGGCCCAGATTGCGGCCGGCCAGATTGCCGACTTTACCGAAGGCAGTATCGAGGCGCGGGAGGTATCGCGCTTTGCTTCGCCGCTGCTTCTGGAGGTTGCTGACTGGACGGAATGGCCGTGGATGATCAAGCGGCAGGCGCTCGCATCGGTAGCTAATGATCGCCCGGCTGAATGGCTCTATGCCTATGCCGAGCCGTCCGACCTCGCCCAGCCCCTCGCCATCCGTCAGGTTGAGGATGACGCCACTGATCTACCGATCGCGGGGCCCTATCCCTTCCCATATCAGGACACGATGCCGCTGGCCTACCTCCACGAGGGCGGCCGCATCTATGCCAACGTGCCCACGGCTACGCTGGTCTATGCCAAGAACACCATGGAGGCGGGCGATATGCCTCCGCTGGTGGCGCGTGCGTTTGAGCTGGAACTTGCTGCTCGGATCGCCTTGCCGATCAAGAAGGACGCCCGTGTCGCACAGGTGTTGCAACAGCAGGCAGAGACTGCGCGCGCTCGAGCCATTGCCGACGAGGAAAACAAGCGGGTGCATCGACCGGCTCGCTATGCCAGCGATGCTGAGTATGCCCGCGCCGGCATCGGTGATTTCGTATGAGCGTGCGCGTTCCGCAAATCAATTTCTCGCGCGGTGAACTTGGTCCGCAACTTTACGGCCGGTTCGATGTCGATGCCTATCAATCGGCCCTGCGCCAGGCGCGCAACGTGATCGTGCTCAAGTATGGCGGGATCACCAAGCGGCCCGGCACGCGCCTGGTTGCCGAAGTGCTGGATGCCAGCAAGCCCGGTCGCCTCGTGCCGTTCCAGTTTTCACTCACGCAGACCTATGCCCTCGAAATGGGCCAAGGGTACATGGCGCCTTGTGCGAACGGCGGCCGCATCCTTGAGGAAGAACTGGCTATCACCGGCATTTCCAACGCAGCACAGGCTGTGGTGACGGTGGCCTATCATGGGCTCTCCGTGGGTGACTGGTGGTATTTCGATGGCGTGAAGGATGGCCTGGGCGCGTTCCTCAACGGACGTTCGTTCAAGGTCGTGTCGGTCGTGGATGACAACCACTTTGCCGTGGCGGTCGATACCTCGGGCGCTCCTGCTTTCACCGGATGCGATGGCGGGATCACACGCAGCGCGCCGCCCACGATCCCGACGCCACCTGTCGTCCCGCCTGTCGTTACCCCGCCCACGCCGCCTATCACGGGTGGCGGCGGTGGTGGTGGTTTCGGATCCATTCGGAGGTTGCCGGCCTGATGGGCGGATATCGCATCTACAAGGTCGGATCGCCCTACAACGGTGAGGAATTGGCTGAACTCGATTTCGAGCAGACAGCCGACACCATGTACCTTGCGCACATCGACCATGCGCCGGGAAAGTTGGTGCGTGCAGGCCATACCGATTGGTCGTTCAGCACCCTAACGTTCGGCCCCACGATTATCGCACCCACCAGCTGCACGGCCGTTGCGACCATCGACAACATCGACCAGGACGGAGGAAACACGGGCGGAAACTATTTCCCGCAGACGGCCAGCTACTGCATCACGGCCTATAACGATGATACCGGCATGGAGAGCCGCGCCAGTCCATCCGCCACATGCACCAATGATTTGCTGCTGCGGCAAAATTACAACACGATCAGTTGGCCTGCCGTGTCTGGCGCATCTCGATACAAGGTCTACAAGGCCGACAATTCGCAGTTCTTCGGGTATATCGGCACGACGCAGAACACGACGTTCCGCGACGACAATATCGCGGCCGCGCTGGATCAGTCCCCGCCCCGCGCGAACAATCCCTTTGCTGCTGCCGGCGACTATCCATCCACCGTGACGCTGTTCGAGCAGCGGGCAATGTGGGCGCGCACCACGAATGTGCCGCATGGGGTGTGGGGCACGCGATCGGGCCAACTGGAAAACATGGACCGCTCGCGACCAGCGGTGGCAAGTGATGCCCTGTCATTCTCGATCATGGCGGGCCGGGTCAACTCGGTGAACCACCTGGTGACGACGACAAGCCTGCTGGCCCTGACATCGGACAGCGTGTTCCACATCGACGGCGATGGCAAAGGCGGGGTGCTCGATGCGACCACGCCTCCGGCCACGCGGCGCCAGATCGGGCGCGGATCGTCGCGCCTGCCTGCCCTGGTTGTCGATAGCGTGGTGTTCTATCAGCCGAGCGTCGGGCAATCGGTGCGCACCATCGGCTATGACTTCACGATCGATGGCCTGAAATCCAATGATATCTCGATCTACTCGCCGCATTTCTTCGAGGGCATGAGCATCGTTTCGTGGTGCTATGCCCAGGAACCGCGCAGTGTGGTGTGGGCAGTGCGTGATGATGGCAAGCTGCTGTGCTTCACCTGGGAGCAAGAGCAGAACGTGTGGGGCTGGACCCTGTGTGAAACCGATGGCGATGTCGTGTCGGTCTGCTGCATCGCAGAGGATGGCGAGGATCGCGTCTATCTGATGGTCGATCGCCAGGTACAGGGTGTCACCCGGCGTTTTGTCGAGCGCATGGTGAGCCATCGCTGGTCGGACGTGAAGGAATGCTGCTTCCTCGACTGCGCCGTGTCGGGAACGTTCGAGGATGAGCAGACCACGTTCACAGGACTCTGGCATCTGGAGGGCCGCACCGATGTGGCCGGCCTGGTCGATGGCAAGGCGATCTCTGGCCTGACGGTGACAAACGGGACGATCACGCTTCCCGATGACTTCGGCGGCGGCCGGGTGGCGAGTTTTGGCATTCCCTACGAGGTGAACGTTGAGACGCTGCCCCTACGGATCAATTCGCCTGGCACGGGATCGAATGTCGGCCGCGTGCACTCGACCGGCGAAGTGGTGATCCAGCTATCCAACACCCGGCAGATCAAGGCCGGCATCGATTCGGCCAACCTGTTTCCGCTCAAGTCGCGCACGGCAGAAGCCTATGCCAGCCCTGACGCGCTGATGAATAGGCAATACACGATCACGATGGCGAACAAGGCCAAGGACGAATGCACGGTGTGGATTCAGCAGACTGCGCCGCTGCCTTTCACCATGCTTGGCATCGCACAGGACCCCGAGATTTACGGGTGATCGGCACGGACATCCGGATTGTTCCTGCTGAAATGCGCCATGTCGGCTATCTCGCTCGGCACATGCGCGTGATCGATCAGCTGGAATGCCGGGCAATGGGCCGCGAGCCGAAACAGGCCCTACGCACCGGGATAGCTGCCAGCGCCAAGTGCTGGACTGCACTTCTGGATGGCCGTCCGCACGCGATGTTCGGCGTGGTCGTTGAAGGCATCCTCACTGGCGAGGCGGTGCCGTGGTTCTTGGGAACGGATGAAGTCTATCGCCACCCGCGCGAAATGTTGAAGTGGGGGCCCGGCATCATCGAGCGGCTGCACGATTCACGCCACACGCTGCGAAACCTAGTTTCCGCGCAGAATGGCCAGGCTATCCGGTTGCTGAAACGCTGGGGCTTCACGGTCGAAGACAAGGAACAGGACGTGCGCGGGGTGATATTTCGCCAGTTTTCCAAGGAGCCTTGCTGATGTGCGGCCCTGCTGCCCTACCCATCGCCGCCGCCGCACTTGCGGTTGGCGCCAGCGCCATGAAGACGATCAGCGCGGTGCAGCAGGCCAATATGCAGGCCAGGGTTGCCGATGCCAACGCCAACTATGAGCGCGAGGCCGCTCGGCAGGATCAGGAAAACACGCAGCAGACCGCGCTCAAGCAGTGGCGCGAGATTGCTCGCGTGAAGGGGCAGCAGCGGGTTGCGGCAGCAGCCAATGGCGTCGGGCTGGATTTCGGTACGGCGGCTGATGTGGTGGCCGATACCGATATGCTCGGCCGGCAGGATATCGCCAACATCTACCGCCAGGGTGACAACATGCTGCGCGGCCACGACATCAACGTGTCGAACTACATGGGGCAGGCCAATGCAGCGCGCGCGGCCAAGACGAATGCGATCATTGGCGGCGTGTTCGATGCGGGATCGAGCGTGTTGGGAGCGGCCTCGCAATATCAGGCGGCCAAGGCTAAGGGAGGCTTCGGCTAATGCCGCGCGCCCCTGAATATCAGCAAGCCACGGTCGGCGTTGCGCCGGTCAATGCGCGATTGCAAGCGCCGGCAGAGGTCGGCAATGGGCTGGCCTATGGGCTTGAGCGTGTAAGTCAGACGCTGAGCCAGATCGACCAGTTGAATGCCCAGCACGATGACACCGTGGCGCGGCAACAGGTGCTGGCGCTGCAACCTCAACTTTCGGACGCGCTTACCCGGTTCAAGACCCAGCAGGGCGGCAACGCGGTCGATGGCCTGCCGGCGGCGCAGAAGCAGTTGGACGACATCCGCAAGCAGGGCTTGGAAGGCCTGAAAAGCCCGCGCGCACAGAAGATTTTCTCGCAGCACTTCGGCTCGCTCTATGCTTCGGCGCTGGGCGAGATCAATGGCCATGCGATCGAGCAGGCGGCGGTGCAGCGCAAAGGCGTGCTGAGCGCGGAACTGTCCACGGCGCAGGACGCCGCTGCTGGTCTGGTTGACAATCCTGCCGATCTGAAAGCGGCTGTGGGCGTCGTCGGGCAGAAGGCGCAGGCCTTTGCCGACTTTGCGGGGCTGGGCGAGGCGGGTGCGCAGTACGTCAAGCAGCAGCAAGGCGCCGTCTATGGCATGGCCATTGAGCGCTTGGTGAAAGACGACAAAGTCGATTTGGCCTCGGCGCTGTTCGATGCGAACCACGATCAGATGACGTTCGAGCAGCGCAATGCCGCGCTGGATGCCCTACGCGAGCCGATGCAGAAGCGTGATGCTGCTGATGGCTTTCTGGAGGTGACGGCAGGTCTCGGCGCCTCACGTCCCGCCCCTGCGGCCGCTCAGGGCAAGCCGGGCGCGGCGCCGCAAATGCCTGTCGCCAACGGCCGGATCACAAACACGTTTGAGCAGCACAAAGAGCGTGGGTCGTCCGGGTTGGATATCGGTGCGCCGCTGGGCGCTGCCATTCACCCAATCGCGGGCGGCACGGTCGAGGCTGTCACGCAGGACGATCGCGCCGGCAGATGGGTGAAGGTCAAGCATCCGGACGGTACGACATCGACCTATGCCCACATGGGCAACCAGTCGGTTCGGGTTGGCGATGCGGTCACGCCTGACACGGTGCTGGGCACGGTGGGCATGACCGGCCACACGACCGGGCCCCATGTGCATCTGCGGATACGCGGCACGAATGGTGCCGATCTTGATCCGCAGAAGGTGATTGGTGGGCGGACTGGCGAAACCAGCGTTGTTGGCTCGCCGCAGGCCCCACGCAATTGGGACCAGGGTGCCATCATTGCCGCGATCGACAAGCGTTCTGACTGGTCGTTCGAGAAGCGCGAGCGAGTGAAGGCTTATGCCCGGCAGCGAATGGGGCAGGACGAGGCCGCGCTCAACGACCAATACCAGGACGCGGCCGAAAAGGTGGCTGAGTGGGTGGGTAATTATCAAGCAAGCCATAATGGCGATGATCCGCCGCCGGACTTGCTGCCATCGGCGTTGACGGCTCGCATGAACCCCGCTCAGCTAGCCGAAAAGCGCGGCAATCTGGCCAAGGCCCAGCAGGCGAAATACGACGCGGCGGCCAAGCAGCAGCAAGAGAACACCGCTCTAGCGCTCAAGCTGCAATCCTACCTCGAGCCCGACAAGTTCGCGCAGACCGATTTGCGCAAATTCCAAGGTGCTGTGTCGTTCTCCGACTTGAGCAGCCTTGCCGAAGCGCAGGCAAAGGCGCGGGCCTCGGCGCGGCAGTGGTCATCGGCGGGTGCATCGGCCAGCGCGTTGGACACATTCGAGCGCCGTAACCCCGGCCTGTTGCCGACCAACCCGGGCGTGAAGCATCCAGAGGAAATGGCCGCATACAATCGGCAGCGCCTGGCTATTCTCGACACGGTGGCGCAGTTTGCAGACGGTATCGCCGCCAAAGGCGCGATCCCCACCGAAGCACAATTGCAGCAGGCGGTGACGCAGGCGACCAAGGAAATCCGCTATGCCAACGGCAAGGTCGGCCACCTCTACGACATCCAGTTAGAGAACCTGAGCCAGCAGAGCGTGCAGACGATCCGCAACAACCTGCGGCTGCGCGGGATCGGCAATCCCAGCAACGACGATATCGTGCGCGAATACCGCCGAACCGCGCGGGATTCACAGGGGAACTAGCGCTCATAGGGTCGGCCCATGGCTGGCCCTACTGAACCCCTCGACTATCTGGCGCAATTCAACCCGTCGAACACCGCGACGGGCAGCGCCGGCGCTGACGCGATCAAGCGACAGCAGGCGGACCAAATCCGCTTCGACATTCTTACAACGCCGCACGCGCCCGATCAGGTGGCGCGCACGGTGCGCACGGCGCGCAGCCTGGGCACGCTGCCGGCCGACGTCGAGGATTCGATTGACGACGCCG
>Ga0070667_100002545_pt1 | contig 15869 bp, 13 predicted proteins | sample KBSS33metaG_FD_64659 | JGI IMG/M metagenome (GOLD analysis project Ga0070667, IMG submission 64659) | Switchgrass rhizosphere microbial communities from Kellogg Biological Station, Michigan, USA - KBS S3-3 metaG | ecosystem: Host-associated > Plants > Roots > Rhizosphere > Soil ... | reverse complement strand
TCTCTCCGGTGACAGCCCTGAACCGCGCCGTCGCCTTCGGCATGTGTCATGGGCAGGCGGTAGGGCTCGCGGCCATTGAAGCAGTCATGGCGAAGGGCGAACTGGATCGGTACCATTTAGCGCACGCGGCGCGCGCCGACATGCAGCGGCGCCTCGGTCTTACTGAGGCGGCTAAGGCCTCTTATCAACGTGCCTTGGAGTTGGCATGCCAGCCCGCCGAGCGTCGATTTCTGCAAGCGCGCATCCAATCAACTTGTCAGCGGACTGTCGCGGAATGCGACTGACGGATCATGGAGAAGAGCAATGCTTACTGATGAAGAAGTACAGGAATTCGCCAAACACTGGGTGGCGGCATGGAACTCACATAACCTCGATGAAATCATGTCGCACTACGCAGCAGATGTGATCCTGGTGTCTCCCGTCGCGGCGAGGATTCTGAACGATCCATCTGGCACCGTGAAAGGCATGGAAGCGGTACGCGCGTACTTCAGGCGTGGACTCGAAGCATACCCAAATCTCAAGTTTGAGCTTATCGACGTGATGCGGGGTCTTTCCAGTGTTGTGTTGTACTACCTGAATCAAAATGGCTCGAAAACCGGCGAGTTCATGGAAATTGGTGCCGGCAAGAAGGTTGTTCGAGTAGTCGCCAACTACAGTGTCAAGAATTGAGGGCACATGAGCGAGCTGATATTGAAGATGGCCATATCGGCGGCGTGAACCCGTCGCCGAAGTACGATTGGCTCGCCTAAATGTTGTTAGGAGACGCGTTGGACGCCCTCGAAGGCACCTCGATTTTTACGCTTCTCCTAGTTGTGCCGTGTGCCGTGCTAACGGCCGTTGGGGCTCTGCTTTGGAGACGCTGGCACTCGGCCGCAACGGCGATGATTGCACTTGGATTCGCGGCGACCTTCCTTAGTGTGGCATTGGCTCTGTTTGCGACGTACAAAACTCACGCGCTATTGTCAGAATTGTCCTCCGCACCGCCGGCTCAGCAGGACACATTTTTCATCGTAGCTCACTATCACCGCCTTGCTCTGCTAGGGGTATTGGGCTTGTGGACGGGTGCTGCGGGTACGCTATGGCATGCCAGCCGACACCGTTGATCGGCGCTCACGCCGGTTGCCTGCGCCAAATGCCGGGTGATGTGCCGAACTGGCGTTTGAACGCACGGCTGAACGCAGCTTCCGACTCGTAGCCAACCGCAAAGGCAATTTGCGCCACACTGCCGCGTCCCTCACGCAACTGTTGAGCTGCTACGTGCATCCGCCAGAGCGCGAGATACTGCATCGGGGGCTGTCCGACCAGTGAAGTAAATCGTTCCGCGAATGCCGAGCGCGACATACCCACTTCAAGCGCCAACGATTCCGCAGTCCATGCCTGGGTCAGACGTGCATGGAGCAGCGTCAATGCGCACCCAATATTTGGATCGCGCAAACCGGCAAGCCACCCACGCCGTTCCGCAGGAATGCTCGCCACAAACTGGCTTACCGCTTCGACAAACAACAATTCAGATAGCTTGGCGATAACCGTCGCGGAGCCGAGGCGCCCCGCCGCGATCTCACTGGTCGCGAAGCGGAATGAGCTCTCGATCCAGGCGCCAGATGCGGTTGCACGAAGATCCAGTTTTAACACGCGCGGTAATGACGAGAGCAACGGACTGAAGGGAGTTTCGCAGCCCAGGAATCCACACAGCACTTGTGTGGGTTCGCCGCCGCCGCCGTATTTGATGCGTGCGATGCCGCCGCCCTGCGGCGACTGGATGACTTGGCTTGCCGGCACGAGCGCGGCACTGAGATCGCTGCCAAATGTGTGCGGATCGTTGTGCGGAAGCAGCACTAGTTCGCCGGCATGCACGTCGATAGTGTCGCCGCCGTCGACTCGCAGCCACATGCGCCCGGCGGTGACAAAGTGCGAAGCAATGACATGACGCGCCGTGACCAGGAATGGCTTGCAATCATCCGCTGAAATTTTCCCCTTGATGCACCAAGGGCTGGTGAACTCCGCCTCGAGGAAGACTCCTCCGGTAAGGCGAATCACGCGCAGGACATCTGAAAATGCGTCCAAGTGTTGCCAGCTCTCGCTAAGTGTCCGGAGCCCGGAGCATGAATTCAGGCGCCCCAGTCATTCATCGTCTGAAGCGTCGCTCATAGAGTAGCACCCACTGAGACTCATTGATCGAGCCGATACCAAATCGACTTGAGCGCGATGACTCATTTAGCTTGACAACACAAACAGGGTAAACATATGAACGCCGTTATTAACACGCCAAATCCAGAGAGCCATACTTCCCGCTATGCTCAAATCGTCAGATTGTCGAAGAAGGCCGAATGGCAGATCGATCGTGATTTGATACAGGGCCGGACCTTCGACTTTTCGCGCAAGTTTCTGCCCGACGGATTGTCGCGCATCGATCGCCTGGCTTTTCTCGCCGCCGACGAGGCGCGTCTCCTCAGTCAAATCCAGGGTCGCACCTACGCCTATATCTTTGGTCTGGTCGAACGCTTCATAGGCGCCAAGATGCTCGATCAAGTTCGGGCGCATGCATTCGGGGATCAGCACGCACTCGAAGCGCTGGTGCGCTTTTCCAACGAGGAGATCAAGCACCAGGAGTTGTTCCGTCGCATGGAGAGCATGATCGGATCACAATTGCCACCCGGGTATCGTCAAGTTGCTGATCCGAACGACGTGGCACGCGCGGTGCTTGCGGCCAGCACGTGGTCGGTTCTGGCGCTGACCTGTCATATCGAGTTGTTCGTGCAGGCGCATTACGCCGAAAGCATCGCCCCGCGCCAGGAGTTGTGCCCGCTATTCAAAGATGTTTTTAAGTATCACTGGAAGGATGAAAGCCAACATGTTGTTCTCGACGAGCTGGAGTGGAAGGCCGAGCATGCGAAACTCTCGCCGATCGAACGCGACCAAGCGGTGACCGATCTGATTGCGCTCGTGGCGGCAGTCGACGGAATCCTGCAAGCGCAATCGGCCTCCGATACGGAATATTTTATTCGCAATGTCGCGCGAGCGATCAGCACCGAAGAGACAACGCAAATCAAAACCGCCGTGCTCGGCGCCTACCGCTGGCAATACATTATTTCCGGCGTGCAACACCCGCACTTTGGCCGATTGCTCACCAGCATGACGACGCGCGAGCAGATGTCGCAGATTCAGACTGCGCTCGCGCCGATCATGAACGGTTGATCGACACGGATCAAAAAAAGAGCGGCCGGCGGGCGTCGGCCGCTGTACATGGGAATGATTCGACCAGAAAAAGACTTTATGCGTGTGACGGCCATGACGATACCAATGTGGATGTTGCTCGGATTCGCGACGTGGACATTGCTGTTACTGATCGCAACGGTCGGCGTGTATCGCTGGGGCAAAATCCTGCTTTCCGGCGCTCCAATAGCTTCTTTCCGGAGTGATCGGCTCGAGGGAGACGATTGGTATCGGCGTGGGACACGGGCGCACTCGAACTGCGTGGAAAATCTACCTGTGTTCGGTGCCATCGTGTTCGTAATTACGGTCATGGGCATCGATGGGACGGTGGTGAGTTGGTTGTCAGCCATCGTCCTGATCGCCCGTGTCTGTCAGTCCCTCGTCCACGTCTCTCATGTGCAGACCGATGCCTGGGTCGCCGTTCGGTTTTCCTTCTTTAGCGTTCAATTGGTTTGTTTTCTGGCGCTCATCGTTATCGCGGCGTTGCATGGCTAAGGGGGAGAAATTGCGCGCCCGCAGCACCACTGGTGTGGCGCAGCCAGCGGCGCACGAAGCGCTTGCCCACCAGGCTCACTGCGACAGAGAGCGTAATGAGTCGCAGGTCGAACGAGAGACTCTGGCGCCGAAGGTAGAGGCGCTCCAGGCGCCGGCTGTAGCGAACGCTTCTACCCGCCAAAAGCTGAGAAAGCCCGGTGATTCCCGGCCTCACAGCGAATCGCCAGTCCTGATCCTGATGGGCCCAGCCAAGACGCTGGATGTCTTCAGCGGTGAGCGGCCGCGGACCGACGACGCTCATTTCCCCGCGCCAGACGTTAATGAACTGCGGCAATTCATCCAGTCCAGTCTGACGTAGCCAACGCCCAACACACGTGACCCGTTGGTCGCGCATGGTCCTGAACTTGAAGACCGTGAACGGCCGACGCTGATGACCGACACGGGTTTGCAAGAACAGAGGTGGTCCGCCGTCCTCAAACCACGTTGCCAGCGCGATCCCTGCTGCGAGCGGCGCAAATACCACACACGCTGTGCCCGCAGCCATCAAGTCAACAACCCGCTTGCCGAGATAAGGTCGCATCACTCGCCCTCGCTGCCTTCCGATCCGCAGAGCAGTCTGGAAGCCAATTCGGACGACGCCCGGATGCAATTCGGGCAGATTGTGGCAGTCTCGGCGCGTCGGTTAGTGTGCGAGGGCCGCGTCCACCACTCCAATGGTCCCCAACCATGTTTCCACCAACCGCGGCCATTGCGCGATCGGCAACTTGCTCGTCCGCAGGCCGAAGGCGTGGCCGCCTTGCGCGTACAGGTGCATTTCAGTGGGGACGCCGGCTTTCTTCAGCGCAACGTAGTAGGCCAGAGATTGCTCCACGCCGTCGACGTGGTCGTCCTCGGCTTGGAGTAGGAAGGTGGGTGGCTGGTCGGCGCGTACGGAGATGTCCGGGCGAAGGCTCAAATCCGTCTCGTCGCGGGTCCCGTGGTCCTCGTCCTCGTGCGCCCACAGGTGGCCGGGGTAGAGGGCGATGGCGAAGTCGGGGCGGCAGCTCAGCTTGTCGGCGGCATCCACCGGGGCATACGTCCGCTGCGCGAAATGCGTACTGACCACTGCACCTTCGGGTATACGCGCCGCTTGTTCTCGTCGTCCCAACATGGACCCGAGCCCGGCACGCGGTATTTCAGCAGTACGCAGGAGATGCCGCGTGATTTGAAATCCTCCCACGCCTGAAGGCACGGGATTCCTACAGCGCTCGCAAGGCAGCATTGAATCACCTCTGGAGTCGCTTCGGCGGGTTCCTGCTGCTGGCGATCTCATCTATCGCTCACTTCACAGGCGCAACGGGCGTGTCCCGCCCTGAGAATGTTGATCGCGCCGACCAGGTCGGCGTTTTCCTCGAAACCACACGCGATGCAGGCGAACCGTCCTTGGGTCTGCCGGTTCTGTGCTGAAACATGCCCGCACTCCGGACATCTTCTGCTCGTGTTCTGCGGCGGTACGAGAATCAGTTCCCAAAGCGGGCCGTCGTCGGCTAGAGTACTAGAGGCTCCAGGTACATCGCAGCGTTAAAAGCGGACATTCACACGTCACCATGATGGCAACGTCCCGGCTTCGATTATGCGTTCGAGTAGCAGCCTTGAGGACGCGGTGGGGTACGTGGTTGACTTACGGAACCACGACGCTGTTTCTGGGGCATTGGTTGTGGGGCATCATCGCCGCCGCGCGCATGGGCACATTGGCAGGCCGCGCCCGGCGGCCTGCCAACGGCCTTTGAATGTGATCAGTTATCACTCCACTGTTGGTTGGTCCCGGTGCCACAGGTGTACTGGATGATGGCGGTGCCGTCAGTCGTGCTCGCGCCGGTCACATCTGCGCACTTGCCGCTATAGCGCGAGCGCAGACGGTAATAACCGCCTCCCATGTCTTCCTTGGTCCATTGCTGGCTGGTCTCCGTGCCGCAGGTGGCTTGAACCAGAGCCACTAAATCGTTGGAGCTCTGGCTAGCCAGGTCCATACACTTCCCGCTGTGATTTGCCTTCAGGCGGAAGTACCCACCCACGTCCTCGAATTGCCACTGCTGGTTGGCGCCGGTATGACAGGTCCACTGGATGATAGCGGCGCCGTCACTCGTGCTCGCACCGCTCACGTCTGCACACTTGCCGCTGTGGCGCGCCTTCACACGCACGGATGCCACGGATGCCTCGGATGCCGGTTTGCCATACACGATGCCGCGACCGACCGAGCTCATATACACCACACCGAAGGTGTTCATGTCGCCCATCACAAACTGGCCGTTGCCCAGTCCACCGTACTCGTGTGCGTCGTCGTTCACGCGTATCCAGGTCGCACCTTGGTCGGTGGAACGATGAATGCCGGTCACGCCGCCGACGGTGCCCCAAATGTACAGGGTAGGATAGTTCGCCCCGCTCGCAGCCTTACCGAAGCCCACGGCGGCGCAGTAAGTCACGTTTGCCAAAGTGCTGAACGACGTTCCGGAGTTCGTGGAGCGTGCCAATCCGCCACCCATGAGCGGCACCCAAACGTGACCTTCAATGCCCGGGGTTGCGCGGATCACTTTTGAGCCCCACGCTGCGAGCGTACCCGCTGCGTTGAACGTTACACCGCCATCGGTACTCACCCGCATCGTACCGTTGTCGTAAGCATAGAACTTGCTCGCGTTGACCGTATCAGCGACGGGCCTCAGCTCGGCACTATTCAGGCCTGAAACGATTGTCCAGCTCGCACCGAAGTTGGTCGAACGATAGGTGGTGCTGGAGTTCCCAGGGCTGTGCAGTAGCACGGAACCATTCGCGGAGAGCGCCACTTGGCCGAAGCTGCCGTTCATGGTCGCCGTTTTCGTCCAGCTGCTGGCAGTATCGGTCGAGTAGTACATGGTGCCGCCGACGCGCACGACGATTGCCGTGTTGCCGGCAGCGACCGCGAGACCGGTGGTAGTGCCGCCCATGTGCGGCGTATGGACCGGCGCGTATTGAGTCACATCGGTGTGGCGGAAACCGTCGTAGTCCCCGATGACGGACACGAACGGGCCATTCGGAACGCTTACGACGTTGAGCGGCACGGTCTCCTCGAGGCCGTTGACGGTAAACGTCCAGGTCGCGGGTGTCGCATCGATGTTGGAGGTTCTGAAGACGCCGTTACCGGAGGTCACCCAAACGGCTGCGGTGTTGAACGGATCGAACTCGATAGAGCCCGCCCAGTGAATGGAGTTTTCACTGATCCAGCTCACGCCGCCTGGATCCTTGGCGAAACCGCGATAAACCACATCGACCCAGTTGCTGCCGCCATCCGTGGTGATGAGGAAGTGATCGCCCCACGCGTTTCCCTGTTGAAGATATTGGTTGATCGTGGAAGCGACCAGCCGCTGGGGATTGTTGGGATCCACCGAGATGCCGCCCCACGCATTCGTGTAACCGCTCGGCGTGACGTTGGTCCAGGTTCCGGACGCAACGTTGTAGCGCCAGATCTGGCCCCTATCCATGGGTTCCGGTTGCGAGGAGTTCGGGTGTGGACCGGCGCCATTGGCGTAGGTGATGTACAGGTTGCCGTTAGACGCACGCACCGCTCGCTGGGGCATGTAGGCCGTCGGTGCGCCGGCCACCGCCGTGAACGTGCTGCCGGCGTCGTCGCTGCGGTACAAGTTTGGCCCGACCGAGCCGAATCGCGATACGCCCACGAAAACGCGCTGTGCCACACCGCCGACGATGCTGCTCGGATCGAGCAGCACGAAGCTGATCCCGTTCCCGTTGGGTGTGGTCGTCACGTTGAGTGACGACAGTCGCGACCAGCTCGCACCTGAGTCGGTGCTCTTGAAGAGGCCATTATCGCGAGAACCTGCGTACAACACGTTGCCGGAGCCCGGGTCCACGGCGAGGCGCTCTCCGTTCTGTCGCCCCATGCCGTTGCCGTGGACATGGAACAGACTGCTCACGTCCGTCTGCTGAAAGCTCGCTCCGTAGTCGCTGGAGCGCAGGACCACGGTTCTGCCATTGTTGAAGTAGGAAGTGCCCGCCAGCATGTACAGCTTGGCCGAATTGTTCGGATCGAGCGCCAAGCCGTCCACACCCAGCAAACCCACTTCCGCTTCCGACACCCAGTCCGTTAGTGGAATCCAACGTGAGCTCGTCGCGTCCCAGCGATACGCACCACCGACATCCGTGCGCGCATAAATCAAGTTCTGCTGCGTTTTACTCGTTACGATGGCGGTCACGAAGCCCCCACCGCCGATGGCAACGTTGCTCCACTGGTATGCCGCGTAGCACGGCGCACCCAACCAAGAAGCCAACACTGCGCTCAGCAGTAGCCACAATCTTTGCTTTGTCATCGGGTGCTCCGTGATCTTTTTTCGGTACTTCACTTTTGGACGCTACGTACTCCTTTCTATGCGCCGGGGCGGGAGTTAATAACACGCGACACTGTGCGCGCAATGTCTGTAGCAACCGACATGTCTTGCGACACAGACATGCGCCGCGAACCGGCGCGCAGAGATGGTGCAGCGAGCGCTCGTGGTGCAAGACGAGCGATCTCGTCTTAGGTATCTCCGCCGGAGACCTGTCGTTCAGGTCGGCGGCGCGTTCGGCGAGGTCGGTATGGTGTCGGCGGAGCGAGATGTAGGAAACGACCCATGGTCTGGCTATCGAGAGACCTCGTCCCGCCACCGTCGGAAACCTTGTGTGCGCGACCTTCTAGTTACACTCGCACCTTTCGGAGCGCCACCCTTTACCATCTGAGCCGCGCGCGCAAGGGACCGGTTGAGAGAAATCGGAAGTCCATTCGCTCCGAGTGGAGTACATTCCATCCGAGACTCAACCCACTCCACAGCAAGGGATCGCCTATGTTGGGGATCGCTCGCGCGGCAGATGAGCAGCCGCTGTTTCCCATCTACACACACGAACTCATTGAAAGGTTTTTGACGTTCGATGGCGTCGATGAGCACCGATTCAGAGGAATCTTCAGGAGTCTGCTCGAGAGCGGTGATTTCTTCGTATACGAGGTCGACCGTACGATCGTCGGCTTCTGCAAGGCCACACGTCTGCCCGGCAGGTCGAACCATGTTGCGCATCTCGGACCGCTCGCGGTCTCGCCCCAATTTCACGGTCGCGGCTATGCGGCGACGATGCTGACGGGTGTACTCGCGCGGCTCGAACAGGTTGGGGTGCTGCGATTCGAGCTCTTGGTTGAGTCTGACAACCCGCGCGGAATCTCTTTTTACAGGAAGCTCGGATTCGAGCGCGAAGGCGTTCAACGCAAAGCATACAAGCGCGCCGCTGACTCAGAGTACGTCGATGAGATCATGATGGTGAGGTTCGCCGGAGCTCTGGTATAGGCCGGCAGTTAACCTGTCTCTAATGACCGGTTTTGGGTGAATTGGAGCGCAGTCGCCACCGACCGGAGTTGGCCGGGTCGAGACAGTCAAGTCACGTCGCACTGCCCACAAGCGATGCGAAGCCGCAGGTCGGCGACGTCCAATTTTTCAGTATGGATTGGTCAATCGGCTCTCCCGCAATCTCGCGGGTCACTCGTGTTTTGTGCAAGTGAGCTACCCATGCAATTCAGCAGAGGTCATCCAACTCCGTTGAACTGGAGACTGACGATTCGCCTAATCTGCGGATCGTATAATGCCTCAAAGAAGAATGCGCCTCCATCGGTGACCTGCACCGGGACCTTTCGCCAGAATTCCCGGCCCCGTACATTAGCGGGGAAAGCAGTTAGTTGTGACTCCGTATGTGGTAGGGCCAACCATTCAGTGACCTCGACAACGTGCGCTCTGTGAAAGCCATTAACGAAGATCAACCTCTGACGCTTTCGATGGATACCCGCGTATTGCCGGAAATAGTCACGAAGCTGGATGCGGGTCTAACGTGATGTTCAAAAGTTCGAAATCGCGTGCCGGACCGCGAAGGCGGAGTGCGTTCGCGCGATGAATTCGCACCCCCATCGAGATCCACAGCCACTCGGACAAGCTGAATGCGCTCGCGGCTGACAGGTCGTCCGATACGCCGGGAGTGGAAACGTATAATACCCACAGCCTCATAGCGTCGAGAACAGCACGTATGCTGCGATCCGTCCCAGTCTTGGTTGCGATTTGCGCGTCAGTGGCGCCACTTTGTCGGGCTGGGGGCGGCGCGCACCCCGAGCACGCTCAGCACGCCATGGTCGTGAGCATGCACGAACTGGCTTCTCAAGCCGGCGTTCAGGTCATGAAGGACGGTGGCAACGCAGTCGATGCCGCCGTCGCGACGGGATTTGCGCTTGCGGTTGTGCATCCGGGTGCCGGAAACATCGGTGGCGGAGGCTTCATGCTGATACGCAAGAACTCCGGAGAAACTCACTTTCTCGACTATCGGGAAACGGCTCCGTCGCGGGCAACCGCGAACATGTTCCAGGACGAGAAGGGCAACGTTATCCCGAATCTCAGCCTAATCGGCTTCAAGTCCGTAGGTGTACCCGGGTCCGTTAAGGGACTGGTCTATGCAGAACAGCATTTCGGCAAGCTCCAGCTCGCGCAGGTGTTGTCGCCTGCCATCCATCTCGCCCGGGAGGGGTACGCGCTGAGCTGGGGCGATGCGCGCTCTATGAGCCGGGAGCCGGATCTCGCGCGCTTCGCCGATTCGAAGCGGATCTTCCAGAACGGCGGCCGGGGCTGGCACCAGGGCGACATATTCAAACAACCTGAACTCGCGAACACGTTGGAGCGAATCGCCGCGAATCCAGATGACTTTTACCGGGGCGAGATGGCGCATCAGCTTGCCGAGTTCGTGCAGGCGAACGGCGGGCTTATCACTGAGCAGGACCTGGCGAGCTACGAAGTCAAGGATCGTGAGCCTGTGACCGGGACCTACAGAGGACTGCGGATCATAAGTGCTCCACCGCCCTCCTCAGGAGGGGTTGCGCTGATCGAGGCACTGAATATCCTTGAAGGATACGACATAGCGCGCGCCGGACTTGATTCGGCACATTCCATCCACCTCCTGGCGGAGGCATATCGCCGCGCTTTCATGGATCGCGCGTTGTTCATGGGCGATCCTGATTTTACGAACGTTCCCGTCAAGCAGCTCATCGACAAAAGCTACGCAGCGGCGTGGCGCAAGTCGATCGATTCGCAGCGTCCCAGTGCCAGTCGAGCGTTGCATCGGCCGGCGACCTATCCGGAGCTCGACCGCTTCGAGTCCGAGCATCCGCTATTCGGGCCGCACAGGGAACCTTCGCATACGACACACTATTCGGTTGTTGATTCGGAGGACGATGCCGTCGCTGTTACCACTACACTCAATGATGACTATGGCTCGCGGGTCACGGTGGGCTCGCTCGGATTCCTTCTTAACAATGAGATGGATGATTTCGCAGCCAAACCCGGTGTGCCCAACCTGTACGGCCTCGTACAAGGGGTCGCGAATGCCGTGGGCCCTAACAAGCGGCCGCTGTCGGCCATGACTCCAACCATCGTCCTGAAGGAGGGCAAGCTGTGGTTGGTGCTCGGTGCTGAAGGAGGGCCAACTATCATCACGAATGTTGCCAACATGCTCGTGGGACTCGCCGACTACGGCTTGGACATCCAAGAGGCAGTGAATGCGCCGCGTGTTCACCAGCAGTGGCTGCCTGACCGCATCGAGTTAGAGTTGCAACGCATCTCGCCCGACACCGTCCGTCTGCTGCAAGGAGTGGGCAATCGGATGGTCCCGGTGGAAATTCTGGGTGACAGCGAGTGCATCGAGATCGATCTGGCTAGCGGCGAACGTCTGGGCGCCAGCGACGCGCGCAACGATAATGGCAGAGCGCTCGGATACTGAGACAACTCCAGATGACTCGAGACGGCGGACCGGGAGCTTGTCATTGGCGGAAGACATCTTATTATCCGACTCGCACCCGCCGCCGGTTGTGCCGGTAGCGTCCGACCGCGATCGCCCCAAAGCAGCGGTCGAGTCGCGCGCGTATCCTGTAGCAGCGAAGACAATCTAAGGAGTCGATATGCACTCGGTAGCCTGGATAGTCGTGGCCGTTGCTCAGGCCATCTCGATGCCGCCGCCCGTCACTTTATCTTACGGGCGCGGAGCTTCTGCAGGCGATTGAGAATGCTCCAGAAGAAACGCCGGGTCAGCCTGGACTCTACTCATTGCGCCCGTCGGCGACTTCGGAGTATCCGGCTATTGGGATCCGTCGAACTCGGCCGGGCAGGTCGGAGCTACACACCAACTTCACGGACGTTTGGTACGTGCTTCAGGGCGACGCTACTTTCGTCACCGGAGGGGCTGTGGTCGATGGCATAGAGACACAGCCTGGGGAAATTCGAGGTCGTGTCATCTCAGGAGGTGATTCACGGCACCTTAAGAAGGGCGACTTTGCCGTAGTTCCAGCGCGCGTTCCCCACTGGATCAGCGAGATTGAGGGCAAGGAATTTCTATACATCGTCGTACCGCCGCTTTTAGAGGGCCGGCCGCTGCAATCAGGTTCTGCGCAGAACGGGCAATAAAGAGCGAGCGGCCTTTCAGGTACAGATCGTATGCGTCCTCGTCGGCCGTGTCCGCCTTGCGCGCTGCGGGCTTGCCAACCTCGGCGGCACTGCCAATGGTTGCGGCGAGATGATCGACGATGCTTTTAGAAATCTCGTCCTGTATCGCGAAAAGAGTGGCTGTATTCAATGGCCGGTCAAAGGTTTCTGACCATTCATGTTGGTCCGTGCTCGCATCGATCAACTGCGCACTGACACGCACCGTATCGCCGGCCTTGCGCGCGCTGCCTTCGAGGATGTGGCGAACGCCTAGCGTCTGGGCGATCGCGGGCGCGCCGAGTTCGGATTTCCGAAATTGAAACGAGGACGTGCGCGAGGCCACTTTGAGCCCGTTGACGTGAGCGAGTACGGTGAGAATTTCCTCCGCAATACCGTCCGAGAAGTAGCCTTGATTGCCCTCCGCAGAGAGGTCCGAAAAGGCGAGTACCGCGATAGATGCGGCAGGCGCCACCGTGGATCTCTGTGAGCCGGTCTCGGAGCCATGCTCGCCGGCAGCACTAACGGCGTTCTCGGCCGCATGCTCCGTCCTGCTGTCCCGCCACAGGAAGGTTCCACCCATTGCCAACAAAATGGCGATGATCATCAGCTCCGTGCCGCTGACGCCACGCTGTCCGCGTGCGCCGTGGTACCACGAGACGATGATGACTATGGGGGCACCCAGGAACTTGTGTCCCGCCGCCGCAGGCGGCGGGAAGGACACCCGGATCCAGCGCTTCATCCTTGGCATGGAGCGCACGCCATCAGATCTTGTCGAGATCTTCGATGCCGGTCTTTACGTCCCATGCCAGCAGCTCGTACTGCGCTAACTTGTGTGTTGTGAACAGATCGAGGTCGCGAATCTGATCGAGAGTCTCGGAGGCGTTTGCATCCGGCACTCGCAACAGAAAGGCGCCACCAAAGTGTGGTTTAAATGGGCCGGAGGCGATCAACAGGCCTTGCTTCTTGAGGCTGCGCAAGTAGTCACGATGTGCTTCCCTGTAACCCTCATCAACTTCTTCTATTGGAATTCTATAGCGGACGATGGCTAATGCGTACAAGCGATCTTCCTCCAATTTGTGTGGGTCCTTGAGATCATCGGCGTCCCGGCTCAGAAACATGAAGAGGGAGCGCACAGCTACACACTACTTGTCGGTGCCGCGCAACAGCAAGTAGTGGCCGGTGATTCTGAGTTGAAAATAGAACTAAGATAACAAACGGGCTGGCGAGAGGCCGTTTTGTGAAGTCCAGAACCGGGCTGCGACCGGCCGCAGCTAGCCGGTACCCGAGTCTGACCGCTACTTCCGCCTGTTAAACTACCGCCATGATGAACACACGTCATCAACGGAGGTGCCCGTGAGTATCAAACGCACGTGGTTAAAGCTTGTTCTACCTGCATTGATCGTCGGCGGCATCGCGACGGGCGCGATGGCCGAGGACTTCAAGGCAGTTCCCGAACTCGGATATAGTGTTAACCCAGATTTCTTTCACGGCTCAGAGCACCTCTCGCTGGGCGAGGCCTCCGGCATCGCGTTGAATTCAAAGGGTCATATCTTTTTGTTCCAACGCGCACGCCCGATGCTGACCGAGTACGACGCAGCGGGTAACTTCGTGCGCAGTATTGGCGAAGGTCTATTTACGCATCCCCATGGATTACGGATTGATCCGGACGATCATATTTGGACGACAGACGATGGCAGTCACTTGGTCCTGAAGCTGAGCCCTGCCGGACAGGTGCTGCTGGTGCTAGGGCGCAAGGACGTCGCCGCGGAAGCCGATTGGCTGTTTAACCAACCCACGGATGTGGCATTCGGCAAGAACGGAGAAATCTATGTTACGGACGGCTATGGCAATTCGCGGGTAGTGAAGTTCGATCGTAACGGCAAGTTCCTCAAGTCATGGGGGCGGTACGGGACCGGACCTGGTGAGTTCAATCTGCCGCACAGCGTGGTGGTGGACAAAAGCGGCAACGTATATGTCGGCGATCGCGAAAACAGGCGCATTCAGGTCTTCGATGCCGACGGCAACTATCTAAAGGAATGGACCGCCATCGGCTACCCCTATGGTCTGTTCATCACACCTGATCAGCATATCTGGATGATTGATGGCGGTTACGACCGGATTGTGGAGCTCGATCAAAACGGCAAAATTCTGGGCGCGATCGGCGAGCCCGGCCACGGTCCCGGCCAGTTGGCGTGGGGCCATTTTCTGGCAGTGGGCGCGGATCGAACCCTCTATGTTGCCGATGTGTTGAACTGGCGCTTCCAGGTTTTCAAGCCCGTTGCCCCGACTGGCAAGCTGTCTTCCTACATTCCGGCAAAGCGCATGTTCTGGGATCGGGTGCAGAGTAGCGGTTGGTCGACGCACACAACTGTTCCCAAGAACTAGTCCCACCGCTTGGGGGTACCGCATGGGAATTGCAGGAACAGCATAAAGATCCCACCAATGGCTGCTCCGGCGTTGAGCGTGCTTAAACCTAAACAGAATCAGCCTCATCCAAGGGGAGATGAATTGCAATAGGAGCTTGCAGGCATGCGCGGTAGATTCGCCCTTCTCTTGTACATCACGCCATTCGCCGCGTTCCTGTCCACCCCTGTTTCGGCCGCGACGGACACTGAACTGGTGATTAACGACGTCACCGTGATCCCAATGGACAAGGAATCCTACGACGAACACCAAGTCGTGACTATCCACGACGGCCTCATAATCGGCATTGCGAAGCAGCCCACGAGCCGGCCCGGCTCAAACAGGGTTGTGATCGACGGCCGGGGCAAATTTCTCATCCCCGGTCTCGTGGACGCGCATGCCCACATCGTTCCTTTGCGTGCGAGGCTGAAGGCCGGGGACAGCCGCTTTAACCGGCTGAAGTCTGAGATTCAACCTTCTCATCCCTACGATTCGAGGATGTTGTTCCCGTATCTGCGCGAAGGCGTCACCACCGTCTTCCATCTTGGCGGAGGCGGCACGGATGTGCTGGAACTGCGCGAGCTGATCCAAAGGGGAATCATCCTGGGCCCTCGCCTGGTCGTAGGCAAGCTAATCGACGGCCCACCCGAAGCGGTCGTCACCTCTTTGCACAAGACACCGCCACCCTCATCCGTCGAGCAACCCGAAACTGCCGCGGACGGCCGCGAGGCCGTCAAGTTAGCAATCGAAAATCACTACGACTTCATCAAGTTGTATCAACACCTGAACCAGGAGACCTACGACGCCATCGAGACTGCTGCGCATGCCGCGCACCTTATTACCGTGGGGCATCTCCCCGAGCTCGGCTGTAGCAACTGCGTGTCCCGCGAGCATCCCTTCCTGGTTCCGGTGAACGACATCGCGCACGCGGAAGAGCTTGGTCGCTACGCGACGCAAAACGACCTCGATCCCAGCGACCTTTCGGTGCTGACCGATTGGGTCCTGAGCGCGCACTCGATGTTGACGCCGACGTTAGTCACTACTCGATCGATTCTCTATATGTATGTGCATCGACATGTTCCGCCGCTGCCCGAGGAGGTTCTACTCACGGTGGACCCAATCACCTTGGACGCCTGGCAGCCGCAACACACGCGTTATTTGTCCGAAGACTTTCGGGCGCAGCCGGGAATAGACCGCTACCCGGCGGGCTTCGATTTCGACAGAGTCCTGACGCGCAAACTCTTCCGCAGCGGAACA
>Ga0070667_100002543_pt1 | contig 15874 bp, 14 predicted proteins | sample KBSS33metaG_FD_64659 | JGI IMG/M metagenome (GOLD analysis project Ga0070667, IMG submission 64659) | Switchgrass rhizosphere microbial communities from Kellogg Biological Station, Michigan, USA - KBS S3-3 metaG | ecosystem: Host-associated > Plants > Roots > Rhizosphere > Soil ... | reverse complement strand
GCAGGCCACCGGCTCGGATCAGTCCGGGTACACGCTGACCGGCACCCGCACCCAGGTCGCCTACGGACCCGTCGCCGATGCCTTCCTGGTGCCGGCCGAAACCGAGTCCGGCGTCAACGTTTTCCTCGTTGCGGCGGCTGATGCCGGTGTCACCGTCACCTCACTGGACACCACCGGACACGGCAGCGTCGCACACCTGGATCTGCAGGGCGTGACCGTCGCCGCCGACCGCGTCGTCGGTGGCGCGGAGGTGCTCGCCTGGCTGCAGCTGCACAACGCATTGGGCCGCAGCGCATTCCAGCTCGGTGTCGTGGAACGTGCGCTGGAGCTCACCGCCTTGTACGCCCGTGAGCGTGAGCAGTTCGACCGCCCGATCGGCAGCTTCCAGGCTGTGTCGTCGCGACTGGCCGACGGCTACATCGACGTCAAGGCGCTGCGCCTGACGCTGACCCAGGCCTCGTGGCGCGTGGCCGAAGGGCTGCCCGCCGAGCTCGACGTGAACACCGCGGCGTTCTGGGCCGCCGAGGCCGGACACCGCGTCGCGCACACCGCGGTGCACGTGCACGGCGGCGTCGGCATCGACATGGATCACCCCGTGCACCGGTACTTCCTGGCCGCCAAGCAGACCGAGTTCGCGGTCGGCAGCGCCACCGGGCAGCTGCTGCAGATCGGGCGCGAGCTGGCGGACACGCCGGCCTGATTCACGTCTCCGACATGGCAAGCCCGATGTCTGACCGGCCTACCGTCAGCGACCTGCTACGCCCGCTGGTCAACGTCACCGACCGCGGGTTGTACGACTGCGTTGCGGCGCCGGACGATTCATCACCGGGAGATGCGGGCGGCCCGGCTGGTCTGATCAGCTGGGCCGACCACATCGCCGCGGGCGCACAGCTGGCGGCGGCCCTGAAGGCGCGTCTGGACCCGGCCAAACCGCCGCATGTCGGTGTGCTGCTGAGCAATACGACGTTCTTCTCGTCGCTGCTGGTGGCCGCTGCGCTCGCGGGACTGGTTCCCGTCGGCCTGAACCCGACCCGCCGCGGGGCGGCGCTGGTCGGTGACGCCGAGCGCTCCGACTGCCAGTTGGTGCTCGCAGACAACCCCGAACTGGTCCCGGCCGGTCTCGATGCCGCGGGCATCGAGGTCATCGACGTCGAATCTGGCTCGTGGGCAACCGAACTCGCGAACTTCGCCGGCGCCCCGGTGCGGTTCGCCGACGTTGATCCCGACGACCTCTTCATGCTGATCTTCACCTCGGGCACCAGTGGTGATCCCAAGGCCGTCCGGGTCACCCATGACAAAGTGGCGTTTCCGGGCCAGATGCTGGCCGACCGCTTCGGCCTCGGGAGCGACGACACGTTCTACCTGTCGATGCCGCTGTTCCACTCCAACGCGGTGATGGCCGGCTGGGCTGTGGCGCTGGCGGCGCAGGGGTCGATCGCGTTGCGCCGCAAGTTCTCCGCGTCCGGGTTTCTCCCGGACGTGCGCCGCTACGGCGCCACCTATGCCAACTACGTCGGCAAGCCGCTGTCCTACATCCTGGCCACCCCGGCCCGGCCGGATGACGCCGACAATCCCCTGAAATTCATGTACGGCAACGAAGGCGCTCCGCGCGACCTGCCCCGGTTTGCAGAGCGTTTCGGCGTCATCGTCGTCGACGGTTTCGGCTCCACCGAGGGTGGCGTCGCGGTCGCCCGCACCGCGGACACCCCGCCCGGCGCGCTCGGTCCGCTGACCGACGAAGTGGCTGTCGTCGACGTCGAGACCGGACTGCCGTGCCCGCCGGGCGTCGTCGGCGAACTCGTGAACCCGACCGGCCGCGGCTGGTTCCGCGGCTACTACAACAATGCGGCCGCCGAGGCCGAACGCATGGCCGGCGGTATCTACCACACCGGCGACCTGGCCTACCGGGACGAGGCGGGATTCATCTATTTCGCTGGGCGCCTGGGTGATTGGATGCGGGTAGACGGCGAGAACCTCGGTACCGCACCCATCGAACAGGTGCTGTTGCGGCACCCCGACGTCGTCGAGGCGGCCGTCTACGCGATACCCGATCCCGCCGTCGGCGACCAGGTGATGTCGGCACTCGTCCTCCTCGACGACGCGACATTCTCCGCCGCCGACTTCAGCGCGTTCCTGGCCGCCCAAGAGGACCTGGGTCCCAAGCAGTGGCCCCGGTTCATCCGCGTCGCCACGAACCTGCCCCGCACCGAGACCTTCAAGGTCATCAAGCGGCAGCTGTCGGCCGAGGGCACCGACTGCGCGGACCCGGTCTTCGCCATCGCCCGTTAGTCGTGAACCGGGACGGCCTCCACAAGCGACATCGGCCCGGCGGTGGAGACCACACGCGTCTGCCGAAAGCCGGCGCGCGCCAACAGGTCTGCGTATTGCGAACCGGTACGCTCCTGGCCGCCGGCCGCCACCAGCATCTCCAGGTCGAGGAGCATGCCCGGGTGGTTCGGTGTGCCTTCCGGCAGCACCATTTCGATCAGGGCCAGGGTGCCGTCCGGGGCGATCGCTTTGCGAATGTTCCGCAGGATCACCAGCGCGCTGTCCTCGTCCCAGTCGTGGATGATCGTCTTCAGCAGGTAGGCATCCCCGCCTTCGGGGACCGCGTCGAAGAATGAGCCGCCGCTGACCGTGACCCGGTCTGATACCCCGGCCGCCTCCAGCACCGGACCGGCTCCGGCCACGACGGACGGGAGGTCGAACAGCACGCCGCGGGCTTCAGCGGCCTGCTGCAGCACCGCGGACAGCAGCGCGCCGTGCCCGCCGCCGATATCGACGATCGTGCGGAAACGGCCGAAATCGTATGCGGGCATGAGGGTTTCGATCGCCATGGCCGACACTGCGGTCATCGCGTTGTTGAACACATCAGCCAGATCGCGATCGGTCTCCAGGTACTCGAAGATGGGCATGCCGCGGAGCATCTCCGCGGACGTCTTGCCGGTCTGCACCGAGTAGAGCAACTGGCCCCAGTGCTCCCAATGCTTGGGGTGGCCGATGAACAGCAGCATGGGCGCCAGTGATCCCGGCGCATCGCTTCGCAAGGCCTGCCCCAGGCGGCTCAATGCGAACCGACCGTCGCGCCCCTGCTTGAGCAGCGAACCGCTCGCCAGTGCCCGCATGAGCCGCGCGGTGGCCTCGGGGTGCGAACCCACCCGGCCGGCGATGTCGTCGGCCGAGGCCGGGCCGTCACCCAGCGCGTCGAAGATGCCCAATTTGGCGCCCACGTACATCGCCTGGGTGAGCCAGGCGCCCTGCCCCAGCTCGAAGAGCGCGACGTTCGCCGGCACGACAGACCGGCGCAATTGGCCCAATCCGTCCCGAACCCGGCCGATGCCGTCGATGAGCCAGCCGGGAGGCGGTTTCTGCGCGTTTGCCACGGGCTCACAGTAATGCCACAGCTAATCTCCACGCTAGAGCCGGTTTCGAGTCCGGCCCGTCCAGCTCACAGGATTACCGCGAGGTTCGTCGATTAGTCTCGGCCGTATGAGAACGTCCGCGATCACCGGCCTCGTCGCGGCAGCGACCGCACTGTCTGTGGTGCTGGCCGGTTGCGACTCGGGCAGCGATGCCAGCGCGTCGTCCGGCAGCGCGACGAGCGCCGCGCCGACCGCGGCGGACGCCGGCAACACCAAGGCAACTGACGGCCCCAACCCGACGATCGCCAGCTACATCAAAGACCACAAGATCACCGAACAGCAGGTGCACCGCACCGACCCGGGCGAGCCGAAAGTCGACCTACCGAAGCCGGACGGCTGGAAGGCCACCGGCGACGACAATCCGCCGTGGGCGTACGACTCGATCATCTACAACGGACCGGTCGACGCGGCGAACTACGCGCCCAGTGTGGTCGCCCTGCTGTCGAAGCTGACCGGTGACGTCGACACCAAGGCGCTGATGGCCACCGCGCCCGGAGAGATTCAGAACCTGCCGGGCTTCACGCCGTCAGGCCCGGGGACGGAAACCAAGGTGCGCGACTACCCCGCCTATCGGATCGCCGGCACCTGGGTGTCCGACGGCAAGACGAAGTTCGTCGCGCAGCAGACGGTGATCTTCCCGGCGGGCGGCGCAACCTATGTCCTGCAACTGAATTCAGACGGCGCGGCCGATCAGACGCCCATCGTCCAGGCCGCCACCGACACAGTGGCGCAGCAGGTGAAGATCACGCCGTAAAGGCCTGCGTGCCCGGCACTTGTCAGCACCGGGCACGCAGAGTCGGGGTTCAGTTGTCGCGGATGGTGTCCAGGCGCTTGGTGGCGGCCTCGAACTCGGCGACCAGCTCGGCGATGATGACCTCGACCGGACGGATCTCGTTCATCCGGCCGACGATCTGCCCGACCGGCATGGCGACGGCGGTCGGGTCACCGGACTCGTTCATCCGCTGATGGGCCTCACTGACGAGGATGTTCTGCAGCGGCATCGGCAGTGGATCGGGCGCACCTTCGGCATCCCACGCGTCGGTCCAGCGGCTCTTGAGCAGCCGGGCCGGCTTGCCGGTGTAGATCTTGCGACGGACGGTATCGGCCGAGGTCGCGTTCAGCATCGCTTGCTGCACAACGGAAACGCCCGACTCCAGGCGCACACCGAGGTCGTACTCGGCCGACGTCAGGAACGCCGAACCCATCCACACACCCTGCGCGCCCAGCGCCAGCGCGGCAGCCAGCTGCCGTCCCGTGCCGATGCCACCGGCCGCGAGCACCGGAGCCGAATCACCAATGGCGTCAACGATTTCCGGCCACAGCACCACGGAACCGATCTCACCGGTATGCCCACCGGCCTCGTGTCCCTGAGCGACGACGATGTCGACGCCGTTCTCCACGTGCCGCGCCGCGTGCTTGGCCGAGCCGGCCAGCGCGGCCACCGGAACACCCGCGGCATGTGCCTGGTCGATGACGTCCTTCGGCGGCGAGCCCAGCGCGTTGGCGATGAGCTTGATCGGGTGCTTGAGCGCCACCTCGACGTGGCTGCGGGCCACCGAGTGCAGCCAGCCGAGCACGCCCTCGTTCTTCTCTTCGTCCGCCGGCAACGGCGGCACGCCGAGGTCGGCGAGGGTCTTCGCGACGAAGTCCTTGTGCGTCTGCGGGATCAGCTTGCTGATGTCGACGCTGGTGCCCTCGGTGGGGACCTTGGCCGGCATCACGATGTCGACGCCGTACGGCTTGCCGTCGGTGTTGGCGTCCATCCACTGCAGGACGTTCTCCAGGTCGTCGGCGTCGTTGAAGCGGACGCAACCCAGCACGCCCATCCCGCCGGCGCGGCTGACCGCGGCGGCCACCTTTTCCGATGGCGTGAAGACGAAGATCGGGTATTCGATCCCGAAGCGTTCGCAGAGTTCGGTTTTCATTCTCGTGTTCCTTACTGGGCCGGCGCGGCTATGCCTGTGCGCCGGCGTGTTTCGCGTGTACCTCGTCGGCCGGGCGGGCCTCGGTCTGGTCCTTGGCCCAGCGGTAGTCGGGCTTGCCGGCCGGGGAGCGCTTGACCTCGTCGACGAGCCACAGACTGCGCGGCACCTTGTAGCCGGCGATCTCGCTGCGGACAAAGGCATCCAGGTCGGCCAGCGCCGGCTTGGTGCCCTCGCGAGGTTGCACGACGGCTGCGACATGCTGACCGAAGCGCGGGTCCGGCACGCCGACGACCAAGGCGTCGAACACATCCGGGTGGCCCTTGAGCGCCGCCTCGACCTCTTCGGGGTAGATCTTCTCGCCACCGGAGTTGATCGACACCGAGCCGCGGCCCAGCATCGTCACGCTGCCGTCGGCCTCGACCTCGGCGTAGTCGCCGGGGATCGCGTACCGAATTCCGTGGAAGGTCCTGAATGTTTCAGCGGTCTTCTTCTCGTCCTTGAAGTAGCCGACCGGGATGTGCCCGCACTTGGCGATGATGCCGCGCACGCCCGACCCCGGAACCACCTCGTTGCCGTCCTCGTCGAGGACCTTGGTGTTCTTGTCGATGGTGACGCGCGGGCCACCGGTGTGCGACTGGCCCTTGGCCACGATGCTGGTACCACCGAAACCAGTCTCCGACGAGCCGATCGAGTCGGTGATGACGCGGTTCGGCAGCAGCTCGAGGAACTTCTCCTTGAGGCTGGTCGAGAAGAGCGCGGCGGTGCTGGCGAGCAGGAACAAGCTGGAGAGGTCGTATTCGTTGCCGGCGTCCTGGTGCGCCAGCAGTGCGTCCAGCAGCGGCCGCGCCATCGCGTCGCCGGTGAAGAACAGCAGATTCACCTTGTGCTCGTGGATCATTCGCCACGCGGCGTCGGCGTCGAACTCCGGCATCAGCACCACGGTGTGGCCGGTGAACAGCGCCATCCACGTGGCCGACTGCGTCGCGCCGTGGATCATCGGCGGGATGGGGAGCCGGATCATCGGCGGGTTTGCGGCCGCCTGCTTGGACAGGTCGTACTCGTCGGCCACCGGCTCGCCGGTAGCGAAGTCGGTGCCGCCGAACAGCACTCGGTAGATGTCCTCATGCCGCCACATGACGCCCTTGGGGAATCCGGTGGTGCCGCCGGTGTACAGCAGGTAGATGGCGTCCTCGCTGCGCGGACCGAAGTCGCGCTCGGGCGAGCTGTCGGCGATGGCGGAGTAGAACTCGACGCCACCGTAGCGGCGGAAGGCTTCATCTTCTACGTCGGAACCGTCCTCGACGACCAGGATCGTCTTGAGCAGCGGCAGCTCAGGCAGCACGTTGGCGACCCGGTCGGAGTACTGGCGCTCATGGATCAGCGCGACCATGTCCGAGTTGTCGAACAGGTACTTCAGCTCGCCCTCGACGTAGCGGAAGTTGACGTTGACCAGGATCGCGCCGGCTTTGACGATGCCGAGCATGCCGATCACGATCTCGATGCGGTTGCGGCAGTACAGCCCAACCTTGTCGTCTTTCTTCACGCCCTGCGACTGGAGGTAGTGCGCCAGGCGGTTGGCCTTCTCCTCCAACTCGGCATAGGTCAGCTGTTCGTCGCCACAAATGAGTGCGACACGGTCCGGCACAGCATCGATGGCGTGCTCGGCAAGATCTGCGATATTCAGAGCCACGGTACATAAACTAGAACGTGTTACATTTTGTGACAAGTCTAACGATCTCGAGCCCGGAAGTTGGTACCCGTGAGCGAACCGGAAAAAGCCCCCGACGCCCTCATTGAACAGCGCGGACACACGCTGATCGTCACTTTGAACCGACCCGAGGCACGCAACGCCCTATCCGGCGAGATGCTCTCGATAATGGTCGAGGCGTGGGACCGCGTCGACAGCGATCCGGAGATCCGCACCTGCATCCTCACCGGTGCCGGCGGCTATTTCTGCGCCGGCATGGACCTCAAGGGCGCCACCAAGAAGCCGCCGGGCGACTCGTTCAAGGACGGCAGCTACGACCCGTCGCGCATCGACGGTCTGCTCAAGGGCCGCCGCCTGACCAAACCGCTGATCGCCGCGGTCGAGGGCCCGGCCATCGCGGGCGGCACCGAGATCCTGCAGGGCACCGATATCCGCGTCGCCGGGGAGAGTGCCAAGTTCGGCATCTCCGAGGCCAAGTGGAGCCTGTACCCGATGGGCGGCTCCGCGGTGCGCCTGGTGCGCCAGATTCCGTACACCATCGCGTGCGACATGCTGCTGACCGGCCGCCACATCACCGCGGCCCAGGCCCTCGAGTACGGCCTGATCGGGCATGTGGTCCCGGACGGCACCGCGCTGGACAAGGCCCTCGAGATCGCCGAGGTGATCAACAACAACGGCCCGCTGGCGGTCCAGGCCATCCTGAAGACCATCCGCGAGACCGAGGGCATGCACGAGCTGGACGCCTTCAAACCCGACACCGCCAACGGCATTGCGGTATTCCTGTCCGAGGACGCCAAGGAAGGCCCGCGGGCCTTCAAGGAGAAGCGCGCGCCGCAGTTCAAGATGCGCTGATGCACATCGCAGTGACGGGAGGCACCGGCTACGTCGGTGCCCACACCGTCCGCGCGCTGCTGGCCGCCGGACACACGGTCCGGCTGCTGGTGGTTCCCGGTGGCAGCGACGACGCCGCGCTCGACGCGCTGAGTCAGGTCGGCCCCCTCGAGGTCCTATCCGGCGATATCCGCGATCCGGCAACGGTTTCCGAGCTGCTCGCCGGATGCGACGCCGCACTGCACGCGGCCGGCGTCGTCGGCACCGACAACCGTCGAACCCAGCTGATGTGGGAGATCAACGCCTACGCCACCGAGGCGCTGCTGACGCAGGCTTGTGAGCTCGGCCTGGATCCGGTGGTGTCGGTGTCGTCCTACAGTTCGCTGTTCCCGCCGGCCGACGGCGTCATCGGGCCCGACACTCCCCCGGCCCCCGGCCGCAGCGACTACGCCCGTACCAAGGCCTACGCCGACAACGCGGCGCGGCGGCTGCAGTCCGAGGGCGCGCCCGTCGTCGTCACGTACCCGTCGTCTGTGGTCGGTCCGGCCTTCCACACGGCAGTCGGTGTGACACAACGCGGTTGGGACCCGATCGTCCGGCACCGCGTCGCCCCGCGGCTGCGCGGCGGCATGCAGATGATCGACGTCGGTGACGTGGCCCGGGTGCACACGGCGCTGATGCAGCCCGGCCGCGGGCCCAAACGCTACGTCTGCGGCGGCGGGCTGCTGACGTTCAACCAGATGGTCGACGCCCTGCAGTCGGCGCTCGGCCGGCCGATCCGCCGGATTCCGCTGTCGCCCGGCCTGTTTCGCGGCGTCGGCCGGGTTTCGGATTTCGCCGGCCGCTGGCTGCCTCTCGCGGACGGCCTGAGCTACGAAGCCGCCCTGCTGCTGACGGCCGCCGTCCCCACCGACGACAGCCTGACCTTGTCCGACCTCAGCCTCACCTGGCGCGACCCCCGAGAGTCGATCGTCGAATCTTTTGCGTGATTCGTGCACGATCTTCCGCGGCCATCGCGGAAAATCGTGCACACATCACAAACGCGAGGGGACCGAATGCCAACCACCGACACCTCGCTGTTACGCGGCCTGCTGCTGCAGTTCGCGCTGCGGGTGCTGCTGGCGGTGTTCGTCGGGTTCGGCCTGCTGCTCGAGCCCCCGAACGCCAACCTGAGGCTGCACTGGGGCATCTTCGCGTGCTACGTCGTGATGGTCGCGGCGTGGGCATGGTGGGGGCGCCGCTCGGCCGATCAATCCGGCCGACGAACCCAGCGGGTGGCGGCACTGCTCATGCTGTGCGCGGATCTGACTGTGGTGGCGGTCATTTCAGTGGACAGCGGACTCAGTTCACCGGAAACCTGGACCTCCGACGTCCTGCAGCACGGGCTGTTTCTCATCCCCCTGATCGCGGCAGCGCAGCTCGATCCCGTCGTCAGCGCCATGATCGCAATCCCCACCGTCGCCACGTTCTTCGTCGTCAACTGGATCGACCGGGAGGCCAACGGTCACGAGCCCTGGGGCTCGATCCTGCTGCGGACCGCCATCGTGTTCGGCCTGGCCGCCGGTTCGGTGGCACTGTCGTGGATTCAGCAGTCCAAGACCAGGACCATCACCGAGCTGGCCCAGGAGCGGACCCGGCTGCTCGAAGAGGTGATCAGCCTGGAGAAGCGGGAACGTCAATCGCTCTCGGAGCGCCTGCACGACGGCGCGCTGCAGTACGTACTGGTGGCCCGGCACGATATGGAGGACGTCCGCGACGGGTCGGTCGAGGGCATGGATCGCGTCGACTTCGCGCTCGCGGAATCCTCCCGGCTGCTGCGCGACGTGGTGCGTGAACTGCACCCCGAGGTGCTGGCCCGCTCCGGCCTCAAAGCGGCGATCACCTCGCTGGCAGACGGTATCGCCGCACGCACCAGCATCACGGTTCATCTGGATGCCACTGGCTGGCCCGACGACCTGCGCACCGATGCCGACCATCTGCTCTACAGCGCGGCCCGCGAGTTCTCGACGAACGCGATCAAACACGCGCACGCCGAAAATCTGCGGTTCAGGCTGGCGCACAACGGAAGCCGGGCCGAACTGCGCATCGCCGACGACGGCGTCGGCATTCCGCCGGACCGGCTGGCGCAAAGCGTCGAGGACGGTCACATCGGATTCGCGTCGATTTGCACCAAAGTGCTCGCCACGGGCGGAGAATTCGCGGTGACGGGATCACCCGGGACCGTCATCTCGATCGCGGTGCCGGCGAAGACCGCCGGCCGGCAATCGGTTGCCTGATCACGCGAGGACACTCACATGCAGCCCAATTCACTTGATCCGGTGGCCAGCGAGCGGCTGTCCCACGCCGACAAGGTGTTCACCTCCGACCTGTCCATCAACGAATTCGCGCTGCTGCACGGCGCGGGATTCGCGCCGATGGAACTGGTGATGGGAGCGTCGGTCTACCACGTCGGCTATCAGTTCACCGGCCTCAAGACGCAGTCGGAACTGCCGGTGCTCACCGAGGCCACCTACCGTGCACGGTGGAACGCCATGGCGCGCATGCAGGCTGAGGCCGACGCACTCGGCGCCGACGGCGTGGTCGGAGTCCGGCTCGACTGGCGGCACGTCGGCGAGGGCGAGCACCTCGAGTTCATCGCCGTGGGCACGGCGGTGCGCTACACCTCGAAGCCCGGCGTGTACCGCAGACCCAACGGTCAGGCGTTCAGCAGCCACCTGTCGGGCCAGGACCTGACGACGTTGTTGCGCTCGGGGTTCGTGCCCGTGGCGTTCGTGATGGGCAACTGCGTCTATCACGTCGCCGTCCAGGGGTTCATGCAGAACATGAAGCAGATGGGCCGGAATGCCGAGATGCCGCAATGGACGCAGGGCAACTACGAGGCCCGCGAGTTGGCGATGTCCCGCATGCAAGCGGAGGCCGAACGCGACGGTGCCGACGGCGTCGTCGGCGTGCAGTTCGCTATTTCGAACTACGCGTGGGGCCATCACACGGTGGAGTTCTACGTCGCCGGCACCGCGGTCCGGCGCGTGGGTGACGGCGAAACGATCACCCCGACGTTCGTCCTGCCGATGAGCGGTTGATGACGGGCTTCGACCCCACCCGGGTGAGCGACGCCGTGGCTGCGGCACTGGCCGGGCCGGCCGGGATCGCGTCGGTGGTCAACGTGTTCCGCGCGGTGCCCGGTGTGGTGCATACGCCGGGCCGCCGCGGCTTGTTCCGGTCCGCACCTGAGCGAGTCCAGATCGGTGACTGGCGCTATGAGGTCGCGCCCGACGGGCGTCTGGGTGCGGCCCACGTCGTCGGAGACATCGTCATCGCCGAGGAGACACTCGACGCCGACGCCGTGGGCCCGCACCTCGCACGCGCCCTGTCACAACTGGTCAGCCGCTACGGGTCCACCATCTGCCCGCACATCGACGCCGCTGTCGATGTTCTCGTCATCAGCCTCGGCGGGGGCTAGCAGCCGGGCTCAGAGCACCCGGGCCGTCGGGGTGAACACCACCGGCATGGCCTCGGGGCCGCTGACGAAGTTCGCGGCGCGCAGCGGGATCTCCGCGCCGTCGGCCAAGCGGAGGTCGGGCAGGCGCTGCAGCAGCCGCTCGGTCATCAGGCGCAGCTCCAGCCGGGCCAGCTGGTTGCCCATGCAGAAGTGCGTACCGAAGCCGAAAGCCAAGTGGCTGTTGGGGTTCCGGTCGATGTGGAACTCGTCCGGATTCGCGAACTGGTCGCCGTCGAAGTTCGCCGACTCGAACATCAGCATGACCTTCTCGTCCTTCTTCAGCTCGGTGCCGTAGAAGACGGTGTCCGCGGTCAGGACGCGACACATGTTCTTGATGGGCGAGGTCCAGCGCAGCATCTCCTCGATCGCACCGGGCATCAGCGAGGGGTCGGCGTCCAGGCGATCCCATTGGTCGCGATGCCGCATCAGCTGTTCGGTGCCACCGGACAGGGTGTGCCGCGTGGTCTCGTCGCCGCCGATCAGGATCAGCAGGGTCTCCATGACGATCTCGTCATCGCTCAGCCGCTGACCGTCGACCTCGGAGTTGATGAACACCGAGAACAGATCATCGGTCGGGTTGGCCCGCCGATCCTTGATGACGTCCATGGTGAAAGCCGTATATGCCGCAAAGGTTTCCATCAGCTTCTGGATCGACGACTCGTCCAGGTGCGAGGAGAGCCCCGACACCAACTCGTCGGACCAGTCGAGCAGCATCTCGCGCTCGTCGGGCACCACACCCAGCATGTCGCCGATGACGGCCATGGGCAACGGTGCCGCCAGGTCGCGGACGAAGTCGGCCTCGCCCTTCTCACAGACGTTGTCGATCAGCGCGTCGCACAGCCGCCCGATGGAGGGCACCTTGTCCATGACGCGCTTGCGGGTGAAGCCGGCGTTGACGAGCTTGCGCCGCACCAGGTGTGCTGGATCGTCCATGTCGATCATGTACGGCATACCGGGCTGATCGGGACGGATGCCGCCGGCGTTGGAGAACAGTTCGGCGTTGCGCTCGGCGTCGAGCACGGACTGGTACGTGGTCACCGCGGCCTGCCCGGTGCGGTCGCGGAACACCGGCTCGTTGGCGCGCATCCAGCGGTACGCCTCGTGCGCGGCCGCCCGGTCCGCATAGAACCGGCCGTCGGCCAGATCAACGTCGGGGCGGGTGATGACACTGGTCACTTGATCTCCTGAGCATCTGCGAAAGTCATGTCTACGTTGTCGGCGGAACCCGAGAGCATGGCGCGTTTGGGCAATCCGAGTGCCGCCAACTCCTGGGCATAGGGGTGGTCACCGAGTCGCACCGTCACTCCCCCGGGCCGGTAGCGCACCCCGGACGGTTTCATCACGCCGACGGTCTCGCGGGTGACGCCGTCGAGGTGCGAATAGGTCGGGGGCGCCTGCGGTTTCGACGGCGCGGGCACCGGGAAGCCGGGCCGGAAATCCATCCCGACGGCGAACCGACCGTCGATGGTGACGTCGAACCCGAAGGTCTTCCCGTCACGAAGAGTGAAGTCCGCCATCACCTTCGGGTAGCCCCAGATATTGCGGCCGGCCTCGAGGGTAAAGGACTGGTCGACGGGCAGGTGATGGATGAAGGCGCCGGCGGACCGCAGGGCGCGCAGTCCCGCGGCTTTCGAGCCGGGCGGGTTCACCATGATGTTGGTGCCGTACTCGTAGTACTCGCCGAGGTCACTGTCGACGTAGTGCATGAGCATCAGCACGGCGACCGCGCGGCGCGGGCGATACCGGCACACCTGCAGGCCGCTGTAGTCGATCATGCGTTGCGCAGCATCGGCGTCGACCGAGAACATGGCCATGTGCTGCGTCGCCTGACGGACGCGCACTGGCATGGTCAGCACGGTGCCCGCGATGGTGTGCTGCGAGGGCACGGCCCCGGTGGCGTCTGTCACAGCACGAATCTAGAACACGTTGTAGACACTCCGCAATAAGTGTCTACTGCCAGCACGCGAGCTGGGGGTACCTCCCGCTTGCGGGGGAACGCAAAACTGCACTTCGGCGGGCCAAAACGACAGTTTTGCGTCTGTTCAGGAAACCAACTAGACCAATTCAGCCAGCTGGTTGATCTGCTCGACCGACTTGGCCCCGACGACCATCATCGTGACACCCGAGGCTTCCCAGGCCTTGATCTGTTCCTTGACGTAGTCGAGGTTGCCGACGATCGCGGAGTCGTCGACCAGCTCGTCCGGGATGACCTTGGCCGCCTCGTCCTTGCGGTCGCTGCGGAACAACTTGGTGACGTCGTCGACGACCTCGGAGTAGCCCATGCGGCGGTACACCTCCGCATGAAAGTTGGTGTCCTCCGACCCCATGCCACCCATGTAGAGCGCCAGGTGCGGCTTCATCATCTCCATGACCATCGGCCGGTCGTCGGTGACGATGATCTGCGCGGTGGCACAGACCTCGAACGTCTCGCGGGTCCGCCGGGCGCCCGCGCGGGCGAAGCCCTCGTCGAGCCATTCGTTGTACATGCCGGAGATTCGCGGCGAGTAGAAGATCGGCAGCCAACCGTCGGCGATCTCGGCGGCGAGCGCGACATTCTTCGGGCCTTCGGCGCCCAGCATCACCGGGATGTCCGCGCGCAACGGATGCGTGATGGGCTTGAGCGGCTTACCCAGACCGGTGGTGCCCGCACCCGACAACGGCAGCGGATAGTGCGGTCCGGCGCTGGTCACCGGGGCCTCACGGGCCCAGACCTGACGCAGGATGTCGATGTATTCGCGGGTGCGCGCCAACGGCTTCGGGAACTTCTGCCCGTACCAGCCCTCGACGACCTGCGGCCCCGAGACGCCCAGGCCCAGGATGTGGCGGCCGCCCGACAGGTGGTCGAGCGTGAGGGCAGCCATCGCGCACGCCGTGGGCGTACGGGCCGACATCTGGATGACCGAGGTGCCCAGCCGCATCCGCGTGGTTTCCCGGCCCCACCAGGCCAGCGGCGTGTACGCGTCCGAGCCCCAGGCCTCCGCGGTGAAGACGGTGTCGAAACCGGCTTCCTCCGCGGCGGCGACGAGCATCGCGTGGTCGGTGGGTGCCTTGGCGCCCCAATATCCGAGCTGCAAACCGAGTTTCATGGGGCCGCCTTTCCGAACGTGCTTGCCACGATTGTTAGAACCTGTTCTACTCGATGCCGTGAGCGTTAGCCAAAGCAGCCCAGCCCAGATGGCAGGCCATGAGCCGCCTCTTTCGGCTCCGCTGAAACTGTCATTCGACTACACCCGTTCAGTCGGTCCGGTCCTGAGTCAGTTCTTCACCGCGCTGCGCGGACGACGCATCGTCGGCACCCGCGGGTCGGACGGCCGGGTACACGTACCTCCCGCCGAGTATGACCCCGTCACTTACGAGGCCCTGACCGAGGTGGTCCCGGTTTCCAGCGTCGGCACCGTGGTGTCATGGACCTGGCAACCCGAGCCCTTGGAAGGCCAGCCTCTGCAGAAGCCGTTCGCCTGGGCACTGATCAAGCTCGACGGCGCCGACACTCCGCTGTTGCACGCCGTCGACGCCCCCGAGGGCTCCCTCAAGTCGGGTGACCGCGTCCGTGCGCACTGGGTCGACGAGCCCGTGGGCGCCATCACCGACATCGCGTACTTCGTGCCCGGCGAGGATGAAGTTGAACCGCTGCCGGCGGACGATCGTGACCCGGTGACCATGCTGGTCGTGCCGACCTCGATCGAAATCCAGCACACCGCTTCACATCCCGAGACCGTGTTCCTGCGCGGACTGCAGGAGGGCAAGCTGCTCGGTGCGCGTAGCAAGGTCGGCCGCGACGGCAAGCCGGGCGCTGTGCTGTTCCCGCCGAAGGAGGCCGACCCGGCCACCGGCCTGGAGCTCGACGAGTTCGTCGAGCTGGTCGACCGCGGCACGGTCACGACGTTCGCGATCATCAACATCCCGTTCGCCGGCCAGCGCATCAAGCCGCCGTATGTGGCCGCCTACGTGCTGCTCGACGGCGCCGATATCCCGTTCCTGCATCTGGTCACCGAGATCGACGCGGCTGACGTCCGGATGGGTATGCGGGTGGAGGCGGTGTGGAAGCCCCGCGAGGAGTGGGGCCTGGGCATCGACAACATCTCGCACTTCAAACCGTCCGGCGAACCCGACGCCGATTACGACTCGTACAAGCACCACCTGTAAAGGCCCGATGAGCGCTTGCGCGAAGAGAAGAGAACAGAGCAATGACTTCATCTGAAATAGCGGTCGTCGGGTTCGCGCATGCCCCGCATGTGCGCCGCACCGACGGCACCACCAACGGCGTCGAGATGCTGATGCCGTGTTTCCAAAAGCTATACGCCGAGTTGGGCCTGAAGCAGACCGATATCGGCTTCTGGTGCTCGGGTTCATCGGATTACCTTGCCGGCCGGGCATTTTCGTTCATCTCTGCGATCGACTCGATCGGTGCGGTCCCGCCGATCAACGAGTCGCACGTCGAGATGGACGCGGCATGGGCGCTCTACGAGGCCTACATCAAGCTGCTGAC
>Ga0070667_100002535_pt1 | contig 15908 bp, 6 predicted proteins | sample KBSS33metaG_FD_64659 | JGI IMG/M metagenome (GOLD analysis project Ga0070667, IMG submission 64659) | Switchgrass rhizosphere microbial communities from Kellogg Biological Station, Michigan, USA - KBS S3-3 metaG | ecosystem: Host-associated > Plants > Roots > Rhizosphere > Soil ... | reverse complement strand
GGTGTCGGCAAGTCGACGACCATCGAAGCGCTGGGCATGCACCTGATCGAGCGGGGCCACCGCGTCGCGGTGCTGGCCGTAGACCCGTCGTCGACCCGCACCGGCGGTTCGATCCTCGGTGACAAGACCCGGATGGCGCAGTTGGCGGTGCAGCCGGAGGCGTACATCCGGCCGTCGCCGACGTCGGGCACGCTCGGTGGGGTCGCCAAGGCGACCCGCGAGACCATCGTGCTGCTGGAGGCGGCCGGCTACGACGTGGTCCTGGTCGAGACCGTCGGCGTCGGGCAGTCCGAGGTGGCGGTGGCGAACATGGTCGACACGTTCGTGTTCCTCACCCTGGCCCGCACCGGTGATCAGTTGCAGGGCATCAAGAAGGGCGTCCTGGAGCTCGCGGACGTGATCGTGGTGAACAAGGCCGACGGCGAGCACGCCGTCGAAGCCAAGGCTGCGGCGCGCGAACTCTCCGGTGCGATCCGGCTGATCTATCCCCGCGACACCCTGTGGCGTCCGCCGGTGCTGACGATGAGCGCGTTGACCGGCGACGGGCTGGCCGAGATGTGGGACACCGTGCTCAAGCATCGGGAAAAGCTCAGTGCGGCAGGCGAATTCGAGGCGCGTCGGCGGGCTCAGCAGGTCGACTGGACCTGGACGATGGTGCGGGACACCGTGCTGGACCGGGTGTTGTCCAACGCCGCCGTCAAGGCGAATCGTGACGAGGTGGAACGCCAGGTGCGTGAGGGTGAACTGACCCCCGCGCTGGCGGCACAGCGCATCATCGACCTCGCGAACTGACCGGATTGCGTTTCGGTCCGCGATTGCGGGTGGGTTTTGCCGCGCAATAGCGGGAATGGGCCCGGCAGGTATTCGGGCAGGGCGCTGGCGAAACCAATTTCGTGATGGTCCGGAAGCCGGCCCGACAGGCGAAGAGAAATGCCGTCGCTCGCTACTGGCTACCTGGGTATTCCCGCTGTCATGGTCGATGAACAGTGAAATCTGTTATGTGGTATCGGTGCCGCAACGTGTTACGTGGGCGTAAGTACGATCTTGAAGTGGGTTTACCAGAGCCCCGGAACCTGTGTATCCAGACTATTTAGCTAACAGATTGATAACGTCGGAGATGATCTGCGGCAGGCGCAAGTCATCATTTGGTAATGACCAACGCAATTCGCCGGGAGCGCAACGTCGCGCCTCTCCGGTCCGCCGGCGGGCCTCTTCCGCAGGGCGTTCAAGGTGCCGCTGATCCGAGTTTCGCTCGTGCGGTGCGGGCCTTTTCCGCGATGTTCCCCAGCCGCTATCTGGGCGGTGGTGCACTCTCGGTCTACCTCGACGGCGTTCCGGTCGTCGATGTGTGGACGGGCTGGGCCGACCGGTGGGGTACCCGGCCGTGGGATGCCGATACCGGCGCCATGGTGTTCTCGGCGACGAAGGGGTTGGCCTCGACCGTCATCCACCGGCTGGCCGATCAGGGGCTGATCGCTTACGACGCGCCCGTCGCCGACTACTGGCCCGCATTCGCGGCGAACGGCAAGGCCGGCGTGACGGTGCGGGAGTTGATGCGGCACCGCGCCGGGCTGTCGCAGCTGAACGGCGCCACGCGGGACGAGCTGATGGACCACCGCCTCATGGAGCAGCGGTTGGCCGCGGCTCCGATGAGCTGGATGAAGGGGCGGCCGGCCTACCACGCCATCACTTACGGCTGGCTGCTGTCGGGCCTCGCCCGCGCGGTGACCGGGCAGAGCATGCGGGATCTGTTCCGCACCGAACTGGCGGAGCCGCTCGGCATCGACGGCCTGCACCTCGGCCGTCCGGCGGCCGATGCGCCCACGCAGCCCGCGCAGATCATCGGCCCGCAGTTCCGCATTCGCAATCCGCTGTTCGACGCCATGGCGCCGCACGTGGCGAAGTTGCCGTTCTCTGGTGGGTTCGGCTCGATGTACTTCACCGGCATGCGGTCGATGGCGCAGGGGGACACTCCGCTGCTGGACTCCGAGATGCCGGGTGCCAACGGGGTGGCCACGGCCCGATCGCTGGGCCGCCTCTACGGCGCCATCGCCAACGGAGGCCAGATCGACGGCATGCGCTTCCTGTCCGCGGGCACCGTGGCGCAACTGCGGGGCACCGGCAGTGTTTTTCCCGACCTGGGTCTCGGTCTGCCGATGGACTTCAACCTGGGGTATCACGGCCTGCCGTTCCCAGGCATCATGCCGGGCTTCGGGCACGTCGGTCTCGGTGGGTCGCTGGGATGGGCCGACCCCGATCGGGGTCTGGCTTTCGGGTTCGTGCACAACCGCCTGTTGACGCCTCTGATGGTTGCCGATCAAGCCGGTTTCGTGGCACTCGCGGCAATTGTGCGGCACGGGGTCGCGCAGGCCCGCAGCAACGGTTTCTGCCGGGTGACGGAGTTCGGTTCGCCCTACGCCGATCCGGCACCTGTTGCGGGCTGACAGAGTTTGCGCGCACGAGATATGCGGCCGCACCGGCAACGGTGCGGACCGCCCTCAACACCGGACTTTCGAATACGCGCAGATGTCTGGCGTGTTGATTTTTTGCCCGTATCGAGCGGAGTTCGTCACAGCAGATATTTCGTACCATGCGTATCGACCATTGCCGAGAATACGAATTTATGGCTACAACCTGTATGTATCGGATTTTTGTAATGTTGCTCTGCTTCTAATTTCGATATTCGCGCAAACATTTGCCCTGTCGCACCTTCCGTGTGCGCGCGGTGCTGGGGTGAACGATGTTCGCTACGGACCGCTATGCTTCCGCCCCGTGGCTGGTTCGAAAAGGCTCCGAACCAAACCCCTGCGCAACGGCGCGCCGGGCGGGTTGGGCCTTCCGTAGCGAGTGTGCTGCGGATATCCGGTGCTAACGGTCATCTGGTAGCGATTCGGCCGAAACGGGTAGCCCCGAATCGTCGGATCAGTTAATTTGACCCGGTAGGATTTCGAGCCAGTTTGTTTAAAGCGGCAAAGACGATTTCGCAGAGATTTTGAGCGCGGTCTGCAAAGCCATCCGACACAGCGTGTCGGAGTCCGGCCGGACTGCACGGAGAGGCGGTAGCTAAGTGGGTGGGTCACCGACGACACCCGTCGCGATCATCGGCATGGCATGCCGACTTCCTGGCGGCATCAGTTCGCCGGACGAGCTGTGGGAAGCCCTGCTGCGCGGTGACGACCTGGTTACCAAAGTCCCGCTGGAACGGTGGGACGCCGAGGAGTACTACGACCCGGAACCCGGTGTGCCCGGCCGGTCGGTCTCCAAGTGGGGCGGTTTCCTCGATGACGTGGCCGGCTTCGACGCCGACTTCTTCAACATCAGCGACCGCGAAGCCACCGCGATCGACCCGCAGCACCGCCTGATCCTCGAAACCTCTTGGGAGGCCGTGGAACACGCGGGCATCGACCCGGCCACCCTGGCCGGGTCGCTGACCGGTGTGTTCGTGGGCATGACCCACGGCGACTACCAGCTGCTGGCCGCCGACGCCCATGCCATCGAGGGCCCGTACGGCTTCACCGGAAACAACTTCAGCCTGGCCTCGGGCCGCGTCTCGTACCACCTGGGTGCGCACGGCCCGTCGTACACCGTCGACTCGGCCTGCTCGTCGAGCCTGCTCGCCATCCACAACGCATGCCGCAGCCTGCACGACGGCGAGAGCGACGCCGCCCTCGCGGGTGGTGTGTCGATCATGCTGGAGCCGCGCAAGATGTCCTCGGGTTCGGCCCAGGGCATGCTGTCGCCGACCGGCCACTGCCACGCGTTCGACGTCGCCGCCGACGGCTTCGTCTCCGCCGAGGCGTCGGTCATGTTCATGATGAAGCGCCTGGACGACGCGCAGCGCGACGGCGACCGCATCCTCGCGGTCATCCGCGGCACCGCGAGCAACCAGGACGGTCACACCGTCAACATCGCGACCCCGGGTGCCGACGCCCAGGTGGCGGTCTACCGCCGCGCACTGGACCTGGCCGCCATCGATCCCGCCACCGTCGGTTACGTCGAGGCGCACGGCACCGGAACGCCGGTTGGCGATCCGATCGAATACTCAAGCCTGGCAACGGTTTACGGCCATGAAGGGCCGGTCGTGCTCGGCTCGATCAAGGCCAACATCGGGCACGCGCAGTCGGCGTCGGGTGCCGTCGGTCTGATGAAGACCGTGCTGGCCCTGCAGCACGGCGTCGTGCCGAAGAACATCCACTTCAACGAGATGCCCGCCGAGATGGCGGCCATCACCACCGGGCTGTTCGTGCCGACGGACCTCGTGCCGTGGCCGGCGACCGCCGACCACCCGCGGCGTGCCGCGGTGTCCGCGTACGGGCTGTCCGGCACCAATGTGCACGCCGTCGTCGAGCAGGCGCCGGCGGAGTCGTCGCCGCGCGTCGTCGAGTCCGAGGGTCAGGGGATTGGCGGCAAGCTGCTGTTCCCGGTGTCCTCCACCTCGGCCGAGGAACTGCGCCGCACCGCGGGCAAGCTCGCCGACTGGGCTGCCGCCCAGGGCGACGCCCTCGACTTGGCCGACACCGCCTACACGCTGTCGCGTCGCCGTGCGCACCGGCCGGTCCGGGCGGCCGTCCTCGCCGACGACGCCGCGAGCCTGATCCAGGCGCTCCGCGACGTCGCCGACGGCGAAACCCCGTACCAGGCCGCGCCCGGCAAGAGTGACCGTGGCCCGGTGTGGGTGTTCTCGGGCCAGGGCTCGCAGTGGGCGGCCATGGGCGCCGGCCTGCTGGCCGCCGAACCCGCGTTCGCGGCCGCCATCGCCGAGATCGAACCGCTCATCGAAGCGGAGTCCGGCTTCTCGATCACCGAGGCCATCACGGCCGCTGAGACGGTGACCGGCATCGACCGCATCCAGCCCGCCGTGTTCGCCATCCAGGTGGCGCTCGCCGCGACCCTGCGGTCGTACGGTGTGCAGCCCGGCGCGGTCATCGGGCACTCGATGGGTGAGTCGGCCGCCGCCGTCGTCTCGGGCGCACTTTCGCTGGCCGACGGTGTCAAGGTCATCTGCCGTCGCTCGAACCTGATGCTGAAGGTGTCCGGCTCGGGTGCCATGGCGTCGGTGGAGCTGCCCGCCCAGCAGGTGCTCTCCGAGCTCGGCGCGCGCGGCGTCAGCGACGTCGTGCTGGCGGTCGTCGCCTCGCCGCAGTCGACTGTCGTCGGCGGCGACAAGGATGCCATCCGCGCTCTGGTCAAGGACTGGGACGAGCGTGGCGTCATGGCCCGCGAGGTGGCCGTCGACGTCGCGTCGCACACGCCTCAGGTCGACCCGATCCTGGATGAGCTGGCCGACGCCCTCGAGGACCTCGAGCCCGACGAGCCGACCGTCCCGTACTACTCGGCGACGCAGTACGACCCGCGCGACCCCGCGGACTATGACGCCGACTACTGGGTGGACAACCTGCGCCACACCGTGCGCTTCGGTGCCGCCGTGCAGGCCGCGCTCGATGACGGCTTCCGGGTGTTCATCGAGCTCGCCCCGCACCCACTGCTGGTGCACGCGGTCAACCAGAACGCCGCGAGCCAGGACATCGGCATCGCCGCCCTGGCTGCGATGCGTCGTGAACAGGATGTGCCGAACGGCCTGCGTGAGGTCGTCGCCGACCTGCACACGGCCGGCGCCGCCATCGACTTCTCGGCGATGTACCCCGACGGCGTGCTGGTCGACGTGCCGCTGCCGACCTGGACCCGCAACCACCTGATCCTCACGCGTGATCCGCACGAGCAGGCCCCTGGCGGGGCCTCGCTGGCGGTGCACCCGCTGCTCGGCGCGCACGTCCGGCTCCCGGAGGAGCCCGAGCGGAACGTCTGGCAGTCCGATGTCGGCACCGGCCTGCAGCCCTGGCTGGGTGACCACCAGGTGCACAACGTCGCGGCACTGCCGGGCGCCGCGTACTGCGAGATGGCGCTCGGTGCGGCCCGCGAGGTGCTGGGCGAGGCCTCCGAGGTCCGCAACGTGTCCTTCGAGGCGATGCTGCTGCTCGAGGAGGAGACCGAGGTGTCCGCCGTGGCCACCGCGGTTCCATCGGGGGACATCGACTTCCTCGTCGAGACCTACCAGGACGGCGAGCAGGTGCGCCGTGCCGCTGCGACGCTGCACGCCATCGACGACGATGCGGCCCGCCCGGCGTACAACCTGGCCAAGCTGGTCGCCGCCCATACCGACGATGTCGACGGTGGCGACCTGCGCACCTGGTTCGCCGATCGCGGCATCCAGTACGGCCCGGCGTTCTCCGGCCTGACGACGGCCCACACCACCGCGGGCACCACGGTGCTCGCCGCGGTCGCGCTGCCCGGTGCCATCCGCTCGCAGCAGGGCGCCTACACCGTGCACCCGGCGTTGCTCGACGCCTGCTTCCAGGCGGTGGCCGCGCATCCCGATCTGCACGGTGACACCACCGGCGCGCTGATGCTGCCGCTGGGCGTGGGCAAGCTTCGGGCCTACGAGTCGACCCGCAACGCTCACTACTGCTACGTCAAGCTGGTCAGCCTCTCGCCGACTGCGGTCGAAGCCGACATCGATGTGCTCGACGAGCACGGCGCGGTGCTGCTCGCGGTGAGCGGGCTGCGCCTCGGCACCGGGGTGTCCGAGGAGGGCCAGCGGGAGCGCCTGCTGAACGAGCGCCTGCTGAACATCGAATGGCGCAGCCAGGATGCGCCCGTCGCCAATGTGGTGGATCCGGGCCGCTGGCTGCTGATCTCGGCCGCGGCGGACGCCGACGGACTGACTGAGAAGCTGTCCGAGGTCCTGCAGTCCGACGAGGCCGACGTCTCCACCATGGCATGGCCGGCCGACGCCGACCATGCGTCGAACCTCGAGTCGCTGCAGGCCACGCTGACGGCCAAGCCGTTCAAGGGCGTCGTCGTTGTCACGGGTGCCTCCGACGGCCCGGCGGCTTCGGCGTCGGCGGCGACCGCGCAGCGCGGAATGGCGCAGGTCGAGCAGTTGGTCCACATCGTGCGTGGCCTGCCGGACGTGCCGGGTCAACCGGCGCGGCTGTACGTGCTCACCCGTGGTGCCCGCACCGTGCTGTCCGCTGATGTGGCCAATCTGGAACAGGGCGGCATCCGCGGCTTCATGCGGGCCATCGGCATGGAGTACCCGGCGATGCGGCCGACCCAGATCGACCTGGACGTGCAGGCCGACGTGGCGCATGTCGCCGCGGAACTGCTGTCCGGCTCCGAAGAGGACGAGACGGCGTGGCGGGCGGGCGAGTGGTTCAACGCGCGCCTGAACCTGAGCCAGCTGCAGCCCGAGGAACGTCGCACCACCGTCGTGCGGCCCGAGACCGATGGCGTTCAGCTGCAGATCCGGACCCCCGGTGACCTGTCGTCGGCGGAGCTGGCCGCGTACGAGCGCGTCGCTCCGGGACCGGGCCAGATCGAGGTGTCTGTCGCGGCGTCGAACCTCAACTTCGCCGACGTGCTGGTCGCGTACGGCCGGTACCCGAGCTTCGAGGGCCGGATGCCGCAGCCGGGCGCCGACTTCGCCGGTGTGGTCACCGCGGTCGGCCCTGGGGTCGGCGATCATCAGATCGGCGACCGGGTGGCGGGTATCTCGCTTACCGGTGCGTGGAAGACGTTCGTCACCTGCGACGCCAATCTCGCCGTGAAGATTCCGGACGATCTGCCCGAGGGCAGCGCGGCGGCGGTGCCCAGTGCGCACGCCACCGCTTGGTACGGCCTGCACAACCTGGCCCGTATCCAGGCCGGCGACAAGGTGCTGATCCACTCCGCCACCGGTGGTGTGGGACAGGCCGCCATCGCCATCGCGCGGGCCGCCGGCGCCGAAATCTACGCCACCGCCGGTAGTGACGATCGTCGAAACCTGTTGCGCAGCTGGGGGATTCGGCACGTCTACGATTCCCGCAGTACGGCATTCGCCGAGGAAATCCGCCGCGACACCGACGGCTACGGCGTCGACGTCGTGCTGAACTCGCTGCCCGGTGCGGCGCAGAAGGCCGGTGTCGAACTGCTGACGTTCGGCGGCCGGTTCGTCGAGATCGGTAAGCGCGACATCTACGGCGACACCCGGATGGGCCTGTTCCCGTTCCGCCGGAACCTGTCGTTCTACGCGCTCGACCTGGCGTTGCTGACGTTGACCAACCCCGACGTCACGCGCGGCATGCTGGAGACGATCTTCGGACAGATCGCCGACGGCGTGCTGCCGGTGCCCGACACCACGCACTACCCGCTGAGCGACGCCGCCACGGCCATCCGCGTGATGGGCGCGGCCGGCCACACCGGCAAGCTCGTGCTCGACATCCCGCACACCGGGGAGTTCGAGGCGGTGCTGTCGCCGGAGCACGCGCCGGTGTACCGGGCCGACGGCTCGTACATCGTGACCGGCGGCCTGAGCGGCCTCGGCCTGTTCCTGGCTGACAAGCTGGCGGCCGGCGGTTGCGGGCGCATAGTGCTCAACGCGCGTTCGGAGCCGAGTGCGGCGACCGCCAAAGCGATCGAGGCCGTCCGCAGCAAGGGCGCCGAGGTCGAGGTCGTCCTCGGTGACATCGCTGCGGCCGACACCGCCGCGCGTCTGGTTGCCGCTGCCGAGTCGACCGGCAAGCCGCTGCGCGGCGTGCTGCACGGCGCCGCGGTGGTCGAGGACGCGACGTTGCCGAACATCACCGATGAGCTGATCCAGCGCGACTGGGCGCCGAAGGTGTTCGGCGCGTGGTACCTGCACGAGGCCACGGCGGCGGCCGAGCTCGACTGGTTCTGCTCGTTCTCGTCGGCTGCTGCCATGGTCGGCTCACCCGGTCAGGGCGCCTACGCGGCGGCGAACAGCTGGCTGGATGCGTTCACCCAGTGGCGCCGTGCGCAGGGCCTGCCGGCGACGGCCATCGCCTGGGGTGCCTGGGCCAAGATCGGCGCCGGCCAGAGCCTGGCGGCCGACGAGGCCATGGCGATCGATCCGGAGGACGGCGCCTACGCGTTCGACGCGATCATCCGCCACGACCGCGCCTATGCCGGCTACGCGCCGGTGGCCGGAGCCGACTGGCTGGTGGCATTCGCCCAGACCAGTAAGTTCGCCGAGTCGTTTGCCAACATCGGCCGGGGCGGTGCGGGTACCAGCGAATTCCTTGCGGAGTTCCACGCCCTGTCGGAGGAGGAGCGGCCGGCTCGGCTGAGGCGCCTGATCACGGACGCTATGTCTATGATACTTAGGCGATCTGTCGATCCTGACCGTCCGTTGGCCGAGTACGGCCTCGATTCGCTCGGGGCGCTGGAACTGCGGACACGTATCGAAGCTGAGACGGGAGTCCGGATCGGTTCGTCGGACATCACGAATGTCCGAGCATTGGCAGAACGCCTGGGGGAGGCGATTTCGACGGCGATTTCGACATGACGGGTCAGAGTAGGGCGTCACAGGAGCCGCGCGCTGAATTCACCGAAGCACAGGAGAGTGCACATGGTTGCGATTAGGACCATCCATGACTGGATGGGTTCCTCGGGTGTTCTGACTTCCTGGAACCCTTCATCTGCGTCGCTCGCCAAGCTGCGCAACGCGCCGGTCAGTCCGGTGCCGGTCAGCTACCAGCAGAGCCAGCACATCCGCGCCTTCCGTTCGCACGAGCGCAACGGCACGGACATGGCCCGGCTGAACATCGCCGCCTGGGACATGCCGGGTAAGTGTGACGTCCGGGCGATGACGCACGTCATCAACGCGTACGTGCGCCGCCACGACACGTTCCACAGCTGGTTCGAGCTGACGGAAGAAGACGTCGTCGTCCGCCGGACGGCGAAGAGCCCGCGCGACATCAAACTGGTGGCCACCGAGCACGGCGAGATGAACGCCCAACAGTGGCGCGACCACGTGCTCGCGACGCCCGATCCGCTGCAGTGGGACTGCTTCCACTTCGGCATCATCCAGCGCGACGACCACTTCACCTTCTACTTCAGCATCGACCACGTGCACACCGATGCGCTGTTGATGGGACTGGTGCTGGTCGAGATCCACCTCATGTACGCGGCCCTGGTCAGTGGCGCCCCACCGATCCCGCTGGCCGACGCCGGCAGCTACGACGACTACTGCGTCAAGCAGGCGGAGTTCACTTCGGCGCTGACCCTGGAATCGCCCGAGGTCAAGGACTGGATCAAGTTCGCCGCGGCCAACGACGGCACCCTGCCGTGCTTCCCGTTGCCGCTCGGTGACCCGACGGTGGCCTGCGGCGGTGAGATGCTCACGGTCCGCTTGATGGACAAGCACCAGTCGGAGCGGTTCGAGTCGGCCTGCCTGTCCGCGGGCGCCCGCGTGATCGGTGGCGTCATCGCGTGCGCGGCGATCGCCGAGCACGAGCTCACCGGGGAGCCGGTCTACAACGTCATCACCCCGACCACGACGCGCCGCACCCCAGCCGAGTTCATGACGACGGGCTGGTTCACCGGCGTCGTGCCGATCAGTGTCCCGGTGGTGCCGGAGTCGTTCGGCGACACCGCTCGCGCCATGCAGAAGGCGTTCGACGCCGGCATGGATCTCGCGCACGTTCCGTTCGAGCGGGTGCTGGAACTGGCAGAGGGCAAGGTGCCCGGCATCCGCAAGCCGGATCCGGGCGTGCCGATGGTGTCGTACCTCGACACCAACCTGCCGCCGCTGTCGCCGGCGATCATGAACGAGTGGGAACGGCTCAACGGCCGGGTCTACAGCGATGCTCGCTCGGCGTACCAGATCGGCATCTGGGTGAACCGTTCCGAGAAGGAAACCTCGGTCACGATCGCCTACCCCGACAACCCCATCGCCCGCGAATCGGTGGACAAGTACCTGCACGCGATGCGTGCGGTGTATCTGCGCGTCGCCGACGGCGGTTCTGGTGCGGGACGGTCAGATGCCTTGCGCCACAACGGATGCCGCAGCGAACTGATTCGAGCTGTGAAGGGCTGAGTTGTGACGACCTCCACGCGTCCGTCGCGTGTGCCTTTGTTGCGTCGCTGGCTGGCTGCGGGCAGCGACGACGAATCCCGTGTGCTCGACTACGTCGATCAGGCGATGTTCCTGGGTCTGCGGGCCACCGGTCAGGCTGCCGTCATGCAGTTCGGCTGGGTCTACGAGCACCCGGTGGACATGGACGGACTGCGCCGCTTCCATTACAACTTCGGTCACGGTCTCGGCGGGCGCCAGATCGAGCCGTCGGTCCTGCCGTGGGGCCGGCACCGCTGGGTGTCTGCACTCGGGCCGCCGGCGCCGATCCGGATGTATGACACTGTGCGTCCCCGCTCGGAACTCGGCGACTTCCTGGACGAGCACGCTCAGATCCCGGTCGACCCCGAGTTCGGTCCGACCTGGCACATGGGCGTGCAACCGCTCGACGACGGTGCCACCGTGGTCAGCCTGGTCGGTTCGCACTGCATCGCCGACGGCGGCGGCGCCATGTTGACGGTGTTCGAGTCGGTGACGGGCCAGCGGCGGGACCTCGGTCTGCCGCAGCCGCACTCCCGTTCTCGGTGGGGGGCCGTACGCGCCGATCTACGCCAGACAGTCCGTGACCTGCCGGAGCTCGGCCGTTCGATCAAGTCGGCGGCAAAGCAGGCCTACCAGAAGCGCAGCGAGCTGCGGCGCTCCGGAAAGTCGGCGGCGGCCCATCTGAATTCGGCCAGTGCCAAGGAAAACCTGGTGGTACCGGCGATCTTTGCGTTCATCGACGCCGCCGAATTCGAGGCCCGGGCCAAAGCGCTCGGCGGAAACAGCTATGCGCTGATCGCCGGGTTCGCGGCCCGGTTGTCCGAGCGGATGGGCCGGTTCAGCGAGGCGGAAGGCGTGGTGCCGCTGGTCGTGCCGATCAACGACCGCACGCTCGAGGACACCCGCGCCAACGCCGTGCTGATCGGTGATGCCCGGGTCAACCCGAAGGGCGTTGCCGAGGACCTGACGGAAACGCGCGCGGTCATCAAAGAAGCGCTGCGCAAGATGCGCGAGGAGCCCGACGAGAAGTTGGAGCTGCTGCCGCTGACGCCGTTCATCCCCAAGCGCGCGGTCACGCAGGCCGCCGACATCGCGGTCGGGTTCGGTGAGCTCCCGGTGTTCTGCTCGAACCTCGGGGTGCTGCCCGATGATCTGGCGCGCGTTGACGGAACGCCGGCCGAGTACGTGATGGCCCGCGGCGTCGACGGCCAGGTTCCGCGTGGGGTGCTGGAGCACCGCAACGGCATTCTGACCGTCATCTCCATGCAGATGATCGGGCGGGTGTCGATGGCGGTCATCGGCTACCAGCCGGGCGCCGAGAACACGAAGGCCACGCTGCGCGCGTACGTGGAAGAGACGCTGGCCGAGTTCGGCCTGTCCGCGGTCTACGAATAATCCGCGTAATCCCAAGTTCGACAACCGAATAACCGAAGCGAAGGGCCAGGTCTATTTTGTCCGCTGATACCCGGTCGAAGAGGATCGGCCGCGGCCGGTTCGGCAAGCTGCCGCAGGAGCTGGACCGTCCGCAGGACCGTCTGGACTACATGGACGAGGCGACCTTCCTGTCGTACCGGGCCAGTGGCCGGGTGCAGGTCATGCTGGCGCTGTGGTTCTACGAAGGGCCCGTCGACCTCGACGGTCTGCGCCGTTTCCACGAGAACTTCGGCCGGAGTCTGGCCGCGCGGCGTATCGAGCGCTCGCCGCTGCCGTTCGGCCGGGCCCGCTGGGTGGCCGCGCCGGCCGTCGAGCGTCCGCTCGATGTGGTCGAAACCGCCCGTCCGCGTTCGGAACTGACCGACTGGCTCGAGGAACGCTCGCAGATCCCGATCGATCCGGAGCACGGTCCCGGCTGGCACCTGGGTGTCCAGAAGTTCAGCGACGGTTCGACGGGCGTCGCGCTGGCGCTGTCGCACTGCCTGATCGACGGCACCGGGGCAGTCGCCGCGATCATGGAGTCGGTGCTCGGCCAGGCCCGCGATCTGGGTTATGCCCAGCCGGGCGCCCGCACGCGCTGGCAGGGTCTGCGCGCCGATCTGCGCCAGGCTCGGCGCGATTGGCCCGAGGTACGGCGGACCGTGGTGGCCGCCGCGAAGATGCTCCACCGCAGGCGTCATGAAATCTCCAATTCGGGCGATACCCGGCCCGCGGTGACGGCAGGCAACCCCGACGAATACGTCCTGCTGCCGTTCGCCGGTACCCACATCGACGTCGAGCAGTGGGACGCCAAGTGCGCCACCCTCGGCGGCAACACCTATTCGCTGGCCGCGGCGTTCGCGGCCCGGCTGGGTGTCCGGATGGAACGGCACCGTAAGCACGACAACAACATCGCCCTCATGGTGGCGGTCAACGACCGGACCTCGATGGACGACACCCGCGCCAACGCCATGGCGTTCGCCAACCTCACCGTCGACCCGACGCACGTCGCCAAGGACCTGGCGGACCTGCGGGGCGCGCTGCGCACGTCGCTCTCCACGGCCAAGGAGCAGCCGGACGAGTCGTTCATCCTGCTGCCGCTGACGCCGTTCATTCCGCTGCGCGCGGTCAACAAGACGGCTGACCTGGTGCTCGGTGAAATGCCGGTGACGTGCTCGAACTTCGCCGAGCTGCCCGATCTGATGTGCCGTCCCGACGGGGTCAACCAGGCGACGTTCCTGAACTGCTGGGGCGTCGAGCAGAAAGTCAAACGGGCCGACATCGAGCGGCCCGGCGGCCTCCTCGTGGTGGCGTCCGGCCGGTACAACGGCCGGGTGAACCTCGGCATCGTCGGCTACCAGGTGGGGACCGAGAACAGCCGGGCCATGCTGCGTGAACTGGTTCAGCAGACGCTCGACGAGTTCGACCTCACGCCGCTCACCGTCTACTGACGGGCGTTTCCGCCCAGGCCCCTAGCGGGCCCGGGCGGCCTTCTCCAGCAGATCTGCGGTGCGTGCGACGCTGTCCGCGGGCTTCGTCATGCGTGCGGAAGCGGCCCGCACGCGGGCCGCGCACTCCGGCTGCAGTGCCGTGCGCAGTGCGGCCTTCAGAGCCGCCGGCGTGGTCTTCGAAAATCGGCGCGATGCGCCCAGCTGCAGTTTCTTGATCTGTCCGGCCCACACCGGCTGATCCGCGCTGACCCACAGCACCACCGTCGGTACCCCGGCGCGCAGCCCTGCCGCGGTGGTGCCGGCGCCGCCGTGATGCACCAGCGCCCGGCACAGCGGGAACACCGCGGCGTGGTTCACCGCACCGACCAGCTTCACGTGGCCGCCCAGCGCGGTGTCCGGCAGGTCCCAGACACCTGAGCTGATCAGCGCACGCTCGCCGAGTTCGGCGCACACCGCGTCGATCATCGCGACGGCCTCGGCGGGGGACTCGACCGGCATGCTGCCGAAGCCGAAATAGATGGGCGGCTTGCCGTTCTCGATCCACGCCATCACGTCGGCGTCGGTGGCGGTCTGCAGCTCCATCGACATGGATCCCACCAGGGGCTTGGCGTCGCCGTATTCGGCCGCCAGCCCCGGGAACAGCACCTCGTCGTAGGCCTGGATCTCCAGCGCGCCGCGGTCCTCGATGCGGCGGACCGCGCGCACGGTGGCCGGCGGCAGGCCCAGGGTGCGCCGCTGGATGTCCTCGGCCTCTTTGAGCATGCGCCAGTGGAACCATTCGCCGACCGCGAAGCCGCGGCGGATCAGCGGCAGCGGCAGCGGTACCGGCAGCACCTGGCTGTTGGGGCGAAACGGGAAGTAGTGCAGGGCGGCCAGCGGGATGTCGAAGTGCTCGGCGACGTTGGCGGCGACCTCCTGGTAGGTGGTCCCGGCGAGCAGCAGGTCCGCGTCGGCGGCGACCTCGGTCAGGGTGGCGCTCATGTCCTGCCAGCCCTGTGTCATGTAGTCCCTGAGTTCACGGACCACACTCACGGGGTTCTTGAGGCTCAGATGGTCGCGAAAGATGTCCGCATCCAGTTGCTGCTGAGAATCCACGCCGTAGCTGGCGGGCTCCGGAAGGCCCGCCGAAGCCACGAATGACACCAGATTCGGCGGCACGGCCATCCGCACTTCGTGGCCGCGGCGCAGCAATTCGCGGGCGACGGCGCCGCTGGGCTCAATGTCTCCACGCGTGCCGTGGATCGCGATAGCAAACTTCACAGGACGTCAAGCATATCGGTCTGCCGCTGATCTCCGCATTGCTGGCAGGGGGATGGCAACGAGGACGCCCGGCACCCGGGGGTGCGGCGCAGGATGGCTGACTTCATCAGTGGCACACCCGATTACAGCATGGCGAGGGACATCCGGCTCTTTCACGGCGTCGATATTGTGGTGCCGGTCGCTGCATCAGATCGGTTTGCGGCGTGTAGCCTGTCGGGGATGCTGAAACGTGCCAGGCCAAGCGGTGCTTTGGCACATGCGGGTTTCGCCGCACTCGGCAAGTTCGTGGTGCGGCGCCCCGTCATGGTTTTGGCGACCTGGGTCGGTGTGGCGGTCGTCCTTTTTCTCGCGCTTCCGACGTTGGTCGACGTTGCCAGCCGGCGCCCACCGCCCTTCCTGCCGGACGACGCGTCGACGCTGATCGCCAGCAACGCGATGAAGAACGCGTTCCGCGAAGCCGATGCCGGCAACATCGCGGTCGTCCTGCTGACCAACGACAAGGGCTTCAGCAAGGCCGACGAAGAGGTCTACCGCCGCCTCGTCGACAAACTGAACGCCGACAAGACCAACGTCAAGTCCACGCAGGACTTCATCCACATTCCCGAGCTGCGCCAGGTGATGGCCAGCAAGGACGGCAAGGCGGTGCAGCTACCCGTCAGCCTCGTCGGCAGCATGGGCACCGGGCCGGGCCAGTTGGCGTACCGCAACGCGCAGAAGACCGTCCAAGAGGTGGTCAAGGGCAGCGATCTGACGCTGAACATCGTGGGTGCGTCGGCCACCTTCCAGGACATCAACGACATCGGTGCCCGCGATCAGCACATGATCGAAGCGGCCACCGGCATCCTGGTGTTCTCGATCCTGATGATCGTGTACCGCAGTCTGATCGCGAT
>Ga0070667_100002533_pt1 | contig 15909 bp, 17 predicted proteins | sample KBSS33metaG_FD_64659 | JGI IMG/M metagenome (GOLD analysis project Ga0070667, IMG submission 64659) | Switchgrass rhizosphere microbial communities from Kellogg Biological Station, Michigan, USA - KBS S3-3 metaG | ecosystem: Host-associated > Plants > Roots > Rhizosphere > Soil ... | reverse complement strand
AGCTTGAAGATCAGCGTGTTGATCACGCCCCACTCGGGGTTGAGCATGAAGCGCACCGACAGGATCGTCGGGATCGACGGCAGCGCCCAGGGCAGGATGAAGATCAGCGACAGGACCTTGATCCACCAGCGCTCGGTCACGAAGAAGCCTGACAGGATCATCGCGATCACCATCTTGATGTTGATCGCGACGATCAGGAACACCAGCGTGTTGATCACGCTGCGGAAGAAGATCGGGTCCTCGAACAGCTTGACGTAGCTCTGCGGGTGCCGCGCCAGCCACAGGCCGTAGCCCACCGGGTAGAGCACGAAGACGAGGAACACCAGCACGTACGGCAGCACCAGCATGCGACCCCAGAACTGCCAGCGGTCGCGCGGCGGCCGCGCGACGGGCAGGGCGGGTGCGGAGACGATGGTGTTCATGCTGTCGACGTGCGGGATGCGGGCGGTGCGGCCTTGCGCGACCGCCCGCGACAGGTCACGGCGCCGCGCCGGCGGCCACCGTCTTGATGCGCGCGATCATCTCGTCGACCGCCTTGTCCACCGGCACCTTCTCGTTGATGATGCGGTTCATCGCCTTGGCCCAGACGTTCTCGTTGTTCAGCACCGTGAACTTGTAGTTCTTCGTGAACTCGAACGGCACCACGCCGGCTGCGTACTGGTTGTAGACCGACAGGCGGTGCGGGTCGGCCTTCCAGAACGGGCTCTGCTGCGCGACCTTGGTCACCGGGAACCAGCGGCCGAGCGCCCCTTCCACATACGGCGTCAGGTTCGCCTCTTCGAGGAAGAAGCTGACGAACTGCTTGGCCGCGGCCTTGTTCTTGGCATCCTTGAAGATCACGCCGGTCTTGACCGCGGTGCGGTAGATCATCTTGCTGCCGTCGGGCTTGCTCGGGAAGCCCGCGGTGGCGATCAGCTCGGTGTAGTTCTTCTTCGCGGTGGCGCGCTGAGCCTCGGTGAGCGTGGCGTTGTTCATGTCGTCGAGCCACTTCGCGGCGATCGAGATCGTCGCGTTGTGCGTCATCACGGTGGTCTTGTTGTGGAACGCGACGTTGTTGTCCGGGTCCTTCCAACTCGTGCTCGACGGCGGCGTGCAGCCCTTCTGGTACGGCGTGACGTAGTCGGTCATCGCGCCGATCAGTCCCTGGCGCACGCTTGGGTCGTCGACCAGCAGCTTGCCACTGTCGCTCACGAGCTTGACGTTGTACGCGTCCATGAAGGTCAGGAACGAGTAGAACGAATCGCTCGAATCGACGCCCATCGGCATGCCGATGCCGTAGGCGCGCGTGCCGCTCTTCTGGCGATAGGCGGGCTGCACCTTGTCGCACCAGAAGCTCCAGTATTCCTTCCAGGTGGTCGGGATGTCGGTGGGCTTGAAGCCGGCATCGGCGAGCATGTCCTTCCAGTACTCGATGTGCATCGTCTGCTGCTTGATCGGGAACGCGAAGTAGCCGCGCGTCTTGCTCTGGTCGTTGTACAGGAAGGTCGTCGACAACGCGGCCGGCTCGAAGCGGGCGCGGATCGGGTCGATCACGCCACTGATGTCCTCGAGCTTGCCGTCGAAGGCCCACTTGGCGGTGACCTGGAAGTCGTAGACGTCGGCATAGGCGACGTCGGGCGGGCTGCCCGAGTCGAGTGCCGACACGGTCTTCGGGATCATGTCCTGGATCGGGTACTGCGACAGCTCGACCTTGATCTTCGGGTGCTTGGCCTCGAACTTCTTGATCGCCGCGAAGAGGGCGTCGTCCTCGGACTTGTAGAAGCCCTTGACCCACCAGACGGTGAGCTTCTCCTGGGCCATCGCGGGTGCGGCCCCCATCAGTGCAGCGCCGGCCAGGGTGGCGGCGATCCAGGTCTTCAGCTTCATCTGCGTGTCTCCTCCGGCGGCGCCGGTCAGGTGGTCGTTATCGTGTGATCGTATGATGTTTGGCGCGATCGACCCTGCGGGCTTTCCCGCACCGCCGGCTCATTGGCTCATTGGCTCACTGGCATTCGGGCACCGGCGTCAGCACCGGCCGGCCACTGAGCCGGGCGTCGAGGTTGTCGAAGGCCAGGGCAGCCATCGCCCGGCGCGTCTGGGCGGTGGCGCTGCCGATGTGCGGGGTCAGCACGACGTTGTCCATGTCGCGAAGCGCCTGCGGCACGTTCGGTTCGCTCTCGAACACATCGAGCGCGGCGCCGGCGATGGCGCCAGAGCGCAAGGCCTCGATGAGTGCCGCTTCGTCGACCACCGAGCCGCGTGCGACGTTGACCAGGCAGCCCTGCGGGCCGAGCGCGGCCAGCACCGCCGTGTCGATCAGATGACGCGTACCCGCCCCGCCGGGCGTGATGACGACCAGGTAGTCGCTGTGCGCGGCCAGCGTCGCCGCGCTCGGGAAATACGTGTGCGGCAACTCGCCCTTCGCGCTGCGCGCGGTGTACGCGATCGTCATGCCGAAGGCGGCGGCGCGCAGCGCGATCGCCTGGCCGATGCGGCCCATGCCGACGACGCCGAGCCGCGCCCCGGACATCTTGCGCCCGAGCGGCAACGGCCCCTTCCGCCACTCGCCGGCGCGCACGAAGCGGTCGGCGCGCGCGATCTGTCGCGACCAGGCCAGCATCAGCGCGATCGCGAGGTCGGCGACGTCGTCGTTCAGCACCGCCGGCGTGTGGGTGACGACGACGCCGCGCGCCTTGGCCGCGGCCACGTCGATGCCGTCGTAGCCAACGCCCATCACCGAGATCACCTCGAGCGCGGGCAGTTGCGCGATCAGCGCGGCGCCGACCTTCGATTCGCCGCTGGCCGCGATCGCGCGGATCTTCGGCGCGACGATCGCGAAGGCCGCCGGGTCGGACTCGTGCAGGCGCTGGTGCACGACGTACTTCGCCTGCAGCGGTTCGAGCAGAAACGGCGGCGGATTCGCGACGGACAGGATCTCGATGTCAGGCAAGGTGGGCGCTCCCGGGTTTCATCGGATGGCTGACGAACTCAATCGTCGTACCATAATATGACAGCCATTCTTTCACAGCCACCGGGAAACCGAGCAGCCCCCATGAGTCAGGATTCGAGACCGAAGAAGAAGCCGCAGGAACTGCGCAGCCAGCAGTGGTTCGGCAAGCAGGATCGCGACGGCTTCGCGTACCGCAGCTGGGTCAAGGGCAAGGGCGTGCCGCACGACCAGTTCGACGGCCGCCCGGTGATCGGCATCTGCAACACCTTCAGCGAGCTGACGCCGTGCAACTCGCATTTCCGCACGCTGGCCGAACAGGTCAAGATCGGTGTCTACGAGGCTGGCGGTTTCCCGCTCGAGTTCCCGGTGATGTCGCTCGGCGAGACGCTGCTGCGGCCGACCGCGATGCTGTACCGCAACCTCGCGTCGATGGACGTGGAAGAGAGCATCCGCGGCAACCCGATCGACGGCGTCGTGCTGCTGATGGGCTGCGACAAGACCACGCCGTCGCTGATCATGGGTGCGGCCAGCGTGGACCTGCCGACGATCGGCGTGTCGGGCGGGCCGATGCTCAACGGCAAGTGGCGCGGCCAGGAGCTCGGTTCGGGCACCGGCGTGTGGAGCATGAGCGAGCAGGTGCGCGCCGGCACGCTCAAGCTCGCCGACTTCTTCGAGGCGGAAAGCTGCATGCACCGCAGCCACGGCCACTGCATGACGATGGGAACTGCCAGCACGATGGCCAGCATGGTCGAGGCACTGGGCATCGGGCTGCCCGGCAATGCCGCGTACCCGGCGGTCGACGGCCGGCGCAACGTGCTCGCGCGCAGTGCGGGGCGGCGCATCGTCGAGATGGTGCACGAGGACTTGCTGCTGTCGAAGGTGATCACGCGCGCCGCATTCGAGAATGCGATCAAGACGTTGGCGGCGATCGGCGGCTCGACCAATGCTGTGATCCACCTGGTCGCGATGGCGCGGCGCATCGGCGTCGAGCTCTCGATCGACGACTTCGACAAGCTCGCCAGCGAACTGCCGTGCCTGGTGAACCTGCAGCCCTCGGGCAGGTACCTGATGGAGGACTTCTGCTACGCCGGCGGGCTGCCGGTCGTGATGAAGGAGATCGCGCAGCACCTGCACCTGGACCAGATCACCAGCAGCGGCCACACGGTCGGCGAAAACATCGCCGATGCGCAGAACTGGAACACCGAGGTCATCAAGCCGCTGGCCACGCCGTTCAAGGCCAAGGCCGGCATCGCGGTGCTGCGCGGCAACCTCGCACCGCGCGGCGCGGTCATCAAGCCCAGTGCCGCCACGCCGGCGCTGATGGTGCACACCGGCCGCGCCGTGGTGTTCGAGAACATCGAGGACTTCCACGCCCGCATCGACGACGAGGATCTCGACATCGACGAGACCTGCGTGATGGTGCTGAAGAACTGCGGCCCGAAGGGCTACCCCGGCATGGCCGAGGTCGGCAACATGCCGCTGCCACCGAAGATCTTGCGCAAGGGCATCACCGACATGGTCCGCATCAGCGACGGCCGCATGAGCGGCACCGCGTACGGCACGGTGGTGCTGCACACCGCGCCCGAGGCCGCGGCCGGCGGGCCGCTGGCGGTGGTGCGCAACGGCGACCTGATCGAGCTGAACGTGCCGCAGCGCAAGCTGCACCTGCACATCAGCGACGCCGAACTCGCGCAGCGTCTGTCGCAATGGACGCCGCCGGCGCCGCCGCTGGCCAGCGGCTACTGGAAGCTCTACGTCGATACCGTGCTGCAGGCGGACGAGGGCGTGGACCTGGACTTCCTGGTCGGCAAGCGCGGCTCGTTCGTGCCTCGGGACAATCACTGATCGTGGATCGACCGCTGGTCGCGATCGACTGGGGCACGTCCTCGTTGCGCGGCGCGCGGCTCGATGCGCAGGCTGGCGTTCTCGAAGAGCGCGCCTTTGCGCGCGGCATCCTGAGCGTGGCTGCGGGCGGCTTCGCGGCCGTCTTCGACGAACTGTTCGGCGACTGGATGCAGCCGCCGGGCACGCTCGCGCTGATTGCCGGCATGGCCGGCAGCCGGCAGGGCTGGATCGAAGTACCGTATCGCGCGTGTCCGGCGGGCCTGGCGGATGTTGCCCAGGCCCTCGCCTGGGTGGCGCCGGGCCGCATCGCGATCGTGCCCGGGCTGAGCTGCGAACGCGCCGGCGTGCCCGACGTGATGCGCGGCGAGGAGACGCAGGTGTTCGGCGCGCTGAAGCTGCTCGGCATTGATGCCGGCACACTCGTGCTGCCGGGCACGCACAGCAAATGGGTGCGGGTCGAGGCCGGCCGTGTCGTCGATTTCACGACGCTGATGACGGGCGAGTTCTATGCGCTGCTGCGCCGGCATTCGATCCTGGCCCGCACGCTGCCTGACGACGACGGCGGCTTCGACACGCCGGCCTTCGACGCCGGCATCGCCCACGCGCTGCGCAGCCCAGGCCTGCTGCAGTCGGCTTTCAGCGCGCGCACGCTCGCGCTGTTCGAGCGGCAGCCGCTGGCGCAACGGCCGAGCTACCTGTCGGGGCTGGTGATCGGTGAAGAGTTGCGCACGCGCGCGCTGCGCGGTGGCGAGCGCGTGGTCGTGATCGGTGCGGACGCGCTGACGCAGCGCTACGTGCGTGCGCTGGCCACGCTCGGGGTGCACGTCACCGCGGTCGGCGCGCCGGCGGCGTGGCGCGGCCTGTTCGAGATGGCCCACGGAATCGAGCCATGAATCCGATGACTTCTCGAGACGCGAACGCGCGCTTCGACGCGGCGATGCGAACCTTGCCGCTGATCGCGATCCTGCGCGGCCTTAGGCCCGACGAGGCGCTCGCGATCGGCGGCGCGCTGGCCGCCGAGGGCTGGGCGCTGATCGAGGTGCCGCTGAACTCGCCGCAGCCGCTGCGCAGCATCGAAGCGCTGTCCGGCGCGCTGCCGACCGTGCTGGTCGGCGCCGGCACGGTGCTGCGCGTTGCCGAGGTGCACGAGGTGCACGCGGCCGGCGGCCGGCTCGTGGTCGCGCCGAATTTCGACGCCGGTGTCGTCGCGGCCGCCGTCGGGCTGGGCATGGTCTGCCTGCCCGGCGTGGCGACCGCGACCGAGGCCTTCGCGGCACTGGCCGCCGGTGCGACCGGGTTGAAGCTGTTCCCGGCCGAGATGATCGCGCCGGCGGTCGTCAAGGCCTTGCGTGCGGTGTTGCCGGCGACCGCGCGGCTCCTGCCGGTCGGCGGCATCACGCCAGCCGGCATGGCCGGCTACCTCAACGCCGGGGCGAACGGCTTCGGGCTCGGCTCGGCGCTGTACCGGCCGGGCCAGGACGCCGCCGGCGTGACGGCCAACGCGCGGGCCTTCGTCAGCGCCTGGCGCGCGTGCCCGACGCCACCGTGAACAGCGCCAGCCCGAAGTACACCGCGGCCGTCAGGTAGCGGCCGATCGCGCTCGCGCGCTTTAGGCCGCCCAGGGCCGGCGCCGCGACGCCGGCGGCGAGCACGTAGGCGCTGTCGGTGCAGGCCGCGATCGCGACGAAGGCCGCACCGAACAGCGCGCTCTGCGCGATCGCCGACGACGCCGGCGCGATGAACTGCGGCAGGAAGGCGGCGAAGAACAGCGCCGTCTTCGGGTTCAGCAAGGCGACGAAGAAGCCGTCGCGCAGGATTCGGCGCAGCACTGGCGCCTCGCGCACACGGCCATCGATCGGCGCCGGCGGCGCGCGCAATGCCTTGATGCCCAGGAACAGCAGGTAGGCCGCGCCGGCGAAGCGCACGATCTCGAACGCGAGCGTCGAGACCGCCAGCAGTGCGGCCAGCCCGAGCGACGCGGCCAGCGCATTGCCCAGGTTGCCCAGCGCCACGCCGGCCACCGACGCGAGCCCGGCACGCCGCCCCTGCGACAGCGTGCGCGTGACGATGTACAGCACGCCCGGGCCGGGCGTGGCGGCAAGCACGAGGCTCGCGATCACGAAGGCGGCGAGCACCGGCGCCGACGGCATCGCGGCGACAAGAAGCGGTGTCATGCGGGTTCAGCCTCTGCCGGCCAGTGCGAGCCGCAGGCCGAACGACACGAACACTGCACCGACCAGCCGGTTCAGCCAGCGCGCGGCCGATGCGCCCAGCCGCACGCGCTGGCCTGCGGCGGCGGCGAACACGGCCAGTGCGTGGCACCACAGCATGCTGTTGACATAGAAGACGCCGCCCAACACGACGAACGCGAGCGCCTTGCTCGGCGCCGCCGGATCGATGAACTGCGGCACGAACGCGAGGAAGAAGAGCGCCACCTTCGGGTTCAGCACATTGGTCAGGAAGCCCTGCGCGAACACGGTACGCCAGGCCAACGCCGGCGCCGCGGTCGCGCCCGGTGCCGGCGGCGCGCCGGGCGCGAACAACAGGCGGATGCCGAGGTAGAGCAGGTAGGCGGCGCCGATCATCTTGACGACCGTGAACGCCGACGCCGAGGTCGCCAGCACGGCCGACAGCCCGAGCGCGGCACCGAGCACGTGCACGAAGGTGCCGGTGCCGATGCCCAGTGCCGCGGCCGAACCGGCGCGCCAGCCCTGCGCGGCGCTGCGGGTGACGATCAGCAGCGAGTCCGGCCCCGGGATGGCGTTGAGCAGCAGGCCCGAGGCGATGAACAGCGGGAGGTCGTGGATGCCGAACATGGCCTGATCCCGGAATGGTGTTGACCCGGCATGCCTGTGCCGGAGCGCGCATCGTACCTTCGCGCTCGCGACGGCCGCGGTCGCGACGTCGCTACGGTGGCGAACGCAGCGGGTATGGCGCGCGTTCCGACGGCGGCGTGCGCAGGTTCGCGATCGCCTGGCGGACGTTCGGCAGCGATCCGGCGAAGGCCTCCAGCTCCGCCGCGGCGGCCGCGCGTGCTGCACAGCCTTCGAGGTAGACGACGCGCCCCTGCACCGTGACCCACAGTGTCGTGCTGCCGACTTCCGGCGCGTGCTGCGCCCAGGCCGCGCGCAAGGCGGTGGCGATGTCCCGGTCGTAGGCATAGTCGTTCGGCCGATCGCACTGACCCGAGAGCCAACAGGTCGTGCCGCGCTCGGCGCGGTGATGCGCCTGCAGACGACGTTCGGCCTCGGTGATGAACGGCCCGGCCGGCAGCGGGCAATCGGCGATCGCTGCGGTCACCTGGAAGAACGGGTCATCGAACCAGTTCCGGCGCTCCACGGTGTTCTGCGCCTGGCAAAGCAAAGCCGACACCGCGAGCGCGAGGAACGCCGGGCCACGATGCCACATCAAGCCGTCCACCCTCAGCGCGGTTCGAGCGGGCCGTCGCCGTTCATCCGCCCGCGAGGAGCGCGTCGCAACTCACGCGCCGCATCGGGTAGTGGATCACGCGCAGGCTGCCGTTGCGCAGGCCCTCGATGCGCGCGTTGAGCTTGTTGTTGCCGCCTTCGATGGCGTAGATCACGCGCTGCGGGAAGTCGTGCTGCAGGTTCTCGAACACGACCTCGGTGTCGGTCAGGCGCAGCACCGGGAAGGTCTCTGGGGGTCGGCCCGAGGGCTGGGCGTGAAAGGCCAGCGTGCCGTCGGCCTGGGCCCGGATGTCCATGAACTCGTGCGCCACCGTCTTGCCCTGCTTGACGGTGCGGCCGACGCCCAGCAGCGAGCCGCCGGCCAGTGGCAGCCACTGCTCGACCGTGCCCGGCTCGCCACCCTCGCTCTGCCAGCAGCCGCCGAGCCAGGCGAGTTTCGCGAGCTCCGTGCCTTCGGCCTGCACGGCCGGGGCGGCGACCAGCAGCAGGGCCAGTGCGAGCGGGTGAAGGGTGGTCATGATCGTCCTCCTGCGGAGCGGTGGCTCAACGATGAACGGGGCCGATCGGAGGCTAGCGCTGTTCAGGCGGCAGCGCACGGATCGCGGCGGCGAACGCCGCGTGGGCTTCGAGGTCGACCGGCCGGTGCCGCACGCGTGTGCCGCCCGGATGCTGGCCGAGGTGGTTGCCGCCCTTCCAGGCGCGCGCAGGTCGGATCGGCCGCGCTACGAAGCCGCCGCCGCAATTCGGGCAGACGTTGCCGAGCAGCTCGTCCACGCACGTCGCGCAGAACGTGCATTCGAACGAGCAGATGCGCGCCTGAAGCGAGTCCGGCGGCAAGGCCCGGTTGCAATGTTCACAGCTCGGACGAAGCTCCAGCATCGTTGACCTCCGCATGGCAGGCTTGAAGAATCCTCATTCGACCTTCGCGCCCTTCTCGATCAGCAGCGCGCGCAGCACCGAGCGATGGCAGTGCGATTCATCCTCGCAGTAGCAGCCCACCGAGAAATTGCTGTGGTGCGAGAGCGTGGCGAGCAGATCGAGGGCATGGCGCGCCTCAGGCGCGGCCATTTCGTTGCGGTACTTGCGCAGGAACGCGGCCCACTCGGCCGGGGTCTTCGCGTCCTGCCCGAGCTTGACGGTGTCAACGCTCGGCGCGAGGTTCGGGAACCAGACGTCGTACCAGTCCTGGCGTGCGAACTCCGCCTTCGGCACGCCGCGCGGCGGGCGCCGCACGGTGCCGATGCGCGGGCCTTCGGCATCGACGCGCGGGCTGCCCAGCCTGACGACGCGAATCACGACGACCGACCAGGCTGCGAGCGGGCCTGCAGCGCGGCGCGGCGTTCGAGACTTCGCTGCGGCCACAGCTCCGAGGCCTTGTAGTACTCGGCCACGGCGGGCGTGCCCGGCGCGAGCACGACCCAGGGCTGCTTCGAAGCGGTGAAGATGTGAATGTCGGGCGGGAGGCGATCGGGCTCGTCGAGCGTGCCGACGCGAACGAACCGGACCGCGTCGCCACCGCCGCCGTAGTTGCTCCAGACCGCGACGTGGCAGGTCGGGCAGCGCGCGATCTTCTGCCCCAGGCCGCTGTTCGACGGCGTGTCGACCACCACCACGTCGCCCTGCAGCAGTTCGACCCGATCGGACTCGATCAACGCGTTCAGCGCGAACGACGCGCCGGTCTCGCGCTGGCACCAGCGACAGTGACAGCAATGGACGAACAGGGGTCGATCGACCAGCCGGTAGCGCAGCGCGCGACAGGTGCAGCCGCCGTCGAAGACAGTGGCGTCGACGCTCATCACCGATCCCTCGGGGCCGAGCGTTCGGCAAGCTCGATGGCACGGGTCGGCGAAACGGCCATGCGGGGCTCCGTGGCGTATTTCCGGGGCGCACAGTATTGCATGCGCCGGGCTGCGAGCGAGGGTGGGCCGTTCACGCCCGCAGGGGGGTCGTTACCGGCGCTGCACCAGTTCGGCCAGGATCTCGCCGTAGATCCGGTAGCGCGACTCGCTGATGTCGCCGCGCTCGAGCGCAGCGCGCACGCCGCAGCCGGGTTCGTGCAAGTGGGTGCAGTTGTAGAAGCGGCAGGCCGATGCGTGCACGCGCAGGTCCGGCATCAGCGCCGGAAGCTGCGCGGCGTCGATCTGGCGCAGACCGAATTCCTGAAAGCCCGGCGAGTCGATCAAGGCCGTCCGGCGTTCGTCGCCGTCGATCCAGTACCACTGCGTCGTCGTCGTCGTGTGCCGGCCGGAGTTCAGCGCCTGCGAGATCTCGCCGACCTGCGCTCTGGCGTCGGGCGCCAGCAGGTTGATCAGCGTGCTCTTGCCGGTGCCGCTAGGGCCGAGCACCAGCGTCGCGTGGCCGTCGAGCAGCGGCGCCAGTGCGACGCGGGCCGCGCCGGGCTGCGCCTTCAATGCGAGTTCGACGATCTCGATGCCCATCGCCGCATACGGCGCGAGGCGCTCACGCGCGACGACGATCGTCGGCAGGTCGGCCTTGTTCAGCACGATGCGCGCCGGGATGCCGGCGCTCTCGGCGGCGATCAGCGCGCGCGCCAGCTGCGACTCGCTGAACACCGGCTCGGCCGCGACCAGCACCATTAACTGGTCGAGGTTGGCGGCAAACGACTTGGTCTTCCATTCGTCCTGCCGGAACAGCAGGTTGCGGCGCGGCTCGACATGCTCGATCACGCCCTCGTCGCCCGAGGCCTGCCAGCGCACGCGGTCGCCGACGACGCAATCGCTCTTCTTGCCGCGCGGGTGGCAGATGACCCGCTCGCCGTCGGGCGTCTCGACGATGTAGTGGCGGCCGTGCCCCGCGACCACCAGCCCGAGGTCGAGCGCGACGGTCTTGCTCAAACGAACTCAGGCAACAAAGGCCACCAGCGCATCGGCCTTGGCCGCGCAGATGAAATCGTTGAGCGAGACGCCGCCGACCGAGTGCGTGCTGAAGCGCACGACGCAGCGGCTGTAGCTCACCGCGAGGTCGGGGTGGTGGTCTTCGGTGTTGCAGATCCACGCCAGCGCGTTGACGAACGCGATCGTCTCGTAGAAGTTCTTGAAGCCGAAGGTCTTCTCGATCGCGCCCTGGTTCAGGTGCCAGCCGCTGACCTGCGCGAGGTGGTCGTGGATCACCGCGTCGCTCATCGGCGGTGCGCCTTCGAGCGCGCGGCATTTCTGGTGCAGCAGGTTGCTCATGATGTCAGGCCGGTTGCGTTGCCGTACGCGCCAGCGCGGCGAGCCGTTCGCTCGCGGGCGGGTGCGAGTAGTAGAAGCGAACATACAACGGATCGGGCGTCAGCGTCGCGGCGTTGTCTTCGTGCAGCTTGAGCAACGCGGCGGCCAGGTCCTGGCCGCTCGCCTGGCGGCAGGCGTAGGCGTCGGCCTGAAACTCGTGGCGGCGCGACAATTGGGCCAACAGCGGCGAGACGAAGAAGCCGAACACCGGCATCGCGAGCAGGAACAGCAGCAGTGCGACCGCGTCGTTCGGCGCCGTCATCGAGGGCCGCACACCGAGCCCGAGATAGAACCAGGCCTGGGTCGACAGCCAGCCCAGCAGCGCGAAGCCGGCCAGGCTGATCGCGAACATCGCGACGATGCGCTTGATCACGTGGCGGTGCTTGAAGTGGCCGAGTTCGTGCGCCAGCACCGCCTCGACCTCGCCCGGCGTCAGCTTGGACAGCAGCGTGTCGAAGAAGACCACGCGCTTGGCTGCGCCAAAGCCGGTGAAGTACGCGTTGGCATGCGCCGAGCGCCGGCTGCCGTCCATCACGAACAGGCCCTTGGCGGCGAAGCCGCAGCGCGCCATCAGCGCCTGCACGCGCAGCTTCAACGCCTCGTCGGCGAGCGGCACGAACTTGTTGAACAGCGGCGCGATCACGGTCGGGTACAGCACCAGGACAGCCATGTTGAACACCATCCAGGCGCCCCAGGCCCACAGCCACCACAGGCCGCCGGCGGCGCCCATGATCCACAGCATCAGCGCGGCGATCGGCAGGCCGATCAGCGCGCCCACCAGCGCGCCCTTCAGCATGTCCGCGACGTAGAGCTGCCAGCTCATCCGGTTGAAGCCGAAGCGCTGCTCGATGCGGAAGGTGCTGTACAGATCGAAGGGCAGCTCGAGCAGGCCGCCGACGACGGCGAAGGCCGCCAGCAGCGCGAGCTGGTAGGTCATGGCGCCGAAGCGCGGCTGCAGCGCATTGCGCAGCAGCGTGTTGAGGGCGTCGATGCCGCCGAGCAGCGTCCAGCCGAGCAGCACGATCGCAGCGAAGGCCATGCTCAGCACGCCGAATCGGCCCTTCGCCAGGGTGTAGTCGGCCGCACGCTGGTGGGCGGCGAGCGTGATCGTCGAGGCGAAAGGCAAGGGCACGGCGTCGCGATGCGCCGCCACGTGGCGCATCTGGCGCGTGGCGAGCCAGAACTTGGCGAGGAGCGACAGCGCTAGCGCAGCGGCGAACACGAGCGTCAGGACAAAGGCTTGCATGGGTTGGAAGTGTAGGGTCTGCGAAAATCCACCGCAGGAGAACCCGAATGAACCAACCCACCCTCGCCAGCCACGATCAGAACCTCGTCTGGATCGACCTCGAGATGACCGGCCTGTACCCGGACACCGACCGCATCATCGAGATCGCCGTCGTCGTCACCGACGCGCAGCTCGGCAACCGCATCGAAGGCCCGGTCTTCGCGGTGCACCAGAGCGACGCCACGCTCGACGCGATGGACGCATGGAACAAGGGCACGCACGGCCGCAGCGGCCTGATCGACCGAGTCAAGGCGTCGGCGGTCGACGAGGCGCAGGCCGAAGCGCAGGTGATCGAGTTCCTGAAGGGCTTCGTGTCGAAGAACACGTCGCCGATGTGCGGCAACAGCATCTGCCAGGACCGGCGCTTCCTCGCGAACTACATGCCGAAGCTCGAAGCGTTCTTCCACTACCGCAACCTGGATGTGAGCACGCTCAAGGAACTGGCCAAGCGGTGGAAGCCCGAGATCCTCGCCGGCTTCAAGAAGGCGCAGGCGCATACCGCGCTGGCCGACATCCACGAATCGATCGACGAGCTGACCTACTACCGCGAGCACCTGCTCGTGAAGTGAGAGTGCAAGGCTTGCGGGAAAACCCGAGCCGGCATAGAATGCGAGCTTCGCCGAGGTTCAGACCCCGGCGTTTCGTTCATCCCCTCTGACCTCATCGAGTCTTCGCGCGGGATCTGAATTGCCCTGGGGCGAAGTGCCCAAGGGCGCAGGCCACCCGGCACCGCGCTGTGTTCGAAACCCAAGCCGCCCGACGGGCTTGCGGGAATGGTTGGCGGCGATGCCGTCGCTTTGACTGTTCCCGAGATCCAGCGCCGCTCCCCAGGCGCTGATTCGGACCTTCTCCCCAGCGACTGTTCGGTCACCGCGCCCGCGTGGTGGCTGGTGCGTTGTTGCATGCGCCTCAAGAGGCGGCGTGCGCGCGTGCCATGTTTGAAGATTGAAAGAAGACCATGAGTTTCGAGAACCTGGGCCTGAATGAAGCCCTCACCAAGGCCGTCGCCGCCTCCGGCTACGAATCCGCCACCGAAGTGCAGTTGCAGGCGATCCCGCCGGGCCTGGAAGGCGCCGACCTGATGGTCTCGGCCAGCACCGGCAGCGGCAAGACCGCGTCGTTCATCCTGCCCGCGCTGCAGCGCGTGCTGCTCGCCCGCGGCGACACCAGCAAGCGCCGCGACAAGGGCGTGATCTACGGCCCGCGCGTGCTCGTGCTGTGCCCGACCCGCGAACTCGCGATGCAGGTCGCGAAGGCCGCAGCCACCTACGGCCGCTTCGTGCCCGGGCTGCGGGTCGCGACCGTCGTTGGCGGCGTGCCGTACCCGGCGCAGATCGCCGCGCTGCGCGGTCCGCTGGACATCCTGATCTCGACCCCGGGCCGCCTGCTCGATCACCTGAACACCGGCAAGGCCGTGCTCGAGAACGTCGAGATGCTGGTGCTCGACGAAGCCGATCGCATGCTCGACATGGGCTTCATCGACGACATCAACACGATCGCCGAGCAGATCCCCGCGGCGCGCCAGACCGTGATGTACAGCGCGACCTTCGCCGGCCACGTCGGCCGCCTCGCGCAGAACCTGTTGCGCGATCCGAAGCGCATCGATGTCGCCTCGCACACCGACACGCACGAGAACATCGAGCAGCGCCTGCACTGGGCCGACAACGTGAACCACAAGAACGCGCTGCTCGACCACATCCTGACCCAGAAGGAGATGGAACAGGCGCTGGTCTTCACGAGCACGCAGCGCGATGCCGACTGGCTCGCCGACCGCCTCGCCGACATGGGCCACCATGTCGCGTCGCTCCATGGCGGCCACCCGCAGGGACGCCGCAACCGCGTGCTGCAGGGCCTGCGCAACGGCCAGTTGAAGATCCTGATCGCCACCGACGTGGCCGCGCGCGGCATCGACGTGCCCACCATCAGCCACGTGATCAACTACGGTCTGCCGATGAAGGCCGAGGACTACGTGCACCGCATCGGCCGCACCGGCCGTGCCGGCCGCAACGGCCTGGCGGTGACGCTGGGCGAACGCATGGACGTGGGCATGATCCGCCGCATCCAGCAGTTCACGACGCAGAGCATCCCGGTCCAGGTCGTCGCAGGTCTCGAGCCGAAGAGCCCCGAGCCGAAGATGTTCGCGCCGCGCCCCGAAGGCGCCGGTGCACGCTTCGGCAACAAGCCTTTCGGCAAGCCCGGGTTCGGCCACGGTGCGCCGGGCAAGAGCTTTGGCAAGAAGCCGTTCGCCCCGCGCGGCGAGGGCGGTTTCGTGCCCCGCGGCGGCGAGGCCTTCGCGGCGCGCGACCGCGCCCCGTTCGATCGCAACGCCGGCCGCTTCGAGCCGCGCGCCGCCGAGGCGCCGCGCAGCCCGTTCGACCGTGGCGTGGCCACGGGTCGCGTCGACCACAACCCGGCCGGCTTCGCGCCGCGCAAGCCCGGGGCGCCGGCCGGCAAGGGCGGCTTCAAGCCGCAGCGTCCGCGCCCGAACGGCTTCACGCGCTGAAGCGTTTCACTCGAACGAAAGGCCCGCACTGCGGGCCTTTTTCGTTGAGGGCCAGATCGTCAGCGCCGCTTTACCGCGACCTTGACCGTCATGCCCAGGTAGTCGCCGGCCTCGCCGTACCAGCTGCCGGCGATCGGCGCGGCCTGCGACGGGTCGCGCGCGACGCCGACGCGGATCAGCTGGCTGCCGCCGAGCAGGTTGTTGGTCGGGTCGAACGGCACCCAGCCGGCGCCCGGCAGGTAGGCCTGCAGCCAGGCGTGCGTGGCGCCCGCGCCGACGGTGCCGGCGTCCTCGCCGCCGTCGAGCGCCGGGTCGTACAGGTAGCCCGAGACGAAGCGCGTCGCGATGCCCAGGCGCCGCGCGGCCTCCATCATCAGCAGCGCGAAGTCGCGGCACGAGCCGCTGTTCAGCTTGAGCGTCGCTTGCGGCGTCTGTGTGCCTTCCTCGTCGCGTTCGACGTAGCGGAAGTTGTCGCGGATCGCCTGGTTCATCTGCACCAGCAGCTCGCGCGTGCCGGTCAGGCCATCGGTGCGCAGGAACTGGCGCGCCCAGGCGGTCAGGTGACCGCCCGGATCGTCGTAGTGCGGGCGCATGTAGCCCTCGAGGTCGAAGCGTTCCTCCAGGCTGTACGCGAACGGGAACACCTCGGCGCTGGGCGACAGCGGCAGCTCGAGGTTGTTGGTGTG
>Ga0070667_100002531_pt1 | contig 15931 bp, 15 predicted proteins | sample KBSS33metaG_FD_64659 | JGI IMG/M metagenome (GOLD analysis project Ga0070667, IMG submission 64659) | Switchgrass rhizosphere microbial communities from Kellogg Biological Station, Michigan, USA - KBS S3-3 metaG | ecosystem: Host-associated > Plants > Roots > Rhizosphere > Soil ... | reverse complement strand
CTCGAAACGCCCGAGCCGCTGGAGCCGCTCGACGTGGTCATGCTCGACGGCTACCTGTGCGGCGTGATCGTCCAGCCGGTGCTGCTGGAGCCCGCGACCTGGCTCGCTCATGTGTTCGATTTCGACGGCCGCCCGCTGCCCGACGACGTCAAGCCGGAGTGGCTGCAACGCACGACCGCACTGATCATGCGGCGCCACGCCGCGTTGAACCGCGCGATCGTCGAGGACGGCTGGTTCGACCCGCTGGTGCTGGAGTTCGACGACGAGCACCCGCGCGAGCCGGTGCCCGAGGGCGAGGTCGACCCGATGGCCGGCCTGAGCCCGATCTCCCAGTCGCTGATGCCGTGGGTCGCGGGCTTCCAGCACGCCACGGTCTGCTTCCCCGACCTGGCCGAGATGCCCGACGACGCGGTGATGTCGGCGCTGGCGCGGCTGTACCGCCACCTGCCGACCGAGACCGCCGAGGAGCGCGAGATTGTCGAGACGCTGGACCGCGAGCACCCGCTCGCCACGCTCGACGACGCGATGGAGGAACTCGTCGTCACCGTCGCCGATCTGCAGGACCTGACGAACGAACAGCGCTACAAGGTCGAGACCGTGAAGCGCGAGTCGCCGAAGGTCGGCCGCAACGACCCGTGCCCGTGCGGCAGCGGCAAGAAGTTCAAGCAGTGCCACGGCGCCGCCTGACCCGGCGCTGCGCGCCGGACTGATCGATGCGGCTGCAGCTGCTCTCCGACCTGCACCTCGAAACCGAACTGTTCGAGCCGACACCGGCGCCCGATGCCGAACTGCTGGTGCTCGCCGGCGACATCGACAGCAGCTGGGCCGGGCTCGAGCAGTTTCGCGGCTGGCCGGTGCCGGTGCTGTTCGTCGCCGGCAACCACGAGTTCGACCAGCGCGAGCTGACGCAGGCCTGGCCGCAGCTGCGCGAGCGCTGCGCGCGCCTCGACCTGCGCCTGCTCGAATGCGAAAGCCTGGTGCTGACCGATCGCAGCGGCCGGCGCATCCGCTTCGTCGCGACGATCCGCTGGAGCGATTTCGATCTGTTCGGCACGGCGCAGCGCGAACGCGCGATGCGCGCCGGCGGCTATTTCGTCAACATCATGCGCGCCACCCGCGGCGGTCGGCCGCTCGATGCGACCGCGGTGCGCGCCGAGGCGCTCACCTGCGGTGCCTGGCTGCGCAGCGAGCTCGAACGCCCGCGCGGCGAGTGGGACGCGACGGTGGCGATCACGCACTTTGCGCCGAGCCTGCGCAGCGCCGACCCACGCTACGGCGCGCAGCCCGGCAGCGCGAGCTTCTGCAACGCCGACGACGCGTTGCTGCCGCACGCCGAGCTGTGGATCCACGGGCATCTGCACTGCCAGCACGACTACACGGTTGCGCACGCGGGCGGCACGACGCGGGTCGTGTGCAACGCGCGTGGTCATGCCCGCAAGGGTGAAGCCGAGGGACACCAGCCGCTGCTGGTCCTCGAGGTCTGAGCGCGCCGCGAGTCAGGCGCTGCGGCCGCTCAAGGTCGGTGTTGTCAGAGACCGGAACGCCGCGTGAGCCGGTATTCCCACGGCAGCGAGGAAGGCGACGATGTGCCGTCGCGGCCCATCATCGTCGGCTCGTCGCCGGCCGGCCCGAAGCTCGCGTCCAGCCCGAAGGCCGTGCCCATGTCGGCGCAATCGGCCTCGTCGGCGCGGTTGTCCGCACCGGGTGCCTTCAGCGCCGCCAACCATGAAAGTCCGGTAGACCAGTTCATTGCGACCTCCCGCGTGGGCCTTGTGATGTATCCAAGTGTGCAGTTCCTTATCGGCGCGTGATGCGCCGATATGAGGCCAAACTCGGCCACAGTTGGCACCAAGCGCGTGCGCGTGTTGCGCCCGGTCACAAATTTGCCCCGTGCCTCCGCCTTTCGACGGATGGCGCGATGCTTGCGAGCGTCCTATCGTGAACTGCGCACGGTGAAAACTCGCCGGCGGCGGTCAACGGGAGGGTGTCATGGTGGTCGAGGTGCGCAAGACGCTGGTCTGGGCAACCGCGGTGGCCTCGGTGGTCAGCGCGATGTTGCTGACCTCGACCGGCGGCGGCATGCCGCGCATCGGTGGCGAGGCGACGCGCCTGCGGGTCCCGCCCGCGGAGCCGGCCCGTGCAGAAGGTGGCCACGTCCACACGCCGGCGGGCAGCAGCAGCCGCTGAGACCACACGCCGCATCGCGGCGCCCGGATCGGGTCTAATTCTCGGTTGACGACCAGGCCCGCGACATCAGACTCGCGGGCCGGCGTTCGACTCCAACCGAAGGATCCGACATGTATTCCGACGTCAAGCTCTTCATCAACGGTGAATGGACCAGCGGCTCCTCGGCCAGGAGCGAACCGATCGTCAACCCGGCCACCGGCCAGGTGATCGCGCGCCTCGCGCATGCCGACACGGCCGACCTCGATGAGGCGCTGCACGCCGCCGACAAGGGCTTCAAGGTCTGGCGCAAGGTCTCGGCCTTCGAGCGCGCCAAGCTCTTGCGCAAGGCCGGCGAGATCATCCGCAGCCGCGCCGACGCGATCGGCCAGCTGATGACGATGGAGCAGGGCAAGCCGCTCGCGGAAGCGAAAATGGAGGCGATGCTGGCCGGCGACATCATGGACTGGTTCGCCGAAGAGGCCCGCCGCACCTACGGCCGGATCGTGCCGGCGCGCGCCGACGGCGTGATGCAGCTGGTCGTGCGCGAGCCGGTCGGCCCAGTGGCCGCGTTCACGCCCTGGAACTTCCCGATCAACCAGGCGGTGCGCAAGGTCTCGGCGGCGCTGGCAGCGGGCTGCTCGGTGATCCTGAAGGGGCCGGAGGAAACGCCCGCGAGCGTGGCCGCGCTGGTGCAGGCCTACGTCGATGCCGGGTTGCCGGCGGGCGTGCTGAACCTGGTGTTCGGCGTGCCGTCGGAAATCTCGGAATACCTGATCCCCAGCCCGGTGATCCGCAAGATCACCTTCACCGGCTCGACACCGGTCGGCAAGCGGCTCGCCGCGCTGGCCGGCCAGCACATGAAGCGCATCACGATGGAGCTTGGCGGCCACGCGCCGGCGATCGTGTTCGGCGACGCCGATGTCGACGCGGCCGTCAAGCAGCTGGCCGGCTCGAAGTTCCGCAACGCCGGGCAGGTCTGCATCGCGCCGACGCGCTTCCTGGTGCACGAATCGGTCTACGCGCGCTTCGTCGATGGCTTTGTCAAGGCCGCGGGCAGCCTCAAGGTCGGCGACGGCCTGGACCCGGCGAACCGGATGGGGCCGCTGGCCAACAGCCGGCGCGTCGAGGCGATGCAGATGTTCGTCGACGACGCCGTGGCCAAGGGCGCGACGCTGCTGACGGGCGGCAAGCGCATCGGCACCGCCGGCAACTTCTTCGAGCCGACCGTGCTCGGCCACGTGCCGGCGAGCGCGCGCATCATGAGCGAGGAGCCGTTCGGCCCGATCGCGCCGATCGTGTCGTTCAGCAGTTTCGACGAGGTCGTCGCCGAAGCGAACCGCCTGCCGTTCGGCCTGGCCTCGTACGCCTACACGCGCTCGTCCAAGACGGTGACCGCGATTGGCGCGGCGATCGAGGCCGGCATGGTCACGATCAACCACGTCGGCTTCGCACTGCCCGAGCTGCCGTTCGGCGGCGTCAAGGATTCGGGCTACGGCTCCGAGGGCGGCAGCGAGGCGATCGAGGCCTACCTGAACAGCAAGCTGATCACACAGCTCGGCATCGACTAACGCGCACCGAGCGGCTTCACCAGGCCTCGGCGACGTACTTGTTGCCGTTCGCCTTGTAGCGCGCGACCGCCTTCTTCAGATCGGTGTACTCCTCGCACGGCAGGGTGCAGACCTTGTCGAGCGTGGCCAGGCGCTGCTCGGCCTTGGGCAGGTCGCCGGTCATCAGGTACAGCTCGCCCGAGTACTCGAGCGCGCCACGATGCTTCGGGTCGATGCGCAGCGCCGTGTCGTAGAACTTCTCGGCCGCCGCGTAGTCGGCCGCCGGGCCCTTGCGCAGGCTGTAGCCCATCAGGTTGTTCCAGTCGGCGCTGCCGGTGTCGTTGACGCGCTTGAGTTCGTCGATCGCGGCTCCCCAGTTCTTCTGCTGGATCAGCGTGCGCGCGGGGCTCAGCGCATCGGTCTTCGCGGCGGGCCCGACATCCGCGGCGCCCGCGGCGCCGGCCGTGCCCAGCGCGACCGTGAGCAGCCCTGCGGCAGTAACGGTCAGCGCGCGATGCGTCAACGTGTTCATCCGGTTCTCCTGGTGTCGAAGCCTGCAGCGTCGCACCGATGCGCAGCGAGCGCAAGCGCGCCCGGCCGGGCGAACCTCAGTAGAATCGCGCCCCCTGTCCTGCTGCCGGTGCCGGCCCTGCCTCCATGTTCTGCGCCATCGACTTCGGCACCTCCAATTCCGCCATCGCCATTCCCGACGCCACCGGCGCGATGCGGCTGATCGAGCTCGAGCCCGGGCATCGCACGATGCCGACCGCCGTCTTCTATTTCGTCGAGGGTGCCGAGGTCGACGGCCCCCCGCGCGCGTTCGGACGTGCGGCGATCGCGGCCTACGTCGACGGGCTGGATGGCCGGCTGATGCGTTCGATGAAGAGCATCCTGGGCAGCAGCCTGATCGATCAGACCACCGATGTCGGCGGTGGTCGAGGCGCGAAGTACCTCGACATCGTCGCCGGCTACCTGAAGCACCTCAAGTCGCGCGCGCAGGCGCAGGCCGGCGCGCCGATCCGCCGCGCGGTGCTCGGCCGACCCGTGTTCTTCGTCGATGACGACCCGGTGCGCGACGCGCAGGCGCAGGCCGCGCTCGAGGCGGCGGCGCGCCAGGTCGGCTTCGACGAGCTGCAGTTCCAGTACGAGCCGATCGCCGCCGCGTTCGACTACGAGCGCATTGCCACGCGCGAGCAGATCGTGCTGGTCGCCGACATCGGCGGCGGCACCTCGGATTTCTCGGTCGTGCGGGTCGGCCCGCAGCGCGTCGATCGGCCGGACCGCAAGGACGACATCCTCGCGAACCACGGCGTGCACGTGGCCGGCACCGACTTCGACCGGCGCGTCGAACTGACGGCGATCCTGCCCGCCTACGGCTTCGGCGCGATGGGGCCGAGCGTGGCGGGCGCGCCCGCGCGCGAGGTCCCGAGCGGCGTGTACTTCGACCTCGCCACCTGGCACCTGATCAACACCGTCTACAGCCCGGGGCGCGTCGCCGAGCTGCGCGGCATGCGCGGCTTCTATGCCGACGCCAGGCACCACGAACGCCTGATGGTGGTTGTCGACGAGCGCCTCGGTCACGAGCTGATGGCGCGCGCCGAGCAGGCCAAGATCGATGTCGCCGGCGGCGGCGCGACCACGATCGACCTGAGCCACACCGAGCGCGGCCTGTGCGCCGCGCTGAGCGAGCAGGTCGCAGTGCAGGCGATCGACGCCGACATCGAGCGCATCGTCGGCGCGGCGCGCGCGGCGGTGGCGCAGGCGGGTCTCGTGCCGGCGCAGATCGACGCGCTCTACTTCACCGGCGGCTCGACCGGCCTGCGGCTGCTCGCCGACCGCATCGGCGCGGTGTTCCCGTCGGCTCAAGTGGTGCGCGGCGACCGCTTCGCCAGTGTCGTGACCGGCCTCGGGCTGCACGCGCAGCGCCGGTTCGCGTCTTAGACCGGGCCGATCGGCGGGCGCAGCGCCCGGTCAGGCGCCCAGCACCGCCGCCATCGCCACCGCGGTGGCTTCGACGTTGCCGCTGTTCAGCCCCGCCACGCAGATGCGACCCGAGCGCACCATGTAGACGGCGTGCGTCTCGCGCAGCACATCGACCTGCGCGGCGGTGAGGCCGGTGTAGCTGAACATGCCGCGCTGGGTCAGGAAGTACTCGAAGTTGCGCCCTGGCAGCTTCGCGCTGAGCACGCCGTGCAGCTGGCGGCGCATCGCCAGGATGCGCTCGCGCATCGCGCCGAGCTCGCGTTCCCAGTCGCGTCGCAGCTCGGGGTCGGTCAGCACCGTCGCGACGATCTGGCCGCCGTGGATCGGCGGGCTCGAGTAGTTGCGGCGCACCGTGAACTTCATCTGCCCGAGCACCAGCGCCGCCTGGGCGGCGTCGGGGCAGACCACGCTGAGCGCACCGCAGCGCTCGCCGTAGACGCTCATGCTCTTCGAGAACGAGTTCGCGATGAAGAAGCTCACGCGCGCCGCGGCGAGCGCGCGCACCGCGAACGCGTCCTGCTCGATGCCGTCGCCGAAGCCCTGGTAGGCCAGATCGAGGTAGGGGATCAGTTCGCGCTCGCGCAGCACCGGGATCAGCGCCTCCCACTGCGCACGCGTCAGGTCGACCCCGGTCGGGTTGTGGCAGCAAGCGTGCAGCAGCACGATGCTTCGTGCGGGCAGGCCGCGCAGCGCGGCGAGCATCGCGTCGAACTTCAGGCCGCCGCTGGCCGAGTCGTAGTACGGGTAGGTGTTCACCGTCAAGCCGGCGCCTTCGAACATCGAGCGGTGGTTGTCCCAGGTCGGGTCGCTGACCCAGACCTGGCTGCCGGCGAAGTAGCGCGCCAGGAAATCGGCGCCCACCTTCAGCCCGCCGCTGGAGCCCACCGACTGGATCGTCGCGACGCGGCCCGACGTGACCGCCTCGTGGTCGGCCCCGAACAGCAGGTTCTGCACCGCGCCGCGGAAGTTCGCCGCGCCTTCGATCGGCAGATAGGGCTTCGGGCCGCCCTTGGCGACCACGATCGCCTCGGCGCGCCGCACCGAATCCATCAGCGGAATGCGCCCGGCGTCGTCGAAGTAGATGCCGATCGACAGGTTGATCTTGTGCGGCCGCGGGTCCTTCTGGAAGTCCTCGTTCAGGCTCAGGATCGGGTCGCCGGCGAACGGCGGAATGTGTTCGAACATGGGTTCCAGCCTCAGTGGATCGTGTCTTTGGCGGCGAGCGCCGCCTCGATGTCGCTCTTCAGCGATTCGGGCTTGTCGGTGGGCGCGTAGCGCTTGAGCACCGTGCCGTCGCGGCCGATCAGGAACTTCGTGAAGTTCCACTTCACCGACTTGCTGCCCAGGATGCCCGGGGCCTCGGCGGTCAGCCACTTCCAAAGCGGGTGCGCGTCGCCGCCGTTGACCTTGACCTTGCTCATCATCGGGAAGCTCACGCCGTAATTGAGCTGGCAGAACGAGGCGATCTCGCCGTCGCTGCCCGGGTCCTGGCCGCCGAACTCGTTGCTCGGGAAGCCGAGCACCACCAGCCCCTGGTCGTGGTAGGTCTTCCACAACTCTTCGAGCCCGGTGAACTGGGGCGTGAAGCCGCAGGCGCTCGCGGTATTGACGATCAGCATCACCTTGCCGCGCTGGGTCGAGAGCTGCGCCGGCTTGCCTTCTATCGACAGGGCCTCGAAATCGTAGATGCTGGTGCTGGCCATGGCGTGCTCCGGGGGTTGCTCCGCGACGACGCGGTGGAAGCGGGATCGTACCGCCTCAGGCGGGCGCAGAAGGGTCGGGCAGCGCATCCCAGACGAACTCGCGCGCGCCGAGCTCGAAGGTGGCAATGCCGGCCGTGCACATCGGCAACGTCAGCAGCAGTTCGCCATCGGGCGCGAACACCTTGCTGCCGCCGAGGTGAGCCTGGAACGGCGAATCGTCGGGCAGGTTCAGCGCCTTCGGCCAGTTGTTCTGCACGATCCAGGCCTTCGACTTGCGCGCGAGTTCCTGCGCCAACGGCAGCGGGTCGACGTGCTCTTCGCCGTCCGGCGCGCGCCCGATCAGCCCGGGCCAGAAGATCAGCTCGGCCGCGCCCGTCGGCAGGTGGTGCCGGAACAGCAGCGTGTCCTCGATCTCGCGGCACATCACCGCCGTGGTCTTGCGGCCTTGCAGCACCGAGACCGGGCGCCCGCGGCCGCCGTGGAAGAAGGTCGATTCGGCGACCGTCTGCCCGACCTTGTCGACCTGCCCGGCGAGTTCGCCGCGCTCGTCGATGTGCAGGTAGCTGTTGTAGATCGCACCGCCGGCCGCCGCGAAGGTCGGCGCACCGACCGCGCAGGCCATCGCCAATGCCTTGCATCTCGCCCGGATGCGCGCAATCGCCGGCTCGACCTTCTCGGGCACCGCCTCGGTCCGGATCTGCCGGTGAAAACCGGTGACCGCGAGCTCCGAGAACACACAGATCGCGGCGCCGCGATCTGCAGCGCGCCGCATCGCCGTTTCGATGACCGCCAGGTTGGCCTCGGTCGTCCACTGCATCGGCGTCTGCGCGATCGCCACGCGCAGGCCGTTCTCGTACGCCATTCGTTCCCCCACGTTTGTGTCTGCGGCCGGCGCTCCGCGCCTCAACTTCGCTTCGCGAAGTGAGCCTTCGACGCAAGCACTGAGCGCTGCGCGCTCAATGCTTGTCGCTGCGCGCGATCGCGAGCAGGTGGTTCAGCTCCTCGCGGTAGTTCACGCGGTTAGTCTTGTGCCAGCGGTAGATCAGCCACATCGTGCCGGCGACGACGCTGCCGAACAGCGCGATCGCGGTGAACGCCGACAGCCCGAACTTCGTCATGCCGGTGTAGAACGCGCCGAGGCCGAGGATGCAGGCCTGCTCGTTGAAGTTCTGCACCGCGATCGAGCGGCCCGCGCCCATCAGGTTCGCGCCGCGGTGCTGCAGCAATGCGTTCATCGGCACCACCATGTAGCCGCCGATCGCGCCGAGCAGGACCAGGAACGGTGCGGCGACCCAGACGTTGGTGATCGCGTTCAGGCCGATCACCAGCAACCCGAGCAGGATGCCGAGCGGGATCACGCTGGTGGCCTGGTCCAGCCGCATGCGCAGCGACGCGACGATCGCCCCGGCCGCGGTGCCGATCACGACCACCGCCACCAGCGAGGTCGCCTGCGTCGTCGTGTAGCCCAGCGCCACGGTCGCCCACGCGAACACGATGATGCGCAGGTTCCCCGAGACGCCCCAGAACAGCGTCGTCGTCGCCAGCGAAATCTGGCCGAGCTTGTCGGACCACAGCCGCGCGTTGCAGCTCGAGAAGTCGCGCATCAGGCCCACCATGCCGTGCGCGATCGGCTGCAGCGGCGCCTCGGTGCGCGGGATGCGCAGGTTGAACATCGCGGCGATCAGGTACAGGAACACGATCACCGAGATCGCCGACTCGGGCGCGGTCGAGATGCCGGTGTCGATCAGCGGCAGGTCGATCGCCAGCAGGTGGCGCGACACCACCACGCCGATCAGCTGGCCGCCGAGCGCGATGCCCAGGATGATCGACATGATCGTCAGACCCTCGATCCAGCCGTTCGCCTTGACCAGCTGCGAGTTCGGCAGCAGCTCGGTCAGGATGCCGTACTTCGCGGGCGAGTACGCCGCAGCGCCGAGGCCGACGATCGCGTAGGCCACCAGCGGGTGGCCACCGAACAGCATCAGCAGGCAGCCCCCCACCTTGATACCGTTCGACAGGAACATCACCTTGCCCTTCGGCACGGCGTCGGCAAAGGCGCCGAGAAAGGGCGCGAGGATCACGTAGAACAGCGCGAACATCGGCCCCAACGCCGGGATGTTCCACGACGGCGCGTTCGTTGTCTTCAGCATCTCGATCGCGGCCACCAGCAGCGCGTTGTCGGCCAGCGAGCTGAAGAACTGCGCCGACATGATCGTGTAGAAGCCCTTTTTCATGCGCGCAACGGCTCGGCTTCAAACTGGGGGGGTCGGCACACCATGGCGGCATTGTCGCTGTTGACGCGGTGCCTTTGGGCCCGCGGCCGGACGCCGGGTTAATCCTTAGTAGGGAGGCTCCCGGGGCCCGTTCTGCGGCGCGGGCAATGATGGTGCGATCGGCCCGGCACGGCACGAGGCCGGCCGGGTCGACTCGGGCTCAGAACGTGTATTTCATGCCCACGCTCACGCCCTTGAGCTTGCCTCCGGCCCAGCAGTGGGGCGCGTTGCCGTTCGGGTCGAAGCCGGTGGTGTCCGGGTTCGAGGCGTCGTGGCAATCGGTCGTGACGCCCCGACCGCCGGCACCCAGGTCATAGTGGGCCGATGCGTGGTTCAGCGTTTCGGCAAAGTCCGCGTAGAAGCCCAGTTGCTGATCGACCTGGTGCTTCCACGCCAGCGTGAACATGTTCGCCGCGTTGTCCGAGCCCAGGCCGCCCGGCGTGTTGTGCTGGCCCGGGTCGCCGACCGCCTGTCCCGCGTGGGCCCAGCCGAAGTGTGCGCTGTCATTGGCGCCGATCTGCTGGCTAACTGCAAGCCAATAGCCGGACCGACTGCGCTCGTTCTGAAAGGCCAGCGCCTCCGGCACGTCGCGCCGGAGCCGTTCATAGATCGCATTGACGGTCGTACCGGTCGAGAACCGGTACTGCGCGCCGATCTTCGCCGCCCACTCGTTGGCCACGTCGGTCGGATCGAAGGCCGGCAGGTCGCTGGTGCGATTCACGCCCTTGTGCAGCTCGTAGGCGCCGGTCACATAGAGCGGGCCATTGCGATACCCGGCACTGACGCTGTAGGCCGCGCCGTACGCGCCGTCGTTGCAAGCCACCGGCAGGCCGCCGCTGCCAGGCACGTTGCCGCCGGCGCAATCGCCCTCGCCGGCCGCGAGGTTGCTGTTGTCGTAGCCGCGGTTCTGACCCGGCGACACCAGTGCATTGACGAAGAAGCCGCCCAGGTTCGGCGACTCGTACCAGATCGAGTGATCGAGCCGGGTTCCGAACTCGACCCGGTTGTCGCCGCCGGTGTTGCCCATGATGACTGAGTAGTCGCCCCACATCCCGGAGAACGCATTCATCGAAGCCGTCGACGTCTTGTAGGGCGCGTCGGTCTTGCCGATCTTGAGCGCGCCCCACACCGGCGACGCCAGCCCGATGAAGCTGTTGCGCGAGGTCAGGCCACCCTTCACGACCGAGCTCGTGTTGCTGTTGGTGGCGCTGGTTCCGGAAGCCGCCGACACGTCGATCTGGGTCTCGAGCTGGTAGACGAAGTTCGCCGGGAATCCGCCCAGCTGCTGGAATCCGCGCACGCCCACGTAAGACAGGTTGGTCGAGAGGTCCGCCATCCACCCGCCCTTACCGACCGGTGCGACACCATCGACCGTCATGCCGCCCAGGCCCTTGGTCGCCTCGTCTATCGACAGGTCGAGGTTGCCGTAGATCGAGAGCTCGCCGCCGCGCGTGAAAAACGTCAGCCCGTCGCCGGCCTTGCGTTCGAGAAACTCGTGAGCGCCTGGAGCAGCGGCCACCTTCTCCTGCGGCGCCTGCTGCGCGTTGGCGACCATCGCCTTCATCTGCGCCTGGAGCTCGGCCACCTGCTTCTGCAAGGCATCCAGCTTGGCCTGCACGTCGGCGGCTTGATCGGCGCGGGCACCTCCCGAGGCGCCGGCAATGGCCATCGCGCAAGCGAGTGCCATCGGACTGCGCGCAAGAGTTCTCGCACGCGTTGCAAATATCGATGTCATGGCTGTCTCCTGACTGGGTTGAAATGGATCGGCGCGGCAGCTGCAAAGCCGCACGCGCGGGGCGCATTTCAATCGTCCGGAACGCCGGGCGCGCTTGACCGTGGTCAAGTATTCGGCACACGCATCGCCAGATTGGCGCGGTGTGCGGCGGACCGAATTTATTGCGCGTTCGCAGGGGCCGATTAAGGCCGCCTTCATTCGCCGCGCTGTAGCGTCGCGGTGCGGCGCGCGGCTTGTCGTCGACTCAGTGCGAGCCGCTGCGCGCCACGGCGAGCAGCTGGTCGACTTCGGCGCGGTGCCGCACGCGGTTCGAGCGGTGCCAGCGGAGCACCAGCGCCATCGTCGCCGTCACCAGCAGCCCGAACAGCGTCACCGCGCCGACCACCGACAGCCCGAGCCGCGTCGTGCCGATGTAGAACGCCGCGAAGCCGAGGATGCAGGCCTGCTCGTTGAAGTTCTGCACCGCGAGCGAGCGGCCGGCGCCCATCAGGTTCGCGCCGCGGTGGTAGAGCAACGCGTTCATCGGCACGACGAGGTAGCCGCCGATGCCGCCGAGCACGAGCAGGAACGGCGCCGCGGCCCAGGGGCTTTCGATCAGGCTCAGGCCCATCACCAGCACGCCCATCGCGAGGCCCAGCGGGATCACGTCGGTCGCCCGCTCCAGCCGCACCCGCATCGACGCGGCGACCGCGCCCGCCGCGGTGCCCACCGCCAGCACGACCACGAGCGCCGAGGTTTGCGAGGTCGTGTAGCCCAGCGCCACCGCGGCCCAGGCGAACACGATGTTCTTCAGGTTCGCCGAGGCGCCCCAGAACAGCGTCGTCGTCGCCAGCGAGATCTGGCCGAGCTTGTCGGACCACAGCCGCGCGTTGCAGTCGACGAAGTCGCGCACCAGCGCGCCGACGTCGTTGCCGATCGGCTGCAGCGTCGCGTCGGTGCGCGGAATGCGAAGGTTCAGCATCGCCGCGATCAGGTACACGGCCATCAGCAGCACCAGCGCCGACTCGGGCGCGGTGGTCAGCCCGGTGTCGAAGAACGGCAGGTCGAACGCGAGCAGATGCCGCGACACCGTCGGCCCGACCAGCGCGCCGCCGCAGCCCAGGCCGAGCAGGATTGAGACGATCGTCAGGCCCTCGATCCAGCCGTTCGCCTTGACCAGCTGCGAGGCCGGCAGCAGCTCGATCACGATGCCGTATTTCGCGGGCGAGTAGGCGGCCGCGCCGAGGCCGACCACCGCGTAGGCGAGCAAGGGGTTGACGCCGGCCAGCATCAGCAGGCAGCCGATCATCTTGACGCCGTTCGCGGCCAGCATCACCTTGCCCTTCGGCAGCGCATCGGCAAAGGCACCCAGGAAGGGCGCGAGCAGCACGTAGAACAGCGCCAGCATCGGCGCGAGCCAGGCCACGCGCGAGGCCATGTTCTCGGCGCGCAGCAGCTCCAGCGCGACCACGCCCAGCGCGGTGTCGGCCAGCGCGCTGAAGAACTGCGCCGCCATGATCGTGGCGAATCCCTTCTTCATCGGCCCGTCCGCGTGGCGCCGCTCGCCCGGTGTTTGCGCATGAGTCTCCTTGGCGATCGGCGTTATAGCACGCAGGTTTGACGCCGCCGCGACTGGCAGAATCGCGCCATGCCGCGCCCTGTAGAAGCCCTGATCCACACCGACGCGCTGGCCCACAACCTCGCGCGCGCGCGCGCCGCCGCGCCCGACGCCAAGGTCTGGGCCGTCGTGAAGGCGAACGCCTACGGCCACGGCATCGAGCACGCCTATGCCGGGCTGAAGGGCGCCGACGGTTTCGCGCTGCTCGACCTGCGCGAGGCCGAGCGCGTCCGCGCTCTCGGCTGGCGCGGGCCGGTGCTGCTGCTCGAAGGCTGCTTCGAGGCGCGCGATCTCGAAATGTGCTCGCGCCTGAGCCTGTGGCACACGGTGCACCACGAGGCCCAGATCGACTGGCTCGCCGCGCACAAGACGCATGCGCCGCACCACGTGTTCCTGAAGATGAACAGTGGCATGAACCGCCTGGGCTTCCGGCCCGCGGCCTATGCGAACGCGTGGCGGCGCCTGAGCGGCCTCACGCAGGTCGAGAGCATCGCGCTGATGACGCACCTGTCGGACGCCGACGGCACCCGCGGCATCGCGCACCAGCTCGCGGTGTTCGAGGAAGCGACGCGCGACCTGCCCGGCGAGCGCACCCTCGCCAACAGCGCCGCGACGCTGCGCTTCGCCGGGCGCGACGAGCGCGTGCGGGGCGACTGGGTGCGCCCCGGCATCATGGTGTACGGTTCGTCGCCCGACTTCCCCGACAACGACATCGCCCACTGGGACCTGCGCCCGACCATGAGCCTGCGCGCGCAGCTGATCGCCACGCAGGTGCTGAAGGCCGGCGAGCAGGTCGGCTACGGCAGCCGCTTCACCGCCGAACGCGACATGCTGCTGGGCGTGGTCGCCTGCGGCTACGCCGACGGCTACCCGCGCGTCGTGCCCGACGGCACGCCGGTGCTGATCGGCGACGTGCGCACGCGGCTCGTCGGCCGTGTCTCGATGGACATGATCACGATCGACCTGACGCCCGCGCCCGACGCGCGACCCGGCAGCGTCGCGACGCTGTGGGGCACGAGCCCGGGCGGCGCGGTGCTCGCGATCGACGAGATCGCGCAGGCCGCCGGCACGGTCGGCTACGAGTTGATGTGCGCGCTCGCGTCGCGCGTGCCGACGCGTGCCGTCTGATGCGGCGATGGGCTTCGTCGTCCCGGAGAACGAAGTCGAGTTCAGCGCGATCCGCGCGCAGGGCGCCGGCGGACAGAACGTCAACAAGGTGTCGAGCGCGGTGCACCTGCGGTTCGACATCCGCGCGTCGTCCTTGCCCGACGAGATCAAGGAACGGCTGCTGGCGCTGAACGACCAGCGCATCAGCGGCGACGGCGTGGTCGTGATCAAGGCGCAGACCAGTCGCAGCCAGGACATGAACCGCGCCGATGCGCTGCAGCGGCTGCAGGCGCTGGTCGACGCGGTCGCGGTGCCGCCGAAGCCGCGACGCGCGACCAAGCCGAGCTACGGCTCGAAGCAGCGCCGCCTCGAAGGCAAGGGCATCCGCGCCGCGATCAAGGCCGGGCGCGGAAAGGTGCGCGAGTAGCGACGGCGGCCGCGTTCAGTCGACGAACAACAATGCCGGGCATTCGAGCATGCGACGCAGCGCTTGCACGAACTGCGCCGCGTGCATGCCGTCGACGACGCGGTGATCGAAGGACGACGACAAGTTCATCATCTGCCGCGCGACGACCGCGCCGTCGCGGAACACAGGCCGCATGACGATGCGGTTGACGCCGACGATCGCGACCTCCGGGTGATTGATCACCGGCGTCGAGACGATGCCGCCGAGCGCGCCCAGGCTGGTCAACGTGATGGACGAGCCGGTCAGTTCGTCGCGCAGCGCCTTGCCGGCGCGCGCCGCCTCGGCCAGGCGCGCGATCTCGGCGGCATTGGCCCACAGGTCGCGCGTTTCGGCGTCGCGCAGCACCGGCACCATCAGGCCGGCGCCAGTCTGGGTCGCGATGCCGAGGTGGACCGCGCCGACACGCGTGATCACGCCGGTCTCGTCGTCGAAGCGCGCATTGATCTGCGGAAATTCGCGCACGCCCAGCACGATCGCGCGCGCCAGCAGCGGCAGCAGCGTCAGGCGCCCGCGCGCCGTACCGTGCTGGTCGTTCAGGCGCACACGCAGCGCTTCGAGCTCGGTGACGTCGATCTCCTCGACATAGGTGTAGTGCGGGATGCGGCGCTTGGACTCCTGCATCTTCTGCGCGATGCGGCGGCGCAGGCCGGTGATGCGCACTTGTTCGTCGGCGCGGGCCGGCACCGGCGCGGCCGTCACCACGTGCGCGCGCGGCGGCACCGGGGCGGCACGCGCCGCATGCGCGTCCAGATCGGACTGCATGATGCGGCCACCCAGGCCGCTGCCCGCGACCGAGTTCAGATCGACGCCGAGCTCCCACGCGCGCCGGCGCAGCGCCGGCGACGCGATCGGGCGTTCGCCGGCCGGTGGGGCCGTGGCCGGAGCGGGCGCGGCGGCCCGGGGCACTGCCGCCGGCGTGGGTGGCGTCGCGCGCGCGGGCGCTTTCTTCGCGGGCACGCCCGCCGCATCGGCGACCTCCAGGCGAATCAGCTCCGCACCCACCGCCAGCACCTGCCCGACCTCGCCGCCCAGCGCCTGCACCGTGCCGACCACCGGCGACGGGATCTCGACGGTGGCCTTGTCGGTCATCACGTCGGCCAGGATCTGGTCCTCGGCGACGATGTCGCCGGGCTGCACGCGCCAGGCGACGAGTTCCACCTCGGCGATGCCTTCGCCGATGTCGGGCATCTTGATCACATGAATGCTCATCAGCTCTCCATCGCTCGGCGCAGCGCGGCGGCCACGCGCGCCGGGCCGGGGAAGTAGTCCCATTCGAGCGCGTGCGGGTAGGGCGTGTCCCAGCCGGTCACGCGCTCGATCGGCGCCTCGAGGTGGTAGAAGCAGTGCTCCTGCA
>Ga0070667_100002528_pt1 | contig 15937 bp, 10 predicted proteins | sample KBSS33metaG_FD_64659 | JGI IMG/M metagenome (GOLD analysis project Ga0070667, IMG submission 64659) | Switchgrass rhizosphere microbial communities from Kellogg Biological Station, Michigan, USA - KBS S3-3 metaG | ecosystem: Host-associated > Plants > Roots > Rhizosphere > Soil ... | reverse complement strand
TCATCCTTCAGGCGGTCGCCAACGGGTATCGCTACGGGTTCGACGTCATCGACATCACCGGGCTGCCCGGCGGCACGGTCTATCCGGCGTTGCGCCGGCTCGAGGATGCCGGCCACCTCACGTCGACCTGGGAGAAAGAAGGCATCGCGCGCGCCGAGCCGCGGCCGCCGCGCAAGTACTACGAGCTGACGCGCTCGGGCCGCGAGGCGCTCGGCGAAGCGGTCAAACGCTACCGGTTGCTGGAACAGACCCAGCCGAGCCGGGCGCGCACTCCGAAGCCGTCGCGGGCATGAAGGCCTGACCGTGCGACCGGGTCCGTACCGCGCGCAATTCGTCCGGCCGCACCTGTGGCTGATCGCGCTCGTCGGCGTGATCGTTCCGCGGCGCCTGCGAGCCGACTGGCGTCAGGAATGGGAAACCGAGCTGCAATACCGGGAATGGCTGCTCGCGGACTGGGATCGGCTCGACTGGCGGCACAGGCTCGATCTGCTCCGGCGGAGCGCGAGCGCATTCTGGGATGCGTTATCGCTGCAACCGAAAAGGCTGGAGGACGACGTGCTGCAGGACCTGCGCTACGGTCTCCGGATGCTGTTCGCGCAGCCAGGCTTCACAGCCGTCGCTGTGCTGACGCTTGCGCTCGGCATTGGCGCAAACACCGCCATCTTCAGCGTGGTCAACGCGCTTCTGCTTCGACCGCTCGGCGGCGTGACCGAGCCGGACCGGCTAGTCCAGATCGGCCGCAAGTATCCCGACAAGACGTACCTGAGCGACTCCTCCTATCCCGACTATCTCGACTACGGCGCGCAGAACACCGTCGTGTCCAGCCTGGCGCTGTTGACACCGACGGCGTTCCATCTGAGCACGGGACAGGAGGCCGAGCGAGTCGAGGGCGAGTTCGTCTCGGGCAACTACTTCGAAGTGTTGGGAGTGCAGGCCGCGCACGGTCGGCTGATCGCCGCGTTCGACGAGCCGGGCTCCGACGCGAACCGGGTGGCAGTCATCAGCTATCGCCTGTGGCAGCGCCGCTTCGGCGGCGATCCCGGCGCTGTCGGACGGACGATTCAGCTCGATTCGCACGACTTCACCGTGGTCGGTGTCGCAAGCGAGGCGTTCGACGGGTCGAAGGTCGGCGCCATTCACGATGTCTGGGCGCCGCTTTCGGCACTTCGACAGCTCGAGCCGAGCGCGGCATCGCGCTTCAACGAACGGCGTGCGTCCTGGCTGGAACTGTTCGGCCGGCTCAAACCGGGCGTCACGGTTGAGCAGGCGCGCGCCGACTTCTCGACAATCGCCGGGCGGCTGCGTCAGACCTTTCCGGATGCGTATGGAACGGCCGGTGTCGCGGTGGAGCTGGGCTTCGGCAGGGATATCGAGACCCGGAGAAACGTGCAGCGTTTTGCGTACGTGCCCTTCGCAGCAGTCGGGATCGTGCTGCTGATCGCTTGCGCGAATGTGGCAGGACTGCTGCTAGCGCGCGCCGCCGGACGACGCAAGGAGATCGGCATCCGGCTCGCGCTCGGCGCCGGCCGCATTCGCATCGTCAGGCAACTGCTGACCGAAAGCCTGGCGCTCGCGCTCGCCGGCGGAACGGCCGGACTCGTCGTGGGCATCGTGCTCACCAGAGCGCTGCGGAGCCTGTTGCCCGAACGCATTCTCTGGTTGTCGTTCGCGCTCGACTTCGGCGTCGACTGGCGCGTCTTCGGATTCACGCTCGCGGTTGCGGCGTTGACCGGCGTGCTGTTCGGCCTGGTTCCGGCACTGCAGGTGTCGAGACCAGACGCGATTGCCGGGCTGAAGGGCGGCCGGCGTTCGAGGAGCGGTATCGCGACGATGCGCACGCGCGGCACGCTGGTGGTGTGTCAGGTGTCGCTCTCACTCGTGCTGCTGATAACTGCAGGATTGTGCGTCAAGACACTGCGCCATGCGCGCGCGATTGACACCGGCTACGAGATCGAACACGTCCTCACGGCTCGCATCGATCTCGGCAAGCAGCGTTACAGGGAGTCGCAGGGACGAGCGTTTCAGCGCCAGCTCCTCGATCGCATCGAGGCCTGGCCCGGCGTCCAGGCCGCCGGCTTTGCGGTGACGCTGCCGCTGAACGACGGCAGGTGGGAAAGCAGCGTGTTTCCCGAACGCGGCGCCGAGCGCCGTGTGCAAACGTTTTTCAATTTCATCTCGCCACGCTACCTCGCGGCACTGAACATTCCGATGCTGGCCGGCCGGCCGTTTGGCGATCGCGACCGCGAGTCGGCACCCGACGTCGCGATCGTCAACGAGACGCTCGCGCGCCGCATCTGGGGGCGCGAGAACCCGCTCGAAAAACGTCTGATGTGGCGGATGGGTCGCGACGGCACGCGCACGGCCACGGTGATTGGCGTCGCCCGCGATATCAGAGGACGCAATCTCTTCGAGGCGGCCGCGCCGATGCTGTATCTGCCGATGCTGCAGACCTATCAACCCAGCGCCGTCTTGCACATCCGCAGCAGTATCGGGCACGGGCCGCTGGTCGCCGGCCTGCGCGACGAGGTGCGCGCGCTCGATCGAAACCTGCCGGTTCACAGCATCAAGCCGCTCGCGGATCACGTCACCGCGACGCTGACGCCGCAGCGGCTGCTCGCACACATCACGACCGGATTCGGCCTGCTCGCGCTGCTGCTGGCCGGTGTCGGACTGTATGGTCTGCTGGCCTACACCGTTGCCCAGCGGACGCCGGAGATCGGCATTCGGATCGCGCTCGGCGCCCCGCCCGGTTCGGTCATGCGAGGGGTGGTTGAGCAGGGGATGAAAGTGGCGACGCTGGGCGTCGGCCTGGGCCTGGCCGCGGCCTTTGCTGTGACTCGGCTGCTGAAGGGTCTGCTGTTCGGCGTCAGCGCACTCGATCCGCTGACCTTTGCGTCAGGCGCGCTGCTCCTCCTCGTGGTGGCGCTCTTCGCCTGCTATTTCCCGGCTCGGCGGTCGGCCAGCGTTGACGCGCTGCTGGCGATCCGATGTGAGTAGCCCGATGCGTCCACACCTCTGGTTGATCTATTTCATCGGCGTGATCGTTCCACGCCGGCTGCGCGCCGACTGGCGCCAGGAGTGGGAATCCGAGCTGCGGTGCCGCGAATTCATGCTCGCCGACTGGGATCGGCTCGATTGGCGCAACCGGTTCGATCTGCTCCGGCGCAGCACCAGCGCGTTCTGGGATGCGCTCTGGCTGCAGCCTCGACGACTGGAGGACGACGTGTTTCAGGATGTGAAGGTCGGCTCACGAATGCTCCTGAAGTCCTCCGGCTTCACGCTGACGGCCGTGCTGATTCTCGCACTGGGCATCGGCGCGAACACGGCGATCTTCAGCCTGATCAACGCGCTGATGTTGCGATGGCTCCCCGTCAGCGCGCCGCAGGAACTGGTGCTCTTTTCCGTCGCCGGACCGCACGTCCCTTCGGCCGCCCGCTACAACCTGAACTATCCGCTCTACGAGATGTTCCGCGCCGAACATCGATCGTTCACCGACATCATCACGGGCGCCGGCGTCTTTCGCGCGCGGCTGGTCGTCCGCGAACAGGGCACCGACGCGCCGGCCGAACCCGTGCAACAGCAGCGTGTGTCTGGAAACTTTTTCGATGTGCTCGGGGTCAAGCCGTCGCTGGGGCGGCTGCTCACGGAAGCAGACGACGACCCGGCCAACACGCAGGCCGGCGCGGTCATCAGTTACGAGTTCTGGAGTCGGCGATTTGGTCTCGATCCCTCTGTGGTGGGCCGGTCGATCGCCGTCAACGACAAGGCGCTGACGATTGTCGGCGTCGCGCCCCGCGGGTTTTTCGGATTCGACGTCGGCAGCAGGCCGGAGCTGTGGTGGCCGATCAAGGCGATTGACGATCCGAACCTGGGCCGCGAGAGCTCGGGATGGATTCGCGCCATCGGCCGTTTACGCCCCGGCGCCACGATGGCGCAGGCGCAGGCAGAAGTGGATGTCGTCTTCCGCCGTCAGATCGAGGAAGTAGCCAGGCGTTCGACGAACTGGACGGCGCCGCAGCGGCAGAACCATTTCGAGCGCACGCTCAGGCTGGAGGCCGGCGGTGCGGGTTACACGAGACTGCGACAGCAGTTCCAGCAGCCGCTGACGATCGTGATGGCCACGGTGGCCCTGGTGCTGTTGATTGCATGCGTCAACCTCGCGAGCCTGATGCTGGCGCGCGCGACCGCGCGGCGCAAAGAGATTGCGGTGCGGTTCGCGCTCGGCGCGGCGCGGGTCCGCCTGCTGCGGCAGCTGCTGACCGAAAGCGTGCTGCTGGCGGCGCTTGGCGGCGCGGCCGGCCTGCTGTTCGCACCCGTGTGCCTGCGCACGCTGCTGGCCTATCTGCCGCAGGGTTCGCCGACGTCGCTCGACCTGGCGCCCGACACGCACGTCCTGGCGTTCACGGCGATCGTGTCGGTGATCACCGCGTTGCTGTTCGGCTTCCTGCCGGCGTGGCAGGCCACGCGGATCGATCCAATCGGCGCGATGAAGGATCAGGCGGGTGCGAGCGCCAGCCGCTCGCGGCTGACACTGAACAAGTCGCTCGTCGTCACGCAGGTCGCGCTCTCGATGTTTCTGCTCGTCGGCGCCGGGCTGTTCGTCCGTAGTCTCAGGAATCTGCGAACGCTCGATGCCGGCATTGACTATCGGAACATCGTGCAGGTGTCTCTCGACACTGGCCCCAGCTTCGACGCCGCGCGTCGCACCGGTCTCTACAAGCAGTTGCTGCCGCGGCTGGAGGCGCTGCCGGGCGTCGAGTCAGCGACGCTGCTGTATTTCAGCCTGCTCAGCAACGGCTATGTGTCGTTCGCGATGATCGCCCCGGGTTCCGGCCCACGCGCCGATGACCCCGCCGACTGTTATCTGATGGAAGTCGGACCGCGGTACTTCGAGACGATGAAGATGCCGATTGTTGCGGGACGCGGGTTCGGTGCGCAGGATGAACGTCCGGTGGCGGAAGGCGAACGGCCGCCCGTGATGAGGCCCGGCTACCTCGCCGGCGCGCCGCCGCTCGATGCCGTCGTCAATCAGGCGATGGCCCGCCATTTCTTCGGCGGAGAAGACGCCATCGGCAAGACGTTCGTACAACAGGGGACCGGACAGCGGTTCAACGTGATCGGCGTCACGCACGACGCGAAGTACGCGAGTTTGCGCGAACCTGCGCCTTTCACCTACTACCTCTATCATTTCCAACAGTCGCGCCGGACGCCGATGATGATCCAGTTTCGCGCGAACGGCGAGCCGGCGGACTATGCGGTGTCGGTTCAGCGGCTGGTGCGCGAGGCCGCACCGCAGGCGCAGCTGATCAGCGTGCGGCGGATGAGCGACGTGGTCGACGAATCGCTGGTACAGGAACGCTTCATCGCCCAGACCGCGAGCGCCTTCAGTCTGTTCGGCCTGTTGCTGGCGTGCGTGGGTCTGTACGGCGTGATGTCGTACACCGTGACGCAGCGGACGAACGAGATCGGCATCCGCATCGCGCTCGGCGCGGGACGGCGGCACGTCGTGCGCCTGATCATGCGCGAGGTGCTGTTGCTGATGGCGCTCGGGATCGGCGCTGGACTGGCCGCCGCGCTGGCCACGACTCGGTTCGCCATGCTGTTCACGCTTCTCTTCGACCTGGCGCCGACCGATCCCGCGACCATCGCGCTGGCCGCCCTGCTCCTGGCCGGCGTTGCGGCACTGGCTGGATATCTTCCCGCGCGCCGTGCCTCCATGGTCGATCCGCTGGTCGCGCTCAGGTACGAATAGCCCGCGCCGATCGCCGAGCGCCTTGATGTAACATCGTCGCCGCGTCAACTACGACGAACGTAAAGCACGCCAAGCGCGCGAAGACAGGTTGAACAGGACTTTGCGGGCCTTGCAGGCTTTGCGTTCTTCGTCTTCGCAGGAGGCGAAGTATGGACCGCTCGCGACGTGCATTCGGGAAGCTCACGCTGACAGCTCTTCCGGCGTCCTGGGCGCTGGCACGCGTACCGCTGTCGGCGTTTGCGGCGATCGACTCGAAAATCAAAGGCGTCCAGATCGGCGCCATCACCTACAGCTTCCGCACCATCCCGAACGCCGACGACATCATCAAGGCATATCAGACGATCGGGATCGGCGAGATGGAGCTGATGTCCAATCACGCTGAAGCGCTGGCCGGCGCCCCGCCCGGACCGGGACGGGCTGGCGGACCGGGAGGCCGTGGCGGCGGCGCCCCGGGCGGGGGACGCGCGGCGGTCACGCCAGAGCAACAGGCGGCGCGGGACGCCGCGATCAAGGCATTGCACGACTGGCGGATGGCCGCGTCGGCGGCGACCTTCTCGCCGGTGCGCAAGAAGATCGCGGACGCTGGCATCGACCTGCGCCTGCTCTGCTACAACATGAACGTCCGCACGACGCCGGATGACGAGATCGAGTACGCGTTCAAGATGGCCGAATGGCTCGGCGTCAAGGCGATCACGACGTCGACGCAGGTCAGCATGGCCAAGCGGCTGGCCCCGTTCTCGGACAAGCACAAGATGCTGGTCGGTTTCCACGGCCACGCCAACACCACCGATCCCGATGAAGTCGCGAAGCCCGAAAGCTTCACGGCGGTGATGGCCGCCTCGAAGTACCACGCCGCCAACATGGACATCGGCCATTACACCGAGGCCGGCTACGACCCGGTCGCGTTCATCCAGCAGTACCACGCCCGCATCACGAACCTGCACCTCAAGGACAAGAAGAAGGCGACCAACGGCGGTGGCAACACCCCGTGGGGGCAGGGCGACACGGCGATCAAGGACGTGCTGAAGCTCCTGCAGAAAAACAAGTGGGACATCCCGGCGAACGTCGAGTTCGAGTACGACGGCGATCCACTGGTCGAGATCCCGAAGTGCCTGCAGTACTGCAAGGACGCGCTCGCCTAGCAACACGAGTGCTGGGTGCACCCAGCACTTGCTGGGCGCCCAGCACTCGGCGGTTCTCGAGCAATTCGTGTGCAGAAAGCCGCCCAACCCCTTGAAGGCCCACCGCCGACGATGCCATCGTCGTCGTCGATGGGCATCACGAACCAGGTGAACGCCGAGGCGTTGAGGCGGCTGCGCACGCACTTCGGACACCGGGAATACCGGGACGGGCAGGAGCAGATCGTCGAGGCCGTTCTCGGCGGACACGACGTGCTCGCCGTCATGCCGACCGGGTCGGGCAAGTCGCTCACCTATCAGCTGCCGGCGATCGTGCTGCCTGGCACCACGCTCGTAGTCTCGCCGCTCATCTCGTTGATGAAGGATCAAGTCGACGAACTGAACCGTCGCGGGATTCGATCCGGGGCGCTGCACTCGATGCTGACCACCGACGCCCGGTACAGTGTGCTGAGCGCCGCCCGCGCCGGGCGCCTGCGGCTCTTGTATGTGGCGCCCGAACGGTTTGCGTCGGACCAGTTTCTGCGGCTCCTCGGCGAACTGCCGGTCGCGCGGTTCGTCGTCGACGAGGCGCACTGCGTTTCGGAGTGGGGTCACGATTTCCGCCCGGATTACCGGCGTCTGGCTGCTGCCGCCGCACGGTGCACGGCCGGCGATCGCGCGGGGCGGCCGCCGATCGCCGCCTTCACCGCGACCGCGACGCCCGAAGTCCGCGACGACATCATCGCGCTCCTCGGCCTCGAGCAGCCGCGGGTGCTGGTCGCCGGATTCGATCGACCGAACATCTACCTTCACGTCGAACGGGTTGAGGACGAGGACGAAAAGGACGCGCGGCTGCCGCATCTGGTGCGCGGGCGCCGTGCTCTTGTGTACGCGGCGACGCGCAAGAGCGCCGAGGCAGCCGCGAGCGTTCTGAACGCCGCCGGCGTGAACGCGTCGGCGTATCACGCCGGCTTGAAGGAAGAGGTGCGGACGCGCGTGCAGGACACGTTCGCCCATGGCGCGCTGCCGGTCGTGTGCGCGACCAACGCCTTCGGGATGGGCATCGATCGGCCGGACGTCGACGCCGTCGTGCACTACGCGATCCCCGGATCGCTCGAGGCGTACTACCAGGAGATCGGGCGCGCCGGCCGCGACGGGCGCGCGGCGACCGCCACCCTGCTGTGGGATCCGGCCGACGTCGCGACGCGCGAATACTTGATCGACAGCCCGCGGCGCGAACGGACGGGAGAGACCCGCGATCCCGCCGAGGTTGCGCGCCGAAAAGAGCGCGAACACCGCAAGCTGCGCCGGATGATCGAGTACGCGGACAGCGCGTCGTGTCTGCGCGCCGGCATTCTTCGATACTTCGGCGATGCCGCCGCGCGGGAGCGCTGCGACGCCTGCAGCAGCTGCCGGCCCGACGCCATCGACCGCTACGAGCGCGAGTGCGTGCAAACGATTCTGACCGGCATCGCGCGGGCGGGGGAGCGCTACGGCCGCTTCCGGATTGTCGCCATGCTGGTCGGCGACACCGGGAGCCTTCCGCCCGCCCTCACCGGCCTGCCGACCACGGGCTCGCTCCGACACGAGTCGGTGGAGGCGATTCGCGGATGGCTTGACGCCTCGATTGCGGCCGGACTGGTCGCCGTGTCGACCGATCAGTATCGAACGTTGAGCCTGACCGACCGCGGCCGCGACGCGATGCACGGCCGGCTTCCGGATCTCGGCGTTCGCCGCCCGGTCACGAGTGCCGTGCCGCCATCGAGGCGCCGTCAGCGCATCAGAGATTGGGATGACTGGCGCGCCTTGAGGAGGCTGCGACGAGGTGCGTTGCGAAATTAAGAAGTGTGAATCAGGAATTAGGAATTCTGACTTCCATTCATAATTCCGAATTCTTCATTCCTAATTTCGCGGTGTGGACAGTGGAGCGGTCGGCATCTGGCCGCTCGATTCGACCAGTCGGCGCGCCATGTAGTTGGTCACCTTGGCGTCGTTCCGCACCGACGTCAGATAGGCCGCGCGCAGCAGCTGCTCCTTGCGGCCCCGGAGCGTTCCTGAGATCTGGTCCTTCACGCCGGGGGTCGACAGGTCGCGCTGCCCCGCCTGTTCGTGGCCGGCAACCAGCACCAGCGTGTGCGCGCCGCCGGCGCTCACCACGTTGACGGTGCCCGGGGCCTTGTTGAGCACGGCGTCGCGCAGCTGCGGCGGCGCCTGCTTGAGCCGCGACACCGGCACGAATCCCAGGTCGCCGCCGCGCGGCGCCGACTGGGGATCCTCGGAATAGCCCATCGCGAGATCGCGGAACGATGCCCCTGCCTTGAGGCGCTCCATCAGCATCTGGATTTTTGCCGCCGCCGCCTGCGGTGTGGTGGCATCGTCGCCGGTCCCGTTGGCGATCTGTGGATCGCGCACCGGCGTGACGACGATCTGCGCGATGTGATACGACTCTTCCGCGACATTGAACTGCGCGCGATTGGCGGTGAAGAAGTCGGTGACGTCCTGGTCCGACACCGCGATCTTCGGGCCGATTTCGTGATCGATCACCTTCTTGGTGAGCAGTTCGCGCCGAATCCCTTCGCGCATGTCGGCCGCCGTGAGGCCGCGCTGCGACAGCTCCTGCTGGAAGGCGTCGTCGGTGATGTTCTTCTTCGCGTCCGCGTACGCGGTGTCCAGCTCGTTCTGGGGCACCTCGAGCTTGAGCGCCGCCGCCTTGGCGAGCAGGATCTCCTGAAGGATCAGATCGTTGAGGAGACTCAGTTTCCCCGCGAGCGTCTCTTCCTGCGACAGCGTCTGCGAGCTGTCGCGCACGCGGCGATAGGCCTTGTCGACGGCGTCTCGCGTAATCTCCTTGCCATCGACGACTGCCCACGTGTCGGCCGAAACGGTCGCGGCAGGCGTCGCGCCGGTCGGGCGGCAGGCCGCGGTCACGCACGCCGCGGCCAGTACGATCAGCCCGACCGACGAGCTGCAAGCGTTGCTGAATGACGCGAGTCTGGCATCAGACATCCCGCCAGCGTACTCCGGATCGCGAACGAACAACAGCCTCGACCGTTGATTGGCGTGGCTCGCAGCGCTGTCGCGGCGTGGACCTGTCACCTTTTACAGGCTCGCGACTCCTATACTTGGAGCGGTGACCATGACAACGGGAACGAGCTCGGCTGCTGGGTTCGAACGGTCGGAACAGAGCGACGCTGAAGTCATCCAGCAGGTACTGGACGGCAACACAGCGCTATTCGAGCTGTTGATGCGCCGTTACAACGAACGCGTGTACCGGGCGGCGCGCGCCATTGTGCGCGACGAGCAGGAGGCCGAAGACGTCATGCAGCAGGCGTACGTCAACGCCTTTACGCATCTTCACCAGTTCAATGGTTCGGCGCAGTTCTCCACGTGGCTGACGAGGATTGCGATCAACGAAGCCCTGGCTCGGGTGCGCCGCCAGGGCAGGTACGAGGCGTTCGACGACGAACTCTCGAATGTGGAGCCGTTCATGTCCCGCAATCCCTCCGAGAATCCCGAACGGCTGGCATTCACCAGCGAGCTGCGCGAACTGCTGGAATGGGCGATCGACACGCTGCCCGACGGCATGCGCGAGGTCTTCATGCTGCGTGACGTGGAAGGCCTCAGCACGTCGGAAGTGGCAGAGTGCCTCGACGTCACGGAAGACGTCGTCAAAACCCGGCTGTCGCGCGGCCGCGCCGCGTTGCGGCGCGCGATGCTGGAGCGAACGGGCGCGACCACACCAGAAGCGTTTCGGTTCTACCGTCCTCGTTGCGATCGCGTCGTCGCCCACGTCCTCGCCCGGATCGCCCTTCAGCGGTCGTAGCTCCAACCGTTCCGACCGACGTTTGTCACCATTCGATCGTTCGCCACTCTGATCGCCCGAGGCCCGTGACGGGCCCAAGGAGCGGTCGGAGATGCGACTCATCGGTGCTGCCTCAGTTGTGTTCATTCTCGCGCTGGCGTTTGCGACCTCAGCGCCGGCGACTCATGCAGAGCAAGCCGTCACCACGTCTGGAGGCGAGCATGCGACGCGTCACCGCGACGGTCAGGCGATATTCAGATTCGACACATTTGGCGACGAGCAATTCTGGACAGATGTGTTGCGCATGCACGAGGTGCTTCCGAGCGTCGATCCCGCGACCGCGCTGGCGGTTGGCCTCAAGGTCGATGCCGACGCGCTGCCTGCGGACGTCGTCAAGGCGCTCCGCGCCGGCCGGCTTGATCTCAAGAATCCAGCGATGACGATCGCCCTGTTGCGATTGAATGCGGTCGTCGGTGTGAAAGGGACGGTCGATAAGGCCGGCCGGCTCCTGAAAGTCGGTGTGACGTGCGCGCTGTGCCACTCGTCCGTCGACGACTCGCTCGCGCCCGGTGTTGGCAAACGGCTCGACGGGTGGGGCAACACTGATCTCAACGTCGGCGCAATTGTCGCGCTGTCGCCGGCCCTCGACGAAGCGACCAAGACCGAGTTCAGGACCTGGGGGCCGGGAAAATACGACCCGCGGCATCACGCGTTCGATGGCACCAACCTCATTCCGCTCAACAGTCCCTCATTGCCGATCGTGATCCCTCCCATCTACGGCTTGAAGGGCGTGGGGTTCGAGACCGTGACAGCCGATGGGCCCATCTCGTACTGGAACAGCTACGTGGGCGTCGGCCAGATGGGCGGCCAGGGCAACTTCGCCGATCCGAGAATCGGTTTGTTCATCCGGCAGCGGCCAGATCTGGTCACGCCAAAGCTGGCGGCACTGCTCGATTACCAATTGAGCCTGCTCAGTCCCATGCCCGGGAAGGACAGCTTCAATGCCGCGGCTGCCCGGCGCGGCGCGGACGTGTTCCGCAATGAGGCCCGATGCAGCACGTGCCATCACGGGCCGACCTTCACCGACGTCCTGGACGGGCCGAACCGGTTGGTGCCGTTTCTCCACGAGCCATCGGAAGTCGGGATGGACCCGCGGTACGCGGACAGGTCGGCAACCGGCAAGTATCGGACGACACCGCTCCGCGGGCTTCTACAGCACGCGCCGTACTTCCACGACGGGAGCGCGCCCGATCTTCTCGCGGTGGTGAATCATTACGACACGCTGTTCGGACTGAATCTGACGCCGAACCAGAAAGCCGATCTCGTCGAGTACTTGAAGTCGCTGTGATCGGCCTGTGCTACGAGTTCGGCTATCACACCGGCGATCCGTCGCGCCAGATCGGACGACCATCTACCGAGACCGTGGCGACGAGCTGAGAGTCCAGACGCATCGTATGGCTGCGGGCGGGCGAAAGCTGATCTTCTGGAAGCACCTCTCGAATCCTGACGAACACCAGGTGCTCCGCGTCGGCTCCGACGAATTGCATCCCGCCGAAGCCGACGCGGGCGTGACCGCCAGTGTCATCCGCGAAGACGACTTGATCCGTCGGCAGCGAGACCTTGAGGCCTGTCGGGAATAGTACGAACGTGCCTGGCGGACCGTTACCGATGATCCGAAACGTCGAGGCTCGATCGGGCTCGCGGAATATCGATGACGGCACAACGAAGTCGATGAGGAGAGGAATGTCGTCCACCTGGTGTCTGCCTGCGAGCCGGCCGCTCAGTAGCGCGGCACGGATGGATCCACCTGCAGCGACCAGGCGTCGATGCCGCCGCGCAGGTTGTAGAGATTGCGGAAGCCCTGCTCCCTGAAGTACTCCGCGGCGTGCTGGCTGCGGACGCCGTGGTGGCACTGAAAGACGAGCGGCGTATCGCGATCGCGGAGGAACAGCGCATCGTGGTACGCCTGGTCGAGCAGACGCGACCCTGCGATCGCGGCTATCGCGCGCTCCTCATGCGTGCGGACGTCCACTAGCTCGATGGCCGTGCCGCTTTCGAGCAGGGCCTTCAGATCGGGTGCCGACAGCTGCCGGATTGGCGCGTCGCTCGTCATGGTCGTCAGTGTTTCGTCATCGCGGGCTGTCAGGGTTTGGGCGCCTGACGTTCGCTGGCGCGATAACCGCGCAGCAGGTTCGACATCGCGTAGTTGCCTTCGTGACACGCGTACTCGTAAATCGGTCCGGGCGAGCGCGCCATCGTCAATTCACCTTTCCACGGCTTCGTAAACGCCGTAGGGTTGTCGATCTCGAACTGGTAGAGCAGCGTGTTGGCGTCCAGCAGGCTGAGCCGTTCGGTCAGGTGAAGATTCCGGTCCCACCCGAAATTGCCGCCCGCGTCACCGTAGAACCCGCCGGCGTCGTTGAAGTTCGTCGTGTCCACGACGAGCGTTGCGCCTTCCCAGCGGCCGATCGAATCGCCGAGCCACAGCCTGATGTCGGGCGAGAGGTGCTCGCGGCGGTCCAGATGAATGATCCTGGCGTCGTGGATCATCTCGGCGTGCACGACGACCGCATTCTTCGTCTGCATGATCTGGTAGTTGCTGTTGTAGGAGTACGGGAGCATGGGCGGCCCCGCGGTGAGGAACGCCAGACATTGATCCTGAAGGCCTGTGTCCTGGGCGCTCTCGGCATTCTTGAACGCGTCGAGGCGGCGGCGCTTCACCGCCGCCGCTTCGGGTGTGAGGGGAGGAATCCGTCCATCGGGTGGATCCGTGACGATGGAGGTCCGCAGCGTCTTGACGGTGCGAGTACCGAACTCCCGGTAGAACGTGTTGTAGGTGCCAGTGCCGTTATTCCTGGAAGGCGTCTGGGACGAGGGCTCCTGATTGTTCTCCGCGACCTGGCGTTCCCACTGCGCGGCTTCTTCGGGCGTGAAGAAGGCCTTGTCCTTCAACTGCGCCGGGCGTTCGAGCGGTGTGGCGGTGGCGGAGTTCCAGATGCCGTCGAAGCCGGCGCGGACGTCCGCATCGGCGCGCCGTTGCGCGGCAAGCAGCGGCCCGAGAGACACAGCGGCCACAACCAGCAATACCGTCCGGCGTCTCACGGATCTACTTGGGGGTCTTCTTGGGCGCGTTGAAGTTGCGCTCGACCGTGTCGTTGACGTCGGTCGAGACCGGATGATCCCGCCACAGCCAGCGCATCATCTCCGGCAGAATCGGTCCGCCCATCCGCTGCCCGTGCGTGTTGATGCCCCACGTGTAGTTCACGTCGTAACCCTTGTCGGTGAGCGCCTGCATCAGCCGGACGTTCTGGTAGAACCAGTCGCGGCGCTGATCGTAACCGCCGCCGCGTCCCACGCCGCGGTTGTCGTTGCGGCCGTCCTGCAGGAAAATCCGAATCGGCTTCTTCTCGCTTTGCCGCACGATGTCGGCGTAGGCGTCGCCACCGCGCAGGTTCACGAAGCTGCCGACGATGCTCAGCACCTTGCGGAAGTCGTTCGGGCGCTGCCAGGCGACCGTGAAGGCGGCGATCGCGCCGGAGCTGGCGCCGCCGATGCCGTGCCGATCGGGATCCTTGGAGACGTTGTACTCCTTGTAGATCGCCGGCATCAGCTCGTCGACGACCACGCGCGCGTACTTATCGTCCAGCGTGTTGTATTCGGTCGGGCGGTTCGTGTCGCGGTCGCCCCAGTTGGCCGGCGTCGGCTCCGGCTGCTCCGGCGTGCGGCCGGGATTGATGAAGACGGCAATCATCACCGGAATCTCGCGACGATAGATCAGGTTGTCGAGCACGTTCGGCGCGCGGACGACGCCGTCCATGTCTTTGAACGCCTGTCCGTCCTGAAACACCATCAGGCTCGCGGCGACGTTCGCGTCGTACTGCGCCGGCACGTACACCCAATAGGTGTGCTGCGTGCCCGGATACGCCTGACTCGGCAGCACGAACGGCCCGCGCACCTCGCCTTTCGGCACGCCCTCGTGTGGCAGCGAATCGGGGCCGATCTGATAGAAGGCGTTGTAGTCGGGTGCCTGCGCGGCGGGCGGTTGCGCCTGTGGGACAACGTGCGCACCGAGTGCCGCGAAGAAAACAACCAGAAGAGCCTGGCTCGCCGGAGCGCCAACAGAGCGAAGGCGGAATCGCATCTTCTTCATCAGGTCTTACCTTTGTGTCCTTTGTAACCCTTGTGCCCTTGAGGCGGTTTCACTCGGAAACTGGCTTGGTCGGATCCACCCAGACCCAGCACAGTCCACCCAGGAGAAACAACACGCCCGTCAGATAAATCGGCGCGCTCCAGTTCGAGAAGTTCCGCACCACCGTCGCGACCAGGATCGGGCTGAGGATGGCTCCCACCTGGCCAGACGTATTCATCGCCGCGCTCACCGCGCCCGACCGGCGGCCGCCGATGTCGACGCAGGTTCCCCACGCCGCCCCGAGCAGGAAATTCGACGACGCGCCGCCGAGGGCGATCAGGACAGCTGCGGCCACCGGCGAGGCGACGAAGGCGCCAATGATCGTGAACACGCCGGCAAACGCCAGCGCGCCGCCGCCAATCGTGATCCGTCCTGGCCGCAGGCCCAGCCGGCGCACCGCGCGATCGGTGGCGACGCCGCCGAGAAGATCCGCGGCGGAACTGAGGATCAGCGGCAAGCCGGCGAGAATGCCCGCCGTCATCCCGGTGAGGCCGCGCGACGCGAGATAGGTGGGCAGCCACGTCACGTAGAAGGTGCCGCCGAACGCCTGCGTGAAATACATCAGGCACAGGCACACGACCGTACGGTTCCAGAGCAGCCGCTTCCATTGCGTGGCATCGAGCGCATGGCCGGTGTCGGCGCCAAGCCCGCTCTCGATTAAGTGGCGCTCGCCCGGGCCGACCGCGGGGTGGCCCGCCGGCGAATCGCGAAACCATCGGTACCAGGCCACCGCCCAGATGAACCCGAGCGATCCGAACAGCGCGAACAACGACCGCCAGCTGAAATAGACGAGCAGCGCCGTGACCAGCAGGGGCGTCAGCCCGCCTGCCAGGTGCATGCTCATGAAAAAAATGCCCTGCGCCGTACCGCGCTCCTGCCGTGGAAACCAGCGCGAGAACGTGCGGGCGGCGTTGGGCAGCGCCCCGGCTTCGCCGGCGCCAAACAGAAACCGGATCCCCAACAGCGACGAGTAGCTGAATGCCAGGCCCGTGAGCACGGTGAACGCCGACCACCAGCAGACAATCCGCGTCAGCACTCGCCGCGTGCCGATCCGATCGCCCCACCAGCCGGTGGGA
>Ga0070667_100002526_pt1 | contig 15955 bp, 17 predicted proteins | sample KBSS33metaG_FD_64659 | JGI IMG/M metagenome (GOLD analysis project Ga0070667, IMG submission 64659) | Switchgrass rhizosphere microbial communities from Kellogg Biological Station, Michigan, USA - KBS S3-3 metaG | ecosystem: Host-associated > Plants > Roots > Rhizosphere > Soil ... | reverse complement strand
CGAGCATTCCGGCGTCGTGACGTTCGAGCCGCTCGGTCCGCGTGAAACTCACGTCACCGTGCAGCTGGAGTGGGAGCCGGACAGCCTGATGGAGAAGGCCGGTGCGGTGATCGGTGCAGACGACCTGCAAGTTATGGCTGATCTACGCCGGTTCAAGCAATTCTTGGAGGAACGCGGCATCGAAGAAGGCGGATGGCGCGGCAAGATCGACCCATTCGATTCGGACTCATTCTGATCTAACTGGGTCCAACAGGTCCGTTGGTGGCGGCGTCTGCGATAGCGGCGCCGCCTTCCGCGGTCTTCTTCTGACCATGACCACCGACACGATGATGACGCCCAAGCCGATGATCGCGATCGGAATGCTCTGTCGCCATTGGCTGTTGGCCTTGGCTGCGGCCTCCGCTTTGCGCAGTGCGGCGGTCTTGGTGGCGGCGGCCTGACTGCTCTGAGCGGCCTGCGCCGGCGTGACGACCGCGTCGTCGAGGTGGCCCACCGCGGCTACCGTTGGGGCGAGGGCGTAGCCCCAGTCAAAAAGTTTCGCAGCCTGCTGCCACTGATCTAACGGCCAACGCTGTGCCCGCATGAACACCACGCCCAATCGGTGACCGTTGCGCTCAGTCGCCGCGACGTAGGTATGTTGCGCGGCGTCGGTAAAGCCGGTCTTGGCAACCAAGGCACCTGGCACCTTTGTCATGAACGGAGTCGATTGACTCTGAATCTGAAAGGCATTGAGCGCCTTTCCATTCGCGTTTTGCGCGGGAATCGTGGCAGTACGTGTTTGGTCATAGGCCACGAAGCGCGGCAGATTCACGGCGGCGCGAAGAAACAGGGACATGTCATAGGCGCTGGTGAGTTGCTGCCAGCCGTCTAGGCCTGAAGGCGTCTGGACGAACGTGTCGTAGGCACCGAGGCTCAACGCTTTGGCGTTCATCAGCTGAACTGTATGGCTCACTCCACCGGCTGCCTCGGCTAACGCTGCGGCGGTGTCGTTGCCGGAGACCATGAGTAGGCCCTGAAAAAGTTCATCCACGGTGTATTTGCCCCCGGCGACGATACCGACGGCGGAGCCCTCCGCGCCTGCCGCTTGTGCGCTCGGCGTGACGATCTTGTCGCCGGGAAGCAGGGGGATCAACGTGACACAGGTGAGGGTCTTCAGGATGCTGGCTGGCTGGTAACGGCCATGTGGGTCGCGAGCGGCGAGGATCTTGCCGGTATCGAGATCGACGAGGGTCCATGCTGTGGCGGTAAGCCCGTCAGGAAGAGCAGGCGCAGCTGGCGGCGTGATGATGCCGCGCCCCTGCAGTTGTTCGCCGCCAACGTACTCGCCGTTGGGGCCGATGCCGCCCATGGGCGGATGTGGATCTGGGGAACTCGGTGAGCGTCCGGCTGCGCTCGGCGTGGGAGCGGGTGGTGGCACCACGTGAGGCCCGGCCGCACGCGGGTAGGCGCTGGTGGGGGGAGCTGAGGGCGGCGCGTCAGCGAAGGCAGCGGGTGCTCCTACGGTCAGCACAAGGCCGCTGGTGAGGCCTGCGGCGAGAACCGCCGCGCGGAGAGGGCGGCGAACTCGGTCAGGCACCCGAGCAGCCTAAGCGGAGCGGATCAGTGGGGCCGCGAGCGCCACGCCTCGCTCAGCCAATTCTGGTCCGAGCACCAGGTCCATCAGATAGTTATATAAATACGTTATATAGTTGCGCCATGGTTCCCTCGTACGTCACGGCTGAGCAGCAGCTCGTCGCGGACCTCATCGATCGAGTGCTCCTGTGGTCGCGACGAGGGGCGCCGGTGCAGATCAGCACCACCAGCATCACGACTATGGACACCCTGGCCTACGCCGGGCCACTGCGAATCACTGATCTCGCCGAGCGTGAGCGCGTCAGTCAGCCAGGAATGACGACATTGGTGAATCGCCTTGTGGCGCAGGGCTATGTCGAGCGGGTGCCCGACCCGAGTGACGGACGGGCAACGTTGGTTTGCATCACGGCCGACGGGCAGCGCGTGTTGCAGCAACGCCACGCGGTGCGCTCGCAGGCGCTATCGGAACTCATTGCACAGCTCGATCCCGAACACCAAGCGGCGCTCGTCGCTGCCGCCGACGCTCTTGAGGCGTTGACGAACATGAGCACCGGCGCGCGCCGACCCGCTGCGCAGACGGCGAAGGAGATCGCGGACGAGCGAATGAGGACCTCATGACGCATTCAGACAAAGCTGTCAGTCCATTTCAGCAACCTAAAGCTGTGTGGGCTGTCGCGTTTGCGTGCGCGATCTCGTTCATGGGGATCGGCCTAGTCGATCCGATCTTGCCTTCGCTTGCAGACAAACTGCACGCGACGCCGAGTCAGGTAGAGCTGCTCTTTACTAGCTATCTGGTCGTCACTGCGTTGATGATGCTGATCACCGGCTGGGTATCGAGTCGGCTCGGCGCCAAACGGACTTTGATCCTCGGGTTGGCGTTGATCGTCGTCTTCACCACCCTCGCCGCGTCAGCGGGAAGTATCGACGGCATTATCGGTTTCCGGATTGGTTGGGGCCTCGGAAATGCCTTATTTATCGCCACATCGTTGTCGGTCATCGTTGCTTCAGCGCGCGGCGGCTTTGCCGGGGCGATAGTGCTCTACGAGACGGCCCTCGGTGTGGGGATTGCGACAGGTCCGCTCGTGGGCGGACTGCTCGGCAACGTTAGTTGGCGTGGGCCGTTTTTCGGCGTCGCGGTGCTGATGGCGATCTCGTTGACAGCTACGGCGGTCTTGCTGCCGAAGACGCCTCCAGTAGGGCGCAGGGAGAGCATCACCGAACCGATCAAGGCATTGCGGCATCGGAGCTTGGCTACAACCAGTGTGGTGGGGTTGCTCTACAACTGGGGATTCTTCACCCTGCTTGGCTATTCGCCATTCTTGATGCACCTCTCACCGTTGCGGCTTGGATCGGTCTTCTTCGGCTGGGGTGCGTTGGTAGCAATTTTTGCTGTGTTCGGCGCGCCCTGGCTCAAGGAACGCTTCGGCACGGCGCGCACGTTGTACGGAAATTTCGTGCTCCTTGCTGTCGACCTTGCGGTCATCGGAACGTGGCCGGACAACCGCATGGTTGTCATCGCCGCGGTCGTCGTCGCGGGTGCGTTCCTCGGGGTGAGTAACACGTTGGTGACGACGGCGGTGATGAGCATCGCGCCTGTCGAACGGCCGGTGGCCTCGGCGACTTACGGCTTCGTTCGTTTCATCGGTGGTGGCCTGGCACCGTTCGCGGCGGCGAAGCTGGTCGAGCACTACAACGTTCGTGTGCCTTTTGTACTCGGTGCGGTAGCAGTACTGGTGGCGGCCCTGGTGCTGAGCACCGTCCGACGGTCGCTAGATGCTGCCGATCGCGGTGAGGGTGCGGCGCAGCCTGAAACGAGTGATCTAGCTCGGGCCGAGCGGGAAGAGGAGATGCAGATCAGCGCTGGCCTTGGCAACACCGACTGATTCACCTTGGGACACAACTGTTCCTCAGGTGGCCGATACTGGATCCCATGCAATTGTCAAAGCGTGTGTCGTGGTGTTTAGTGCTGTTCGGTGTCTGGACCTGGATCATTTGGCCGACCTTCCTGAAGAACATCTGGAAGGACTCGCGCTCCTGGCATGACGGCGCAACGGCGTTCTTCACGGTGCATTTGGCGCTCACTATCGCGTCGATCATTTTCGGCACCGGGATAGGTGTTCTGGGGCTTCGCGGCGTTCTTTGGGCCAGACACAACAGCGCCAGCAAGGGCTAGCTCCACGCTAACGCTTGTGAAGTGGGGCTTAGCAGGTTAGGTTTCGACAACGTCCCCCAACGTGTAAGAGGTTTCGCCGCCGCCTTCGTATGCGCGGCACCGTTTTTGTATCGGGGACGAACATGGATTGGACGGCACGCTCGCGTCGACCGCGGCGGCGCAGTGCGCAAATGGGTGCTTTGGCGGCAAGCCTCACCGTGGGGTTGGTGGCATTCGCTGTGCTCAATAACAGCAGTGCCGTGAGCGCGGCACCCAGTCAGCCCTACCCGGTGACCGGCTCATTCGTGCAAGGCCTAGCGCAGTCCTACGGTGACCCAGCAGCCTCGCCTCCCGGCGTGAATGTCGCGAACTGCCGGCCGTCGGCGGTGCATCCCCGGCCGGTGGTTCTTCTCAATGGCACTTACGCGAACATGACTGACTCCTGGTCAGGGCTCGGACCCACGTTGGCCAATCAGGGTTACTGCGTCTATAGCCTTGCCCTCGGTACGGATCCGCACCAGTTGGTGCAGACCACCGCCCCGGTGATGGAATCCACCCAGCAAGTTGCGACCTTCGTCGACCAAATCCGCAGCCAGACCGGTGCGGCCAAAGTGGACCTCGTCGGTTGGTCGCAGGGCGGCCTCATCGGCGAGCTATACCTGAAATTCTTTGGTGGCGCGGCCAAGGTCGCCAACTTTGTCGGTCTCTCGCCGACGACACAGGGCATGATGGCGCCTGGCCTGATCGCATTGACGATGCTGATCCCGATTCCAGGGCTGCAGGCGTTCTGTGCAGCGTGTCTAGATCAGATGAGCGGCTCAGCGCTGATCACCAAGCTCAATACCGGCCCGATCGCTCAACCAGGGGTGAAGTACACCGTTCTTGCAACCTTGACGGACGAGGTCGTCATGCCGTCTACTTCGAGCTTCATTCCCGAGCCTGGGGTGACGAACCTCTACGTACAAGGCTCATGCTTACTCGATCTCAGCGATCACCTCGCGTTGCCATACGACCCGGTGGCGTGGAAGCTCGTGGCTAACGCCCTCGACCCTGCGCACGCACAGCCGGTCTGGTGCTTCTGAGGGTCATGCTTACTCCGGCCACCAGGCCAGCGGTAGGTGCTTACGGATAGTGCGGTCCTTGGTGACGAGCGTTGTCTGCGCAGCGAGGGCCTGAGCGGAGATGAGTCGGTCGAACGGATCGCGTGTCCAGGAAAGCTCGATCGCAGTCTGACAGATCAACGCTGACGGTGGGTCGGTCACCACCATCTCCAGCTTTGACACGAGTTCTGTCGTGATGGTCTTGGCCGCGACGGCGGTCTTGCCAACCTCGTAGAGGTACTGCAACTCCAGCGAGACGAAGGGACTTAGTGCGAGTTGCTCGTTGTCGAGGCGTCGCTGAACGTGCATAGGCAGCAGGCGTTGCGGATCGTCGTATAACCAAACGACGACGTGGGTATCCAGGAGGATCACGGGCGCCACTCGTCTGACCAGTCGACGTGCACTAATTCCTCGGCGTCGCCAACGATCGTGCCTGGGTGAGACGTCAGCCGGGACAGTTTGGAGGTGGAGTCCACCGCGACGATGCGCAGACGACGTCCACCACGGTCGATCTCCAGTGGAGTGCCCGTCTGTAGGACCTCGTCCAGGAGTCGATAGACATTTTGGCGTAGTTCAGACGCGGTGATCGGCGACACCTCAATCAGCCCCTTTCGTACGTACGCTTATCTTAACTCATACGTACGAGAGGCTCTATCTGAACTACGTCAGACGCGGCGGAAGAGCAGGGCTCGCTTCACTTCCTGGATCGCCTTGGTGATCTCGATGCCACGCGGGCAGGCCTCGGTGCAGTTGAAGGTCGTGCGGCAGCGCCAGACACCTTCACGGTCATTGAGGATCTCCAGCCGCTCTTCGGTGCCCTGGTCACGGCTGTCGAAGATGAAGCGGTGGGCGTTGACGATCGCCGCCGGGCCGAAGTACGAACCGTCCGTCCAGTAGACCGGGCACGACGTAGTGCAGGCGGCGCAGAGGATGCACTTGGTGGTGTCGTCGAAACGGTCGCGATCTTCCTGCGACTGGACGTGTTCCTTGGTCGGCGGGTTGCCGTAGGTGATGAGGAACGGCTTGATCGAGCGGTAGGCCTCGAAGAACGGCTCCATGTCGACGACAAGGTCCTTCTCCACAGGTAGGCCCTTGATCGGCTCGACCGTGATCTCGTCTGGCATGTCCTTCGCGAGGACCTTGCAGGCGAGGCGGTTTACGCCGTTGATCCGCATCGCATCCGAGCCGCAGACACCATGAGCGCAGGAGCGACGGAAGGTCAGCGAGCCGTCCTGCTCCCACTTGATGGTGTGCAGCAGGTTGAGCACGCGGTCGGAGTTATAGCCCTGAACCGTGAACTCCTGCCAGTACGGCGTATCGGAGATCTCCGGGTTGAACCGGCGAACCTTGACCTTGAAGGTGCGCGGAACTGGCGCGGCCACAATGTGGGGCGCGGGCAGTTCGTCGCCGGGAATCTCTTCGGCGATAGCAGTCATGCGGTTCTCCTCAGTACTTACGGGCCATCGGTTCGTAACGCGTCTGCACGACCGGCTTGTAGTCGAGCTTCACGCCACCGTTGTCGTCGCGGTACGCCATGGTGTGCTGCATAAAGTTGACGTCGTCGCGCTCGGGGAAGTCTTCGCGGTAATGCGCACCACGTGATTCCTGACGTGCACGTGCCGAGATGACCATGACATGCGCCAGCTCAAGCAAGAATCCCAACTCGATCGCTTCGAGTAGATCGGAGTTGAAGCGTTTGCCGCGGTCGCCGATAGAGACGTTGGCGTAGCGCTTACGCAGCGCGATGATGTCCGCCTCAGCCTGCGCCAGCGTCTCCTCGCTGCGGTACACCTGCGCGTTGAGGTCCATCGTGGTCTGCAGTTCGGCGCGGATCGTCGAGACCCGCTCGGTGCCGTCGGAGTTGAGCAGGTGACTCACCATCGACTCGACGACTGACTCGGCGCCTTCAGGCAGCGCGGCGTGCGTCGCGGTCGCGGCATACTCCGCGGCGGCGATACCGGCGCGACGCCCGAAGACGTTGATGTCGAGCAGCGAGTTGGTACCCAGGCGGTTAGAGCCGTGCACCGAGACGCAGGCGCATTCGCCGGCGGCGTAGAGGCCGGGCACCACATCGGTGTTGTTGCGAAGCACCTCGGCACGGATGTTGGTGGGGATACCGCCCATCGCGTAGTGCGCGCTCGGGAAGACCGGCACCGGCTCGGTGTAGGGCTCAACACCTAAGTAAGTACGGGCAAATTCGGTGATGTCTGGCAGCTTGGCATCGATATGTGCCGGCTCAAGGTGCGTCAGGTCGAGGTAGACGTAGTCCTTCTCAGGTCCGGCACCGCGTCCTTCACGTACCTCGTTGGCCATCGAACGGGCGACGATGTCGCGTGGCGCCAGGTCCTTGATCGTCGGTGCGTAGCGCTCCATGAAGCGCTCGCCATCGGCGTTACGCAGAATGCCGCCCTCACCACGTGCCGCCTCGGACAGCAGGATGCCCAGGCCAGCCAGACCCGTCGGGTGGAACTGGTAGAACTCCATGTCCTCCAACGGCAGGTTCTTGCGGTACACCACGCCCATGCCGTCGCCGGTGAGTGTGTGGGCGTTGGTCGTGGTCTTGAAGACCTTGCCCACCCCGCCGGTGGCGAAGACGACCGACTTTGCCTTGAAAACATGGATCTCGCCGCTGGCGAGTTCGTAGGCTACGACGCCGGCGGCCTTCGGGTTGCCGTCCTCGTCGTCCACCATGATCAGGTCGAGGACATAGAACTCGTTGTAAAACTCGACGCCTTGCTTAACGCAGTTTTGGTACAGCGTCTGCAGGATCATGTGGCCGGTACGGTCCGCGGCGTAGCAAGAGCGGCGAACCGCAGACTCGCCGTGGTTACGGGTGTGGCCACCGAAACGACGCTGGTCGATGCGCCCCTCCGGCGTGCGGTTGAAAGGAAGTCCCATCTTTTCCAGGTCGAGCACGGCATCGATGGCTTCCTTGCACATCACCTCGGCGGCGTCCTGATCGACGAGGTAGTCACCGCCCTTGACGGTGTCGAAGGTGTGCCATTCCCAGTTGTCCTCTTCGACGTTGGCCAGCGCCGCACACATGCCGCCCTGCGCCGCGCCAGTGTGCGATCGCGTTGGGTAGAGCTTGGTCAACACGGCGGTGCGGACGCGGCTGGAGGACTCCAACGCCGCGCGCATGCCGGCACCGCCGGCACCGACGATCACGACGTCGTAGGAATGTTGTTGCACTTGGCTCAAACCTCTCTGCAGAACGTGCTCACGCAAACACGCTGAGGAACATGCCTAATAAATAAGGCGGTCAGTGGTGTGGGTCGAAGGTGAAGATCACCAGCGTGCCGAGGACGATCACGAGGAACGACGCTGTGTAGAGCAGCATTTTCAACCAGAAACGTGCCTGGTCGCGGCGGGTGTAGTCGTTGATGATCGTGCGCAGACCGTTCGTACCGTGAATCTGGGCAAGCCACAGCATCATCAAGTCCCAGGTCTGCCAGAACGGCGAGGACCAACGACCCGCAACGAAGCCGAAGTTGATGCGCTGCACGCCGCCGTCAAGGATGTTCATGATGAACAGGTGACCCAGCACGAGGATCACCAGGATCACGCCAGAGACGCGCATAAACAGCCACGCATACATCTCGGTGTTGGCGCGGCTGCGGCTACGGTGGATTGTCGAGGCGCGTGGCGCTTCGATCACCGGTGGAATCGGCGAGTGCAGCGCTAGGGAGTCGGTGTTGAGCTCAGTCATGACTATTTGCTCCCAGTCATCGTCTCGACGGTGTGCTTGAGCATGAAGAATGCGCCGGGGGCCATGACGACGATCCAGACACCGACGATGCTCCAGAGCATCTGGCGCTGCAGGCGTGGCCCGCGCTTCCAGAAATCCACCGCGATGACGCGCAGTCCGTTGAGTGCGTGGAACAACACCGCACCCACCAGGCCGACCTCCATGAGGTTGACGAAGGGGTTCTTGTACGTCTCGATCACCGTGTCGTAAGACTCAGGAGAGACGCGGACCAGCGCGGTATCCAAGACGTGGGCGAAGAGGAAGAAGAACGTCAGCACACCGGTGATGCGGTGCATGACCCATGACCACATACCTTCGCGGCCGCGGTACAGAGTGCCGGGCATGGTCGAGGACTTGATCGTGCCTACCGGCGACGGTGCTGCGATGGGGGCCTCATCACCTTCGGCGGAGCCGGCAGGTGCGGGCGGGGCGACGCTCGACACTGTCTTTCGTTCCTCCATGGATTACGTCGGCCTACTGGATCCTCACCGAAATCACGGGCTCACCCGAGTAACGGCAGGGCAGGGTCCGCAGGGTGCGGACTCGCTGGGGCCAACGACGACAACAGCTGATGCTAACCCTGCGCCCACACGGTGTCTGCGCCCGGGCGGTGTGATGTTCGACCTGTAACGGTGCGGCGTTTGACCTGCATGAGACGCGCGTTACTTTAACGTGCCCTTCACAATGTATTAACTGAATGTAAGGATTGTCTTTTCTCTATGGGGGTGCGACGCAGCGCGGTGTCGCAGGCTTCTGTTCGCGACAACGCGAAAAAGTCGTCAGAGAGGCGGTACCGGTGTGGGGGATTCACCGTTCTTAGAAGGGCCGTACGTAGAAAACGAGCTGAGTGAGCCGTTTGATGTCTGCATCGTCGGTGGAGGTCCCACAGGGATCGCCACTGCGCTCGCGTTGAATGGCCGTGGTCTGCGGATTCTGCTCGTCGAGGGGGGAAGTCTGCGGACTACCCTCGCTGCGCAAGAAATTTTGCGTGCGGAGCAAAGCGGTGCGCCGTATTGGCGCCTGGATAACTCGCGTTACGCGGCGATCGGCGGCTCGGCGAATCGCTGGGGCGGTATCTGCCGGCCCCTCGACGCCATTGATCTGGAGAAGAAGAGCTGGGTTGCGTTGAGCGGCTGGCCGCTCACCAACGACGACTTGATCGACGTCACGGCCCGTTCGGCGGAGTTCCTCGGAATTGGTGGAGCCGATTTTGGTTCTCCGTCCGCTGAGGACCCATGGGCCGTTCCGACTACAACGGATAGCGAATTTGAAGGTCTGCACTACGGCGCAAGCCCTTACCTTGAGTTTGGAGAACGTTTCATCGCCAAGCTGGCCGCCGCCTCTGATGTCACCGTCGTCACCGACCTGCACGTCACGGAGCTGGTCACCTCGCCGAGTGAGGATCTCGTCACCTCGGTGAAACTCAGCACCACCACCGGCCGTAATTTCACCGTTCGTGCGGGAGTCACCGTCCTAGCAGCAGGGACGGTGGAGAACGCACGGTTGTTGCTCATGTCGCGTGGCAGCCGCGCCGCCGGTCTGGGTAATGAGCACGATGTCGTTGGTCGTTATTTCATGGAGCACTTCCACGCCGAGATGGGGCATCTGGTCTGCACGCCGGCGTCGCAGAACTGGACCTCCTATGACGTCAGCAACCCTGCTCGTCCGCAGCTGCGCTCGGCCATCATGCCCAGCGCGGCGACGCAGCGCGAGAACGAGTTGCTCACCGCCACTATCGCGGTCGGTCCACCGGACTATCAGCCCTCGCCGCCTTATAACTCCAAACTGTCTGGTGTCTTCATTCGTGGTGAACGGGCCTATCTGGCCTTGGAGGCACGCGGTGGGCTGGGCGGCAAGGTCGCTCACGCTGGCGTTCAGGGCGCGCGTCTGGCCTGGCGTCGCGTCTCTTCAGCACAGTTACGCCGCCGCTTGAAGAAGCTGAACCTGGCCCCGGAAGGCGACGGCTTTGGTATCAAGAGCTTGTATGTCCGCTCCGAGCAGGTGCCGCTTGCCAGCAACCGGGTGACGTTGGCCTCCACCAACGACGTACTAGGTCGGCCTATGGTGCATCTGAACTGGGAAGTCGATGACTACAGCGCGCGTAACGCCGAGGTGGTGATGCGGCGTTTCGCTGCCTACTCCCAACGTAACGGCCTGGGCAGGGTCGTCGGTCCGCATTCGGATTGGCGCAGCTTGATCGTCGGGGGGCCGCATCAACTGGGCACGACCCGTATGTCGGCCTCACCGCGACAAGGTGTCGTAGATAAGCACGGGCAGGTGCACTCCATCCCGAACCTGTTCGTCGCTGGTGCCTCGACGTTCGCCACGGGCGGCCATGCCAACCCGACAGTGAGTGCGGTGGCGTTGAGCCTGCGCACAGCGGAGGAAGTCTTCAAACGCGCCATGGCGATGCGGCCGAAAGCAGACGTCGGGTAGGTACGTCGCCTACGATCTGTCTATGACGCAGGAGATCGATTGGCCACAGCTTCGACGTGCAGCGTTACAAGCGATGGGCAAGGCCTACGCTCCCTATTCGCAGTTCCCGGTGGGTGCGGCCGCGTTCGTCGATGACGGGCGGATCGTCGCCGGCTGCAATGTCGAGAACGCCTCCTACGGTGTCTCGCTCTGCGCGGAATGTGGGTTGGTCTCTGCGCTGCACGCCACGGGTGGTGGGAACCTGGTCGCGTTCGCGTGCGTAGATCGTCGTGGCGATGTCCTGATGCCGTGCGGTCGTTGTCGGCAGTTGCTGTGGGAACACGGTGGTCCGGACCTGCTGATTGATACGCCCGAGGGGCCACGCCCGCTCACCGATCTTCTTTCGCTGGCCTTCGGCCCTGCTGATCTGTCCTGAATCTGCTCACAGTACGTATCTGAGTGGTATCCAAAAGCCTCCTAAGGGCGTTAGCCTGAGGTGAAATAACCGTGACGAATCTGGCTGACGGCTGGAGGAGTTATGAGCGGCATGGGAAAGACCAGCGAGAAGCGGGCGGCGAACATGCTTATTCGACAAATGATCCTTGCCTCGTGCGGGCTGGTGCTCCTTAGCTTCGGTGTCTTTCTTGAGGCTCTTGGACTGCGCTTCCACTCCACCTCAACGGTGACAAAGGTCGGCGACACTACAGTCACGACGGCTGGGCCATCGGCTCCGCCGGACAGCCTCGTCGTCGGTTTTATTGCCGCGGGGGTACTCCTGTTGGTGATGGCGATGTTCTGCGACCGCGTCAGCAAGCTCTCCATCTCTGGATTCGGTGAGATCGACCTGGAAAACGGTGCGGCCCTTGCCGCCGCTGCCGCCGAGAAGGCTGGTGGCGACGTCGAGAAGACCAAACAGATCTATCGCAAGGCCGCGCCGGCGGTGGCTCGGGTGGCTTGTACAAACACGATGCGCGCGAAAACTCCCAGTCTTTATAAGGCCAATCTCTATCAGGACGGGCGAGTCAAAGACGAGGACATCGGGCGAATCGTCTCCGAGGCCGCCGCAACCCTCTAGCTGTCACCGGCTGCCTCCGGCTGCGACTCGCCCGCATCGTGCCCTGCCTCTACCTGCCTCGTCACCGGTACGTTATGGTTTCGTGACAAATCGTTTGTACGTACATCGGGGGATGTCTTAGTGCGTCGGGGCGCAAGGCTCGGCCTTTACGGTGCCGTTCTTTTCGGTGTCGTGGGAGCCGGTATGGCATGGGGATCAGTCGATAAGACCGTGACGCTCGTCGTCGACGGGCAACCGCGGCAGGTGCATACCGTCGCCGCTGACGTTGCCGCGATCCTCAAGGAATCCGGATACGTACCGGGGCCGCATGACATCGTCGCCCCTGGACTCGGCCAGTCGGTGGGTAACGGTCAGAAGGTGGTCCTCAAACGAGGCCGTCTGCTGCATCTCAACGTCGATGGAGCGCGTCAAGATCTCTGGGTCACCGCACCCACGGTGGCTGATGCGCTCTCTGAGCTGGGATACGGCGCCAGCAACTTCTCCTCCGTTTCGCGTGACAAGCGACTTCCGCTGGTCCCCACCACTATTGACTTGCGCTCGCCGAAGACGGTGACCATCGTCCTCGACGGGCAGCCTAAGACGATCCACACGACTGCGTTGACCGTGCGGGCGGTGCTCGCAGAGGCGAAGATCGTGGTGGCGCCGAATCAGCAGGTCTCCGTCGATCTGGCGAGCCCGCCCACTGAGGGGCAGCAGATCCTCGTGCAGACCGTGACCCACGGCACGACGACGACTGTCGAGGCGGTGGCATTCACGACCACATCGACACCTGATCCGACGATGCCCAAAGGCACGACCCAGGTCGTCACTAAAGGAAAGAACGGCACCGCGCAGGTGACGTGGGACGTCGTTTACGTCAATGGCGTCGCTGTCGGTAAGACGGCCTTAGCGACTAAGCCTCTGACGACTCCGGTGAACCAAATGCAGAAGGTCGGCAGCGGTGACCAAGCCGCGATCGCGGCCGCGCTTGCGCAAGCTACGCCGGGGTCCAACCGAGACATCGGCCGTCAGCTCGCCGCGGCACGCGGTTGGGGCGACGACCAGTTCGCCTGCCTGGTAAAGCTCTGGAACAAAGAGAGCGGCTGGCAGGTCAACGACCGCGGCCCCGGCGGCGCCTACGGCATCCCGCAGGCGGTGCCCGGCGACAAGATGGGTGCTGTCGCCTCCGATTGGCGCACCAACCCCGCCACTCAGATCACCTGGGGTCTGAACTACATCGGCGGACGGTACAAGACGCCCTGTGGCGCGTGGGGGCACTCGCAGTCCACCGGCTGGTACTAGTTCTTCACGGTCGCGTTGGCGACCCATTCTTCACGGTCGCGTCGGCGACCCATTCTTCACGGTCGCGTCGGCGACCTTCTTCACGGTCGCGCACACGACCGTCATGTCACATCTTCTGGCGCTACCTCGTCATATACCGAAAGGTCAATGACGTAGTGCCGTTCGTGGGCTCGTATGCGGCGTAGGTGGAGGAGATGAACTATGAAGGTTGCAGTCGTTGGGGGGACAGGCACGGTAGGGCGTCACGTCGTAGGACAGTTGCAGCGTGACGGACATCTGCCCGTCGTCGTGTCGGCGTCACGTGGCGTCGACACCTTCACTGGCGCAGGTCTGCGTGGTGGGCTGGACGGTGCGCAAGTCCTGATCGATGTGAGCGGAGCGTGGCGCTCGGGCGAGGACGAGATCATCGAGTACTTCCGGACATCGACGCGCAATCTCGTTGACGAAGCCATGCGAGTTGGAGTGGAGCACTACCTCGCGATCTCCATTGTCGGAATCGACCGGGTGCCATTCCCGTACTACAAAGGCAAGCTCGCGCAGGAGGAGGCGTTGCTGGCCTCGGGCTTTCCAGCGACGATTGTGCGAGTGACTCAATTTCATGAGCTTCCAGGGCAGCTCCTGGGCAGTGAGTCCGGAGAACGTGTTCTGCTGCGCAACAATGTCTGTCAGCCTGTTGCGGCTGAGGCGGCAGGTACTCATCTGGCGCGGCTTGCGCTGGGCGAGCCGCTTGGATTTGCGCCGGAGCTCGCGGGGCCTCGCCAGGAGTACTTCGGTGAGATGGGAATGCGTTTCGTAGAGCAGAACCGGCGCCTGGGACTTGAACCGATCCGGCAGATCGAGCTGTATGAGCCAACAGATACCGAGTGGGGGCAGGCGATGCTGGCAGGTGGGCTCTTGCCCAACGGGCCGGTGACCGTAGCTGGGCCCACGTTTGACGAGTGGCTGCTGGCGCGCGAACGACCGGTTGAGAGACCAGGCATGGCCGACCAGACAGGCGTAGTCGGTGCGTCGGCGTCGGCGTCGGCGTCGTCGGAGGCGGTTGGGCGATGAAGGTCGCCGTTGTTGGTGGGACAGGCACCGTCGGCCGCCATGTTGTTGCGCAGTTGGCGGCCGACGGTCACGAGGCGATGGTGGTCACGAGATCTCGTGGTGTTGATATCTGTAGCGGCGTGGGACTCAACGGGGCACTTGCCGGTGCGCAGGCACTGATCGACGTAAGTGGCCAGATTCGGATGCGTTCGTCCTCGGCGATTGCCTTCGGTCAGACTGTGACCAAGAACCTTCTCGCCGAAGCGCAGCGGGCTGGTGTGCAGCACTATGTGGCGATCTCGATCGTGGGGATCGATCGAGTGCCTTACCCGTATTACAAGGGGAAACTCGCACAGGAGGAGACTTTGCTGCGCTCGGGCTTCCCGGCCACGATCGCGCGAGTCACGCAATTCCACGAGTTGCCGGAACAATTCCTGAGTCGAATGCCGCTGCTGGCGCCAATGCCCACAATGCCGTGCCGACCGATTGCCGCCGCGACGGCAGGTCATCAGCTGGCCAAGATCGTGACAGGCGAGCCGCTCGGATTCGCGCCTGAGCTGGCCGGGCCGCAGCAGGAGAGTTTCGCCGATATGGCTCAACGCATACTGCATGCCGATCGTCTGCACGGCCGACCCACCGGCAAGTTCCGCACCGACAAGTTCCGCACCCACAAGCATGTGGTGCCGTTCGTGCCGCGAGGGAGGACGGGCCGCGCGGTGCTTGCTGGTGGGCTGCTTCCGCAAACTAGGCCCGGTGAGGCTCTGATCGTCGCGGGGCCGACCTTTGAGGAATGGCTGGCTGACCGGTATCGACCGGGCTCGATTCGTCGGCTAGCTCAGGCATGACAGGGCAGGACGAACTAGCCGCTGAGTACGCGGCGGCGCGGCCACGATTGGTCCGCGTTGCCTATGCGGTGTTGGGTAGCTACGCCGAGGCCGAGGCCGAGGACGTGGTCTCCGAGTGCTGGATTCGTGCCTCCGCCACGCACGAGGTCGAACCGATTGAGGACCTGGATGCCTGGGCGACCGTTGCAGTGGCGCGGCGCTCTCTGGATGTGCTGCGTTCGGCGCGCGTACGTCGTGAGACCTACGTCGGTCCGTGGCTGCCCGAACCGTTATTAGGCGCACCTGCGCAAGTGCTGGATCCGGCGGACAAGGTCAGCTTGGACGACTCGATCAGTTACGCGTTGCTGGTGATGCTGGAATCGCTCAGCCCAGCCGAACGCACCGCGTGGGTACTACACGAAATCTTCGGCATGGCATTTATCGAAGTGGCGCAGGTGGTGGGGCGAAGTGCCCCGGCTGTACGTCAGCTCGCGGCACGCGCGCGCAGACACCTCGCCACCGCGGCACCTCGCCAGGTCGTCGACTCCGCCGAACATCGCGAGGTTTTTATGGCGTTTGTAGCAGCCGCGGCGACCGGGAACCTCGCAGGCCTGATGAAAGTCCTTGATCCGCAGGTCGTTCTCACCAGCGACGGTGGCGGCGAGGTGACGGCGGCGCGTCGTCCGGTGTACGGCCAGGACAAGGTGGCTCGATTCCTGCTCGGTATTGCCAGCCAACGCAGTGAGCAGGACCAAGCCG
>Ga0070667_100002525_pt1 | contig 15955 bp, 17 predicted proteins | sample KBSS33metaG_FD_64659 | JGI IMG/M metagenome (GOLD analysis project Ga0070667, IMG submission 64659) | Switchgrass rhizosphere microbial communities from Kellogg Biological Station, Michigan, USA - KBS S3-3 metaG | ecosystem: Host-associated > Plants > Roots > Rhizosphere > Soil ... | reverse complement strand
GCCGCGGTCTCGTGGGCAGGCTATACGCTGATCGGCAAGGGCCTCATCGGCGGCATGTCGGCACTTGCCATGACCACGTATGCCGCACTGACAGGCACTGCGTTGCTCGCGCTGATCGTGGCCGTGCGTGGCGAGATCGCATTGCCGCATGCGACCCTGGGCGCATGGGCGGCGCTTGCGTACATGGGCATTTTCGGCACCGCCATCGCATTCGTCTGGTTCATGGAAGGCGTGCAGGCAGTGGGTCCCGCGCGGGCGTCGATCTTCGTCAACCTGGTGCCCGTGGCCGCGATCACGCTCGGCGTGCTGCTACTGGGCGAGCACGTCAACGCCTCGATGATTGTGGGCGCCGCGCTCGTCATTGCCGGGGTCTGGATCATCAACCGGCCCGTGGCGACGCCGCCCATAGCGCGGACCCGTCCGACGTAAGCGCATGCGTCTATCCGAACAGCATGTGCTGGTCCGCGACACGATGCGCGCGTTCGCGCAGGCGGAGCTCGCACCGAATGCCGCACGATGGGACCGCGAGCACGCATTTCCGCGCGATGCGCTGCGCGCGCTCGGCGGGCTGGGCGCGCTCGGCATGACCGTTCCGGAGCGCTTCGACGGCGCCGGCATGGATTACATGTCGCTCGCGCTTGCGCTCGAGGAAATTGCGGCGGGCGACGGCGCGACGTCGACGATCGTCAGTGTGCAGAACTCGGTGGTGTGCGGCCCCATCCTGGCGTTTGGGGACGATCGGCAAAAAGACTATTTCCTGCGTCCGCTTGCGCGCGGCGAATGGCTCGGCTGCTTCTGCCTGACCGAACCGCAGGCCGGCTCCGACGCATCGGCGATCGCCACGCGGGCGGAAAAGCGCGGCGACCGCTACGTGCTGAACGGCGTCAAGCAATTCATCACCACCGGCCAGAACGCCGACGTCGCCGTCGTGTTCGCCGTGACGGACAAGAGCGCCGGCAAGCGCGGCATTTCCGCATTCCTGATCGAGACCCGAACGCCCGGCTACGTGGTGGCGCGCGTGGAGGACAAGCTCGGACAACGCGCATCGGACACCGCGCAGATCGTCTTCGATGCGTGCGAGATCCCTGTCGAAAACCGACTGGGCGCGGAGGGTGAAGGGTATCGGATCGCGCTCGCCAACCTCGAGGCCGGCCGTATCGGCATCGCGGCGCAGTCGGTGGGGATGGCGCGAGCCGCTTTCGAGGCTGCACTTGCCTATGCGCGCGAGCGCAAGGCATTCGGCAAGCCGATCGCCGAGCATCAGGCCATCGCTTTCCGGCTCGCCGACATGGCCACGGAGATCGAGGCGGCGCGCCAGCTCCTGTGGCACGCAGCGTCGCTGCGTGATGCCGGGCTGCCGTGCCTCAGGGAAGCGTCGATGGCGAAGCTTTTCGCGTCCGAGATGGCCGAGAAGGTCTGCTCCGCCGCGCTGCAAATCCACGGCGGATACGGTTACTTGGCCGATTTTCCGGTGGAGCGGATCTATCGGGATGTCCGCGTATGCCAGATCTACGAGGGCACGAGCGACGTCCAGCGGCTCGTGATCGGACGCGCGTTAGCGTGAGCGCCCCGGAGCGCAGCGCGAAGGGCAGTCCAAGGGGCGCGCCAGGCGATCGGGCCGGCGGCGCGCTGCCCCGCGTCGGCGAACGCGCGACACGGCGTGTTCTCTTCGATGTCGAGGGGATCCGGCGTTTCGCGACGCTTTGCGGCGACATGAATCCACTGCATCATGACGAGGCGGCAGCGGCGGCCGGCCCTTTCGGAACGCTGATCGCGAGCGGCCCTCACGTGACCGCGCTGATGATGGGGCTGGATGCGACCTTCCTGTCCGAGCGCTATGACGCGCTTGGACTCGGATTCGAGTTTCGCTTTGTCGGGGCGGTGAGGGCGGGAACCGAGTTGACGCTCGAATGGACGGTGGCTGCCTGCAAACCGACATCGGGTGGCAGCGGCCATGTCGTCAGCGTGGAAGGACGCGCGGTCGACGACGGCGGCACGGTGTATGTCACCGGCCGCGGCGACAATCTGATCCGTCCGCGAAAACCGGCGTGACGGCAGACAGCGAAGGAGGACATACAGTGACTGCACCGCTCGAGTTCTATTTCGATTTCTCGTCGCCCTACGGCTACCTGGCGGCGCAAAAGATCGACGCGCTGGCGACGGCCCACGGCCGCACGGTTGATTGGCATCCGATGCTGCTCGGCGTCGCGTTCAAGCAATCCGGCATGGCGCCGCTCACTTCGATTCCGCTCAAGGGCGAGTATTCGAAGCGTGATTTCGACCGCAGCGCGCGCTTCCACGGCATCAGCGATTTCCGGATGCCCGCGGTCTTCCCCATATCGACCCATGCGGCCGCGCGCATCATGCTGTGGGCCAAGACCCGGGATCCTGCGGTCGGCGCCAAGGTTGCGCGAGCGCTTTACCGCGCGTATTTCGCGGAAGGCAAGGACATCTCGAATCCCGATACCGCTGCCGACGTGGCAGCGACTGCCGGTGTCGACCGTGCGGGAGCGCGGGCCGCGGTGGACGATCCCGCGATCAAGGACGCATTGAAGCGGGAGGTCGACGGCGCGATCGGCCGAGGTGTATTCGGTTCGCCTTTCGTCTTCGTCGATGGCGAGCCGTTCTGGGGCCTCGATCGCTTTGACCAGATCGAACGCTGGCTCGCCGAAGGCCGGTTTTAGGACCGCAAAATTGTCGACCGCGCTCTCGCATGTTCGCTACCTGGTCGCCGATTTCGCGCCGGTCCTGCACTTCTATCGAGACGTGCTGGGGTTGAAGCTCGCCGTCGACGTGCCTGACGTCTATGCGGAATTCGAGACGCCGGGTGGCCGCCTGGCGTTCCATCACGCCGCGTTGATGCAGGACGTGCTCGGTGTGCCCGTGGCGACGCGGGTGGGTGATGACGTGGTGCTGTGCCTGCGCGTGGAGAACGTGGACGCCGCAGCGACGCGTGCGCGCATCGCGGGTTTCGTGCTCGCGACCACGCCGCACGACCAGCCCGCGTGGCACCAGCGCGTTGCGCATCTGCGCGATCCCGCCGGTCACTGGGTGGAGCTGTGGTCGCCGCTGCCGCCTCCGCCCCGTCACGCCTGACCCGAAGCAGAACGATGGCCAAGACCGCCGAATACACGCTCTACTGCTTCGCGCAATCCGGCAACGCGTACAAGGCGGCTTTGATGCTGGAGCTTGCGGAAGCCGACTGGGTCCCCCGCCATGTCGATTTCTTCGCGGGCGAGACACGCACGCCCGCGTATCGCGCGATCAATGTGATGGGCGAAGCGCCGGTGCTCGAGCACGACGGACGCCGCCTGTCGCAGAGCGGCGTCATCCTCGATTACCTCGCCGAGACGACCGGCAGGTTCGGCGCGAAGGACGGCGACATGCGGCGCGAGATCCTGCGCTGGCTCCTCTACGACAACCACAAGCTGACGAGCTACACCGCCACCTACCGCTTCATGCGCGCGTTCGTGGCCGATCCGAATCCGGCGGTCATGGCCGAGTTCAGGACGCGGGCGGAGACTGCATGGCGCGTCCTGAATTCGCATCTCGACGGACGTGCGTTCGTCGTGACCGACGCGCCGACGATCGCGGACCTCTCGCTGTGCGGATACCTTTTCTTCGACGACGAGATCGGCGTCGACTGGAACACCTATCCGAATCTTCGCGACTGGCTCGCGCGCATCCGGGCATTGCCGCGCTGGAAGCACCCCTATGACCTGATGCCGGGACATCCCCGGCCGGCTCCCGGATGAGCGCGCTCGCGGGCATCCACGATCCCGCGCTCTTCGTGCTCGCGGGCCTGCTGCTCAATCTCGCGCCGGGTCCGGACATGGCGTATATCGCTGCGCGATCCGCGGCTGGCGGCTTTCGCGACGGAGCGGCGGCCTCTTTCGGCATCGCGGCGGGCTGCGTGGTCCACACCATCGCGGCGGCTCTGGGGTTGTCCGCGCTGATTGCGACCTCTGCGATCGCCTTCGAGGTCGTCAAATGGTGCGGCGCCGCGTACCTGTTCTATGCGGGACTCAAGCTCATCCTTTCCAGCCTATGCGAAGGCGCCGTCACAGGGCGCGCACCATTCCTTCCTCGCGCGTCCGCCGGGAAGATCCTGCGCGAGGCATTCGTCATCAACGTGTTCAATCCGAAGGTGGCGCTCTTCTTTCTCGCGTTCCTGCCGCAATTCATCGATGCCGACGCCCCGGCGAAGGCCGCGTCGTTCGTGCTGCTGGGTTTCGTGTTCACCTTCGACAGCCTGTTCGTCATCCTGCCGATTGCGTGGCTTGTCGGTCGCGCCGGCCGCCTGATGCGCGAGAGCGAGCGCCTGTCGCGTGTGAGCATTGGTGCGGTCGGCACTCTGTTCGTGCTGCTCGCGGCGCGCCTCGCCGCAGTCGAGCGCCACTGAAGACGCATCCATGCCCCTCATCGAAACCAAGCTCAACGTGCGCGATGCCGCCTTCGCGGGCAATCGGGACGCGATGGCCGCTCTCGTCGCCGATTTGCGCGCGAAAGTTGCAGGCGTCGAAGAAGGCGGCGGCGAGACCGCGCGTGCGCGCCATGTCGGGCGCGGCAAGCTGCTTCCGCGCGAGCGCGTCCGCCAGCTCGTCGACAGCGGGAGCCCGTTTCTGGAGCTGTCGCAACTCGCCGCGCTCGACATGTACGACGACAACATCGCGGCGGCAGGCATCATCACCGGCATCGGGCGCGTTTCGGGCCGCGAGTGCGTCATCGTGTGCAACGACGCGACCGTGAAGGGCGGCACCTACTATCCGATGACGGTCAAGAAGCACCTGCGCGCACAGGAGATCGCGCGCCAGAACCGGCTGCCTTGCATCTATCTGGTCGACTCGGGGGGCGCCAACCTGCCCAATCAGTACGAGGTGTTTCCCGATCGCGATCATTTCGGCCGCATCTTCTACAACCAGGCGACGATGTCGGCGGAAGGCATTCCGCAGATTGCGGTCGTGATGGGATCGTGCACGGCCGGCGGTGCGTACGTCCCTGCCATGGCGGACGAATCGGTCATCGTGCGCGAGCAGGGAACGATCTTCCTGGGCGGGCCGCCGCTCGTCAAGGCGGCGATCGGCGAGATCGTCACCGCGGAAGAGCTGGGCGGCGCCGACGTGCATACGCGAATCTCCGGCGTCGTCGACCATTTCGCGCTCGACGATCACCATGCGCTCGCCATCGCGCGCCGCATCGTGGGCAAGCTCAACCGTGAAAAGCGGCTCTCTCTTGCCGTTGAGCCACCGGTCGAGCCGCTCTACCCGCCGGAGGAGCTTTACGGTGTGATCCCCGCCGACATCCGCAAGCAGTACGACGTGCGCGAGGTGATTGCGCGCGTGGTCGACGGCAGCGACTTCGACGAATTCAAGGCGCGTTACGGCACCACGCTCGTCGCAGGGTTCGCGCGGATCTGGGGCTATCCGGTCGGCATCGTGGGCAACAACGGCGTGCTCTATTCCGAGTCGGCGTTGAAGGGCGCCCACTTCATCGAGCTCTGCTGCCAGCGGGGCATCCCGCTCGTGTTCCTGCAAAACATCACCGGCTTCATGGTCGGCCGCAAGTACGAGTCGGGAGGCATCGCAAAGGACGGCGCGAAGATGGTCACTGCGGTTTCATGCGCGCAGGTACCCAAGTTCACCGTGATCATCGGCGGCAGCTACGGCGCGGGCAATTACGGCATGTGCGGGCGCGCATTCAACCCGCACTTCCTGTGGATGTGGCCGAATGCCCGCATCTGCGTGATGGGCCCGGAACAGGCAGCGAGCGTGCTGGCGACGGTCAAGCGCGACCAGATCGAAAAGGCCGGCAATGCGTGGTCGCCCGAAGACGAGGAAGCCTTCAAGGCGCCCGTGCGCGACAAGCTTTCGAGCGAAGCGCACCCGTATTTCGCCACTGCGCGCCTTTGGGATGACGGTGTGATCGATCCGGCCGATACCCGCCGGGTACTGGGCCTCGCGATTTCGGCATCGCAGAATGCGCCGATCATGCCGACGAAGTTCGGCGTGTTCCGCATGTGATGCGGTGCCGTTCGCTTCCTCCTGGCCTCGACGACGAAACGATGACGCAGCATCTGCTAGCGCCTAAGTGGCGTGCGCAGAACGGCGGCGGCCGATGATCTACGAGACCTCCGAGCACGCCTTGCTGCGCGACCAGATGGCGCGATTCCTTGCGCGCGAAGTCGAGCCGCGGGGATCGAAGTGGGAGGAGGATGGCGCGACACCTCGCGCAACTCTGCGCCGCATGGGCGAGCTCGGCTGGCTCGGTCTCCAGGTGCCGGTGGAGTACGGCGGCGCGGGTGTCGACGCCGTGACCAATCTCGTCTTCGCCGAAGCGTTGTCGCAGTCGACGTTCGGCGGCTTCGTCATCACGGTGCTGGTGCATACCGACATGGCCTCGCCGCATCTGGTGCATTCCGGAAGCGACGAACAGAAGGCGCGCTACCTTCCCGGCATCGTCCGTGGCGACACCATCACCGCAGTCGCGATCACCGAGCCCGACGCAGGGTCGGACGTGAAGAGCCTGCGGACGACCGCGCGACGCGATGGCGGTCACTGGGTGCTGAACGGCACGAAGATGTTCATCACCAATGGCGTGCTGGGCGATCTCTATTTCGTGGCGGCGCGAACGGGAGGCGATGGGGCGCGCTCGTCGGCCGTCTCGATGTTCATCGTCGAAAAGGGCACGCCCGGCTTCAGCGTCGGCCGTGCGCTCGACAAGACGGGCTGGCGCTCATCCGACACCGCCGAGCTGGTGTTCGACGGCTGCCGCATACCCGCCGCCAACCTGCTGGGCCGCGAGAACGAAGGCTTCTACGCGATCATGCGCAACTTCCAGCGCGAGCGCCTGGCGCTCGCTGCGATGGCAGTCGGTCACGCGACGGTGGCGATGCGCCTCGCGCTCGAGCATGTGCGCCAGCGCAAGGCATTCGGTGGCGTGCTGTGGGACCGCGAGGTGATCCGCCAGCGGCTTGCGCACCAGGAGGCGCGCACGCAGGCCGCACGTGCCTTCATGTATCACTGCGCATGGCTCGCGGCGCAAGGGCGCGACTGCGTCAAGGAGATCTCGCAGCTGAAGGCGCTGACCGGCGAGCTCGCGGGCGACGTCGTGGCAACCTGCCAGCAGTTCCATGGCGGGATGGGCTATATTCGCGAGACGGCGATCGAGCGGCTCTGGCGCGATGCCCGCATTCTCGCGATCGGCGGCGGCGCCACCGAAGTGATGCTGGAGGAAGCAGCGAAGCGCATGTGACGCTTTGCGATGCGATCGGAAATCCCCATGGCAGGCCCCAAACCCACCCGCAAATCCGGCCAAGCCGTGGCGCGCAAGAAATCCGGCACCGCGACGGCCGCGCCCGCTTCGATCGTCGTCGAACGCCGCAATGCGATCGCGATCGTCATCCTCAATCGCCCCGAAGTCCACAATGCATTCGATGAAACGCTGATCGGCGAGCTCACCGAAACATTCGAAACGTTGGGTACGGACGATTCCGTGCGCGCGGTCGTCGTGGCCGGCGCGGGCAGGAGCTTCTGTGCGGGCGCCGACCTGAACTGGATGAAGCGCATGGCGACGTACAGCGCCGCCGGCAACCTCGCCGACGCCGAGCGGCTCGCGGCGATGCTTCGCGCACTCTATGGCATGGCAAAACCCACGATCGCGCGCGTGCATGGCACGGCGATGGGCGGGGGTGTCGGGCTCGTGGCCTGCTGCGACATCGCCATCGGCACGCAGGACGCGACCTTCGCGCTGTCCGAGGCCAAGCTCGGTCTGATTCCGGCAACGATCGGGCCCTACGTGATCGAGGCGATCGGTGCGCGCGCGGCGCGCCGTTATTTCCTGACCGCCGAGCGCTTTTCGGCCGCGGAGGCGTACCGCCTCGGGCTCCTGCACGACATCGTTACGGCGGAAGACCTGGATACGCGCATCAACGAGATCCTGGGCGCGCTCCTGATCGCAGGTCCGCGCGCGCAGCTCGAATGCAAGGCGCTGATCCGCGGGGTTGCCCATCGCCCCATCGACGACGACGTCATCGCCGGTACGGCGGAGCACATCGCGGCAGTTCGAGTCTCGCCGGAGGGACGCGAAGGCATCGCCGCGTTCCTCGCGAAGCGGCAACCGGACTGGGTGCCGACCGAGCCGTCCAAGAAATAGGTTCGTGAACCCGCTACATGGCTTCGACACTTTGCAACTGGTCGCGCTGGCCGCGTCGATCGGCTGGGCCAGCGGCTTGCGTCTCTACGCCGTGCTGTTCGTGGTCGGCGGCCTGGGTTTCCTGCATTGGGTCGAGCTTCCCGGGGGATTGCAGGTGCTCGCGCATCCGTACGTGCTCGCCGCATCGGGATTCATGTGCTTCGTCGAATTTTTCGCCGACAAGATTCCGGGACTCGACTCGCTGTGGGACCTCGTACACACGCTGGTCCGGATTCCGGCAGGTGCCGCACTTGCGGCAAGCGTCTTCGGCGACTCGTCGTCGGCCGCGATGATTGCGGCCGCGATCCTGGGCGGCACCCTTGCCGCCGGCAGCCATCTCGCCAAGACCGGCAGTCGCGCCGTGATCAACACATCGCCCGAGCCGTTTTCGAACTGGGCGGCGTCGTTCGGCGAGGATTTCGCGGTCGGTTCAGTGCTGTACCTCGCCTTTGTCTATCCGATCGCGGCGCTGATCGTTCTTGCGTGCCTCACGGTGTTCGTTATCTGGCTGATCCCGAAGCTGTGGCGTGCGATCCGGCGCGCCGTCGGCCGCGTCGCGCGCTGGTTCAGCGGGGGCGCGTCTTCCGATACGCGGATCGAGCGGCTGTGAGTCCGGGCGCTTAACGCATGTTCGCCAAGATCCTGATCGCCAACCGTGGTGAGATCGCATGCCGGGTCGCCCGCACCGCGCGTGCGCTCGGCGTCCGGACGGTGGCGGTCTACAGCGACGCGGATGCGAATGCGCTGCACGTGTCCGCCTGCGACGAGGCCTATCGGCTGGGCCCCGCTCCGCCCCGCGAAAGCTATCTCAATGGCGACGCCATCATCGCGATCGCGAAACGCAGCGGGGCGCAGGCGATCCATCCCGGCTATGGATTCCTGTCGGAGAACGAAGGATTCGCCGCGGCGTGCGCTGCGGCCGGCGTGGTGTTCATCGGCCCACCGCCCGCGGCGATCGCGGCGATGGGCTCCAAATCGGCGGCGAAGGCCCTGATGGCCACGGCCGGCGTGCCGCTCGTGCCGGGCTATCACGGCGACGACCAGGCGCCTGCGCTGCTTGCGCGCGAAGCGGCAAAGATCGGCTATCCGGTTCTGATCAAGGCGACCGCGGGCGGCGGCGGCAAGGGCATGAAGATCGTTACCGCGCCCGGTGAGTTTGTGGATGCGCTCGCGTCCGCGCAACGCGAAGCGAAAGCGTCGTTCGCCGACGATCGCGTGCTGATCGAGAAGTACCTGAACTCGCCGCGGCACATCGAGATTCAGGTGTTCGCTGATACGCACGGCAACGCGATCTCACTTTTCGAGCGCGATTGCTCGGTGCAGCGCCGTCACCAGAAGGTGCTGGAGGAAGCGCCCGCGCCGGGCATGACGGTCGAACGCCGCCGTGCGATGGGCGACGCCGCGGTGAAGGCCGCGCAGTCGATCGGTTACGTCGGCGCGGGCACCGTCGAGTTCATCGCAGAGCAGGACGGCACATTCTTTTTCATGGAGATGAACACCCGCCTGCAGGTCGAGCACCCGGTGACGGAGATGATCACGGGCCAGGACCTGGTCGAATGGCAGCTTCGTGTCGCCGGCGGCGAGCCGTTGCCACTGCGGCAGGATGCGCTGCAGATTCGTGGTCACGCAATCGAGGCGCGTCTCTATGCGGAGGACCCGGAGCGTGGCTTCCTGCCGTCCATCGGGCGTCTTGCGCACTGGAGGATGCCGGCGGTTTCGTCGCGCGTGCGGGTCGATACCGGCGTGCGCCCGGGTGACGAGGTCAGCCCCTACTACGACCCGATGCTCGCCAAGCTCGTCGTCTGGGGCGAAGACCGCGAGGCCGCGTGCCGCGGGATGCGCGATGCGCTGGCGCAATGCGAGGTCGTCGGCGTCGCCACGAACATTGCGTTTCTCGAACGCGTCGTCGCGCACGAGGCGTTCGCGTCGGGCCGGGTGGATACGGGACTGATCGAGCGGCATCGTGAGGCCCTCTTTCCGGGCGTTACCGGGATGCCGCGGACGGCACTCATTGCGGCTGCGGTGGCCGAATACGATCATCTGGCACGCTCGACGGCAGCGCGCGCGGCGCGCTCCGCCGATCGGCATTCGCCGTGGCATTGCACCGACGCGTGGTGGAACGCGAGCGCGTCGAATGCCATTCGCTTCACGTTCGCGGAAGGCGATGCACGCGTGGAGGCCGCGGTGCATCCGCGCGAATCGAACGCACTTGCGATCGAATGGAACGGCATCGCGGCGGACGCGAAGTTCGGGACCCAAGACGACCGTTATCTCATCGATGCCGATGGCGCACCATTCTTGGCGTCGGTGGTGCGTATCGGTGACGAGCGGCACGTGTTCGCGCCCGGGGTGCGTCGTCGCCTGACCCGCATCGATCCGCTTGCGCACGCGGGCGAAGAGGAGGCGCATGCGGGGCATCTGATGGCACCGATGTCCGGGACCGTGGTTGCCGTGATGGTCAAGGCCGGCGACCGTGTCGAGAAAGGCGCGCCGCTGGTCGCGCTGGAAGCGATGAAAATGGAGCACACCATCGTGGCGCCCGCGGCCGGTGTGGTGAGCGCCGTGAATTTCGCGGTCGGCGAGCGCGTGGCGGAAGGCGCCGACCTGGTCGATCTCGAGGATGAAAACGGCTGAGCGCGCGATGCGGATCCTGGTCAGCATGCCCGCGGACGACGTGACGCCGGTCGCCGCACTGATCGGCGCCGCGCTGCCCGATGCGGACGTGGATACCTTCCGTGGCAGCGCCATGCCGAACGGTCACGCCGCCGACTACGTTGTCACCGGTTACGGCGACGCCACGATCTTCGACCGCGAGCGTGCCATGAAGGCGATCTTCACGCTGAGCGCCGGCGTCGGCCACCTCCTCGCGCTACCCAACCTGCCGCACGATGTGCCGGTGATCCGGCTCGAGGACGCGGGCATGACCGGCCAGATGGTCCGCTACGTGCTCGCGTCCGTGCTCCGGTTCTCGCAGCGCTTCGACGTCTACGCGGCGCAGCAGCGTTCGCGCACGTGGAAACAGCTCGCGCCACGCATGCCGCAAGCGTTGCACGCGGGCGTGCTCGGCATGGGGGTCATCGGCGGAGCCATCGCGCGGGCGCTCGCGGCGCAGGGTTTTGCCGTGCGCGGGTTCTCGCGCACCCGGCGAGGCATCGAAGGCATCCGCTGCCATGCGGGCGCGGGCGAGTTGGACGAGTTCCTGCAGGGCCTCGACGTGCTTGTCGCGATCCTTCCGCTCACGCCCCAAAGCGAAGGCATTCTCGATCGCCGCGCGCTCGAACGCCTTGCGGACGGCGCGCACGTGATCAACATCGGTCGCGGCGGACTGCTTGTCGAAGGCGACCTGTTGGCGCTTCTCGACAGCGGCAAGCTCTCCGGCGCGACGCTCGACGTTTTCCGCGACGAGCCGCTCCCGGACGATCATCCGTTCTGGCAACGCCCGGCCATCACGGTGACGCCGCACATCGCGGGCGTCACCCTTCCCGATGAGGCGGTGGCCCAGATCGCGGACAAGATCCGGCGCATCGAGGGCGGACTGCCGGTGTCGGGCATCGTCGATCGCCAGCGAGGCTACTGATGCCGCTTCCCCAACACGTCCGCCTGGTCGACGTCGGACCTCGCGACGGCTTGCAGAACGAGAAGGCGGAGGTCTCCACCGAGGTCAAGGTCGCGCTGATCGACAGGTTGTCCGACGCGGGATTCCCGGCCGTGGAGGCGACCGCGTTCGTCTCGCCGAAATGGGTCCCGCAAATGGCCGACGCGGCCGACGTCATGGCGCGCATCCGCCGCAAGCCGGGGGCCCGGTATCCCGTGCTGACGCCGAATCTCAAGGGTTTCGAGGCCGCACTCGCTGCGAACGCCGACGAGGTCGCCGTGTTCGTCGCCGCGACGGAGAGCTTTTCGCGCCGGAACATCAACTGCTCGATCGCGGAAAGCCTGGAGCGGGCCGCGCCCGTGTTCGACGCCGCGCACACGCATGGCGTGCGCGTTCGCGGCTATGTGTCCTGCGTGCTGGGATGCCCATACGAAGGCGAGGTCGACCCGCACAAGGTCGCTGACGTCGCCGCATCGCTGCTGGCGTTGGGCGCCTATGAAGTGTCGCTCGGCGATACGATCGGCACCGGGACGGCGGGAAAGACACAGGCGCTCTTCCGGATCGTCGGCGAGCGAGTGCCGTTGCCGAAGCTCGCCGGACACTTCCACGACACCTACGGCCAGGCGCTGACCAACGTCTATGCCGCGATGGAGATCGGCGTGTCGACGTTCGACTGCTCGGTGGCAGGCTTGGGCGGTTGCCCGTACGCGAAGGGTGCGACCGGAAACGTCGCGAGCGAGGACGTCCTGTACCTTCTGAATGGGCTGGGCATCGAGACGGGCGTCGACATGCAAAAGCTTCGCCTCGCCGGACAGTTCATCTCCGACGCCTTGGGGAGGCCCCCCGTCTCGCGCGTCGCACGTGCGCTCGCCGCTCGGGAGCCGCTGTGACGCTGCCGTCGCCGCGCGTCGCTTCTCCGTGCATCAACGTGTGCAGCATCGACGAGACGACCGGCCTGTGCGCGGGCTGCCTGCGCTCGCTCGACGAGATCGCCGCGTGGAGCGTGTTGACGGACGAGGAGCGCCGAGCGGTGTGGGATGCGATCGCGAAACGCGCGCGCGAAGAAGCGCAATGGGCGCCGGACAATGCCGATCGCTGACTGGTATTTCGATTTCATCTCGCCGTTCGCGTACCTGCAAAGCGAGCGACTGCACACGCTCGCGCCGCAGGTCTCCATCCGTTACCGGCCGGTGCTTTTCGCGGGACTGCTGAATGCGAACGGGCACAAGGGGCCCGCCGAAATTCCGGCCAAGCGCGCGTTCACGTATCGCTTCGTGTTGTGGCAGGCGAAGCACCTCGGCATCGTCTGCAAGTTCCCGCCGGAACATCCATTCAACCCGCTGCCGTTGCTGCGGCTCGCGATCGCCTGCGATTGCACGGCGGATGCGGTGCACCGGATCTTTCGTTTCGTCTGGCGCGACGGCCGGCTTCCCGACCTGCCGATCGAATGGGCCGAGCTCACCCACGACCTGGGCATCGCCGATGCGCACGCGCGGATCGCCGATCCCGCGGTCAAGGACGAGCTTCGGCGCAATACCGACGAGGCCATCGCGCGCGGGGTCTTCGGCGTGCCGACGCTGGCGATCGGAAGCGAGTTGTTCTGGGGTGCGGACGCGACCGGCATGGCACGCGACTATGTCGCGGCGGGTTGTCGCTACAACGATCCCGAGTACGAACGCGTCGCAGCCCTTCCGGCTGGAGCGACTCGCGCCGAAGCTGCCCCAGGCGGCGCTCGAAAAGCCAAAACGCGGGTCGTCGGCACGGCGAGCTGAAAGACACGGGTGTGCCGCTTTCGCGGGAATGACGACAAAGCGACACCTTCCTACAGGGTATCCGCGCCCGGAATGGCAAGCACGCGTTTGACATCGCGCGCAGTGGCGAGCGCTTCGTCGAGCGTTGCGGCGAGACAGGTCACATGACCCATCTTGCGGCCGCGCCGCGCTTCCGCCTTGCCATAGAGATGCAGCTTGGCGCGCGGATGGGCGAGCACGGCCCGCCAATCCGGCTCGCGCATCGTGTCGGAATCTGCGCCCTCGTACCACGCATCGCCGAGAATATTCACCATCACCGCCGGGGTGTGCTGGTGCGGGTCGCCGAAAGGCAGGTCCGCGAGCACGCGCGCCTGCTGCTCGAACTGCGAAGTCACGCATGCGTCGATCGTGTAATGACCGCTGTTGTGCGGGCGCGGCGCGATCTCGTTGACGACGATCCTTGCGTCCCGGGTGACGAACATCTCCACGCAGAGCACGCCGCGATAGTCGAGCGCGACGGCCACGGCCGTGGCGAGCTCGCGCGCGGCGGTCGTGACGGTCGCATCCACGCGCGCCGGTGCAATCGAGACATCGAGAATCCCGTCGCGATGCCAGTTCTCCGCCACGGGCCACGTCGCGGTGTCGCCGCGCTCGTTCCGGGCGACGATCACCGACACCTCGCATGCGAGCGCGACCAGGCGCTCCAGAACGCAGGGCTGGCCTCGCATCGCAACGTAGGCCTGCGCAACCTCGTCCTGGGTGGTGACCCGGATCTGCCCTTTGCCGTCATAGCCGAAGCGAGCGCTCTTGACGATGCCGGGAAGGAGCGCGGGATCGACGTTCCTCGCGTCTTCGCCGCTTCGCAGCACCGCGAACGGAGCAAGCCCGAATCCGTGACCCGACAGGAAAGTCTTTTCGCTGATCCGGTCTTGCGCGATGGCCACGCTCGACGCCGACGGCGCGACGCGCGCCTTGCGGGCGAGGACGTCGAGCGCGGGCGCGGGGACGTTCTCGAATTCCGTGGTCGCGGCCGCGCACAGCGCGGCGAGGGCCGCCAGCGCATCGGGATCGAGATAGTCGGCGCGGAAATGGCGGTCCGCAACGCTTCCCGCCGGCGAATCGTCACCCGGGTCGAGCACTGCGACCTTGTATCCCAGGCTTTGCGCGGCCATGCAGAACATGCGCCCGAGCTGCCCGCCGCCCAGCAGGCCGAGCCATGCGCCAGGGGCGATCGTCACGTTGCGGGCGGCACCCGCATCGCACGCGCGGCGTCGGTCTGCTTTGCGCGAAACGCGGCCAGCTTCTTCGCCACCGCAGGGTCGCCCGCGGCAAGGATCGACGCAGCGAACAGTCCGGCGTTGGCGGCGCCAGCCTCGCCGATGGCGAACGTGGCGACGGGAATGCCCTTCGGCATCTGCACGATCGAAAACAGCGAATCCTCGCCGCGCAGGTATTTCGACGGAACGGGGACGCCGAGCACCGGCACGAGCGTCTTGGAAGCGAGCATCCCCGGGAGATGAGCGGCGCCGCCGGCACCTGCGATCAGCACGCGCAGGCCGCGCGGAGCGGCATCTTCGGCGTATTCGAACATGTCGTCGGGCATGCGGTGCGCAGACACGACGCGCGCCTCGAAAGGAATGCCGAACGCGTCGAGTTGCACCGCCGCGTGTCGCATCACCTCCCAGTCGCTGTCGCTTCCCATCACCAGGCCGACGAGCGGTGCTCCCTTGCGCTGCGCCATGCGCGCCCCGAGCGTTGCGTGTGTGGAACGATTCTAGCATCGGGACATGCGTGTCCTTGTGTTGTTGCGGGCACGGTTCCCTGTCATCCAGGACCGTCGCGAGGACGTTTGTCGTTTGTCTCTTCGCTTCCGATCGGTGAAAATGGTCTTCGTGCCGTCGCTACGCCTCGCCTTCGTCGTTGCCGCCGCCTTTGTCGGCGTGGCGACCGGCGCCGCGGCGCAATCCGACGCCGATTTCATGGCCGCCAAGGAAGCCGCCGACCGCGGCGACCGGCAGGCCCTCGACGCGCTCGCGCCGCGACTCAAGGGACACATCCTGGCGCCGTACGTCACGTATTGGCAGTTGCGCGCACGGATCGACGACGCGGACTACGTCGCCGTTCGCGCGTACCTCGACCAATACGGCAATACCCCTCCGGGCGAGCGATTGCGCGGCGAGTGGCTCAAGTCTGCGGCGCGGCGCGGCGATTGGAGCCGCTTCGCGCTCGACTATCCGCCGTCCTCGGGCGAGGACACGGAGCTCACCTGCTACGGCATCCAGTTCCGCCGCCAGCGCGACGGCGAGGCAGCGCTGTCCGCTGCCAAGCCGCTGTGGTTCACCGGCAGCAACACGCCTGACGCCTGCGAGCCCCTCTTCTCCGCGCTCTTCGCCAAGGCGGAGCTCACGAACAACGATCG
>Ga0070667_100002518_pt1 | contig 15983 bp, 16 predicted proteins | sample KBSS33metaG_FD_64659 | JGI IMG/M metagenome (GOLD analysis project Ga0070667, IMG submission 64659) | Switchgrass rhizosphere microbial communities from Kellogg Biological Station, Michigan, USA - KBS S3-3 metaG | ecosystem: Host-associated > Plants > Roots > Rhizosphere > Soil ... | reverse complement strand
GATCGGGGCTGTAGCCGGCCTGTAGCCGAGAGGCGGCCCCGGTCGGTCAAATCGAACTATTCGGGCAAAATTGGTCGAGGCCGGCGATAGCCAATCACCCCCTCCCTCTGTTTCGAAAAAGAAAAATCCTTCGACCACCACCCCTCGATGAAAAGCGCCAGTAAGCATGTGCTTATCTCGCCAAATTAAGTGCTTGCACGAACAAATACGGGCAGCTTAAGGTAGCTGCACTTGCTCGCTTCCAGTTCTCACTGGGCACGAATCCATCGCTTCGGCGGTCGCGGGCTTCAATCAAGGTTCGATCTAACCATCGTGCCGCAATTGAGGCTCGATGTATGTCCGATATGCCCTTCGACCAGCTTTGCGAACTGTTCAACTATACGCCCAAAGGGCGTCCCCTCGATCCCAAAGAAGCTGCCGAGCTGATCGGCGTGTCAGTCGATACGCTAGAGGGCTATCGTGGTCGCGGCGTCCCGCTGCGCCATTTCAGCCCGCCCGGTTCCCGCATCATTCGATACGCCGAGCGCGACCTTCTCGCATGGCTGGCGGCAGGTGCCCGCTACAGCACCAGCGAGCAGATCGCCGCATAACCCTCCCGCATTCATAAATAGCGGCAGGGCGCGAACCCTGCCGCTGGAGCATCAAAGTGAACAGCAGCAATTTACGAAACCCCGCTGAGGGTCCGCAATCCCCGAATGTTTTCCCGCAAAATTCAGCGCCGCGTAAAAATAAGCCGGATGCGATGGGCAATGCTGACAGATTGACTACTAGCCCGACCGGCTCGCCTCGTGGCTGAGTCAGTCATCAGCGTCATGAAGGCGCAGCGGCGTTGGCTCGTTGCCAGCCCCGACAAGAAGCCATTCTATATCAATGGGCAGATGCGGAACGGGGTGTTGGATAGCTCTACCGACACAGAGCAGCTTGCCAGCTACGATGATGCGAGCGCCGTGTTAGCGGCGCGGGGAGAGGGCTGGCACCTTGGCTTCGCGCTCGGGCCTGACGGCACAGGCGGATACTGGCAGGGCATCGACTTCGATAAGGTTCGTGCGAACCAGATTGGCGACCTTGCTGATGCCGTGCCCGGCTATGTGGAGTTCAGCCCCAGCGGGGCGGGCGCACATGCAATTGGGTATGGTCGGCACTTCGTTACGCTCGGTTCTAACGGCACGGGCATTGAGGCCTACGCCGCTGGTCGATACTTCACCGTTACCGAGAATGATCTTCGCGATGGGGGACTGCTCTGTCTCGCCGGGTATGTCGAACAGGCGTTGGCACCCCGGCACAGCGCGGGACGGGCGGCGTCGGCGGGCACCACGGAGCAGGTGCATGTCGATCCCAAGACTGTGACGGAGCTTCGGTCCGCGCTGCGCCACATGCGCTCGGACGATTACGACCTTTGGTATCGCATGGGGCTTGCCCTCAAGGAGCTTGGCGACGTGGGGCGCGGGATGTGGCTGGATTGGTCCGCCACGTCCGACAAGTTCAACGCCAAACAGGCGGCGAAGAAATGGGACGGCTTCGCGCCGCGCGGCACAGGCCACCGCGCCGTGTTCGCTGAGGCGCAGAAACAGGGATGGGTGAACCCCGCCAGCAACGCTGCGCAGCCCGAACCCCTAACCGTCGATCTTTCCGCCCCGCCCACCATCACGTTGGAGTTTGCCATGTCCAGCGACACCGCAACCGTCACGCTTGAATACCTTCTTGACCCCTTCCTGCCAGCTAAGTGCGTCGTCGGTGCGTTTGGCAGGGGATCAACCGCCAAGTCGTCGTTCTACGCCACCGTCTCCGCCCATATCAGCACATACGCCTCTACCCATTGGGTCAGCGTTGAGGAGCCGGACGACTGGATCAAGGTGCGGCACATCGCGTGCGGCGGGCAGGATATGTCACTGGCCGTAGTGAAAGCGGTAGCGAGCAAGAAGGATGCGCAAGGGCGTGTCATCGCGTCCAGCTTCAATATCTATGAACATCTCGAGCCTGCCATCGTGGCAGCGAGCGCGGGCTTCTCGCAGGCGGACAAACCGCCGCTCAGGCTAGTCGTGCTGGACACGGCGGTTGGGCTGACAGGCTGGGCGAAGAACGAAAGCCCGAACGACGACGCGGCGGTGAAGAAGCTGCTCGGCTACCTGCAAGCCCTCGCAGAGCGGCATAACCTGACCATCGTTGCCATCGGGCACGCGAACAAGGGTAAGCACGATCACTTTGCCGACACGGTGATGGGCGCGTCCGCATGGACAAACTCGCCGCGCCTGTCGTTCTTCCATGCGGCGGACGTGCGCGAGAATTTCGCTTACGTCATGCGGGTCGCCAAGACCAACTTCGACCCGTTCGGTCTGCCGTATGGGACGAAGCCGGTCCACACTCTCTACGAACGGGCAATCGGACCCGACACGGTTCTCGTCCGCGTGGAGCCAGGCGACATCGTTTGGGGCGAAGCTGCCTCAATGGAAATGTTCGTGGAGGCCACTAAGAAGCCACGCGAGGACGACGAAGGGGGCAGTTCGGGAGGACGGCAGTCGCTGCCGGTGAGCGTCCTACAGGCGCTGGTGGAAATGGTGATGGAGCAGGCACCGGGCGAGTGCGTCACGCGCGAGCAGGTGGAACTGCGCCTAGGGAAGCCGGTGGACCGCAGGCGGTGGACGCGGGTTGACGAGCACCTGAACCTGCATCCGACAGTCGTGGTTGAGCGCGGCGACAAGAACCGCGTGCTGTATAGACGCAGGCCAGTTGTGCAATGAGCCTCCCTAGGCAAAAACCGTGCACAACTGGCACAACAGCACAACAGACTTTGATAAAATGGGGTGTTGTTACAGTTGTGCCTGTTGTGCCCTTCATTTGCCTAGGGGTGGCAGCGGCACAACTGCCCGCGCAATTCAATTCATTATAACGGAGAACTGCAATGACTACTGACAATATTGTTCGCTACCCGGTGGGTCCGGGCGACTTTCTTTCGCTGCTCGAACGAGTCGGGCAGCTCCGCTATTGGCACATCAGCCACAACCCCATGCCCGCCGGGGCGCTCACAACCTTCACCACCTCATCGGGCAACGTCAATCTAGGGCGCGTGCCACACCTTCTGTATTTTGAGGGCCAACTGCCCGCCGTGAGGTTGGGCGACAACATGATGTTTGACCTCGTGCGCCTGTTCGAGCCGGGGGAAGAATGGGACCCCAAGGTCTATTCGACCAACTCCTTCATGCCGTTGCTGTTCAAGGAATTCTTGGACCAGCTATTTGCCGTGCTGATCGGGGACCGCAACCTTCGGGCGCACGCAATGGCGCTCGCTGCATAGGCTCGGCAGCGCCGCGCGCTGGGGCAGGGCAGCGCCACCTTCGTCGCTGCTGCGGCGGCACTGCCCGTCGCCCCTGTGCGGGCCTTACAGCGGCTCTGCCGGTGGCGAGCGTCACGCCCAAAATCTGGAGCGGCGTATATACAGTTTGGTGTTCGTTCGCGCCTGAACAGACCTAAGTGATTGTTATAGCAAAATAATTGCTTGCGGACCTTCAAGCGGCCTCCCTAGCTTGTAGCCAATGTCTAGCCACATCCAACATGGGAGGCAGCCAAATGGCTGATGAAATCGACACCCGCGTAAGTCTCGATCTTGACCCCGAAGCCGCGATGCTCACCATCGCAGACTACGACGACGACACCGCTTCTTATGTCAGCCCTGCCAAGTCGGCGTTCACCGAGGCGTTTACTTCGCTTCGCGCCATCCACGACGCCAAAGCGGCGGTGGCGGACGACCCTACGCTCAACGAGGCGGGCCAGCTTCTCAAGGTCGATGATTTCGCCCGCAACCGGATGCTCGCGAAGGTCTATCCGCTGTGGGACACCGCATCGTCCAGTCTCAACGCCAAAGTGGAGGCGTGGGAGAAGGAAATGACGAAGGAGGTCGTTTCCCAAGCCTCGCAGATGGTCAGCGGCGAGATCCGCGCGCACATGAAAGGTCTCAAGACCGGCGAGCGTATGGCCGCCATCTCGCAGGCGATCCGCGATGGGGATTCCGTTGTGGCATCCGCCGTGCTGGGCGCGCCTGCGATGTTGAGCGGGCTGGACGAGGAGATGAAGCAAGTCCTGCTCCGTGAGTATCACGAGCGGTTCAACCCCGGCCTCGCCAAGCGCCTGCGCGCTGTCACCGCCGCCCGCGACCTCATCGACGGTCGCATGGGCGTGCTGAAAAAGGAGGTCGCCAAGGCGGTCGGCACCATAAAGATCAAGGGTCCGAGCTACGAACTGCACGGTCGATATTCGGGTGAGATCACCCCCGGCCAATTGCGCGCACAACGGGACAAATCAAACAAGCCGTTCACGGTCTGAGGCCCTTGTTCTAAACAATTCGAGGCATCCAATGACCGCTGCTATTCAACCGCCTTGGGGCACCGACTGGAAGCCCGCGCCCCCGCCAGTGTTGTCTGCCCCGCGCGGACCCGGAAATCCGGCATGGTCTTCTGGGGTGAGCGGCAACCCAGCCGGACGACCACCGGGCCGACCCGACAAGCGACTGCTCGCCACACAGCAGATGCTGGACGAAATGCGCAACATCATCGCCGTGCTGGTCGGGAAGGCGCTGGAGGGCGACACGAACGCGGCGAGCATCGTGTTGGCGAAAATCCTCCCGTCCGTGAAAGCGCAGGCCGAGAAGGTCAGTTTTTCGTTTTCAGCGGGTGCTCCCATCAGCGAGCAGGTCGCCCAGGTGCTGGATGCGGTTGCTGCCGGTGCGGTCGCGCCCGATGTCGGCAGGCTCATCATCGACAGCATCAAATCGCTCGCGGACGTTCGGGCGACCGAGGAACTAGCCGCTCGCATCGAGGCGTTGGAGGAGGCGAACGGTGCCCGAGGGTAAAACTGAATTAGTTCGCGCGCGTGTGGAAAGGTCGGGAGTGCGAACGACCCACCCGACAGATTGACCCCTAGGGAGATGACGATGACAATTGATCTGAAAGCTGACGAACCCGGCTCCGCGCCCAAGGCGGAGAAGTATGGGATGCCCATCGAACATGCGCCGCGCATCATCGACCGCCATTTTGGTATGGTGGATAACGAAGCTGCCCTCGCTGGCGCACAGATCGCCCACGACATCAAAGTCAGCAAGGCGTTGCGTGCGGCATCTGACAGACAGAGGCAAGCCAACACACCGCCGCCTGCACCGCCCGCGCAACCTCTCGCTGAGGCACTGCCGGAGGCGCGAGACTGGCGCGCGAAGCTCGGTCTGAGCTAACCACATGAGTCTCCGGGCACTCCAACGCCGCGTGAAGCGGATAGAGGATGCTCGGAAGCCGCGACCGTCGCCCTTCACCCTCTGGTTCGGTTCGTTCGACGCTTGGGTTGAGCTGGAAGTGCTTCCCGGCATTGAAAGCGGGGCGCTGGACGGTGCTGACATGATCGTCATAGTCGCTGCGCTTCGCGCGTGGGAGTGCGGCGGGGCATGGGACGTTTCACATGCTCGCTGACGGTGAACCCGCGTGGCTACTAGCGTGGCGGCACCAGCAGGGTCAGCCCCGTCCTGCACCGGCACCCCCTGCGCCTCGCCCAAAACCGGACGGCCTTCATGTGCCGCTTCGTATGCGGGGGCAAGCTGCCGCCATCCGTATCGTGGAGCCGGACCCGTGGCCGTTCGACGGTTGCGTGCGCCGGGAGCCAGTGATGGACGCCGACGACCCGCTCCGCGTGGTCAGGAAAGTAGGCTGGCATCGCTGCATGAAGTGCCGCCGTCCATTTTTCTCCGAGGACGTGATTCGCCTGCGGCTTTGCAGCGGAGCGCAAGGCTGTCGGGGAGACGAAGACAGGTTTCGATGAAACAGGTTTCGCGGGGTTCCTTCATCCCCCGCGACGAGGTCAAGGCCACCGACCCTCGTTAATCGATCGGAGCCACCAGCGGGGACCACACTCCTTCGGGCCTGACGCTGTGCAACGCCTCGCGCCCTCGGGTGCGGGGCGTTGCTGTCGGGCAGCTTATCTTGAAAACGACTTATAAGCCTCTTCGCCCTCGCGAAGCAGATCGGCGAGCGTCTTGTCGGGACCAGGACTAATGTACGAGGCCATAGGGGGAGTGCCGTTCCCACATTGGGCCAGCTTCTCGCTATCTCCGATCCTAAGGACGTTAAAGCCGCCTAGCGAATTGCGACGAAGCCACCAACGCCGTGTTCCTAAATCCTTTCGGAATGAGGTGTGTTGCATTGCTAAGGTGAGCTGTCGTCCCTTCGCTGCCTCGCCTGTTATCACACGCTTCACGTCCAGTTCGAGGAACCACGGCCAAACCATAATAATGCAGTCGGCACCGCAGTCTGGAAAGACGCTAGGTGTTTGTCTGACGATTTTGGCACGCACGAGCGCGTCGAAGCATTCCGGCACATCTTCTTCGGCAAAAGCAATGCTCGCGGAAAACAAGAAGCCGAGTGCGCCAGACATGGCCAGAAAGAATCGGAACAAGGCAGAGGAGAACATGTGAAACTCTAACTTGCCGGTATAGGACGAACCAACTTAAATCTGACGGTTGGCGGAAGAGGTGGGATTCGAACCCACGGAGCGGTTGCCCGCTCGCTGGTTTTCAAGTTTAGCGTAGACGGGGTTTACGCACGTTTGCATAGGTTTTCGTAAGCAAGCGATTACACGGAAAAACAGGGGTTTGATGCCGCTGGACGTTTTATGTAGGTTGCCGTAAGTTTGCGCAAGTTGCTTATGACATGCTTACGAGGTTCCGTGCGATGGCTATCAAACTGACAAAGACGGTCGTTGACCGCATCAAGCCCGGCCCAAAGGACGAGTTTCATTGGGACGCGGAGGTGAAGGGCTTCGGGGCGCGCTGCACGCCCAAGGGGAAAATCACCTTCGTCGTGCAGGGGCGCGTCGAGGGGAGCGGCAAGGAAGCCCGCATCACCATCGGCGCATACGGTGTCTTCACCGTCGATCAGGCACGCGACGTCGCGAAGGAGCATCTGCGCTCCATGCGGATGGGCAACGATCCGCGTGAGGTGAAGAAGCAAAGCGAGGCGATGAAGATCACCTTGCAGGCCGTCTGCGATGCTTACGTGTCCCGCCCCGGCAAGCTGAAGGCGACCAGCAAGGAAGCCATTGAGCGGCATGTGCGGACGACGTTTGAGGCGTGGAAGGACAAGCCGGTCGTCAACATCACCGAGGATATGTGCCGCACCCGGTATCGCGAGATGCTCACCAAGGGCCTGCGTGGTAATCGCGAGGGAGGCTCACCGGGGCAAGCAAATCAGGCGTTTTCGGTCCTTGGGGCGCTGCTCAACTATGCCGCGCGCCAGCATAAGCGGGCGGATGGCTCGCCGCTCATCCCGCACAACCCCGTAGGCATCCTGCGCGACGACAAGGTGCGGTTGAAGCCGCGCACCGCCCGCATCCTTGACGCTAAGGTCGGTGCTGCGTGGCACGCGCTGACCGAGTGGCGCGCGACCGCCCACAACCGCGATACCATGTCGAGCATCGACCTTGTGCGGTTCCTCATGCTCACCGGGCTTCGCATATCGGAAGCATCCTCGCTCAAATGGAGCCAGGTGCATCTCGAAGATGCCTATTTCCATCTACCTAACCCGAAGAACTCCAACCCGGTATCAATGCCGCTGTCCACGCAGGCGGTGGAGCTGCTCAAAGCCCGCCCGAAGGTCGAGGGCAACGAATATGTCTTCCCGTCGTGGGCGGCGGCGGGTCACATCAAAGACCCCCGTGATCTGATGAAGAAGCTGAGCGTGGTCGCTGGGATGCATATCACCCCGCACGCGCTTCGTCGGACCTACACGAACGTAGCGCTGCGCCAGTGCCGTATCGAGAAATTCCGCGTGGACCTGCTTACGAACCACATCACCCGCGACGTGACCGCCGATCACTACTTCGACACGACGAACCTTCAATGGTTGACCAAGGAGGCGCAGATGATCGGCGATTATCTCGACCTTGAAGCGGCGAAGGCCGCTGGTGCGAACGTGGTGGCGCTGCCCCAGCGCGCTTGACGCACGGCGGGGGCCGCGCTGGGCCGGGCTACAGCCCCGATCGCACCGGGCCGCCGGGGTAGGGGCGAGCCAGCGGCGATCGCGCCCACGCCGCCCCGTAGCCGAGAGGCCGTCTCGGTCAGGTCCAAATCGTGCAATCGAGGGAAATCGCCCGAGGCCAGCGATCCGCTAATCGCCCCCTGATCGGTTTACGGACCAAAAATCTGCCGACCTGAGCTTTGCCGATTGCCGCGATCCCCCTTCGGGACAGCGGACCTAGCATTTTATCCAAGTATTGCGCGCATACTTGTGTATATTGGTTGCTGTCCCCGTCATCGGGGGCCGCGCCGCACTGGGGCGCGCACTCGGGGAAAGTTCCAGAAACGACGCCGGACATGCGGGAGGGTGAACCTCACCCCTCTTAGTCCCCCGGCCACTGTCAGAGGGGCGTTCGGCTCGTCTGGTGCTGGTGACCACAGCGCAATGCAATCGCATTCCGTGGATCACCGATATGACTCCGACACTTCTGAACAATGAGGCCGCTGCGGCGGCGCTGGGCATCTCGCCCGTCACCCTGAAAATCTGGCGATGCAAGGGCAAGGGGCCGCGCTTCATCAAGCTGGGCGAGGCAAAGCAGGCTGGCGTCGTTTACGACCCGGCGGACATCGAGGCGTGGAAAGCAGAGCGCAAGTTCGCGTCCACCAGCGCCGCGACCGTCCAATATCCCGCCACCGCGTGACACCCCCAATCATGAAAAGGCGGCGGGGAGCCACCCCCACCGCCCGGAGTATCGACGTGAACAGCACATACATACCCGATCTCGCGGAGAGGTCGCAAACATCGACATGCCCCGAAGTATTTAGGCAAAACATAGCGCCGCGTAAAAATTTGCCGGATGGAGGCGGGCGCGTTGTGGAATTGACTACCGCCCCGACCGGCGCCGCTCGCGGGGAGCTTCGTCATGGCTGATGATTATGATCGCGAGGTCATCGATGCGTTCTTTGCTCAGCCCTCTGCACCTGTCGTAGCGCCCGCATCGAACAGCGAGCCTCTCGCTGACGGTCCCGCGCCTAAGGTGCAGGGTGCGTTGCCACTGCCCCCGGGCTTCGTCGGCTACCTAACGCAATACATCCTTGGACAAGCAATGCGACCGGTGCCGGAGGTTGCCACAGTGGCGGCGCTGGGCATCATGGCGGGCTTGGCGGGCAAGCAATGGGTCACGTTCACGGAAACCGGCCTCAACCTCTATATCGTGCTGATCGCGCGGTCTGGCGTAGGTAAGGAGGCGATGCACGACGGCATCGCCGCGATACGGCAGGCGATGGCAGAGCAGTATCCGGCGTCGGCCAATTACTTCGACTTCACGGAGTTCGCGTCCGGTCCTGCGCTGACCAAGGCCTGCGCGAGCAACTGGTGCTTCCTGAATGTCAGTAGTGAATTGGGCCATCGGTTCCGCGCAATGTCGATTGCCAAGGACGGGCCGATGACGACGCTCCGCAAAATCCTGAACCAGCTTTATATGAAGTCCAGCCCACGCTCGGTCATGGGTGGCATCGGATACAGTGAGCAGGAGAAGAACGTCGATCCGACAGGTGGGGTAGCATATAGCCTGTTGGGCGAAACGACGCCTCGCACCTTCTATGAGTCGGTGACGGACTCGATGATGGAAGACGGCCTTATGTCGCGCTTCCTCGTCATTCAGTATGACGGGAAACGTCCGCCGGAGAACACGACGCGAGTGACAGCACCGCCGAAAGAGATGGTCGATTGGCTCTCCAAGATCGCGCGCCACGGCGAGTTGCTGTTCAGCCAGAACAAGCACCTTCCTGTCCCCACTGACAGAGATGCGCGACAGGCTCTCGATGCGTTCCGTGACGAGTGTGATCGCGAGATTGATGCCGCTGGTGACGACGAATGGATTCTCCAGTTATGGAATCGGGCGCACCTCAAGGTTCTTAGGGTGGCCACACTTCTCGCGGTCGGCGACCAGCCTTACAACCCGCAGGTGACTTTAGGCCATGTGGAATGGGCGATCACGCTCGTCAGGCATGGCAACGCCGAGTTCCTCAAGCGCATCCGCAATGGCGAGGTGGGCGAAGGCAGCGACGGTGGCCGCGAGGCTAAGGTCCGCGATATATGCCGTGAGTTCCTACATCCTAACGCGAAGGTGCCTCCCGGACTTAAGAACGGCAAGGATATGCAAAACGCTTACATCGTTCCGCGGAACTATCTCCAGACTCGGACCCAGCGTGTCGCAGCATTCGACAAGCACAAGCTGGGCGCTAAAGCGGCACTGGACCTCGCGCTGAATAATGCCTTGGCAAATGGATGGTTGATGGAGGTGAAAAAGGACAAGCTGGTCGAGATGTTCGACTTTCACGGCAGGGCATTTCGGGTGCTGAACTCCCGTGATTGACCACGCTGGGGATGCTAATGCGGCCGCTTGCTTTAGCGTCCCGAGCCGCTGTCACCGATCAGACCGACGCTATCGTTAGCGGGCATTAGCCACGCGACGCTAATGCCGCAACCCCGCGAAAATCCTCACTAAATACCCTATATTACACACAACATTAGTGCATTAGTGTGGAGGGTGTATCTCTCGTCAATTCAAGTGAAATGCGGGGTATTGGGATAGGGGGACGGCGCTAATACGCTAATGCGCTATCGCCGCTCAGGGTGTTGCTGGTGGCGCTGCCGGTGCCGCGACAGGCGCGGGCAGACGTTTTGGCTTGGCGGGTATGCTTCCCTTGATGCCCAGTGCCGCTTGACCGACGATAAATGCGCGGTGGAGAAAGACCTCCATCGACGAGACCAGTTGCGTGATCTCTTGGTTGTCAGGCTCCCAACCGCGATGTGCAGCGGCATTGCCCGCGTCGGTCACGACGCCGAGAATGTCGCGCTCGGTTTGGCCGATCCACCCGCCATCGCGCAGTTCATTCAGCTTCTCGTCGAAGGTCTTTGCCGGGTCGATGCCAAGGCACTCGGTCGCCCGGTCTAGCGCGGTTCTTAGAGCGATGGCGGACAGGATATGCGCGTGGTTATCAAGGGCGATATACATCTGATTCAAGATGTTGTGCAGTTGAGCGTCCTTCTTCTGCATCGCATCAAACCAAACCGGCTTCGTATTGGTTTCCGGTTTCGGATAGGTCGCAAACTCCTTGGCCGCTTCCATCTGCTCCTTGCCAAAGGCGTCGTAATAGTGATCGATGTCTTCGCTATTCCAGCTCTCGGTCTGGTAAAATACAGTCTCGCAGCCGAGGCATTCCAATAGCGAGTGGTCAACGCCACCATTCATCGAGTGACCCGAATATTTATCCTCCCAGTCCCATCGCTTGTATATCGTGCCATGCTCGGTGCAATTCCGCTCGCCGTCGCAAGTCGGGCAATGCGCCTTCACGGTCTTCTTCTCACCAGCTTTGGTTTCTTCGTCGGCCATGCTGCTCCGAATACCATATGCCCCTGTCGCCGCAAGCGGGCCGCGCTGGGGCGCGAAAGCACCCCGCTCGTCGCTAGGGTGGCGGCCACCCCCGCCCCGCGCTGTAGCGGCCCCGCTGGGCCGCGTAAGTAGCTGTAGTTCAAGCCCCAAAGTCACGACCGACAAATACACTATTTAACGGTCGTGAGCGCCTGAACCGACCTAAGTGATTGTTATTTCGCACAAATCGCTTGCACGACTTTCAGTGGCCTCGTTACGCATAAGCCCACCGTAACTTATCAGCCGAAAGTGTAGTTCGATATGGCCGATGAAATGGACATCCGTATTTCACCAACTCTTCATCCCGGCATCGCTGGTGAGATTGCCGATTACGACGACGACACTCGCCCGTTGCTTGGCCAGACCGAGACAGCGGTGGACGAGGCATTCAAAGCGTTGCAGTCCATCCACGACGCGAAGGCGGGCGCGGAGCGAAATCCTACTTGGAACGATGCCGCTCGACTTGTCGCGGTCGACAATCACGCCACCAAGGTGATGAACAAGGTCTATGCGTCGTGGTCCCGCGCGGTGGACACGCTGAACGCCAATATCGCGACGATGGACAAGGAGTTGAACGCGCCCGTCGAGCAACGCGCTACCGCCTCGATGGCGTCCGAAATCCGCTCCTACTTCCGCGACCTGAAACCGGGTCCGCGCATGAACGCCTTGCGGCAGGCGATTGAGGCTGGCGACGAGGTGACGGTCACGGCGGTCCTCGGCGGTCGTCCCTACCTCTCCGGCCTCGAATCCGAATTGCACGCCGAGTTCCTGCATGACTGGCACAAGGCGCAGCGTCCGTTGGAAGCCAAGAAGCTGGCGGCGATGCGCCAAGCGGCCGACATGCTCAACAACCGATACAAGCTGCTCACCAAGGCGGTCAGCGACGCGGTCGGGGACATCAAGATCTACGAGACGTCGAAGGTGAACGGTGCGCCGATCCTCGTCAAAACGATCACCCCGGCAATGGTGCGCAAACAGGTGAAAGAGTCCAACGAGGCGTTCGCCATCCCGGTCTGACCGTTCTTCTAATCAAATCGAGGTAGTTCGATGAACGCCATCACGCCCCCTTGGGGCAACAGCGATTGGAAGCCCGCGCCTCCGCCACCCGCGCCGATTGTGCGCGGTGCGGGCAACCCCGCATGGACTCCCGGCTGTCCATCGCCGAATCCGAAGGGACGACCGGCTGGTGTGCCCGACAAGCGCCTGCTGGCCACACAGCAGATGCTCGACGAGATGCGGAACATCATCGCCGTGCTGGTCGGCAAGGCGCTGGAGGGCGACACCAATGCCGCCAGCATCGTGTTGGCGAAAATCCTGCCCTCGGTGAAGGCGCAAGCGGAGAAGGTCAGCTTCGACTTCGACGCTACCCTGCCGATCAGCGATCAGGTCGCCCAGGTGCTCGACGCCGTTGCTGCTGGCGCGGTCGCGCCTGACGTGGGGCGGCTCATCATCGACAGCATCAAATCGCTGGCGGACGTGCGGGCGACCGAGGAACTGGCCGCTCGGATCGAAGCCTTGGAGGCGGCGTCCGATGCCCGAGGGTGACGCGCAATTTGTTGCACTTCGGTTGGAAAAGTCGGCGATGCGACCGACCGGACCCCGACGATTGACACATAGGGGCACCGGCTCATGACGATGATAGCCACACAGCGGAATAAGGTCATCACGGAGCAACCGGGCGCGGATGACGTGTTCGTGCAGATCATTCTCTTCGGTGAGGGCGACACGCCCGGAACCGTGGCTGGTCGCAGCCTGCGCTACCTCCCAATCAGCGCCTATCAGGAGTGCTTGGATTGGGCTGTGGCTATAGCGGATCAGATGGCGCGCCCGCTCTACGTCGTGCCGCTCAATCACAGCGACATTCTCAACACCGACCGCTGGACGCCATACCGCGATTTCATCGCTGGCATGAACGATCAGGAGCGGGGCGAGCTGCGCCGTATCGTGGTCACCACATGCTGCGAGGTCATGCGTGACTGCGACGACCCGGAAATCCGCGCAGATATGTTCGACGTGCTGCGCAAGCTGAAGGTGACATATGAAAGCTGAAGAACCCGGTTCCGCGAGGACAGCGGAGAAGTATGGGATGCCCATAGAATACGCGCCGCGCATCGTTGAGCGCCACTTCGGGGTGTCGGACGAGCAACAGCTACTCGCTGGCGGCGTGCTGGACCACAACCTCCGCGTAGCCTGTATCGCAAAGGCGCTGCTCGACGGGCGGTCGGTGAAGCCAGCACCCGTGGCAGCACCAGCAACGGAGCCGGAACCCACGCCCGTGGAAGCGCCGCCCGTTGTGGTCATCACCCAGCGCGCGCGACCGGACAACCTGCGCGAACGGTTTGGGCTTAGCTGACCACATGAGTCTCCGGGCACTTCAACGCCGCGTGAAGCGGATTGAGGATGCTCGGAAGCCACGACCTTCGCCCTTCACCGCTTGGTTCGGCTCGCTGGACGTATGGGTGGAGATGCAAATCCTGCCCGGTATTGAGAGCGGAACGCTGCCTGCTGACGACATGGTGGAGCTGGTCGCCGCCCTCCGCCGTTGGGAAGCGGATGGGACATGGGACCGCTATAGCAAAACCTAGAGAATTGAGTTTCGGTGCGGGTTCGTGATTGGATGGTGTCCCGCTGCTCTTAGGCGTTCCAAAAGAGGTTCGGAGCCATGCAGTTTGGCAAAGCTCAATTCTGCATCAGTAATGCCGGTAAAGCCCACCACGATGACCTCACCCGAGGGCAGAAGAAATTCCTGTGGGCCGCCTTCTCGCTCGACTAGAACGAGGTTCCTAATCTGGCACTCTGGATCGCCATTAACCGGCGATCTCAAGGGAATCCTATCGTGCAGGCAAAACCTGTTGCCGTTCGGAAAGCGTCCCGCACCCAATAGAAGGTCGAAGGCGAGCATGGATTGCAGCGTCTGGATCGCCCAATCTCCCTGCTCTGAGACAGCGAAAGTGAACTCAACGCCAGCGCCAGATTCCCCGGTAGGATCGAACTCTTCATCATCCCACGGATTTGAATAACCTGACGTTACATATAGCCAGTGATTACGGTCGCCATGGGGAGCGAATTCGAACACCCCCATAAAAAGCCAGCGAGGATCAATATCGTTTTGGCCGAATCTCTGGCTAAATAAATCTTGGCTGAGAGGGAAAATGCCCCGACTGACAGGACCAAAGAGTGATGGATAGACTTCTTCCTCGCGAATCCGCCAAACTTCCTCAAGGTCCATATTTTCTCCCTTTCGATTGTTTGGCCTATCACGGTGTTGGCGGAAGCGGTGGGATTCGAACCCACGAACGAGTTACCCCGTCGCTAGTTTTCAAGACTAGTGCCTTCAACCACTCGGCCACGCTTCCACGCCGTTTCGGGGCTTGCAGCTTATGACAGGCTTATGGGTGATTACACCCGGCAAACCCGACCTCCACTAACCCCTTGTAACTACACTCCTATTTCCGCACACAGGTCGACAGCTCCGTTAGCTTTCAAGACCGGTTCCTTAAACCACTCGGACACTCTTCCATCGCAGTGCTGGGTGCCGGATCGCGGCCACCTGTCCTTGCGCTCCCAGCGCATAGACGAACGAGGCGGGCTTGCAAGAGGTGGCAGCAGCATGGGTGCGGCCGCTCGCGGCGGCGGCAGGGTGGCGGCCAACGGGGGCGGGCGTGCGGTGGCTGTCCACGGTCGGCATGGCGCCGGTCATTTCCAAGTCAGGTGGCTTGTGCAAAGCTCCTGCGTAATGACCCTTGCTTTCCCGTTACCCCTCCTTGCCAGAGCGCGCGTGCTGCGCCGCCTCCTGCCCGCCGCCGCGCTGCTGTTCGTGCCGATGCCGGCGATGCAGGCGGCGGCCCAGTCCGAGAGCTTCGACAGCTACATGCAGACGGTCGCCGGCCACGCCCGGCGCCAGGGCGTGAGCGAAAGCGCGATCGCGCAAGTGCTCGGCGGCCTCACCCCCAATCAGCGGGTGATCGATCTGGACACCGCGCAGCCCGGCGGTCCGCCCGGAACCGCGCCGCCGCCGCTGGCGCCTTACCTCGCGCAGCACGTCGGCGCCTCGATCATCACCCGGGGCAAGGCGCGCTATGCCGGCCTTGCTTCCACCCTGCCGCGCATCGAGCAGCGCTACGGCGTGCCGGCACCGATCCTTTTCGCCATCTGGGGGCACGAGACCAACTACGGCAGTTACACCGGCGATTTCGACCTGGCCCGCTCGCTTGCCACGCTCGCCTGGGAGGGGCGGCGGCGCGATCTTTTCGAGGGCGAGCTGATCGCGCTTATGAAGATGGTCGACCGGGGCGTGCCCCGCTCGCAGCTGAAGGGCAGCTGGGCCGGCGCCTTCGGCTATCCGCAGTTCCTGCCGAGCGTCTACTTGCGCATCGCGGTGGACGGTGACGGCGACGGGCGGAGCGACATCTTCAACAGTTCGGCCGACACGCTCGCCTCGATCGCGAACTACTTCCGCGATGCTGGCTGGCGGCAAGGCCAGCCGTGGGGCGTGCGCGTCTCGCTGCCGGCCGGCTTGCGTCCCGACGACTATGCGAGCAAGCTTTCCTCGCCCTCGT
>Ga0070667_100002509_pt1 | contig 16012 bp, 15 predicted proteins | sample KBSS33metaG_FD_64659 | JGI IMG/M metagenome (GOLD analysis project Ga0070667, IMG submission 64659) | Switchgrass rhizosphere microbial communities from Kellogg Biological Station, Michigan, USA - KBS S3-3 metaG | ecosystem: Host-associated > Plants > Roots > Rhizosphere > Soil ... | reverse complement strand
CGAAGCCATTGCCGGTTCGGCAGAAGGACTGCCCGAACAGTTCGCGCAGTTGGATGAGTTGCTTGCAGGCGGAGAGTGAACGCACCGCGGCCACGAGATGATCCAGGGTGAGATTGGTTGCGATGTGGAGTGCCTAGCTCGGTGGCAGGCACCATCCGCCCAGTTGCCGGCCTCGAGCAATTCTTCTCGGCGGATTTGGGATTGGCTTTGTAGTTCGGCAATCTCAGGTATTGGCCGAACTCGGTCGTCCGAACGCGACCCCTACCTGACGCTCGCGACTGTCCGCTTTGAAACCACAGACTCGTCTCGTCAATGGCCGTCCACCCGCTTAGCAGGTCGGTCGTGACCGCCTTTGTGCAACACGATTCCGGTAACATCACCCTTAGCATTCTTCACGAACGTGATCTGCGAGTTTTCCACCTTAAGGAAAAACTCTGTTTCTGATTCGGCAAACACCGGGAATGAAGGCTGTCCTGGCGCCCCGGTCATCAATTGATCACCGTCGAAGAAGAATCGAATCTTGACCGTCGGTGCCAATTCATAGCTGCCGACATACTTTTCAAGCGTCGCACGTTGCACGTTTACAGCCTTACGCTCGCTCGGCAACACGACCTTGCCACCGATCGCGACAATGCCGAGATTTCTCCCCATCTCTGCAACAGCATTGCCATTTAGATTGGCGAGGACGACCACAGCAATCTTGTCGTTCGGGAAATAGGCTAGATGCGTATTGAACCCCTCGATCCCGCCGCCGTGCTCGACCACCTTATGTCCTTGTTCGTCGCGCACAAAAACCCCGAAGGCATAGCCCTCCTTGAACGGAGTCGTCATCTTCGTTAAGGACCTTGCTGAAAGTAGCTTGCCACCGAAGAGACCCTCCTCCCAGCGCAATAAATCATGCGTCGTGGAATACAGCGCGCCAGCGGAGAATGGAATGGACATGTCGATGTAGCCAGCGTGGCGCGGCCCTTTCTCATCCGGCGAATAGCCTTGGGCCCGACGCGGAATGATCGACTCATTGGAATCGTAGCCTGTATCCGCCATGCCCAATGGCTCGAAGATATTTTTTTTCAGGAAATCCGCATAGTGCTGGCCGCTGACCTTCTCGATAAGATTACCCAGCACGATGTAGCCGGAATTGCTGTATTGCCAACGGTCACCAGGCTGAAACTCAAGAGGCTTATCACGAAAGCGCGCCATCAGCTGCTCAGGAGTTGCCGGAGTTGCCTCGCTCGTCTTGTAGTCCGGAAAGTCCGTGAAACTGGGAATTCCGGACGTGTGAGTGAGCAAGTTGAATACCGTTATCTTGTCCCACGCTGCTGGAGCATCTGGCAGATAGCGTTTGACTGGATCGTCTGTCTTCAGTTGGCCGCGCTCTTCGAGCAGCAGAATCGAAACGGCGGTGAACTGCTTGGTGAGCGAACCGAGACGGAACTTGGTCGTCGGCGAATCCGGTACCCGCCACTCCAGATTCGCGTAGCCGTAACCTTTGTCGACGAGCGGTTTGCCGTCCTTGGTTACCAGCACCGCGCCCATGAAAAGGTTGCTAATTACACTGGGTTCTATGATCTGTTCCAACCGACTAGGCTGTCCCTCGCAAAGCCCGAAAGACGGAATCATTACAAGAAGGGCGACTAGCGTCCGAGCTCTGACCGAACTGGTGTGCATTTGAGAACGCTGGGCGCCGCAACGAACAGACATACCTAAGCTAGGCATCGCAAGCCCCTTTGACGACGGCGAAACAAGGAGTGAGTCTAGCTCAATTATCTTCGGTCTCAGTCGCCGGCCGAGCCGCGCTAACCCCAGTGGCCAAATTCGCGTTGCTCCGGATCGCAGAAGTCGCTGACGCTCGGATCGGTAGCCTTGGCCTCTAGGGCAAGAGCTAGTGGCACTGCACTTTCCGCGATCTCTTGATCGTTGTTCCGGAAAGCTCTGAGCACAGGCTGCAATTCCCTGCACACCACGTTTCTGTTCAAGTTCAGCGCTGCGCAACAGCCGAATGCTACGCGGATAATGGATTGCGACGTGCCATGCCGAAGTTGCGCGGCAACACCCACTCAAACTCGCCATGTCCGCTTCCGACCAAAGGGGCCGTTCACGAACGGCAGCTGTGCGGTAGGTGGTGGTGTCCGATTGAGCGGCAACCGACTAACTCAAGGTGCTCGGCAGCTACCGTCCGGTGCATCTCTGCTTGCAGTCGTCGGCTCTCAGCCGCCTGTGACGGGTTTTTCCTCGTGCCCGCGGTACTTCTTTTCGCCGGCTTCCACCGTAAGCCGCACGACCTCGCCCTTGCTGTCCTTCTGCGTGAACCGGTTTTCCGGCGGCGGCACCGGGCAAGTCGCGTATGGGGTGAACGCGCACGGCGGGTTGTAGGCGCGATTGAAGTCCACCACTACGGTGTCGTCCGCCGCCACCGGACCAGTGTGGAGGAAACGGCCCACGCCGTAGGTTTCCTTGCCGCTGGTGGCATCCTTGAAAATGAAGTTCAAGCCCTGGGCTGGATCGCCGGTGGCTTCCAGCCGCCACGTTTTTCCGTTCTTGTCGAACTCGACATAACCGGGGTTGGGGGTTTCGTTGACGTTGCCGATGATGTTGGCTATCTGGATGGTCTTGCCCGTCGGATGCGCCACGAAACGTGCCTTCACCTGCCATTGCTCATTCGGCGGAAAAACATCGAGTCCCTTGAAGTGCAGCCGGTCAGGCGAATCGGCGTGACGCACGCGCAAAGCCAGGCGACCCTGGCGATCTATGACGGTGATCTGGCCCTTGCCGTCGTCATAACCCAACTTGCTGCCGCCATCTTTTCCTTCTGGCTTCAATCGCACCGCGCCTTGCAGCGATTTGCCATCCACCGTGACCTTGGCGCCATCGACCGGGCTGAAGAACAACGCGCCATCGTGTTGTTCCACTTTGCCCAGTTTGTCCGGAGCGATGAGCAGGCGGATGTCATTGCCTTCGCCGCCGCCCACGCTCTCCTGCTTGCCCTCCACCCAGTGCAGGCCGATCAGACTCGTCCAGCCATCGGGTTGGGTCAATTCCGCTTCGCGCTTCTTCACCCATTGCGCGTGCTGGCTTTGGAAATCGGAGACGGCTTGCGGTCTTGGGCCTTCGGCAGCGTCGACAAGCGTCGGCGTACCGCTCCACGCCAGCAGCACCGCTGCGAATGGCCACGAGACATCGGCAGTACCAACACCCGTAGACAATGTCAACGCGACGGAGACGGGGAGGAAAAAATGTTTACGATGATTGAGTGGCGTTTTCATGTGAGATTCCAGATGAGTGGGAACGAGCCGGATACAAAGAAGGCGGTCGCGGTACGGAAAATCCCGTGGATTACCACTTGCTGCCGATGTTCAAGTAGAGGTAACGACCATAGTCTTCGTACAGCGCGGGCAGGTAATTGCCGCCAGCGTCAAGCGGAGGCTGCTTGTCGAACAAATTGCGCGCACCGATTTCGATATAACCGCCCTTGAAGAAGTCGTGGCTGAAGTCCTTCCTCAGGGACAAGGTCCACAACTGGGTCGAGGTGACTTTTTGCGGCGCCGTGGCGGCAACATAGCTGTAGGCCGCGCTGGTCACGCTGCCGATGTAGTTGTCGCGCACGCGCACCGTCCAATCGTCGTGGTTCCAGATTAACGCGGCACTGCCACGCCATTCCGGCTTGGCGCCATTGAGACCGACCTGGTTGTAGGCAGCCAAGGTGGCGGGATTGACGATGCCGACCAGCTGACCACTGCTGATCGCCTTGGCCACTGCTTGCACTTGTGGCAACGGAGTCTGCGAATAGCTTCGCAGTTGGCTGACGTCGACGAGGAACGACCAGTTGCCCCATGCGGTGTCGCGCTTGCGCCAGCTCAAGTGGTAGTCGATGCCCTTGGCGGTGAGCGGCTGGCCGTTGACGTAATCTGTGACTACGTACTGCAGCGCGCCGACCGGATTGATGCCGGAACCGGCAAACAGCGCGGCGTCTGCGGCTGTCGGCGCGACGCGAACCACGTTCGGATTGGAGCCTTGGCCGCTGGCGCGCAGGTAAGCGTCGTACAGCAGCTCATTGGTGGTGCCGAGCGAGGTGATCTGGTTTTCGATCTTGATCTGCCAAGCGTCGGCACCGACGCTGAACTTGCCTGCGGCATCGGGCAGGAATTTCGGTTCAAACACGAAGCCGTACGAATATTGCTTGCTCGTTTCCGGCTTCACGTGATTTTTGTCGTAAGTGGTGCCCGTGTCGATGGTCGGGTAGAACGTGGGATTGCCGCTATTCGCGGTGACGCAGGAACTGTATTGGGCATAAGCACCGTTTTTTACCGACGCGTCGCATCGGATCAAATCGAGAGTGCTGCCACCGCGCCAGATCGTGCCGGAATTGGCTAGTTCCAAAGCCGGTGCGTGGAAGCCGCCGCTGACCGAACCGCGCAGCAGCAAGCTGTCGACGACATTCCACGCCACCGCAAATTTCGGCTTGGCCACGCTGCCGGCATCGCTGTAGTCCTCATAGCGGCCGGCAATCTGCAAGTCCAGGGACTTCACCAGCGGGACGCCCAAATCGGGCGACACCAGCGGCACCGCCACTTCGGCGAACACCGATTTCACGTTGCGGCTCGCGTGGATGTCCGACGAGTAGCTGGTCAAGAAGACGTTGCTGGAGTTCACATTGCCCGTGTACCAGTCGGTGTACTGGATCGTGCCGTCGATGTTCGGGTCGCGATCGTCGGACACGCTTTGGTGGCGCAACTCGACACCCGCGGCGACGCCGATGTCGCCAGCGTACCAATGCAGCGCGTCTGGGCGATTGATCTTGAAATCCCACAATCCCAGCGTGTTGGTGCCCACACGCGTGGTCCAGCCGACGACGCCGGAGATGTCGGAGGGCGTGGCATCGCCATAGCTCGGATGCGCCGGATCGCCGCCGTTGAAAGGGTTGTAGGCACTGGCCGTGGTGCCGTTCAACGCGGCGACAAATTCGTTGAACAGTCCGCTCTGTTGACTGTCGACCGTGCGCGAACGCGCATACAACAAAGCCGTTTCCCAATTCCAGCCGTTGCCCGCCCAGCCGCGCAAGCCCGCGAGCACGCGCACTTCCGAATTGTCGTCCGTCAATTTGCGCAACGGTTCATCGGCAAGGTTGTAGTTGTACAAACGAATGGCAGTGGTGCCCGCGCTGGCTGCTGCTGCTTTCAATGCCGCTGGTACCCAATAGGCATTGGGGCTGATGTAAACATAGTTGGGAACGGTGGAGCTGAGGACGGAGTCGGGATCGCTGCCGAACCACGTCTCGGACTTGGCGCGGTAATAGCTCAATTCGCCGAACAGCTGCGACGAGTCGGTCAGGTCGTAGTGGGCATTGGCGAAAAAATTTCCTCGGTTGACCTCGGGTTCCTGGGTGACACCCGGCGTACGCGCGATATCGTATTTCAACGAGGTCGGCAGCGCTCCTTGCTTGATCGCACCCGTGGTATCCACGTAGTACGGCGACCCCAGCGTCGAGACCGTGCCGTTGGCATTCTTCTTCACTAACTGGAATTGCCCCCAGGGCGTATAGGAACTCAAACCGGCTGCTGTGCCGTTTGGATCAGGAATCGCATCGCCGTTGGCAGCGATGCTGCGGCGGTCCGTCGCCGTGTACCACTGATCGCTGTTCAACTGCGCGCTTTGATGCGCAAAGCCGTACAGCACGCTGATGTTGCCACGGCCACCGGCAAAGTCGCTGCCCCAATAGCCGCTAATGGAGGCGTTGGAGCGATGCGTGCCTTCTGCATGCCCGTATCCTATTTCGACGCCGCCGCCATTGAGTTTGCTTGGCAAAACCAGGTTGACCACACCGGCAATCGCATCAGAACCGTACACCGCCGCCGCGCCATCGAGCAGCACATCCATGCGATCGAGACCGAACGCGGGAAGGGCATTCGCGTTGTACGACGGCGTGTTGCCGCTCAACGGATATTCGACTGTGCGACGGCCATTGACCAACAACAAGGTGTATTGGGAACCGATGTTGCGCAGATTGATCGAAGCAACGTCGCCGCGCGCGTAGTTTTGATTCCGCCCTTGATTGACCACCTTCTGCGTGAAAGCGACATCGCCGAATTGTGGCAAGTCGCGAAAGAGTTGGTCGCCGTTGGTAGCACCGGTGGAATCGATTTGCTCTTTGCTCACGCTGATCACAGGCAATGCAGCCTGCGCACCGCCGCCAGCGATTTGCGAGCCGACCACGGAAACCGTGCCCAACGTCTTGGCATCGCGGTTTGTATCCGCCTCGTTGCTGTCCGCCGCTTCGGCCGCAGCGGCGGGTGCGCCGTTGGAACCATTGGGTGCTTGCTGTGCGTGCAAGGCACCGTTTGCCAGCATGGTATAAAGCGCCAAAGCCAAGGGTGCGCGAGTGGGAATGAAGCGCCGAGCATGCGCAGAAGTTTGCTGTGGCATTGATGCGGAAATCCGTGCATGGCGAAAGGGGCCTCGCAAGGTATTGATGAAAGCATCCGCGCGGAAATTCCTTTTGCCTAGGTGCTTATTCCGCGCGCATCAGTTACGCATCGGTTGCATGCAAACGATATTTGCACATGACGATGCGGCATGTAGGGCTGTGGCATGCGTACTGCAGAATGGCACTCCTCCTTTAGCGCCATAACGGAACCGCTCGGTCATGCACGTCACCATTCGCAAACATCCGCTCAAAGTCACCGCTGTGTTCGCATTGACCGTATCGCTTTCCATCGCCTCGCTCGGCAGCGTCGACATCGCCCATGCGGCCGAAGCGCGTGCCGCGGATGCTTCACCGCTGCGTGATCATTTGAAAGCGAAGAAGCAAGCCATCGTCGCCCAGCAAGCGCTGGACGCTGCGTCAACTCACTTGCACGCCCATGTCATTGCCGAGGGCCGGTCAGGCGTGCGTCGTTTGCGCATCGGCGACAAAGAACAATTCCAGTGGCTCAGCGACAGCCCGCGCAATGGCGCCGGCTTCAACCTCGCTCCCGGTTCATGGGAGTCGCTGGTCGCGATGTTGTCCAGTGCGGTGGCGGACGAATACGTGGTGCAGGCAGCATTGAAAGACATCCCGCTTGATTCGCTGGATGTCGTGTTCACCAGCATCCCGCAACGCAAGAGCGCCACGCTGGCCTATCCGAACAATCTTTCCTACGAGGCCTATATCCAGTCGCCGGTGTCGGATGCGAAATTGGAAGAATTGAAAGTCGCCGTGCATGCCAATTCTTCGGTCATCGACTTGGTGACGCAGCCGCATCAAGTCAGCCCGCTCACCATCGAATACGTCCAAACGCCGGCGCAACGCGTCCCCAACTCACAACCGGGTTTGCGAGATTTCATCACCGAAGATCAGGTGCCGGTGACGAAGGGCACACTGAAACCAAGCCAGACGAAATCGGCATCGACGGAACCGCGCACCTTGATTGCGCATACGCGCGTCGAACCGAATACCGGCCTGCGCCAGACGTGGCTGGGCCGCGATAACTATTTCCAGGCGTTGCACGACAGCGCAACGAATCTGCTAGGCCGCGGCCTTGCCCCGACCGTGGAAGAAAATCTGCTCGGCGTCGTCACGACCTGCCCGACCCACATCTTCGAAATCCAGGCGGCGGCGCGCGGCGTGCTGCTGGACAAGCTCGAACTCACCGCCGACGCCGACCTCAGCCCGCGTTTCGGAAGGAATGTCACTTCGCCCGCGCGCTACGGCTACATCACCTACAAAGTGAAAGTCGAATCGCCGAACAGCGCTGCCGATATCGGCGGTTTGGCCAAGGCAGTGGAAGAGACCTGCCCGCTCTACAATCTGGTCAAGGACGCGCAGAAGTTGGAAGGCAAGATCGTGCATCACGCTTACGTCGCCGAAGCGCAGTAATTCCTGTTTGAATCCGACGCAAAGCCGACAATGACGAACAGCTGTTTTTGGCCGCGTGCTAGAACGGACGACTGACCGGAACTGGCCGTTTGCAGACAGCTGGGCAAAGCGGGGGCAGGGCGATTAGCAATTCTTATCGCGGGTAGGAAAGGCGGCCCGTGACCCTAGCGCCGCTAGTAGTCAGCGGCTGCTTTCGCGCTACGGTTCCCAAAGACTAACGTACCGCATCACGCTAGGCTCAAAGGCGTTTCCTTCGGGCGGGCATAGACTAGCCTTACTGATCGATGAGCCGCATCGATCTGTGGGCGCACGTGCCAACTAAGTTTCAGGTCCACGAAATTCTTCGTATCCGGCGTAGGTGTTACGGACGCAGTTACGAAAGCCACGCCCCGGAAGTGCCGTTTCATAGTCCGTTTAAGAGTCCGACGGTGCAGCGGAGACTACGTTGCACAAATTTGTCTGCGAAGAAGCTAAACGATGCACAAGAATGTCTGCGCTGGTTGCACAGGATAAGTGCCGTTACTGCCCAACATTTCCTGCGATATCCAGCGGCTGCGGAGGTTGTCCAGCAAGGCATGTCTTGCGGCATGAAACGTGCCAGCCGGTTATTGCGTCGTCTATTGATCGTGAATGTATAGTGCGTCTTGAGTTATGTTAAATTGTGTACTGTTATACGTGTGAACTTCTACACAATTTGCTTTTGCGATATGTGGTAGGCAAAACAGCATTGCTCCTAGTGCGACGTGGCCTATTGCCTTGGCCAATTTTGCCAATACGGCTTTCAGTTCTGGAGTCGTTGCGCGTTTTGTAGCTATCGCGAGAATGTACGGATCAGGATCGCGGTCGAGCTCCTTTGCTAGTCGCGCGATTGTGCCGTCTTCTGCCTCTGTGTTCTCGTTTCGCCACCGGCTAATAGCCGCGCGGCCTAGGCCGAGACGTAGCGCGGCTTGATTGTCAGAGGGGATGTTCTTTGCTTTTTTCCACTCGTCCAGCAGCGTCAGTGTGATATTCATGTACCGGGCCCTATTGACAGTGATGTTCCGGGGGGAGTATACATGCCGCCGTGTATCGGGGTTCCGGTACATTCCGCCGCGCAGCGAGCGCATGGGGTAGGGCGGCCCCACCTGATTCCCCCAGGTCTCCCGATGCGCTCGCTCCCTACGGGAGAAGGGCATGCCAATCATCGCTGTAGCTGCAATCCTCACTCTGGCGTTCATCGGCGCATTGCACGTTTACCGTGCGTTTTTGGGTATCTCTGAGGCCCGCCGTCGTCGCGACCGGGCCATTGCTCGGTTGTTCGCCTACATCACTGCCGCACAGGTGCGCGAGCGTCTTGCGCAGGCGGGTGGCAAATGACCGTCGCGATGTTCCTCTGCGTGTTTGTCGCCGCGTTCTTTGGCGGCATCCTCGGAAGTCTCGCTGTTGGTTTGAATCTTCTCGAGCCGGTGAAGGTTCGCAAGCCGCGCAAGCCACGTAAATCACGCGCTCCGAAGGTTCCGCAGGCTGATCAGCTGGACCTGTTGGAGCCTGCGAAGTGATCGCGCTTTCGGCTGGTTTTCCCGGTGACGGGATGACGCTCGCCGACGTCGCTCTTGAAGTCCCTGCAGCTAACAGGGGACTAAAGTCCCCTCAAGGCCCAAGCGACGCCTCGGTCCTCGCGATTGTCGACTTTTTGACCTTCACCGCGCCGTGGACTCGCATGGTCGAGGGCTTCGGCGCCGCCTCACCATCGTTTCGCGCTCTGGCCGTGCAAGGCGACGAAATCGCGCAGCGGGCCGTTGCCGAATGGCTCGTTGATGAGGCGTTCCCGGACTCCGGTCTGCGCGTCGATCCCGAGCGTCGGGGCTTCCGCAACTTCTACGACTGTCACTTCCGCGTCTACACGCCTGAGGGCGAGCAATGCGGCTTCGTCGCGATGGGTGGTGAACGTCAGCGGGGCACGATCTGCCTCGAACTCACTGGCGCGGGGTGCGCCCACGTCAGGGCGTGGGCGCACGTCGCTGCCTTCCTCGAAACGATGCAGGCGCGTATCACGCGCGTTGACGTTGCGCACGATGACTTCGCCGGCACGAAGACCCTCGCTGACGCGCTCGCGTGGCACGCGGCCGGCATGTTCAACAGCGGAGGCCGACCGCCCGCAGTCAACACGCAGGGCTGGGACGACGGGAGCGGCAAGACCGTCTACATCGGCAAGAACACCGGCAACCAGCAGCTGTGCGTCTACGAGAAGGGCAGGCAACAGGGCGCACGTGATGGCGATCCGCAGGCGTCGTGGGTTCGTTGGGAAGGTCGTTTCGGCTCGAAGTATCGCGACATTCCCGTCGATGTTTTGACCGAGCCTGCTGCGTATCTCGTCGGCCATTTCCCCGCGCTTCGGGGGTGGCTTCAAGCGGCTGCAATGCGCATGCGTACGAGCGTCGAGCGCGCTGCCGCAAACCTTCATTCCGCTGTTCGTCACGCAAAGCGCCAGACCGGCGCATTGCTCAACCTTGTGAAGAAACACGTCCCCGAAGCCGACCAGTTCGGCGACTGGATCGTGCAGCACGTCGTCCGCGATCGGCTCCCGGCGTGGCTGGCGAAAAACCCGTTTGGAGCCGACACCATCCGTTATTCATTTCAGACCTAGGAGATAGCAGCTATGCAACGCATCGAGATTTTGTCGTCGGAAGTGCAGACCAAGTCCGGCACCAGCACTCGGACCAACAAAGCGTATGTCATCCGCGAGCAGGCCGCCGCGCTGCACGACACGCGCAACAAGTATCCCCAAGCCATTCGTTGGCAGTTGGGTCGCGATCAGCAACCGTATGCCGCCGGCATGTACGAGGTTGGTTCCTGTCTCGTCGTCGGCGATTTCGAGCGCGTGCAGCTGGCGCGCGATATCGAGCTGATCCCGGTCAAGCAAGCGAAGGCCGCTTAAGCCGTGGCGCAGTGCGTAGCGCTCAACTCGGACGGCACGCTGACCGCAACAGCGGACAGTGCGGCCGCGTGCCCGGGCTACGTGCTGTTGTCCGGCTCTGAATACGCCATGGTGGGCGCGATCGATCAGGCACTCGGCGTGCCTGATTCAACCCAAGCCATGGGGTGGTTCATGGGTCCTTTCACACTGGTGGTTTTCTTGTATGTCGCGGCCAGGTGCGCGGGCTCTGTCGTCAACATGTTTAGGAGTTGAAGCAATGAAGTATCGCAACATGGTTCGGAAGTACGGCAGTTGTGCGTTGGTGGCGGCTCCGGTGGGCGGTGCGCTGGCTCTCGTCGGTTCGAACGCGATGGCCGTGGGCACCGATTTCAGTTCGATCCTCACCGGTTTGGACGGCACGACGGCTGTTACGGCGATCCTCGCCGCTGCGGTCATCCTCGCGCTTGTCGGTTTCGCCAAGTGGGGCGCGAAGAAGGTCGGCAAGTTCTTCGGCTGATCGAAGGTATACGGACGGGCAGGGGAGCGCGCCCCCTGCTCGAAAGTATACAAATGGACATTTCAACCGGAGTTACAAATGTTTATTTGTATATTTTGCGGACTTCTTGGAATTTCGGCCGCCTACGCCATAGTTCGTGGTCTTGGGGAGGACTAGGTTTTGAAATCGCTGATCTTGGTTCTCGTCGCGTTCGCGCTTCTCTTCTTGTCTCTGCAGGTCTCGGCGGCAACGCTGACCGAAGCAATGCAGTCCTGTACTACGCAGTTGAATACCGATAAAGCGAACAATCCGACGTACTACGCGGGTTCGTTTTGCAAAGATGTCGGGACGGACCCTACGGCGCCAACGCTCGGTTATGTTAAAGAGTGTCAAGACCCGCAGTTTGGTTCTGGCTGCGATTTCAACAGTAACTATCTTCGTCGTTTCCAGTACACAAACTCATGTCAGGCCGGAACTGCAGTGGTCGCGATGCCGCAAAGCAACTACCTTTTGGCAGACGGTCAAAAAATCTGCAGCGCGTCCGGTTGCGAAGAGACGTTTTTGAGCGATTCAACCGGCATGCAATCTTGCCTAGGTACACCGGGCGCGGCAGATGCGAAGTGCTTTAACAAGGGCACGTATACGCAGACCGGCAAGCCGTGCGATAAGAATCACCCTAGCAATACCAACGATGGACCGGAGCCGCCTACCATCGTCGGCGATGGTTCAGAGTGTAAGGACGGAGTCTGTTTCAAATCCCCTAATAGTTGGTGCGATAAGAACGGCATGTGTGTGCAAGCGTCATCGCCAGTCTCGGGCGGTGCGAATCCCGGTAACGATCATATCAACGATCCGAGCAAGCCTCCTGGAGCTCATCCGCCGCCGGACGGCTGTCAAGCCGGTGATAATTCCGCGTTGTGTGTTGGTCAGCCGAATGTTCCAACGCCGCCGCCGCCGCCAGCAGGGCCGGATAATAACTGCGTTAGGTCGCCGACTACGGTTGCTTGGGGCGACGGGAGCAGAGGTGCTATCGGCAGTTGGACGAATTGCGATCCGCCTCGCACGTCGTGTCCTGCCGGTACCAATATGGTTAACGGCCACTGCGAGCAGTCATCAATTTGTCCCGCAGGTAGCACGAAGAACGCGCGCGGCGAATGTGTGCAGCCGACGACGTGCCCATCGGGAACGGATAAGGACGCGAACGGTAACTGCGTTGCCCAGTGTCCTGCGGGAACGACGCGCGACTCATCGGGTAGGTGTAACGCGGGGTGTCCCGCAGGAACGACCCAAGACGCTGCTGGGCGCTGTCAGGCGCAGTGCCCTACCGGAATGAAGCTCGACCCGACTGGTACGAAGTGCAATTTTTCCGGCACGTGCTCGGACGGTTCGGCGGTCAAGGCCGATGGTAGCTGTGGTACGGCGAACTGCCCGAGCGGCACAACGAAGAACGCGAGCGGTGTTTGCGTGGGATCGTGCGTTGCAGGGCAGAGCATGGACGCCTCGGGTAAGTGTTCTGCATCGTGCGGTTCGGGCTTGAAGCCCGATCCGAACACCGGTCAGTGTGTCTCCGACAACCAAGCGAGCGGCGGTACCGATTGTCAGGCGCCGCCTGTCTGTCGTGGCGATCAAGCGCTGTGCAACATCGACTATCAGGCGTGGGCCGCGCGTTGTGCTGCTGATCCGGGGAAGGGAACAGCGGACGATCTTTCGCAGATGTACACCAAGACGGGCGATAGTGTTGGTGGTGTGATGGGCAAGTACAAAGACCAGCTGCAATCGTCGCCGTTGGTGCACGCTGCCGATAATTTTTTTACGGTGAACGTTACGGGTACCTGTCCACAGCTCACTATTCCGCCGGCCGAGTTTATGGGCCACAACATTTGGGCGGGGTTAGATGGCAATTTTTTTTGCAACGGTACGATTGAAACAATTCTAGGACTCGCCTCGTATGTACTTCTTGCACTCGCTTCTTTTCAGGCTTTCCGCATCGCTTTCCTTTGATCCTTCGGCGGGCTGGTTTGGTGACTTGACCGACTGGCTTCTCAAAATCTGGAAACAAATTTGGCAGGCGTTCACTGACTTCATCAAAGATATCGCGTTGTTCTTTCTGGACATTGCGATGCAAGTTGTTATGTGGGTCGTGAACGTTATCCCCGTTCCGGATTGGCTCTCGCAGTACTCAATTGGCCAATTCCTCGGCGGCGCTGGTCCAACGATTGGTTGGGTCGTATCGGAACTTAAAATTGGGCAAGGTCTTTCGATCATCGCCGCAGGCTACGCCTTTCGGTTGCTGCGAAAACTGTTGACGCTTGGTCAGTGGTAAAACTGTATAACTATACGAGTATACAATGCTGGTCTATAACGAAGGCGTACCCGGTTCTGGCAAGAGTTACGACGCGATGGTGTCGCATATCATCCCGGCGCTGCGTGCAGGTCGCACGGTCTACGTCCGGTTGAACGGTGCCGAAGAATCCAGTAAACGCGATGCGCTCGCGGCGTATCTCGCGATCACGCGCGAACGTCTCGATGGGCTGTATATCCACGTGCCGACTAACGAAGTCGCGAGCTTTTTCGTAGCGGAGCAGCAAGAAGGCGAGTGGATGCCTGCCGAGAAATTCCAGAACGCGCTTGTCGTCCTTGACGAGGCGCATCAGTTCTACGTGGGTGGAACTCGTGAACCGCTCCCGCGAGAGGTCGAAGAATTTTTCGCGATGGCTCGGCATCGCGGCGTAGACGTTTTGCTGATGTCGCAGTTCTACAAGCGCATTCACACGGCGCTGCGCTATCGTATCGAACGCAAAACCACGTTTCAGAAGCTCTCGGCTCTCGGCAAGCTCGGCGAGTCGCGGTACGTTGCAACCAATTGGCAGACGGTCGCGCCGGACAAGTACGAAAAAACCGGCTCGCAGACGCTGAGCTACGACGCGAAAATCTTCCCGCTCTATCGCGGTGTGACGTCGGCCGAAGTTCAAACAGAGGTGTACGCTGGTGGTCGCATGTCGGTGTGGAAGAACATCGGCAAGTATGCCTTGATCATGATTCCTCTCTCGATCTTCGCGATCTATTATCTGATTGGCTTTTTCTCCGGTAGTCACAGTCTCGTCAAGCAGACCTCGGTTACTCCGGGTATCAATGGCGTCGCGCAGCCACCGGCGCAGGGCAGTGCGCAACCTACTGGGGCGTCTAAAGCCGACGCGAAGGCAGCGAAGTACGACACGAGTTCTATGCCTTCCGAGATCGCCTACATTTTCGACATTGCAAACCAAGCTCGGCCGCGTCTCGCCGCGTCGTGGCTGTCTGACGAAGGCACGAAGAACAATGGCGTTGTTGAGTTTTGGGAGGCTCAGAATCACGTGATGGAACGCATCACGTTCAAGCAGCTGCGTGCACTCGGTTTCGATGTCGTTTTGACCAACTACGGGGCGCGCCTCGGTTGGAAAGATAAGGCGCTGATCTGCACTCCGTGGCCGGTAATGGATCAGGTGAACCGGGTCAGCGAACAGAAGGCACGTGAAATCGACTCAAAGCCGATTGTGCCGTTGGAACGACTGGCGCTGAGCGGTCAAGCGAGTGAAGCGAGCCTGACCGCTCGCACGCAGCTGTCCACCAGCACGACGCCGACCGCCGTTGCCACGCGCGGCGGCTCGCATGACCGCTTTCCGCCTCCGTACCCGCTCGGTGCTTGGCAGTCGCATTGAGCGCCTCTGAGAGCGCGTAGCGCGTCTATCTCTTGATCCGGCCGAGCGACGCCTCGCATACTTTGCGCTGGCATTCGTTGAATAGGGGAACGTGAACTATGAACCCGATTACTGCCGAACCGCCGTCCTATCAGTTGCAAGCGCCTGCGCGGCCGCGCCGGCGCATTTCCACTGGCAACCTGTGCGCGGCTGTCTTTGCGTTGCTGGTGGTCAATTTGGTGCTCTGGAACGCTTGGCAACACCGTGATCGCTCGCTGGATCCAAACCGGCCACTTTTGCAAGCGATCGGAGGGCAAGCCGCTCGACCGGTAGAGTTGACGCAGTTCGATCGGCAGTTGCTTTACCCGCCTCAGGTTCAGAGCATCGTTGAGCCAGAACGAGAGCCGCTAAAAGCCGGGGAAAGCTGCTTGGCAGTCACGGCCGGTCAGGCTGGTACCGTCATCGTTCGCAGCGTTGTTGCCGGCGTGCCAACGATTCGCCAAGTGATCGAGAACGGTCGGCCCGTTGAGTGCATCGGCGATCAACGCCTCTAGCACCTCGCGGCGCAGCTTCCACAGCATTGCGAGATGGGCGGCGCTGAACTTCACGCCGCCCGGTCCGCAGAGTTTGCCGTCGCCGCGAATCTTCCAGCCGGTCCAATATCCGGTGAACTCGTATTTTCCTTCGACCAGTTGGTCGTATACGCGGCTGTAGCAGGGATTAACCGGCGCTGAGGTGTCAGGCCGGCAGGGGCAATTGACGGTTCGGATTTTCATGAAGCATCCTTGCGATGGCGTTTAACGTGGCGGAAAGGATTCTTGCAATCAACTTTCGTGCCAGTCGTGTCTTCCGTCGTCGATTAGCGTGAATGTATATTATGTCAAATAGAAGACGGCAATGATTTCACTACCTTTTGTAGTATCCCCGAATCACGGGAACCAACTTTTACGGGCAAAATGCTTTGGCAGACTGCCTACTCTCTACGCCGCAATGTCGTAGACAACGACGCGTTCCCAGAGCGACTGGCAAGCGGAAACGAACCTTGCGTGGTGCTCGCACTTGGTTTGATAGAACTCGTGGTCCTCCAGGGA
>Ga0070667_100002499_pt1 | contig 16052 bp, 12 predicted proteins | sample KBSS33metaG_FD_64659 | JGI IMG/M metagenome (GOLD analysis project Ga0070667, IMG submission 64659) | Switchgrass rhizosphere microbial communities from Kellogg Biological Station, Michigan, USA - KBS S3-3 metaG | ecosystem: Host-associated > Plants > Roots > Rhizosphere > Soil ... | reverse complement strand
GTGTTCGGCAGGTCCTCGTTCTCCTTGAACTCGTCCACGCACGCCTGGAGGAGGTGGGAGACCCGAAGGCCCTTCTGGTTCTGCTCGAGGAAGGACTTGATCGCTGCCTTCTTGGCGCGGCCGACGATGTTCTCGATCATGGCGCCGGAGTTGAAGTCCTTGAAGTACAGGACTTCCTTGTCGCCGTTGGCGTAGGTGACCTCGAGGAAGCGGTTTTCCTCGGACTCGGCGTACATCTGCTCCACGGCGGTCTGGATCATGCCGTGGACGGTGGCCGCCTTGTCTCCGCCGTGTTCTCCGACGTCTTCGGAGTGCAGGGGGAGGCGTTCGGTGAGGTACTTCTGGAAGATGTCCTTGGCCGCTTCGGCGTCCGGGCGTTCGATCTTGATCTTCACGTCCAGACGTCCAGGACGCAGGATGGCTGGGTCGATCATGTCTTCACGGTTGGAGGCGCCGATCACGATGACGTTCTCCAGGCCCTCGACACCATCGATCTCGCTGAGCAGCTGCGGGACGATCGTCGTCTCGACGTCGGAGGAGACACCTGAACCACGGGTACGGAAGATGGAGTCCATCTCGTCGAAGAAGACGATGACTGGGGTGCCTTCGCTCGCCTTCTCACGGGCGCGTTGGAAAATCAGCCGGATGTGGCGTTCGGTCTCACCGACGTACTTGTTCAGCAGCTCGGGGCCCTTGATGTTCAGGAAGTACGAACGGGCCGGCGAACCGTCGCCGGTGCCGCCGCGGACTTTCTCGACCTGCTTGGCGAGTGAGTTGGCGACAGCTTTGGCGATGAGCGTCTTGCCGCAGCCCGGAGGGCCGTAGAGCAGGATGCCCTTCGGCGGGCGCAGCTCGTGCTCGCGAAAGACGTCTGCGTGCAGGAACGGCATCTCTACCGCGTCACGGATGGCGTCGATCTGCTTGGCCAGACCACCGATATCGCTGTAGTCGATGTCGGGAACCTCTTCGAGGATCAGCTCCTCGACCTCGCTCTTCGGGATGCGTTCGAAGGCGTAGGAAGAGCGTGGCTCGATCAGCAGCGAATCGCCAGCTTTGATCTTCTGCTGGCGTAGTTCGTCGGAGAGGAACACGACGCGTTCTTCGTCGGTGTGGCCGACGACGAGGGCTCGTTCACGATCTTCGAGGATTTCTTTCAGGGTCGCGATCTCGCCAACGCGTTCGAAGCCACGCGCCGCGACGATGTTCATCGCCTCATTGAGCATGACCTCTTGGCCGTAGCGAAGCTCGTCCGCGGGTACCTCTGGTGAGACCGCAACACGGAGTTTGCGGCCGTTGGTGAAGATGTCCACGGTGCCGTCTTCGAAGTGCTGAAGGAAAACGCCATAGCCGCTGGGGGGTTGGGCCAGACGATCGATTTCTTCCTTCAACGCGATCATCTGATCGCGTGCCTCGCGCAGCGTTGTCGCGAGACGTTCATTGCGGTCGGTGAGGCTGGCGATACGCGCTTGCGCCTCGCTGAGCCGTTCTTCGAGAGCGCGGAGGTGACGTGGCGAGGCAGCAACGCGCTCGCGCAGAGTCTCCAGCTCTTCCTGGAGCTGTGAAACCTCGTCGGTTCCACGGCGGGGGAACTCTTCGGATTCGTGAGCCATGGGGGCCACCTCCCGGTTCTGGTGCCGAAAACTTACCCTACACAGCTGCGGGCATCTGGTCTTGTCTTTACGTCTACTGTGGTGTCTGTCATCGCCGTCATGTCGGATGGAAAGCAGGATTGTGACCGAACCGTTGCGTGTGTGGATCGATCAAGATCTCTGTACAGGTGACGGCCTGTGCGTGCAGTATGCGCCTGAGGTTTTCGAATTTGACGTAGACGGTCTGGCCTACGTCAAAACGGCCGACGGTGAGCTGCTAGCCAGCGCTGGCGCTCGTGCCGAGGTCCCAGAAAACCTCAGATTGGACGTCATTTCCTCCGCCAAGGAGTGTCCGGGTGACTGCATCCACGTCGTCCGCGCAGAAGACGACGTCGAAGTCGCTGGCCCAGACGCGGCTGAGAAAGCCTCTGAGAAGTCCTCAGCACAGTCCTAGACAGGCTGAGGACTAGGCCAAGCTGGCTAGGGCAATGCCCGCCGGATTGGCCGTCCGGTCTCCGGGTTTACCTCGGGTTCAGGTCCCGCGTCTAGCTGTTCTGGTGCTAGATCGCCCAGTTTTGCCGGTCGGCGATGGCGTGTCGGGGCCGTTACCCCAGGCGCCAGGCGCCGCGCAGTCACCAAAAATGCCGTATGGCCGATCATCCGGTGCTCTGGTCGAACCGCCAGACCGACGACATGCCAGTCGCGCACCATGTTTTCCCAGGCGCGCGGTTCTGTGTAGCCGCCGTGAGCCCGTAGTGCCTCCACAAGCCGTGAAAGCTGCGTAGTGGTGGCGACATAGCCGACAAGAACGCCACCCGGCCTGAGTACTTCTGAGACCGTCGGCAACACCTGCCACGGTGAGAGCATGTCCAAAATGACGCGGTCGACGTGGGTCGGCGTGTCGCCGAGTAAGCCTGCCGGATAACTGGCTAGGTCGCCTAGGACGAGAGACCAGTTGTCCGGCGTCTTACCGAAGAAAGCCTCCACGTTGCGCTGTGCGACTTCAGCGTGATCTTCGCGAACTTCGTAGGAGATGACGCGACCCTGCTCACCGACGGCGCGCAGCAACGAGCAGGTCAACGCTCCAGAGCCGGCGCCGGCTTCGAGGACGACACAGCCAGGTGCGATGTCGCCCATAGCCACGATCTGCGCGGCGTCTTTGGGGTAGATCACCGCCGCGCCGCGAGGCATGGAGAGTACAAAATCGGCCAGTAGCGGACGCAGCGCGAGGTACAGAGTGCCGGCGGTCGAGGCCACCACACTCCCTTCCGGGACGCCGATCAGCGCGTCATGTTCGATGGCGCCCCGGTGGGTGTGGAATTGCTTGCCCTCCTGAAGCGTCACCGTGTACAAGCGCCCCTTGGGGTCGCTGAGCTGTACGCGGTCTCCTACCGCGAAATTGCCGTCACTCATTCAGTCGCGGTCGCTTTCTTCGAGTCGGCGTCTGCGCAGGCGTATGCAGTGCACTTAATATCCGTACCTGCGTGTACCCAGCGCCATGCCTGACGTTCTCTGTGTTCGGTAACCCGAACGCGGCCATCAGCCTAGCCACTGTTCTGCGCTCCGATTTCCCAGCGTCAGGCGAGTACCAGATGAGAAATGGCTGTGTCGCTGCGCTCCGCCGCAGCGGATCCGTCGCCTAACCGATAGCGTGGCCGATGTGAGTTTGACCCGGCCCGAGGCGCGTCATCGGTACCGGGCACCCAGCGACGACGATCTACCTCGCAAACGTTTCCGCGAACCTCGGCACCGGGCAGACCCCCGCCAGCCGAAGCATCGTAGAGCAGCAGAGGCGCGTAAACCCCCGCAAGCGGGCAATGCACTGCGGTACGTCGTGATGATCGCGATGACGGTGCTTGTCGCCTTCGGCGTGCGTAACTACGCCATTCAGATGTTCTATATTCCGTCGCCGTCGATGGAGCCCACGCTCTGCGGTGGGGCAAACTCTGAGCCCGACACCGGCTGCGACGGGCGTAACGATCGGATCTTGGTAAACAAGGTCTCCTACAAGCTGCACGATGTCGAACGTGACGACATCGTCGTCTTCGCCAAGCCTCCGGGACTGCTTGATGTCAACGACAAAGACTTGGTGAAGAGGGTCGTCGGCATACCGGGCGACGTCGTGAACTATGAAAATAACGAGCTCTATGTCAACGGCGAGAAGCAAAACGAGCCGTTCGTGCGGGCCCTCTGTCGAGATAGATCGCAGCAAGGCACCAATGGACCTGTCACCGTGCCGCAGGGGCAGGTCTTTGTTATGGGAGACAACCGCTGTAATTCCCATGACAGCCGGTTTGCCGATATTGGCACGATTCCCGTGAGCAGCATCGTGGGCAAGGTCTTCATGATTGCCTGGCCGGTAGCGAGGGTCGGGCTAGTGAGTTGATGCGTGTCGGTGTGGTCGAAATGTCGGAGCCAGGTCCTACGCTCAGCCTGTGGAGATGACGCTGACATCAGAGCAGTCCGTTGGGGCCTTGACTGCGGAGCAGTCCGTTGAGGCTCAGACTGCGGAGCCTGCACCAGTAGAGCTTTCGTCGGCGCAGCCAATACCGGCAATGCCGCTGTCGCTGTCGCCGTCGCGGGCAGCTGACTTCAAGACGTGTCCACTGCTTTACCGTTATCGCGCGATCGATCGGCTCCCAGAGACACGCTCCTCGGCCGCGGTGCGTGGCACTGTCGTACACGCGGCGCTGGAGGCGCTGTTTGACCTGCCGATGCCGGAGCGCACCGCTGTAGCTGCCGCTGAGCTCATCGACGGGGCCTGGGAACGCATCGTTGCCGACGACCCTGCGGTCTGCGAACTCTTCGACAGCGACGAGGCGAGCATGCCGCTCGCCGAGTGGCTCGATTCGGCACGAGCGTTGATCGGCAACTACTTTCGGTTGGAGTCTCCCGCGGCGTTCAACCCCGCCGAACGTGAACTGCTGGTCGAGACTGAGATCGACGGTCTGGTGTTACGTGGTTTCGTTGACCGTCTGGACGTCGCCCCCGATGGTGCGCTACGAGTCGTCGATTACAAGACGGGGGCCACGCCTCGAGAAGCGTTTGAGGCTAAGGCGCTCTTCCAGATGAAGTTCTACGCGTTGGTGCTTTGGCGCACTCGTGGTGTCGTGCCGGCGCAGCTCAAGTTGATCTACCTTGCCGATGTGGACACGTTGACGTACACCCCGTCAGAGGCCGAACTGGATCGCTTCGAGGGCACCCTCAAAGCGATCTGGGCAGCGATCGCTCGTGCAGCCTTGACTGGTGATTTTCGACCTAACCCCAGCAAGCTCTGCAATTGGTGTGATCACAAAGCGCTCTGTCCATCTTTTGGTGGCACTCCCCCGCCCTATCCGTCCGGAATCTCTCCGTCCGGAGCCTCTACTGGGTTACAGGTCGGCCCCGACAAGACTGCGTAAGGTCTCGACGGTCACGTTTACCAACGACGGTCTCCAGTGCGTTCGGGCATGTTGTTGTTGTGGCCCCTGACCACCCACGACGAGAACGGCGCATCCTGCTACTGCCGCTGAGGTGGTGCCGGCGATCGAGTCTTCAATAGCGACGCATTCCGAGGCGGCGACACCGAGGCGTTTACACGCCGTCAGGTAGGGCTCCGGCGCCGGTTTGGTGCGGCTCACTTCATCGCCGCAGACGACATGGTCGAAGTAGTGCCGACCGAGGACTCCCAGGGCGATCTCGGTGAGGCGACGACTGGTGGAGGTAACGAGCGCCGTCGGCAATTGGGCTGCATGTACTTCGTCGAGAAGCTCACGGGCGCCGGGGTTGATGATCAGGTCTGTGCGGAAGAGTTCCGCGGTTCGGGAGAGCAGATACTCTGCGCTCTCTCGCTCATCTGCTCGCGAACCGATCTCCGCGTGAATGATGCCGACGGCGTCCACCAGACTGGTACCGACCATGCTTTCGCGTGTCTGCGCGGACAGCACGCCGCCGCGCCATTGCGCGAGATCAGCGACGGAGATATCCCAAAGCCGTTCGGAGTCCAACAACGTGCCGTCCATATCGAAGAGGACGGCCTGCAGTTCACGCATCGTCGTCGGTGGCGTCAGGCATGGGAGCTTTCATTAGGGCGGGGCCTGATTAGGGCGGGGCCTGATTAGGGCGGGCTGATTAAGGCGGCTGGGGTAGAGAAATTCGATGGCGGCGTAAGTTGCTAATGAGACACTTGTGTGGACTCGTCACCGATTTGCGCCGCACCCAATTTATCAAGGAACGCACTTTGCCTGGTACTTCCCCGAACGAATCGCTACTACGTCCGGATGCGACGCTGCCGCTCTCAGAGTTGTTGCGCTCACGGATCCTCATCCTTGATGGCGCGATGGGAACGATGATCCAGCAGCACACTTTCAGTGAGGCTGAGTACCGAGGTACACGGTTCGCGCAATGGCCCAGTGACGTCAAGGGCAACAACGATCTGCTCACGCTTACCCAGCCTGAGGCGATCAGCGGCATCCACCGCGCTTATCTCGATGCTGGCTCGGATCTGGTCGAAACCAATACCTTTAACGCTCAAAAGATCTCCCTCGCCGACTACGGCATGGAGGATTTGGCTTACGAACTTAACTACGAGTCCGCGCGCCTTGCTCGCACGGAGTGCGATGCCGTCACCGCAGCCGACCCGAGCAGGCCACGCTACGTTGCGGGAGCCCTCGGTCCTACCAACCGCACGGCATCCATCTCACCGGACGTGAACGATCCGGGTGCGCGCAACGTCACCTTCTCCGAACTGGTTGAGGCCTATCTGGAGCAGGCCAACGGCCTGGTGGACGGCGGCGCCGACATCCTGCTGATCGAGACCATCTTCGACACCCTTAATGCCAAGGCAGCGATCTTCGCTGTGGAGACGCTCTTCGAGGAGCGTGGGCGTCGCTGGCCAGTGATGATCTCCGGAACGATCACCGATGCCTCAGGACGGACGTTGTCCGGTCAGGTCACCGAGGCCTTCTGGAACTCGGTACGCCACGTCAAGCCACTGCTCGTTGGACTGAACTGTGCGCTGGGAGCCGCTGAGATGCGGCCCTATCTGGCCGAGGTCGCGCGGATCGCTGACTGCTTCGTGTCTTGCTACCCGAACGCCGGGCTACCTAACGCCTTCGGCGAGTATGACGAGGCCCCGGATCAGACTGCCGCGATCGTGCGTGAATTCGCCGAAAGCGGTCTCGTCAACGTGCTGGGCGGCTGCTGCGGCACGACCCCGCCACACATCGCGGCCATGGCAGCGAGCGTCGAGGGCGTCACGCCACGGGTGCCGTCCGTTGTTGATGCCGCATGCCGGTTATCGGGCTTGGAGCCACTCACCATTACGCCGGAGTCGTTGTTCGTCAACGTCGGTGAGCGCACCAACATCACCGGCTCGGCAAAATTCCGCAACCTAATTCGCGACGGTGACTACGACGCGGCGCTGTCGGTGGCCCGGCAGCAGGTGGAGAACGGCGCACAGGTCATCGACATCAACATGGACGAAGGCATGATCGACGGCGTCGCCGCGATGGACCGTTTCGTCAAACTCGTCGCCAGCGAACCGGAGATCAGCCGTGTTCCATTGATGATTGATTCGTCGAAGTTCGAGGTTATCGAGGCTGGTCTGCGCTGCGTTCAGGGCAAACCGATCGTCAACTCCATCTCCATGAAAGAAGGAGAGGAGAAGTTCCGTCGCGAGGCGACGCTCTGCCGTAAGTACGGTGCCGCGGTCGTGGTTATGGCCTTTGATGAAGAAGGACAGGCCGACAACCTAGAACGACGCAAGACTATCTGTGAGCGCGCCTACCGCATTTTGGTGGACGAAGTCGGCTTTCCTGCCGAGGACATCATCTTCGATCCGAACATTTTCGCCGTAGCGACAGGTATCGAAGAACACGCCAACTACGGCGTCGATTTTATCGAGGCGACTCGGTGGATCAAGCAGAACCTTCCCGGCGCGTTGGTCTCCGGTGGTGTGTCGAACGTGTCGTTCTCCTTCCGCGGGAACAACGCGGTACGCGAGGCGATTCACGCCGTCTTCCTCTTCCACGCCATCGCCGCTGGCATGGATATGGGCATCGTCAACGCGGGCGCGCTCGTGGTCTACGACCAGGTCGATCCACGGCTACGGGAACGCATCGAAGACGTGATCCTCAACCGTCGCCCCGATGCGACTGAGCGCCTACTTGAGATTGCCGCAGAATTCGCCGGTGCTGGCGTCAAGACCGAGGTGGCCAACGAAGAATGGCGCTCACTTCCTGTCGATGAGCGCATCACCTACGCGCTGGTCAAGGGCATCGACGCTTACGCCGAGACCGACGCCGAAGAACTACGCGCCATGATCGAAGCTCGTGGCGGCCAGCCCATTGAAGTTATCGAAGGCCCGTTGATGGCAGGTATGAACGTCGTCGGTGACCTGTTCGGTGCGGGCAAGATGTTCCTGCCGCAGGTGGTGAAGTCAGCCCGCGTGATGAAAAAGGCTGTCGCCTATTTGATCCCGTTCATCGAAGCTGGCAAGTCTCCTGAAGATGCCGGCCGCAGTAACGGCACCGTCATCATGGCGACTGTCAAAGGCGATGTGCATGACATCGGCAAGAACATCGTCGGCGTGGTGCTGCAGTGCAACAACTATGACGTGATTGATCTCGGCGTCATGGTTCCGGCGCAGAAGATTCTCGATGCGGCAAAGGAACACGACGCCGATGTCATCGGTCTGTCCGGACTCATCACGCCGTCGCTGGACGAGATGGTGAACTTTGCCGCTGAGATGGAGCGCCAGGGCTTCGAAATCCCGTTACTGATCGGTGGTGCTACTACCTCGCGTGCGCACACTGCAGTAAAAGTCGATAAGAAGTACCACGGCCCGGTGATCTGGGTGAAGGACGCTTCTCGTTCGGTGCCGGTCGTCGCGGCGTTGCTGTCTGATGAGCAACGTCCGGCGTTGTTGGCCGACATTCAGACCGACTACGACTCGCTGCGTGAACGATATGCCGCACGCAACGAGGCCAAGGTGATTCTGCCGCTGGCCGCCGCGCAGGAGAATCGCACGCCGATCGACTGGAGCGGCTACCGTCCGCCTCGTCCTCGCATGCTCACTCAACAGGCACCGGACGTGCACACCGACCAGCCTTCCGGTACTACCGCACGGCAGTTCGTCAAGGTCTTTCACGACTATTCACTCGATGAGCTTCGTCGCTACATCGACTGGCAGCCGTTCTTCAACGCTTGGGAAATGAAGGGCAAATACCCCGATATTCTCAACAATCCTGCTTCGGGTGAAGCGGCACGCAAATTGTGGGATGACGCTCAGGCGATGATGGACAAGCTGATCGAAGAGAAATGGATTCGTGCATCAGGAGTCTTCGGTTTGTTTCCCGCCAATGTCGTCGACCATGACGACATTGAGGTCTATACCGATGAGACGCGTCAGGCCGTTTTGACGACGTTGCACGAGGTGCGTCAGCAGTCTGAACACCGTCCCGGTGTGCCGCATCGGTCGTTAGCCGACTACGTCGCACCAAAGGAGACGGGTCTGCATGACTACGTCGGTGCCTTCGCTGTGACTGCCGGGCTAGGTATCACCGAAAAAATCATGGAGTTCAAGGCTGCGCTCGATGACTACAGCGCAATCCTGTTGGAATCATTGGCCGATCGCCTTGCTGAGGCCTTCGCTGAGCGTCTGCACGAACGTGTGCGTACTGAGTTCTGGGCCTATCAGCCTGATGAGAAGCTCGACAACGAGTCGCTGATCAAAGAGCAATACGTCGGTATTCGGCCCGCGCCGGGCTACCCCGCGTGCCCAGAACACACTGAGAAACAAACGATCTGGGAGTTGCTCGACGTCAAGGCCAACACCGGGATCGAGTTGACCGACAGCATGGCCATGTGGCCCGGCGCATCGGTGAGCGGTCTGTACTTTTCGCACTCGCAGTCGCAGTACTTCGTCGTCGGGGTACTCGGGCGCGACCAAGTCGAGAGCTATGCCACCCGTAAGGGCTGGACCGTGGCCGAGGCTGAGAGATGGCTCGCGCCTAACCTCGGCTACCGGACGGATGACGAATAACGCCTCATCCGGATGTCCGCTTCGTACACAGCAAACCCATATCGGAGTTGCCCTGCCGTCGTCGCCTCCGCGCCCTCAGTGTCGTTGCGCCGTAGGCTGGGGAAATGACCGATCAGACCCCGCACTCGGTGCAGTGGCCTAAGCTCACTAGGCCAGTATTGGTGACCGCTTTCGAAGGTTGGAACGATGCTGGGGACGCCGCCACCGGTGCGTTGGAGCACCTGGAGCTGATCTGGGACGCGACAGAAATCACGTCGCTCGACTCAGATCTCTATTACGACTACCAAGTCAACCGCCCCACGGTGTCGATGATCGATGGCGTCACCAGACGCGTGCAGTGGCCGGTCACGCGTATCTCGGTTTGCCGCCCGGACTCTGCGGACTTTGACGTCGTCCTGTTGCGCGGCATTGAGCCGAACATGCATTGGCGGCGGTTCTGCGAAGAGATCATTGACGTCATTCAGGAACTTGAGATCCAGACGGTGATCTCGTTGGGTGCCCTGCTCTCCGACTCCCCCCACAGCCGCCCCACCCAGGTCACCGGCAGTGCCTACGACCAAGAGTCGGCGATGAGATTCGGCCTGGAACGTTCGCGCTATGAAGGGCCGGTAGGCATCGTCGGCGTACTGCAGGACGCCTGTGTCGCCGCGGGCATTCCGGCGATTTCTTTCTGGGCGGGCGTGCCGCACTACGTCTCCCAGCCACCTAACCCGAAGGCGTCGTTGGCGTTGTTGCACCGCGTCGAGGAAGTCTTGGATATCCCCGTGCCCCTCGGCGAGCTGCCGCACCAAGCCGACGAATGGCAGAAACTCGTCGACGAGATGGCAGCCGAGGACGAGGAAGTCATCGAATACATCCGCAACCTCGAAGAGCGCGAAGACGAGATCGGCGAAGGAGAGCTACGCGAGATCTCCGGCGACTCGATCGCTCGCGAATTCGAACGGTATCTGCGACGGCGCGATCGGGGCGGCGGGTTCGGGAGTCCCGGTCCGGGGCCTGGACCTAAGGGGAGCTAATTCGTCTTTAGGTCTGGTTGGTGCGATGTGCCGATCGCCAAGCATCCGGCTACGCGCCTTTGGCGCTTCGCTGCCAGACCCAGCCAGCTTGGCGATCGGCACATCGCACCAACGTCGACTGACTGATCCCACATCACGCCACCCACCACTGATGTGGGCGCCTCGCTAACCGCGGCCCACACTGCGCGGGCGGGCTTAGAGGGCGATGCCGAGTAGGGCGTCGATGGCGGACTTTGCCAGGTTTTCGTTGGTGCTTCCGCTGGCGGTGTCGGCGTTGCTCGCTAACGCGGCGTCGGCCCAGCGGTCGGCGGCGGCAAGGGCGTTGACCGTGTCGAGGTCGCTGGCTAGGTGCTTACGGAGTTCGGCCACCAGGGCTGCGTCCTGTTCAGGGGCTGAGACCTCCGCCGCCGTACGCCAGCGTTCGAGGCGGGCCTCGGCGGCGGGAAGACGCCCGCCGGTCCATTCCCGGTCGCTGCGGTAGTGCCCATCAAGTAGAGCAAGGCGAATAGCCATCGGATCGACCCCGGCATTGCGCAGCTTGGAGACGAAGACGAGGTTGCCCCGTGACTTGCTCATCTTCTCGCCGTCGAGGCCAACCAACCCGGCATGCACGTACTGCTTGGCGAACGGGTGCCCACCCTTGAGGACCTCACCGTGCGCGGCGGAGTTCTCGTGATGGGGGAAGATCAGGTCCGAGCCGCCGCCCTGCACGTCGAAGCCCATGCCGAGACGGTTTAGCGCGATCACCGAACACTCGATATGCCAGCCTGGACGCCCAGGCCCCAATGGCGTATCCCAGAACGGCTCTCCCGGTCGCACGCCCCGCCATAGCAGCGAGTCGAGTGGGTCCCGCTTGCCTGCATGGTCGGGATCGCCACCCCGTTCAGCGAAGAGCTTGAGCATCGTCGGGCGGTCGTAGTTCGACTCGTAGCCGAAGTCTTTGGCGTAGGAGATGTCGAAGTAGATGTCTTCTTCCACCCGGTAGGCGGCCCCGACCGTGAGCAGTTGCTCGATCGCCTCGGTGATCTCCAGTACCGACTCGACGGCGCCGACGTACTCATCTGGCGGCAGCACCCGCAACGCACTCATGTCTTCGCGAAACAGCGCGATCTCGCGCTGGGCCAGCGCCATCCAGTTCTCGCCGGTGTGGGAGGCACGTTCTAGGAGCGGGTCGTCGACGTCGGTGACATTTTGGACGTAGCGCACCGCGATTCCGCTATCGCGCCACACGCGTTGCAGGATGTCGAAGGCTATGTAGGTGGCGGCGTGGCCCAAATGTGTTGCGTCATACGGAGTAATACCGCAGACGTACATGGTCGCTACACCCTCCGGCGCGCTCGTACGCAGCGTCTGGGTAGCGGTGTCGAAGAGGCGAAGCTCGCCGGGTGCCCCGGGGATGCGCGGAACGGGCGTCGGTGACCAGGCTTCCATGCTGATAAACCTATCGTCGTCGCTAGATCGGTGGCCACGGGATGGCGTGCCGGTCTTGGGGTGGGTCGGGAAAACGGCGCGTGGCCGTCAGCTCCTGTACCCGGCGGCAGGTGGCATCAATCTCAGCAGCACTGAGTAATTCGCCCAACCGGTCACCGAGGTCTGAGGCAAGTCCACGGGTAAGCAGTTCGAGCTCGGCGAGTTCTGGTTCGGTGAGCTCCTCGCCTGCCCAATGCCACAGCAGGGTTCGAAGCTTGGGTTCGACATGAAAGCTCACGCCATGATCCACGCCGTACAGATGCCCTGAACGAGTCGGCAGGACGTGGGAGCCCTTACGGTCGGCGTTGTTGATGACACAGTCCAGCAAGGCGATCCGGCGCAGCTGCAGTGAGTGCACATCGCGCAGCACCGTGAGCAGCTCGATCTCCTCGTCCACCTCAATCCACAACTGCACCATCCCGGGGCCGAAAGGCCCGTCACGCAGCACCGTCGGTGGCACGATCGCCCAGCCGCTGTAGCGAGAAATCTCATAGGCAGCCAACTCGCGGTGACTGAGCGTGCCGTCGGGAAAGTCCCACAGGGGACGCTCCCCCATCGACGGTTTGTAAACGCAGGCGGCAGTCACCTCGCCGTTGCTCGCCGCGCAGTACAGCGTCGCATTGGAGGCCTCGACAAGCTGCCCCTCTACGGTGAGTTCGGCGTCGGTCAACAGCGCTAGCGCGACCTCCTCAGGGAGTTCCCGGGCAGGTGTGAGCGGGATGCTCATCTGGCTCTACTCAGCCGTCATGGAGTCAGTCGTCATCGGGCAGGTCGGCGGTGGGGACGCGACGGTGGTAGCCATTCTGACGTGGGCAGACGTGCCCAGACGGGTCCAGCGGCTGCCCACAGAGGGGGCAGGGTGGACGTCCGGCGGCGACGACGCGGCGAGAGCGGTCGGCGAATGCGCGCGCGGCCTGGGGCGAGAGCAGCACACGCACGGTGTCCGGACCATCGGTGGCATCGGTAAGCAAGGTTTCTTCGGCCTGTTCGTTGTCCTCCGCAGGCGCCTGCGCTTCGATAATGACCACGCCCGCGTCGCCGTCCCAAGCCAAGGCCATCGCATTGACCCGAAACTCTGAGTCGATCGGTTGCTCCAGCGCCTCGTTGTCAACAGGCGGGTCTGCCAGTTCGTCGAAGTCACCGACGACCTCGTCGAGAAGCTGATCGATTCGGTCGGCGAGTATCGCGACTTGCGTCTTTTCTAACGTCACGGTGACGAGGCGCGTCGCATCGGCAGCCTGCAGGTAGAACGTCCGTTCCCCAGGCCTGCCGACTGTGCCAGCCACGAAACGTCGTGGTTCGGTGAAGAGAAAAATTTGCCGTGGCATCGTCTGGTCAGCCTAACTGTTCCGTCTCAGATGGCGCCTGAACCGGTGCCGCCGCCGATGGTAGGGCCGCTACTTGCGGGGTCCTCGGCAGAGCCTGTGTCGGAGACTTTCGCGGATGAGGCGAACATCGCGAGATCACCCGTGGTGTCGTTCATTCGCAGGACGTAGGGGCGTTCGGCGGTGTAACGCACGACCGAGACCGAGCATGGGTCCACGACGATGCGCTGGAACGCGTCGAGGTGCATACCCAGGGCATCAGCGAGGATCGCTTTGATGACGTCCCCGTGGCTGCACGCCACCCAGACCGCGGTGTCGTCCAGCTGAGAGTTGACGTCACGCACGGCGGCGATCGCGCGGGCGGAGACCTCCGGCATGCTTTCGCCGCCAGGGAAACGCGCGGCTGAAGGTTGCAGCTGGACGGTGATCCACAGTGGGTCTTTGGTGAGCTCGCTGATCTGTTGGCCGGTCCATTCGCCGTAGCGGCATTCGACGAGGCGGTCGTCCTGTTCGAGGATCAGGGGTGCTAGATCGGGCTCTGAGGACGAGGACTCCGGCCTGGGTGACGAGGCTGCGGAGCTGACTGCATCGGCGATAGCTTGGGCGGTCTCCACGCAGCGTGGCAGCGGGCTGGAGACGAGCCGCATTGGTCGGGCAGCGGCGACGCGTGAGGCCATCGCGGCCGCTTGGGCGCGTCCGCGTTCGTCGAGGGAAACCGGGGTATGGCCAGCGAGAACGGGGCCGGTGAGTGCAGTGAGTCCGTGGCGGACAAGAAGCAGGGTGGGCACGTCAGATCACCCGTCTACGGCTCTTCGCGCGAGTGCTCATCGCTCGTTCGCTCCGCTCCTAGTTTTCCGGCCAAAAGTGACATGGAGTCGCCAATGCCCACTCACTGGGTCAGGTCGCTTTGATGGTGCCACCGGCGAGCAGGCCGATGAGTAACAGCCCCAGAGCGACGCGGTAGGCGATGAAGACGTAGGTGGAGTGCCTGGTGATCCAGCGCATCAGCCAGGCGATGGAAGCCAAGCCGACGATGAAGGCCAAGATGGCGGCGACGCCGATAAACCCTGTGCCAACCGTTCCTTTGTCACCAATATGACGTGCCTCGAATAACGCGGAGGCGACGACTGCAGGGATGGAGAGCAGGAAGGAGAATCGCGCGGCCGTCGGCCGATCCATGCCACGCAGCAGGCCGGCGGTGATGGTGGTGCCCGAACGTGACGCGCCCGGTATTAGGGCTAATGCCTGCGCCGTGCCGACCCACACCGCATCGGTGGTGTTGATCTGCTCTTCGTCGCGCTTGCGGGAGCCGATCACTTCGGCGACCAGCAGCACGACCGCCATGGCGATCAAAGTTATGGCAATTAGCCAAAGGTTGCGAGCCCCTGTCTCAATTTGGTGGCTCAGCGCCAGGCCTGCCACCGAGACGGGGATCGTCGCAACGATCAGGTACCAGCCCATTCGGTATTCCAACGACTCCCGGATGGTTTTGTCAGAGAACATGCCACGAGCCCAGGCGATGGCGATATGCAATAGCTCCCGCCAGAAGTACAAGACGATCGCGAGTGTGGTGCCGAGCTGGATGACGGCGGTAAACGCCGCGCCAGGGTCCGGCCAGCCGAACAGCGCGGGGACGATACGTACGTGGGCGGTCGAGGAGACCGGCAGGAACTCGGTGAGACCTTGCACGATGCCGTAGATCACGGCCTGGAAGAGGTTGACCGACTCCGCATGCTGTCCGGCAGCGAGTGTTGCTATCGAGGCATGCAGCATGCAGGACACGATAGGCGATCCCTCCCACCAGCAAGCCATGGCGCTCCGTCCAGAGGCATGTTGGCTGCAGTAGGTTGGCTGATGTGCAGACCCGACATGTTGGCCACAGCGGCCTGACCGTGTCCCGGTTCGGCCTGGGGACGATGACCTGGGGCGTAGATACTGATTCCGACGAAGCCGCAGCGCAGCTCATCGCCTTCCATGAGGTGGGGGGCACGCTCGTCGATACCGCGGTGATCTACGGCGACGGGCAGTCCGAGCAGATACTCGGCCAGCTGCTGGCCGACGTCATCCCTCGCGACGAATTCGTCATCGCCACCAAGGCGGGGATTTCGCGGACGAACGAGGTCCGCAGAGTGGACGCCTCCCGCGGCGCGCTACTGAACCAGCTCGATACCTCGCTGCGCAACCTCGGCCTGGACCACGTGGACCTCTGGTATGTGCACATCAAAGACGACACGGTGCCGTTCGCGGAGACGTTGAGCGCCATGGACTATGCGGTGGCCACTGGCCGCACCCGCTACGTCGGGATCTCCAACTACGACGGCTGGCATACCGCTCGTGCCGCTACATGGCAGAGTGCGGCGCCGGGGCGGGCGCCGATCGTAGCGAACCAGTCGCGGTATTCGCTGCTGGATCGTGGCTTGGAGCGCGAGGTGCTGCCCGCATGCGAGGCGTTCGGTATCGGCGTTCTGCCGTACTCCCCCCTAGGTGGCGGGGTGCTGAGCGGCAAATACCGCGACGGTATCCCTGCCGATTCGCGCACGGCACTCGGGCGTCGCAACGTCGCTGACCTGACCGACCGCGAAGCAGGAATCGTCGAAGCGGTGGCGATCGCTGCCGAGGGTCTGGGTAC
>Ga0070667_100002497_pt1 | contig 16058 bp, 11 predicted proteins | sample KBSS33metaG_FD_64659 | JGI IMG/M metagenome (GOLD analysis project Ga0070667, IMG submission 64659) | Switchgrass rhizosphere microbial communities from Kellogg Biological Station, Michigan, USA - KBS S3-3 metaG | ecosystem: Host-associated > Plants > Roots > Rhizosphere > Soil ... | reverse complement strand
CCTGGTGCACGGCCAGCCGATCACCTTCGGCGCCGAGAACGAGTTCTGTGTCACCAAGTCCGGCTACGGGCTGGAGATCGGCAAGACCGCTGACGTCGACCCGTCGGACATCGTGGTGCACAACGCGCAGCTCGACGACCCGGCCTACGCGTTCGCGCTGTCGCGGTTGTCTGAGCAGAACCTCGAGCACACCGTGATGGGCATCTTCCGTTCGGTGAACCGGCCGACCTATGACGACGAAGCGCGTCAGCAGATCAGCTCTGCGCGGGAATCCAAGGCGCACGACACCGCCGCTCTGCAATCCTTGCTGCGTGGCAAGGACACCTGGACCGTGGATTGATCGCACGAGTAGTCCGATCTTGACCGAAGACGCCCCGCTGGCCGCAGTTGTACTGGCCGGCGGGGCGTCTCGTCGGATGGGGCGAGACAAGGCCACCGTGCGTTTCCGCGGACCGGCGGGGGAGATCACGTTCGTGGAGCAGACGGTGGCGACCCTGCGTTCACGCTGCGAAGCGGTGTTCGTGATCGCCGCGCGCGGCCAGGCGCTGCCCGACCTCGATGCGGAGGTGTTGCGGGACGCGACGCCCGGCGTCGGCCCCCTGTTGGCGACCGCACGTGGGTTGCGGGCCGCGGCCGATGCCGGATACCCGCGCGCATTCGTGTGCGCCGTCGACATGCCGTATCTGACGGGCGAGTTGATCGATGAGCTCGCCCAGCACGCCGCGCGCGTGGCCGCCGACGTGGTACTGCCCTGGGACGGGCGCGATCATTATCTGGCCGGCATCTACCGGACCGCGCTGGCCACCCGGGCCGACGAGCTGGTGGCCCTCGGAAGGCGCAGCATGCGGGCTCTGGTTGACGCCGCCGACACCCAGCGGGTGGTGATGGACCGGCAGCGGGCGCTGGTCAACGTGAACAGCCCGGATGACTTCGTCTGAACTTTCAGCAAAGGTTCATAACCGGCCTTGTCATTCTCGAATTATCGTTCGGCGACGAATTGGAATTATCGCCATTTCTACGATGCACTGATAATTCGGAATTAAAGCGGTGCAATTTCCGGCAATTATCGGCCAAATTCACCGGAGAATTCTAAATCTGTTGCTGCCCAACAGATTTGGGCGCTCGTAGTGGTGGGACGTTGGTGAACAACTCTCGAACGCCTCCTGTCCAGAGCGGAAAAGTCCTGATTGACGCAGTGTGGGGCAGCCTCATCCGCTCAATGGCGGTTTGACGTGCCCGTCGGTAGCGAACCGAGCACAGGGTCGGGTGGCGAATTCACGGTGCGACACGCCGGGAGGTTTATCCTCGGGTCCGCTGAAATGTGCCGCTGACCTGCGACGACTGTGACTAATGTGAATTAGATTCTGTGCGCCAGGCCACAATTTCATGGTGACCTCTATCACGAAATGTTGCCGAACTGTGATTTGTTAGCGGGGCTTTATACGTCGCGTGACCTGCTTATGTTCCTCTCAGGTTCGGTCGTGATCTGCTTGTTATCTGGCTGGGATCGGTTCGACATTGCCCTGTGAATGCTTGCTACGGTCCTCGTGCTGCTCCAAAAGAGCAAACAACTGAAAAAACCATGAACCTGCGTGTGAGCGGGATCGCGGTGGGAACAGAGCACAAGGCCTGTTGCCCGTAGCGTCCGCCGGCTGAGAGCCCGGACCGATCAAACCGCCCCCGCTGTCGTGTCTGACCGAGACGGCACGATTCAGCCCCCTACGCCTGCCCGGCAGGCAGCACGTCGCACCGCCTATGCGCGGGCGATGTTTGGCGCGCGCTCGGCGAGAGGAACGAAGTGAAGAACATCCGCACAACGCTTGGACTGGTTGCCGTTGCAGGGGCCGTTGCAGTTGCCCCCATGGTCATCGGTACCGGTACCGCGAATGCGGACGGCGGCCACAACTGGGACGCCGTTGCAGCCTGTGAGTCTGGTGGCAACTGGGCCATCAACACCGGCAACGGTTACTACGGTGGGCTGCAGTTCAGCGCCAGCACCTGGCGCGCCAACGGCGGCACGGGCATGCCCCACACCGCCAGCAAGGACGAGCAGATTCGAGTTGCCGAGAACGTCGCCGCCCACCAGGGCATGGGCGCTTGGCCGGTCTGCGGTCGTCGGGGCTAACTCCGAGGGCTGAGAGCGTCACAAACGCTCGAACGAGACAAGAAGGGTGTCGGACCACACGGTCCGACACCCTTTGTCTTGTCGGGAGCCGGCCGGGGTGATCCGTCACTTGATGAAACTATGGGGTAATGGCGACGCACGACATCGCGACCGGCCTCGGCGCCCTACGGGTCCACGTCTGCGGCTCCGGTGACCCGATTCTCCTGATGCCCAGCCTGCTGACCGACCACGCGCTGTACGCCGCTCAGGTGGCCCACTTCTCCGCGAGCTACACCACGATCGCGGTGGACCCGCCCGGGCAGGGCGGCAGCCAGCCGCTGCGCAGAGCCTTCACGTTCGAGGAGAGCGCCCGCGCGTACCTCGATGTGCTGGACGGTTTGGAGCTGCCCTGGGCACATCTGGTGGGCAATTCTTGGGGCGCCATGATCGGCGGCACGATTTCCGCGATGTTCCCGGATCGGGTCGGCTGCGCTGTACTGCTCAACGGCACCGCGTCGGAGGGTCCCCGGTGGGATCGTCTGCAACTGGCGCTGGCGGCGCGGATGACCCGCCTGGCCGGGCGACCACTCTTCGTGCGGTCGACGGTCGTGCCCCGCTTCCTCGGGGTGACCACGCGCCGGCAACGGCCCGACCTGGTCGACGGACTCGTCGCGATGATCAGGCGGAACAACGCCCGGTCGGCCAGCTTTGCGGTGGAGAGCATCGTGGTCAGACGTCCAGACCAGCACGCGCTGTTCGGCCGGATCGTGGCGCCCACCCTCGTCGTCGCCGGCAGCGAGGACGCGAGTTTTCCGGTCGCCGAAGTGCGCCGCATGGCCGCGTCGATTCCCGGCTCGGAGCTGGTCATCCTGGATCAGATCGGACACCTGGCCGCCTACGAGGCGCCCGGCACCGTCAATGCGCTCATCGACGACTTCCTCGACCGCCACCGCAGGTAGTAATGGCGTGAGCCGGCCCGCCATCATGTGCTAACAACAGAGCATGGCCCTGACTCCGTTCGATGACCTGGATACGTACTTCTCGCTACCCCGGGTGTCCGGGCTCGCGGTCTCGCCCGACGGCCGCCGCGTCGTCACGATGATCAGCGAATTGAACGACAAGGGCACCGAATTCATCACCGCGGCTTGGGAACTCGACCCGGATGGTCAGCGGGCGGCGCGCAGGCTGACATACGGGGCCAAAGGGGAGTCCCAGCCGGCTTTCACCGCGGCGGGCGACCTGCTGTTCGTCGCCGCACGGCCCACCGATACCGACGACGACCCGTCCGCGGCATTGTGGCGATTGCCGGCGAGCGGCGGTGAAGCACAACGGATACTCGAACTGGCCGGCGGCGTCAGCGCAGTGCATACCGCCCGGTCAGCCGACGTCATCATGGTGACGGCGCCGATGCTCCCGTCGGCCGGCACACCCGAAGACGACAAACGACTGCGCACCCTCCGCAAAGACAAGAAGGTGTCGGCGATCCTGCACACCGGTTACCCGGTGCGGCACTGGGATCACGACCTGGGACCCGATCACGCGCACCTGCTCCGCGTCGAATCCGCTGCCGCACATGACATCACACCAGATCCGGGAATGGCGCTGAACGAGGCCACCGTCGACGTCAGTGCCGACGGCAGCTTCGCCGTCGCATCGTGGGAGATACCCGCTCCGGGGGCTGCGCTGCGCAGCGTCCTGGTCCGCATCGACATCGCCACGGGGGAGCGCACCGTGATCGCCGACGATCCGGTCGCCGACCTGGGCAGCCCGGCGATCTCGCCCGACGGCACCGCCGTCGCGTTCCTGCGGGAGACGCACTCTACACCGGCGCAAGCTCCGCGGATCACCTTGTGCAGTCAGGTCTTTGGCGGTGAACGCAGGGAGCTCACCACCAATTGGGACCGTTGGCCGGCATCGGTGACCTGGTCGCACGACGGATCGACGCTGCTGGTGACCGCAGACGACAACGGCCGGGCGCCCGTCTTCGCCGTCGACCCGTCGAACGGAGCGGTCACTCAGCTGACCCACGACGACTTCGCATACGGCGAAGTCCGCCCCGTCGCCGGTGGTGCGCTGTACGCCCTGCGCAGCAGCTACCTGACCCCGCCGCACCCGGTCCGGATCGACGCCGCCGGCGCCGTCACCGTGTTGCCATGCGTCGAATTTCCCGAATTGCCAGGTGAACTGGTCGAGTTGACGACAACCGCGGACGATGGCTCGCGCGTTCGGTCGTGGCTGACGCTGCCGGCCGGCGACACTTCTGCGCCGCTGTTGCTGTGGGTGCACGGCGGACCGCTCGGGAGCTGGAACACCTGGCACTGGAGGTGGAATCCCTGGCTGCTCACCGCGCTCGGCTACGCCGTGCTGATGCCGGACCCGGCGCTGTCCACCGGATACGGTCAGGATTTCATTCAACGTGGCTGGGGTGCTTGGGGTTTCGCGCCATTCACCGACTTGATGGCGGCCGTCGACGCGGCGAGCGCCCACCCGCGCATCGATGCCGCCCGCATCGCGGCGATGGGCGGCTCGTTCGGCGGCTACATGGCCAACTGGATCGCCGGCCATACCGACCGATTCGCCGCGATCGTCACCCACGCCAGCCTGTGGGCACTGGACCAGTTCGGGCCGACGACCGACGGCGCCTACTGGTGGGCCCGCGAAATGACACCCGATATGGCCCAACGCAATTCACCGCACCGGCACGTCGAGAACATCACGACCCCGATGCTGGTGATCCACGGCGACAAGGACTATCGCGTCCCGATCGGCGAAGGCCTGCGGTTATGGAACGACCTGCTGACCCGGTCGGGGCTGCCCGCCGACGAGAACGGCGGCACCGCGCACCGCTACCTCTATTACCCGTCCGAGGGGCACTGGATCGCCGCGCCGCAGCACGCCAGGATCTGGTATCAGGTGGTGACGGCGTTCTTGTCCGAGCACGTGCTGAAGGAACACATCGACCTGCCGGAGACCCTCGGCTGAGTCTGATTCGCCGCACTCGCCCCCGCAAGCGGGAGGTACCCCCACATCGCGGCTCGTTCTCCCCCGCAAGCGGGCGGTACCCCCACGCCGCTTGATCGTCGTACGGCTAGGTTGGCAGCATGACCGCACCGCAGCGCGAATTCGACATCGTCCTCTATGGCGCCACCGGCTTCGTCGGGAAGCTGACTGCCCAATATCTGGCCCAGCACGGAGAGTCGGCGCGGATCGCGCTGGCGGGCCGCTCCATGGACAAACTGGCCGCGGTCCGGGACTCGCTCGGCGCGACCGGGCAGGGCTGGGGCCTGATCCAGGCCGACGCCTCGTCTCAGCAGAGCCTGGATGCGATGGCGGCCCGGACCCGGGTGGTCGTGACCACGGTCGGTCCCTACCTCAAATACGGTCTGCCGCTGGTCGCGGCGTGTGCGGCGGCCGGTACCGACTACGCCGACCTCACCGGCGAGAGCCTGTTCATCCGGGAGAGCATCGACCTGTTCCACAAGCAGGCCGCAGATACCGGCGCCCGCATCGTGCACTCCTGTGGATTCGATTCCATCCCTTCGGATCTCACCGTCTACGCGCTGTACAAGGCCGCTGAGGCCGACGGCGCCGGCGAGCTCACCGACACCGACTACGTGTTGCGCGGATTCTCCGGCGGGGTCTCGGGCGGCACCGTCGCATCGATGCTCGAACTGTTCACTCTGACGTCCGACAACGCCGAACTTCGCCGGACCATGATGGACCCCTACACGCTGACCACCGATCGTGGCGCCGAGCCCGACCTCGGCCACCAGTCCGACACCCCGTGGCGCCGTGGCCGGGACATCGCCCCGGAACTCGCCGGGACATGGACCGGCGCCTTCGTCATGGCGGTGGCGAACACGCGCATCGTGCGGCGCAGCAATGCGCTGCTGGACTGGCACTACGGCCGCCGGTTCCGGTACGCGGAGCACATGAGCCTGGGGTCGTCGCCCATCGCTCCCGTCGCCTCGGCGCTGGGTACCGCGGTCAACGCGGCCCTGATGAACCTCGGCAGTCGCTTCTTCAACAAGTTGCCCCGTGGCCTCATCGACCGTGTCGTACCGAAGCCGGGCACCGGACCCAGCGAGCAGGCCCGGGACAAGGGTCACTACCGCGTCGAGACGTACACCCGGACCACCAGCGGCGCGCGGTACCGCTCCGTCATGGCTCAGCAGGGCGATCCGGGCTACAAGGCCACCGCGGTGTTGCTGGGAGAGTGCGGCTTGGCGCTGGCGCTCGACCGCGACCGGCTCTCGGACTTGACGGGCGTCCTGACCCCGGCCGCCGCCATGGGCGACGTGCTCCTGACCAGGCTGCCGGCCGCCGGCGTCACCTTCGAAACCGAAGCGCTGGGGCGCTGATTCGCGCAGCAAGCGCGGAAGTGCTGTGCCTCGTCGCCGACCCGGCTAGTGTCGGCGACGAGGTGTCACACACATCCCGGGGACATGAGGTGGAAAGCCATGGCTGGTCTTGACGAACTGCTGAATCAGATTCCGACACAAGAGATTGCGGCCAAGCTCGGCGCTGATGAAGGGGAGGTGAACAGCGCCGTACAACAACTGGTGCCGTTGCTGGTGGGCGGTCTGCAACACAACGCGGAGGACCCTGATACCGCGGCCGGCATCGAGACCGATGCGGCCGATCACGCGGCGAGCGGGCTGCTCGACGGCGGCGTCACGGTCGATCAGGTCAATCAGGATCAGGGTGCCGACGCCATCGCGAAGATCTTCGGTGGAAACGACAGCGGTCAGGTCGCGTCCGCGCTGGCCGGCGGCGGCGCCGGCAACAGCGATCTGATCCAGAAACTGCTGCCGATCCTGGCGCCCATCGTGCTGGCATACATCGGCAAGCAGCTCACCGGCGGCGGGGGAGCGTCGGCTCCTGCGGCGTCCGGAGGCGGCGGCCTCGGCGACGTGCTGGGCAACATCCTCGGCGGCGCTCTGAGTGGTAACACCGCGGGCGGCAACACGAACTCCGGCGACAACCCGCTCGGCAGCATCCTGGGCAGCGTCCTCGGCGGCGGTGGCAACCAGGGCGCCGGCGGCGTGCTCGGCAGCGTCCTCGGCGGGCTGTTCGGCAACAAGAAGTAGTTCCCGCGAGCGGTCGTGAATGTGCCCGTGACGTCGGCTTATCGGGCACATTTACGTCAGCTGACAGCGCTTACCTAGAATTGGCCGGTGACTGCCAGCGATACGCCTGATCCCGCGACCGTGAATGCGGCCGATTCCCTGCCCAAATCGTGGGATCCGAGCGCGGTAGAAGCTGACATGTACCAGGGCTGGGTCGACGCCGGATACTTCACCGCCGACCCGACCAGCGACAAGCCGCCGTACTCCATCGTGCTGCCGCCGCCGAACGTCACCGGCAGCCTGCACATGGGCCACGCGCTCGACCACACCCTGATGGACGCGCTGACCCGGCGCAAGCGCATGCAGGGCTTCGAGGTGCTGTGGCTGCCCGGCATGGACCACGCCGGCATCGCGACGCAGACCCTGGTCGAGAAGCAGCTCGCCGCCGGCGGCCAGACGAAGGAAGACTTCGGCCGCGAGGGCTTCGTGGAGAAGGTCTGGGAGTGGAAGCGCGAGTCCGGCGGCACCATCGGCGGCCAGATGCGCCGCCTCGGTGACGGCGTCGACTGGAGCCGCGACCGGTTCACCATGGACGAAGGCCTGTCGCGCGCCGTCCGCACCATCTTCAAGCGGCTGTTCGACGCCGGCCTGATCTACCGGGCCGAGCGGCTGGTCAACTGGTCGCCGGTGCTGGAGACCGCCATCTCCGACCTCGAGGTCAAGTACGACGACGTCGAGGGCGAGCTGGTGTCGTTCCGGTACGGCTCCATGAACGACGCGGAGCCCCACATCGTGGTCGCGACGACGCGCCTCGAGACGATGCTCGGTGACACCGCCATCGCCGTGCACCCCGAGGACGAGCGCTACCGCGCGCTGGTCGGCAGCACGCTGCCGCACCCGTTCCTGGAGCGCGACATCATCATCGTGGCCGACGAGCACGTCGACCCCGAATTCGGCACCGGCGCGGTGAAAGTCACGCCCGCGCACGACCCGAACGACTTCGAGATCGGCCTGCGCCACAACCTGGCGATGCCGACCATCATGGACACCAAGGGCAACATCGCCGGTACCGGAACCGAATTCGACGGCATGGATCGCTTCGAGGCGCGCGTCAAGGTGCGCGAGAAGCTGGCCGCCGAGGGCCGGATCGTCGCCGAGAAGCGGCCGTACCTGCACAGCGTCGGGCACTCCGAGCGCAGCGGCGAGGCCATCGAGCCGCGGCTGTCCATGCAGTGGTGGGTCAAGGTGGAGTCGCTGGCCAAAGCCGCCGGTGACGCAGTCCGTAACGGCGACACCGTGATTCACCCCACCAGCCTGGAACCGCGCTGGTTCGCGTGGGTCGACGACATGCACGACTGGTGCATCTCCCGTCAGCTCTGGTGGGGACACCGCATCCCGATCTGGCACGGCCCCGACGGCGAGATCGTCTGCGTCGGCCCGGACGAGGAGCCGCCGGCCGGCTGGGAGCAGGACCCCGACGTGCTGGACACGTGGTTCTCCTCGGCGCTGTGGCCCTTCTCCACCATGGGCTGGCCCGAAAAGACGGCGGAACTCGAAAAGTTCTATCCGACAACGGTCCTCGTCACGGGCTACGACATCCTGTTCTTCTGGGTGGCCCGGATGATGATGTTCGGCACGTTCGTGGCCGACGACCCGGTCCTGGGCGGATGCGCCGGTGGATCTCAAGTGCCGTTTCGTAATGTCTTCCTGCACGGCCTGATCCGGGATCAGTTCGGCCAGAAGATGAGCAAGTCCAAGGGCAACGGCATCGACCCGCTGGACTGGGTGGAGATGTTCGGCGCCGACGCGCTGCGCTTCACCCTGGCCCGCGGCGCCAGCCCGGGCGGCGACCTCTCCATCGGTGAGGACCATGCCCGCGCGTCGCGCAACTTCGCGACCAAGCTGTTCAACGCAACACGTTTCGCGATGATGAACGGTGCGGCACCTGCAGCGTTGCCGGACGCTGCCGAGCTCACCGACGCCGACCGCTGGATTCTGGGCCGGTTGGAAGAGGTCCGCGTCGAGGTCGACAACACTTTGGACCGTTACGAATTCAGCCGCGCCTGCGAGGCGCTCTACCACTTCGCGTGGGACGAGTTCTGTGACTGGTACCTGGAGCTCGCGAAAGCTCAACTGTTCGAGGGCGGTTCGCGCACCGAGCACACCAAGGCCGTCCTGGCCGCGGTGCTCGACGTGCTGCTCAAGCTGCTGCACCCGGTGATGCCGTTCGTCACCGAGGCGCTGTGGAAGTCGCTGACCGGTGGCGAGTCGGTGGTCGTCGCGCAGTGGCCGCAGGCCTCCGGTGTCGCGCTCGATCAGGTTTCCGCGCAGCGGATCACCGACATGCAGAAGCTCATCACCGAGGTGCGCCGGTTCCGCAGTGACCAGGGCCTCAACGACCGGCAGAAGGTGCCCGCCCGTCTGGTGGGCATCAGCGAAGCCGACCTGGACGCCCAGGTGGCCTCGGTGACGTCCCTGGCCTGGCTGACCGAACCGGCCGACGACTTCAACCCGTCTGCGGCAGTGGAGGTCCGGCTGTCCAGGGGCACCGTCGTGGTCGAGGTGGACACCTCGGGCACGGTCGACGTCGCCGCTGAGCGTCGCCGGCTGGAGAAGGACCTGGCCGCTGCGCAGAAGGAACTCGCCCAGACCGCAGGCAAATTGGGCAACGAGGCGTTCCTCGCGAAGGCGCCCGAGGACGTGGTCGCCAAGATCAAAGCCCGTCAGCAGCTGGCTCAGGAAGAGGTCGACCGGATCAACGCCCGGCTGGCCGGGCTGCCGTCCGCATGAGCGCGCCCACACCTGACGAGATCGCCGAGCTGTTACAGGTCGAGTATCTGCTCGACCAGCGGTGGCCGGAAACGAAGATCGAACCGAGCACCGTCCGCATCGAAGCGCTGCTGGAGATGCTCGGCTCGCCGCAACGCGGCTACCCGAGCATCCATGTGGCCGGCACCAACGGTAAGACCTCGGTCACCCGGATGATCGACGCGCTGCTGACGGCCTTCAGCCGTCGCACCGGCCGGACCACCAGCCCGCACCTGCAGGCCGCGACCGAGCGCATCGCGATCGACGGAAAGCCCATCAGCCCAGCGCAATACGTCGCCACGTACACCGAGATCGAGCCGTTCGTGGAGATCGTCGACCGGCAGTCTCAGGCCGGCGAGCTAGCCGGCGAGCCGGGTGAACCGGGCCCCAAGATGAGCAAGTTCGAGGTGCTCACCGCCATGGCGTTCGCCGCGTTCGCCGACGCGCCGGTCGACGTGGCGGTCATCGAAACCGGCCTGGGCGGACGGTGGGATGCCACCAACGTCGTCGACGCCCCGGTCGCGGTCATCACCCCGATCGGCTTGGACCACACCGACTTCCTCGGTGACACCATCGCCGCGATCGCGGGGGAGAAGGCCGGCATCATCGCCCGCCAGCAGCCTGACCTGGTGCCAACCGGCACCGACCCCAGTACCGTCGCGGTGATCGCCCGCCAGCCTGCCGCGGCCATGGAAGTACTGATGGCACAGGCGGTTACGGCCGATGCCGCCGTCGCGCGCGAGGACTCCGAGTTCGCCGTCCGGGCTCGGCAGGTCGCGATCGGCGGGCAGCTGCTGGAACTGCAGGGCCTGGGCGGTATCTACACCGACATCTTCCTGCCGCTGCACGGCGAGCATCAGGCGCACAACGCCGTCCTGGCGCTGGCCGCGGTGGAGGCGTTCTTCGGCGCCGGTGCGGACCGTCAGCTCGACATCGACACCGTCCGCCAGGGCTTCGCGTCAGTGACCAATCCCGGCCGGCTGGAACGGTTGCGCAGTGCCCCAACGGTTTTCATCGACGCTGCACATAACCCGGCCGGCGCCGCCGCCCTCGCTGACGCGCTGCAGACGGAGTTCGAGTTCCGCTTCCTGGTCGGCGTCATCTCGGTCATGGCGGACAAGGACGTCGCCGGCATCCTGACCGCGCTCGAGCCGGCGTTCGACCTGGTGGTGGTGACGCACAACGGGTCGCCGCGGGCCATGGACACCGACACGCTGGCGTCACTGGCGGAGGAAACCTTCGGCCCGGAACGCGTCACCACCGCGCCGAACCTGCCTGACGCCATCGAGGCGGCGACGGCGCTGGTCGAGGAGTCGGGCAACGATTACGGCGCGTCCGACGGCTTCTCCGGTTCGGGCATGGTGATCACCGGTTCCGTCGTGACGGCCGGCGCAGCGCGCACTCTGTTCGGAAAGGACCCGGCATGAGCGCCCCGAACCAGCCCGATCCCTGGAAGAGCTTCCGCGGCGTGATGGCAGGCACCCTGATCCTGGAAGTCATCGTGGTGCTGCTGGCGTTGCCGGTGGTGTCGGTGTTCCACGGCGGTCTGACGCCGCTGAGCAGCGGCTACCTCATCGGCATGGCGATCGTGCTGGCCCTGATGTCGGGGATGCAGGGCCGGTCTTGGGCACTCTGGGCCAACATCGGCCTGCAGTTCGTACTGATCCTCGGCGCGTTCATCGACGTGACCATCGGCATCGTCGGCATCATTTTCCTGCTCGTCTGGGTCTTGATCGCGTACCTGCGATCCGAGGTCAAGCGCCGCCAGGACCGCGGCCTGTTGCCCGGCCAACAGTGATTTCCGCCCGAATCGTCCGGTTCGGTTACTGACTAGTACGCTGTCCGCCGTGACTGAGCAGACCCTCGTTTTGATCAAGCCCGACGGCGTCAAGCGCAACCTCATCGGCGAAATCATCAGCCGGATCGAGCGCAAGGGCCTGACCTTCGCTGCGCTTGAGCTGAAGACCGTCAGCGTCGAGTTGGCGACCAAGCACTACGCCGAGCACGAGGGCAAGCCCTTCTTCGGTGACCTGCTGGAATTCATCACCTCCGGCCCGGTTGTGGCCGCGATCGTCGAAGGCCCGCGCGCCGTCGCCGCCTTCCGCCAGATCGCCGGTGGCACGGACCCGGTGGAGAAGGCCGCGACCGGCACCATCCGTGGTGACCTGGCCCTGATCACCCAGGACAACCTGGTGCACGGCTCGGATTCCCCGGAGTCCGCGGCCCGCGAAATCGCCCTGTGGTTCCCCGGTAACTGACACTGTGGGCCGCCGGTAGCTGAGCTACCGGCGGCACCTCGTCGGAGATTGGCCGACGATGTGGGATACTGGCGTACGGGTGACCTGCTTCATACCAGGAGCGGACGCCCGGATGAAGACTTAGACGACGCGACCACTCGGAGAAATCCAGGTGCGGCGCCGACCGTCCAGCCATCATTCAGCCAGGCACCGAGGGCTCCCGTGGGCCGCTAGGTGCGAGACCACAACAATCTCGGGAGAAGTTCCCCGAGCCAATACAAGAAGCCCTCGCGTGGCCGCGTCGCACGACGCGCCCGGGGGCTTGAGGAGAATACGTGGCCGACGATGCCCAACTTGAAGCCCAATCCGAAGACGCCAGCGGCACGGCGGAGCCGATAGAGCTTCCCGAGCGCCTGCGGATTTTCTCGCTGGCCCGAATCCTCGGGACCACCAGCAAGACGATCACCGAGACGCTGGCCAGCGTCGACGGTAGACCCCGCAACCCCGCGTCCACGGTGACCCGTGCCGAGGCCGAGCGCGTCCGCGACCTGCTGGGTCTCGGTGGCGAGGCCGCTGACGCGCCCGAGGCGCCTGAGGCCCCGGTAGCCGCTGAGGCTGCCGAGGCCGCTGAACCCGTAGCCGAGATCGCCGTCGAAGCCGTCGACGTCGCCGAAGCGGCTGTCGAGATCGCCCGCGAGGCGGCCGAGGCCGGCGACGCGGAGCCCGACGAAGCCGAGCCCGAGTCCAGGCTGCTGCTGGAGACGGTCCCGGCCGCCCAAGCAACCTCGGCTGAGCCCGCCGACTACCTGCCGCTGTTCGTGGCACCGCAGCCGGTGACGTTCCGGCCGCCCGTCGAGCCTGACGACTTCGCCGACGACGACAACGTCGACGACGCGGCCGACGGCGCCGACGAGAGTGGCGAGGACGGCACCGACGAAGACGGCGAGCGGCCCGCCAACCGGCGCCGCCGTCGTGGCCGCCGTGGTCGCGGTCGCGGTCGTGGTGAGCAGAGCAGCGACGACGCGATCGACGGAGACGCCGAGGGCGAGACGCAGGATGCGTCGGCCGAGGGCGACGATGACACCGACGGCGAGGCCGACGAGGACTCCGGTGACGACGATGACGCGAACGCGTCTGACGGCGCGAGCCGTCGCCGTCGCCGCCGCCGTCGCCGCAAGTCGGGCGGTGCCGGTGGTGACGATGCCGACGGCGAGGCCGGTTCACCGGACGATCCGCCCAACACCGTCGTCCACGAGCGGGCGCCCCGCACCAAGTCCGACAACAGTGAAATCCAGGGCATCACCGGGTCCACCCGGCTCGAGGCCAAGCGCCAGCGCCGTCGCGACGGGCGTGACGCGGGCCGCCGCCGTCCGCCGATCCTGAGTGAGGCCGAGTTCCTGGCCCGCCGTGAAGCCGTCGAGCGTGTGATGGTGGTGCGCGACAAGATCCGCACCGAACCGCCGCACGAAGGTGCCCGCTACACCCAGATCGCCGTGCTGGAGGACGGCGTCGTGGTCGAGCACTTTGTCACGTCCGCGGCGTCCGCGTCCCTGGTCGGCAACATCTACCTCGGCATCGTGCAGAACGTGCTGCCCTCGATGGAGGCGGCGTTCGTCGACATCGGCCGTGGCCGCAACGGCGTGTTGTACGCCGGTGAGGTCAACTGGGAGGCCGCCGGTCTCGGTGGCAACAACCGCAAGATCGAGCAGGCGCTCAAGCCCGGCGACTACGTCGTCGTGCAGGTGAGCAAGGACCCGGTCGGGCACAAGGGTGCCCGCCTGACCACCCAGATTTCACTGGCCGGGCGCTACCTCGTGTACGTGCCGGGTGCGTCGTCGACCGGGATCAGCCGCAAGCTGCCCGACACCGAGCGCCAGCGCCTGAAGGAAATCCTCAAGGAAGTCGTGCCTGCCGACGCCGGTGTGATCATCCGCACCGCGTCCGAGGGCGTGAAGGAAGAGGACATCCGCGCGGACGTCAACCGGTTGCAGGAACGCTGGACCGAGATCGAGGCGACCGCGGCCCAGACCAAGGGCAAGGCTGCCGGCGCCGCAGTGGCGCTGTACGAGGAGCCCGACGTCCTGGTCAAGGTGATCCGCGACCTGTTCAACGAGGACTTCTCGAAGCTCGTGGTGTCGGGCGACGAGGCCTGGAACACCATCAGTACCTACGTCAATTCCGTTGCCCCGGAACTGCTTTCGCGCATGTCGCAGTACGAGCCGGCGGGCGGCGGTGCCGGCCCCGACGTGTTCTCGGTGTACCGCATCGACGAGCAGCTGGCCAAGGCCATGGACCGCAAGGTGTGGCTGCCTTCGGGCGGCACCCTGGTGATCGACCGCACCGAGGCGATGACGGTCATCGACGTCAACACCGGCAAGTTCACCGGTTCGGGCGGCAACCTGGAGCAGACGGTCACCCGCAACAACCTGGAGGCGGCCGAGGAGACGGTGCGCCAGCTCCGGCTGCGCGATATCGGCGGCATCGTGGTGATCGACTTCATCGACATGGTGCTCGAATCCAACCGCGACCTGGTGCTGCGCCGCCTGACCGAGGCGCTGGCCCGGGACCGGACCCGCCACCAGGTGTCCGAGGTGACCTCGCTGGGCCTGGTGCAGCTGACGCGCAAGCGGCTCGGCACCGGTCTCATCGAAGCGTTCTCCACGACGTGCCCGCACTGCGCGGGCCGCGGCATCACGCTGCATGTCGATCCGGTGGACACCGCAGCCCCGAACAACCGCAAGGCCGAGCCCGCCGCCGGTAACGGTGGTGGTGGCGGCCGGCGCAGCAAGCGGGCCAAGAAGGCCGCTCCGCGCCCCGAAGAAGAGCCACAGGTGGCCAAGGTGCCGCCGCATCCGCAGGGTGAACACCCGATGTTCAAGGCCATGGCGGCGGCGAACGGCAAGCACGAGGACGAACTCGACGAGGACGAGGTCGCCGAGGACATCGCGGACGAATCAGCCGATGGCGACGCGCTCGAGTCCGCCCGGGGTGCGCTGGTCCAGGCCGATGACGACCTGGACGCCGACGACGCTGACGAGGCCGAGGACGACGAGGACTCGGAAGACGACGAACTCGAAGTCGAACTCGACGAGGACTTCGAGGACAGCGACGACGACAGCGACGAGCTGGACCTCGACGACGAGGGCGACGACGCCGACGATGACGCCGACGACGATGACTCGGACGATGAGGACGACGACGACTCGGATGACGACGACTCGGATGACGACGATTCGGATGATGAGGACGACGACGAGGAAGAGGCTGATCAGCCCGCTGAACCGGTCGTCGCCCAGGCTCCCGTGGTCCGGCAGCGGCGGCGTGCCGCGGCTCGGCCCGCCGGCCCGCCGGTCGGAGGTGTCGATGGCTGATGCCGTGAGGGTCCACGCGGTTTGACCCTCGATTAACTGGTCACGTACCCTTGACCAGTTGTCGCCTGGCTGACACCGGCGACATGGAGATGCTGCGGGTGCCCCGCGCCGCTCCAACCTAAGACCAGTGCTCGCCATCCTTCGGGTGGCGCGCGCCCCGCAGTAGACGAACGAAGAACAGAGGAACACCAACGATGGCAGCCGATAACGCCACGTACGCAATCGTCAAGACCGGTGGCAAGCAGTACAAGGTTGCCGTCGGTGACGTGGTCAAGATCGAGAAGCTCGACGCTGAGCAGGGCGCCTCGGTGTCTCTGCCCGTCGCTCTCGTGGTCGAGGGTGCGAAGGTCACCACCAGTGCCGACGCGCTGGCCAAGGTTGCCGTCACCGGTGAGGTGCTCGAGCACACCAAGGGCCCGAAGATCCGCATCCACAAGTTCAAGAACAAGACCGGCTACCACAAGCGCCA
>Ga0070667_100002494_pt1 | contig 16061 bp, 16 predicted proteins | sample KBSS33metaG_FD_64659 | JGI IMG/M metagenome (GOLD analysis project Ga0070667, IMG submission 64659) | Switchgrass rhizosphere microbial communities from Kellogg Biological Station, Michigan, USA - KBS S3-3 metaG | ecosystem: Host-associated > Plants > Roots > Rhizosphere > Soil ... | reverse complement strand
CGATGGTCGAAGGGCGCCCCGACTGGGTGATCAGCCGCCAGCGCGCCTGGGGCGTGCCGATCGCACTCTTCGTCGAACGAAAGTCACAGGAGCTGCTGGTCGATCCGGAGGTCAACCGGCGCATCGTCGAAGCAATCAAGGCCGAGGGCGTCGATGCCTGGTCCCCGGATAACGCCGCGCAGTTCCTGGGCGCCGGGCGCAATCCCGACGATTACGAAATGGTCGGCGACATCCTCGACGTGTGGTTCGACAGCGGCTCGACCCACGTCTTCACGCTGGAAAGCGGCAAATGGCCCGACCAGCGCTGGCCCGCCGACCTCTACCTCGAAGGCTCGGACCAGCACCGCGGCTGGTTCCAATCCTCGCTGCTCGAAAGCTGCGGAACGCGCGGCCGCGCGCCGTTCGACGCCATCCTGACCCACGGCTTCACCATGGACGCCAAGGGCCTCAAAATGTCGAAGAGCCTGGGCAACACGGTCAACCCGCTCGACCTGATGAAGGAATATGGCGCCGATATCCTGAGGCTATGGGCGCTGTCGGTCGACTTCACCGAGGATCACCGGATCGGCAAGGAAATCCTCGCCGGCGTCGCTGACCAGTATCGCAAGCTCCGCAATACGTTCCGGTACCTTCTCGGGGGGCTCGACGGGTTTAGCGAGGAGGAGAAGGTCGGCGTCGAGGCAATGCCCGAGCTCGAGCGATACGTGCTCCACCTGACCGCCGAGCTCGACAAGAAGCTGAAGGCCGCAGTCGAGAATTTCGATTTCAACACCTACGTCCGCGCGCTGACCGATTTCTGCAACGAGGATTTGAGCGCCTTCTATTTCGATATCCGCAAGGACGTCCTCTATTGCGAGGTCAACGCCGAGACCGGCGTCCAGACCGACAAGCGGCGCGCCAACCGGACGGTGCTCGACATCCTGTTCCACGCGCTGGTGCGCTGGCTCGCGCCGGTGCTGGTGTTCACCGCCGAGGAGGTCTGGGGCACGCGCTATCCCGAAGGCGGGTCGGTGCACTTGTTGGAATGGCCGGAAATTCCATCCGTCGACGCCGACAACGCGAAATGGACTGCGCTGCGCGCGCTGCGCGCCCAGGTGACGGAAGCGATCGAGCCTTTTCGCCGCGACAAGGTTGTCGGTTCCAGCCTTGAAGCCGAAGTCACGGTGCCGTGCAGCGAAGATGCGGCATTCCTCGCCGAGCTGTTCATCGCCTCGACAGTCCGCAACGGCGATGAGATCGCGGTGACGAAGACGGCCAACCACAAATGCGGGCGCTGCTGGCGTTGCCTTCCGGAGGTGAAAAGCGATGGCGACCTGTGCGGTCGCTGCGAGGATATGCTGAATGGATAAGCGAAAGCTCGGATTCGCAGTCGCGCTCGTCGTTTTCGCGCTCGACCAGCTGGCGAAATGGATCATCACCGGCCTGCTCCATCTGAACCGGCTCGGCGATCAGCTGGTGCTGTTGCCAATCTTCAACCTGACCTACACCCAGAATGAAGGCATCTCGCTCGGCATGCTCAATGCCACCAACCCGATCGGGCGATGGCTGCTGGTCGCGGTGACGAGCGCAATCGCGATCGGTGTCGCGATCTGGATCGGACGCGAGAAGAACCGGATCGATCAGGCGGCGCTGGGCATGGTGCTCGGCGGAGCGCTCGGCAATATCCTCGACCGCACCCGCTTCGGCTATGTGGTCGATTTTGCCGATCTTCATTTCGGGACGTTTCGGCCCTTTTTGGTATTCAATGTCGGCGACGCAGCGATTAGCATCGCCGTCGTGATCCTGTTGCTGCGCGCGTTCCTGACCCCTAAGGAACGGGCAAAGGGCGAGAGCCCCAAGGAGACTGTCGAACATGCATAAAGCCGTTGCAGCCCTGGTCATCGCCGCGGCAGTCGCCACCAGCGGCTGCGCCGCGCTCAGTGGAAAGCGCGCCACGCCAGACGAATTCGCGGTCGCACGCAACGCGCCGCTGATCATCCCGCCGGATTTCAGCCTGGCCCCGCCGGTCGCGGGCACTGCCGGACTGTCGCCGACCGATGCTCAGCAGCAAGCGATCGACACCCTGTTCGGCAGCCCGGCTCCGCGCAGTGCGGTTGAAATGAACATGCTCGAGGCTGCCCACCGCGACAGTGCCCAGGCGGGCATCCGCTCCACGGTATGGGATCCGGACACGCGCCTTGTCGACAAGGGACCGACGACGCTGGCGATCCTGCAGGCGCCGCCGGCCGACAGCAATATCGCTTCCGCCCAAGCCGGGCAGTAAGCGAAGGGGGAAGGCAGAGCGGGACGATGGCCGAAGAGACTGTTTCCGCGCGGCTCGTCGAAGTCGAATCGATGCTCGAACGCTCGCGCCGACGGCTCGAGGAAGGGACGCGGCTGGTCGATGAGGCGCACAAGATTCTGGCCGAACTTCAGCAAGCGCTGATCGGCAGTCCGCGCAGCGTTTCGCCCGAAGACAGCGAGGAAGCGGCTTCGCGCCTGCTTCAGTCGCTCAAGGCGAGCGGCGGCGACATGCCGGAAACGCTGTGCGGCGGACGCCTGGCGGTTGACCAGGTGCAGCGGCTGATCCGCATCGACGGCCATCCGATTGGCATCACTGAGATGGAGTATCGCGTGCTCGAGTTGCTCGCGTTCGCGCGCAACAATGTCGTCACACGGGCTATGCTCTTAAAGCATCTCTACCGCCGTGCCGACGACCAGCCGCAGCCCAAGATCATCGACGTGTTCATCTCCAAGCTCCGCAAGAAGCTGAGGAATGCGAGCGGCGGCGCCGAGTTCATCGAGACTATCCCGCAGCGCGGGTGGATCTTGCGCGACATCAGCGCCGTCGGCGGCGCTTGAGATTCACGAATCGTTAGCCTTGCCGGGTTACCCCGGCGCAATGCTCCATTTGCTCGCCGACCAGTCTCCGGAATCCAGGCCGCAAGCTTATGCCGAAGCCGTCTCGCGACTGGCGAGCATTCGCCATGCACTGCGACTCGTGAATACGCTTGGCGACGGACCGTCGGACGACCTGCCTGACCGGGACGAGGCGATCGCTTCGGCCTGGGACGATCTCAGCGATGCCGACCGCCGCCGCTTCGACCAGCGTTCAGCCAAGCTGGTCAGCGCGACTGCCGCGGGGGTCCAGGCGCTGCTAACGGCGCGCGAGAACGGCAGCAGGCCGCATCCCGAAGCGAGCAAGTTCCTGGTCGATCAAATCTGCCGCGAATTGGCGGACGTCGCCGGGGTCGTCCTCGACTAAGCAGGCCCCAGCGCCTTGGGCGTCGCCGGATCGGCACCCCACTCGGTCCAGCTTCCGTCGTACAGCATCGTATGGTCGTTGCCGATGAGGTGCGCCGCAAACAGCAGCGAAGCGGCGGTCACGCCGGATCCACAGCTCGCGACGAAGGGCCGTTGGGGATCGATCCCGGCTTGCGCGAACAGCCGGCGCAGCTCATCGACCGACTGGAACCGGCCATCTTCGCGATAAAGCGCACCGAACGGCAGGTTACGGGCGCCCGGAATGTGGCCCGAGGCAATTCCCTGCCGAGGCTCCGGGTCGCTGCCTTCGAACCGGCTCTTGCCGCGCGCGTCCACCAGCGGGGCGTCGACCCCGGCAAGAATCTTCGCCTTGGTGACCACGCCGCCGCTGGAGACCGCATCGAACTGCGCAGCGCCTATTGAGGGCTCGCCGCTCTCGGTCGGCCGGTTCTCTACCAACCATTTTTGAAATCCACCGTCGAGTATCGCGACACGCGGCGCTCCGAAATGCCGCAGCATGAACCAGCCGCGCGCCGCGGTCCTCAGCGGCGAGTTGTCGTAAACGACGATGCGATCGTCCTTGCCGATGCCGAGCGCTGCCATGGCCGCGCCAAATTCCTCCGTCTTCGGGATCGCATGCGGGGCGGGGTTCGATCTGTCGGCCACCTCGTCGATGTCGAAGAACAGCGCGCCGGGTATGTGCGCGGCGTGATATTCGTCGCGGCCGCTTCGCCCACTCGCCGGCAAGTGCCAGCTGGCATCGACCACCTTGAGGTCGGCTTCACCGAGCCGCGCGCTCAACCATTCGGTGGAAACCAACGAGTCCATGGCTGCGAGGATAGGCTTGGCGGCCGCCTGCTGCTAGGTGGCCCGCCGATGGAGACGACCCACCTCGGACAGCCGTCCGCGCTGCCTGCTTCCCCGCAAGAGGCGGTGCTCGATTATGTGCCCAACCCGCGCGCCGGCGCGCTCTATCTCGTGCGCTTCACGGCGCCGGAGTTCACGTCCCTGTGCCCCGTGACGGGGCAACCCGACTTCGCACATTTGGTGATCGATTATGCGCCGGGCGAGACAATCGTCGAAAGCAAGAGTCTGAAGCTGTTCCTCGGCTCCTATCGGAACCATCAAGGCTTCCACGAGGACGTCACCGTCGGCATTGGCCAGCGGCTGGCACAAGAGATGAAGCCGCAGTGGCTGCGCATCGGCGGCTATTGGTATCCGCGCGGCGGCATGCCGATCGACGTTTTCTGGCAGAGCGGTTCCCCGCCTGCGGGCCTTTGGCTGCCCGACCAGGGCGTGCAGCCTTATCGTGGCCGCGGATAAGATTGCAATCCTCGGCGCCGGCTCGGTCGGCTGCTTCATTGGCGGTTGCTGGAAAGTCGCGCAACTGCCGGTCACATTCATCGGCAGGCCGAAGATGGCGGCGGACATCGCTGCGAATGGCCTGACGATCAGCGATTATAGCGGCTGGCGAGACCATCTCGGCGAAATCGACTACCGAACCGAACCAAGCGCGCTCGCGAAAGCGGGCATCATCCTGGTGTGCGTCAAGAGCGGGGCGACGGCCCAGGCGGCAGCGGATATCGCCGAACACGGTCGCGCGGGCGCGCTGGTCATCAGCTTCCAGAACGGCATCAGCAACGTGGACGTGCTACGCAATTGCCTGGCCGGCCGTTTCGAAGTGGCGCGCGGGATGGTGCCTTACAACGTCGTCTATCTGGGCTCGGGACAGTTTCATAAGAGCGTCGGCGGGGACCTGTACGTTGACGACAGGACCGAGACGCGCGTCTTGGCGGCGCGGATCGCAGGAGGACCGGCGGCGCTCAGATTGTCGGACGACATGCTCGGTCTGGCCTGGGGCAAGCTCCTCATCAACCTTAACAACGCCGTCAGCGCGCTGTCGGGACGGACGCTGGTCGAGGAACTGAAGGAGCGCGACTATCGCCGAGTCTTCGCGGCCTCAATGCGTGAGGGACTTCGTCTCCTTCGCCAGGCGAATATCCAGCCGGCGACGGTTGGGGGCGTCGGTCCGCGCATCCTTCCATTCGTGATCGGCTCTCCCGACTGGCTGTTCCGCCGCATCTTCATGAAGAAATGGAACATCGACGCGAAGGCACGCTCGTCGATGAGCGACGATCTCGCCGCCGGCCGCCAGACCGAGGTCGATTATCTCAATGGTGAGCTCGTCGCGCTCGCCGACAAGATTGGCGCAGCCGCACCCGTGAACCGTGCAATCATCGACCTGGTCCGCCGTGCCGAGGCTGGCGCTGGGCCGCTCAGCCCGCGCGAGCTTCGCGGCGCCGTCCCGGGCACTTAGCCGCGGTCAGCGCGGCGTGATTTCGCGCGGCGGCACCACATGGTCTTCGGGCAACGGCGGCGCCGACCGCGCGTCCGCCTTGGTCTTCAGGTAAAGCCCGATGACCGCGACCGCGAAAACGACGAGACCGATGGGGATCGCCGCTCCGAAATTCTCGACCATCGCAAGCGGCGCATCCTTGTTTGTCGCGGCGACGATTCCGGCGAAGACAACGCCGAACAGGCTCTCGCCGACGATCAGGCCCGTGGCTAGGAGCACGCCCATGCGCTGCGCGAATTCCGGGTTCGTGCTCCGCGACGCCCATTTCTCGTAAAACCAGCCAAGCAGAGCTCCGATAGGAATGAGGAGCGTCAAAGCCATTGGCAGATAGATACCCATGCCGACGGCCAGCGGCGGAAGCGAACCCCGCTTGGTCGCCTTGAGGACCTCGTCGGCGATCACCACGACGACCCCGATCCCGGCGCCAATCGCGATCAAGTTCCAGTCGAGGTTTCCACCGAGCACGCCTTGCGCGATCGCCGAGATCAGCTGCGCCTGAGGCGCCGCAAGTGCAGTCGCCTTGGCCCCGGGCGCGCCCTGGAAAGTAAAGGCCGTATTGAGCACATCGAGGATCGGCGGGATCACCACCGAGCCGAAGATGACGCCCAGCACCAGCGCCACTTGCTGCCGCCACGGCGTTGCGTCCACCAGCTGGCCCGTCTTCAAGTCCTGCAGGTTGTTATTCGAGATGGTGGCGACGCCGAAGATAATCGCCGTCACAAACAAAGCGAACGCTACGAGAGATTTCGACATATCGCCGCTCACGCCTGGAAACAGCAGCGCGAGGATCAGCGAGATGCCGAGCACGGAGAGAATGCCCACGCCGGAGATAGGGCTGTTCGAGGCACCAATCAGCCCCGCCATATAGCCGCAGACCGCCGCGATCACGACGCCGGCAATAAGGACATAAACGATGCTGATGAGGATCGTCGCCATCGGATTGCCCGCGATCGGCGGCGTATCTGCGAATGCGTAGAGCAGCAGTCCGATCGGGATCATCGAAATCAGGATCGTCGCAGTAACGATGCCGATCGGGATATCGCGCTCGGTGAGCGGGAGCGCTTCGCCGCGCCCGGCCTTGCGCTCGCGATTTGCCGCAAGGGCGCCCCGGATGCCGGCGATGATCGGTCCGATGATCCGCAGCAGGGTCCAGATCGCCGCGACACCGATTGTGCCCGCACCGATGAACCGAACCTTGTGAACGAAAATATCGCCGATGAAGTCGTCGAGGCTGGTTCCGGTCGGAATCCCCGCGAGCGAAGTATAATGCGGCACGAGATAGGCCCAGCTGATCAGCAAGCCCACGAACATTGCCGCGCCGACAGCGACGCCGACGAGATGGCCGACGCCGATCAACGCGAGCGAAAAGCTGGTCGAAACCTGCGTCGCCCCTGCTCCGAACCGCAAAGACTTGGCCGCGGCAGCCGCCACGACCTGCATCGCTGCGAGCAGCGCATAGCCGGCGGAAACGACGGAGCTCCACACGATCATCATCAGCCCGCGGCGGTTCTCTTCGCTTCCGCCGACTCCTGCGCCGACCTTCAATACCTCGGCCGCGGCAATACCCTCGGGATAGGGAAGGTCGGTGCCCGTCACGAGCGCGCGACGCAACGGCACGGAATACATCACGCCGAGGATGCCCCCGATCGCGATTACGGCGACGGACAGCCAATAGGGGAAGCCGGTCCACCAGCCGACCATGACCAGGCCCGGCAGCACGAAGATAATCGCCGATAGCGTGCCCGCCGCCGAGGCGATCGTTTGGACTATGTTGTTTTCCTGGATGGTCGAATCGCGGAACGCTCGCAGCACTGCCATCGAGATTACCGCCGCGGGAATTGAGGTCGCGAAGGTGAGGCCGATCTTGAGACCCAGATAAACGTTCGCCGCAGTGAACACGACCGTGATCAGCGCGCCAAGGATGATCCCGCGAAGCGTCAGTTCCTTGATCTCTTCGCCTGCGCGAAGCGCCGCCTCGGTTGCCATCAATCTGTCCCCTTCACGATCCCTTGGCACACTCGCCTGCCGGTGCCGGCGTCGAGTGGCGGCGGATCGCCTGCCAGCGGCCGTCATCGAACACCCAGACGTCAGTCAGAAGCACGCAATCTTCGATGATTCGACCGAGATATTTGACTCGCCAGCGCGCGAGCACGGTGCCGACCATGACGTTTTCGAGCGCCGTCGCGTCACGAACCTCGAGCTCGATCCCGTCGACGTCGCGGCGCTGGATCGCCTCGAGCCATTCGTCGCGGCCCATCATGAACGCACCCGTCGCCCGCGAGCCGATCAGGACGAAGTCGGGATGCACCAGCGCGCGCAAGCGTTCCATGTCGCGCTTGCACAGCGCATCGCGCCACTCGTTCTCCAGCGCCTCGATGACCTCGCGACTCTTATCGGCCACGCGGCAAGCCTCCAAGAATGCCGCGCAGGGAACTGGCGAAGATTGCTCCGATCGCTGCGCTGTTCTCGCTCAACTTATCGCTCCTCCGCGCGCCACTTTGCGCAGCGAACGGCGAAGCGCAAGTCGCTCCTCTATTCGAAGCAAGGTCCATGTAGCCGGCTTGTGGCGGGTGCGGATTGATCGTGGTAGCAACGTCGGTCACTCTAATCCGTCGTGCAAAAGTATCGATAGGGGATCTGAACATGTCCGACGACAAACCGGCCGCAGACGTCGACGTAACCAAGGAATGGCGCGCGACCCAGGGACAGAAGTCCTCTGCCAAGCGCCTTCGGCTGTTCGCCGCCCTCTCGTGGATCGTCGCGATCGGCACCGAGGTCGCCGGGATCGTCATGCTCCGCCAGCACAAGTTCGACCATGGCAACCTGCCGCTGCTGATCGGTCTGTTGGTGGCGATCGCTATTTTCGCGATCGCCGGCAGCCTGATGTGGAAAACCGCCAACAAGCACGACCCCGCCAGCAAGGCAGAGACGGTCAAGTTCTTCGTCCAGAACCAGCTCGGCGCGATCATCACGATTATCGCCTTTCTTCCGCTGGTCGTCCTGATCTTCATGGACAAGGACATGGATCCGAAGAACAAGAAGATCGCCGGCGGCATCGGCGTAGTCTTAGCCGCGGCGGCGACCCTGATCGGCATCGACTTCAATCCGCCGTCGGTCGAACAATACACCCAGGACATGAACAAGTGCGCGGCCGAGATTAAGGCCAACCAGCCGACCAAGGATTGCTCGCCCGAGGTTGCCGAACAGGCGCAGGCTATTGCCCGGGATTCCAGCACGGTGGCCGAGGCGACGAAGAGCGCCGCCAATCCGAACGGACTCGACGTCGTCTACTGGATCGCGCCGGAGAACGGCGCCAAGAAATCGGCGACGCCGCACGTCTTCCACATCTGCCAGGGCGTGAGCCCGCTGCGCGGCAAGGCCGTGAACAAGGGCTCGGTGACGGAGGCTTATGCCGAGAACGCCACCCGCATCACAAAGCAGATTCCGATGGAGCAGAAGCAGTGCGGGTTCACAAATCCGAAACCCGATAAGGGCGCCAACGAGCCCGCGGGATAACCGTCGAAGCCTCAATTGCCGTTAGCGCTGCCATGGCAGCAACGCGATAGAAACAGGCTCGAACGACGATCGGTCAGCGGCCGCTGATATCGACTCCGACAAACTGCTCCGGTCCATTACCCCGCTTGACCAGCAGCAATACACTTGAGCGCCCGGCTCGTCGGGCCGTCTCCACCGCGGCAACCACATCGGCCGGAGAGGTCACCGGCTGATTGTTGACAGAGATGATGAGATCGCCCCGCTGGAAGCCGCGTTCCGCCGCATTGCTGTTCGGGTCGACTGCCGTGACGATAACGCCATGCGACCCCGCCGCCAGGTTGGCAGCGCGCGCCAGATCCGGCGTCAATGGGGTCAGCGAAAGACCAAGCGCTTTCTGCGGTGCGAGCGCTGGCTGGTCATTGTCGTTGACGCCCGGAGTAGTGCCAAAGCCTCCTTGCCTTGCGACTTCTTCCTCGGTCGGCCGGGTCCCGACCTGCACCGTCACCGTCTGGCGCCGCCCGCCGCGAATGATGTCCAGCGGAACGCGCGATCCCACGGGCGTATTGGCGATGAGGTAAGAGACGGTCTGGTCCGGCGATACCGGCTGGCCGTTGACCCGGACGATGACGTCGCCCTGCTGGAGCCCGCCGCGAGCTCCCGGACCGCCGGCGACGACCGAGCGCACGATTTCGCCGCTGTCCTTCGGCAGGCCGAGCGACGGAGCGAGGTTCTCGTCGAGATCCTGCAGCCCGATGCCGAGATAGCCGCGCGAAGGACGCTGGCCGCGCATCAGCGAATCAATGACCGGCTTGGCCAGCTCCGTGGGAATGGCGAGGCCTATTCCGACCGAAGCGCCGGTCGGCGAGATCAGGGCCGAGTTGATGCCGATGACGTTGCCGTTCAAATCGAACATCGGTCCGCCGCTGTTACCCATGTTGATGGCGGCGTCGGTCTGGATGTACCGGTCGTAGGCTCCGCTTTGCGTAATGGCTCTGTGAAGCGCGGAAATGATGCCGGCGGTGACCGTGCTGCCAACGCCATAGGGGTCACCGATCGCGATCACCCAGTCGCCAACTCTGGCCCTTGTGCTGTCGCCCCACTGCACAAACGGAAGACCCCGGCCCTCGATCTTCAGCAGCGCGAGGTCGGACGTCTCATCGCGACCGACGATCCGTGCGGTATATTCTTTTCGGTCGACCGTCGTGACCGTGACGGTGTCGACGACTCCCGTGCCGGTCAGGCCTGCGATCAGGTGGTTGTTGGTGACGATGTAGCCGTCGGGCGAAATCAGGAAACCCGAGCCGAGCGACCCGGCCTCGCGGGTGCGGGGCTGGGCGCCGCCGCTGTTGCCGCTTCCGCCTCCGCCGCTCGGCGGAAGTGTCGGGTCGAGCCGCCGGAAGAATTCCTCGAACGGGTCGGACTGGGCGCGCACCGGGATCCGTTGCTTGGTGGAAATGTTGACCACGGCCGGCTGAAGCCGCGCCACCAGGTCGGCGAACGACATCGGCGCGCCGGGCCGTGGGGCAAGCGCGGACGTGCCGGGCGCGTTTTGCGCGACCTGGGCGCCCGCCTGCCCCGTTGCGAGCGAGAAAGCGGTTCCTCCCAATAGCAGGGCCATCGCGACCCCATAGGCATAGCGCACTTTTGCGGACTCCTTCGGTCTCATCGATACTCCATCAATTAGCTCGGGACGCAAGGCGCTAATGTCGCCAGAGGCTGAACGCCGTTTGAACAGCGGGAGTTCAGTGCGAACGTCCAGTGAATTCCCGCAAATAGTCGTTCTGCGGCGATAAAACGATGGTCGTGGACGCGGGCTTCTCCTGGCCGTCGCCGACGAACGTCACCTGATAGCTCTGCATCGCTCGGTAGAAATCATAGAATTGCGGGTCCTTGCCAAAGCTCGCGGCATAGGTCCGAGCGGCTTCGGCGTCGGCTTCGGCGCGGATGATCTGCGCCTGCTTCGCGCCCTGCGCGCGGATCGAGCGAGCCTCCTGCTGGCGCGCGGTGCGCATGCGATCATAGGCGGACTGCAGCGGCGTGCCGTCGGGAAGGTCGGTTTTCTTGATCCGGACATCGATAATCTCGACGCCATATTGCCGCGCGATCCGGTTCAGCGACGTCTGCACCTCCTGCATGATCCCCTGACGTTCCGGCGTGAGCAGTGAGGCGAAGGATACCTTGCCCAACTCGTTGCGAACTTCGGAGCCGAGGATCGGCCTCAGCTGATCTGTCAGCTGCGCCTCCGACCGAGCACGGATGTACATCAGCAGCGGATCTACGATTCGGTAGCGAGCGAAGGCGTCGACCTCCAGCCGGCGCTGGTCGGTCGACAGCACTTGCTGGCGCTGCATGTCCACGTCCTGCACGCGCTTGTCGATCCACACGACCTGCTCGGCGAACGGAAGCCGCCAGGATATGCCGGCGCCCGGCGCGCCGATCGGCCGGCCGCGTTCGTAGCGGTTGAGTATCCGCACCGGCTTTCCGAAGCGGACGACGACGGCCTGCTTGGTCTCGGGCACGATCGGGAAGCTGCCGAGGACGACGAACAGGAAGATGAAACCGATGATGCCCAGGAGGAGCGGCCGGCGGCGGATGAAGTCCGTCATTGCGGGCGCTCCTGCGGCTGCGACTTCTGCACTTGCGGAAGCGGCAGATACGGAGTCACGCCCGGAGTCTCGACGATCGTCTTGTCGACCTTCGACAAAACCTGCTCCATCGTCTCGTAATACATGCGGCGGCGAGTGACTTCCGGCGCGAGCTTATATTGCTCGTAGACCTTCTCGAAGGCGGTCGCTTCTCCCTGTGCCTTCTGACGAAGCTGGAGCGAGTAGGCATTGGCGTTGTTGATGTAGGTCTGCGCGTCCTGCTGGGCGGCAGTCACCTCCTTGAATGCGTCGTTGACCCCGGCCGGAGGATCCGCCTGCTTGATTGCAATGCCCTGAATCTGGATACCGGAGCGATAGCCGTCGAGAATGCGCTGCATGTTCTCAGCGACCTGGGTCTCGATGTCGGCGCGACGATCGCCCATGGCGTCGTTGAGGCTGACGCGGCTGATTACGGCGCGCATCGCGCTTTCGCCGACCTCACGGATCGTGTCGTCCGGTTGGGCTAGCTGGAAGAGGTAGAGCTCCGGCGTGCGGATGTTCCATCGCACCGAATAAGCGATGTCGAGCAGGTTCTGATCGCCGGTCAGCATGAGGTCGTCCTCGTCCGCGGAACCGAGATCGATTGAGCGGATGTTTTCGACGTCGATCTTTTTGACGCGATCGATTGGCGATGGGAGCGTCAGGCTGACGCCCGGGCCGAGCGTCCAGCTGTACCGGCCGAAGCGGCTGACAACACCACGCTCGCCGGGCGAGATCGAGTGGAAACTCGTGAATATCAGCCACACGCAGACGAAACCGATTGCCGCCCAGATGACCAGCGACCGGTCCGGCCGTCCGGGAAGTCCGCCGTCCCCGCCGAATCGCATCCGGCTGCGCCGCAACCAGTCGTCGAGCGAAGACACATTCCCGGCCGGGTTGATTGGCGTCCGGCGCCCGCGGCGCGGCGGTTCGCCCCAAGGACCTGCGCCCGCGCCGTCGTCGGGCGGGGGCTCCTCACCGCCGCCTTCACCGGAGCCCCAGGGGCCTTTGCTGTTGGCGAACAGGCCGCGGACGCGGCTTCCCCACCCGATAAAGATGCTCATCGCCGTCTTGTATAGGTACGGCTCTTGACGAAAAACAGTGGCAAGCCGCCCAGCGCTTCCTATGTCCCAGCTATGCCGCATCCAGCCGACCCGCTAATCGACCTGCCGCACGACGATCGGATCCGCTCGCGCAAACTGGCGGACGGGGTGGCGACGATCATCGCCGACGCGACCGGCTTGTCGAAGCGCGAGGGGGAGGCCTTGGAGGCGGAGCTACGTTCGGCAGCGCTGGCGATCCCGGGCATTTCCGAAGCGCGCATCGCGATGACTGCATCGCAGCCGGCACGCACGCTCGTGGCCATCGGCAGCGGCAAGGGCGGCGTCGGCAAGTCGACGGTAACCGCGAATCTTGCAGTTGCGCTGGCGAGGGCCGGCAAAAAGGTCGGGCTGATCGATGCGGACGTCTACGGACCGTCGCAGCCGACGATTCTTGGCAGGCACGACAAGCCGGAGGCGGCGAATGACAAGCTCTTGCCGGTCGAAGCCCATGGCATCAAATTCCTCTCACTGGGCCAGTTGGTGTCGCCCGGTCATGCGCTGGCGTGGCGCGGGCCGATGGCCACGGGCGCGCTTGCCAACCTGGTCGAGGCCGAATGGGGCGACGCGGAACTGTTGCTCGTCGATTTGCCGCCGGGAACTGGGGACGTGCAGCTGTCGCTGATCCAGCGCTCCCGTCCGGCCGGCGCCATCATCGTCTCGACGCCGCAGGATCTGTCGTTAATCGACGCGCGGCGGGCGGTCGATCTGTTTCGCAAGATGAGCGTGCCTGTGCTGGGCCTCATCGAAAATATGGCGACCTACACCTGCCCGCATTGCGGCGAGGATTCGCACCCGTTCGGCAGCGGGGGCGCGGAAGAGGCGGCGGAAGAGATGGGCGTGCCTTTCCTCGGCCGCTTGCCGCTATCGCTCGCTATCCGCGAGCAGTCCGACGCGGGCAGTCCGCCTGCGGCGGGAGCGGGGCCCGACGCTGACGCTTTTGCGGCAATCGCGTCGAAGCTGCTTCAGGCCTTGGAAACACCGGTCCACTGAACCGTTATCGTGACATGCCGCTGACCCGCGACGAGGATATTGCCGAGCTTCTGCGCAGCGCCCGAACGATCGCCATGGTTGGCGCGTCGGACCGGCCGAGCCGTCCGTCTTACAGCGTCATGGGGTTCCTCCAAGACTGGGGCTATCGCGTCATTCCCGTGAATCCACAGATTACGGGCGAGCATGTCCATGGCGAGTTCGTTTGGCGCGAACTTTCTCAAATCGAGGTGCCGATCGACATCGTCGATATCTTTCGACGCCCCCAGGCAGCGGGCGACGCGGTCGACCAAGCGATCTTCGTCGGCGCCAAGGCCGTGTGGATGCAGCTTGGCGTAATCAACGAAGCGGCAGCGGCGCGCGCCGAAGCGGCCGGCCTCAAGGTCGTCATGGACCATTGCCCCAAGATCGAGATTCCGCGCCTCGGTATCCCGCGCATTGCTGCCGACGCTTAAGCCGCCGCCACCGTCATTTCGGGCACGAGGATCGTGGGCGCATCGATGCCACGGCGGAACTCGAGGTCGGACGCGGGCTCGAGCGAAGCAAACATCTCGATCAAATTGGAAGCGATGGTGATTTCCGCGACAGGCTCGGCGATTTCGCCGCCGCGGACCATGAAGCCGACCGCGCCTCGGCTATAATCACCCGTGACCGCGTTGACGCCCTGGCCGATCAATTCGACCACCAGCAGTGTCTCCGGAAAGGCCGCTAGCAATTCTCCGCGAGTGCGTGTTCCGGGCGCCATATAGAAATTGCCCGGTGCTACACCCGGCGATCCGCCGGCCCCGCGCGCCGCATGCCCGGTGGGACGAATGCCAAGCTGCCTCGCGGACTCGCTTTCGGCCATCCAGCTGGTGAGCACGCCGTCGCGGACGATCTCCCGGCGTTCAACCCGCACGCCCTCGCCATCGAAGGGCCGCGAGCGCAGCCCGCGCGGCCGCAGAGGGTCGTCGACAATCGTCACCCCATCCGCGAACACCGCCGATCCGAGCTTGTCCTGAAGGAAGCTCGTCTTTCGGGCGATCGCCGCGCCGGCGATCGCCCCGGCAAAATGGCCCAACAACGTCTGGGCAACGCGAGCATCGAACAGGACCGGATAGCGGCCTGGCCTCGGCCGCGATGCGCCGAGTCGGGCCGCCGCGCGCTGTCCGGCGCGCCGTCCGATTTCCGAAGCTGCTTCGAGGTCTTCGACGTGATGCGCGCTGTGCCAGGCAAAATCGCGCTGCATCGACGGCCCTTCCCCCGCAACCACTGACGCCGAGCAGCCGTGCCCGGTACGTCGATAAGCGCCGGAAAAACCGCCCGAGGTCGCGAGCGCGATGGTGCCCGCCGAGGCGCTGGCACTCGCTCCGCTAGAGTTGGTTACCCCACGAACCGCCAGCGCGGCGGTTTCAGCCTCCAGGGCCCGCGCGCGCAGCTCGGTCGCGTCGGGCTCCAGCGGATCTTCTAGATCGAGGAAAGGCGGTTCACCGAGCTGCAGGAGATCGCCCGGCGCGAGGCCCGCATACGGGTCTTCGGGCGCTTCGCGCGCCATGGCCATGCCGCGCTCGACCAGCGTTCCGAGCGCCTCGCCGGACAAGTCCGAGGACGCCACGGTCGCGGAACGTTGACCGGCGAAAAGCCTGAGGCCGATCTGTTCGCCTTCGGAGCGGCTGACGCTATCCAGTTCGCCAAGGCGCACTTCAACGCCCGCAGTTCGGTCGCCGACGTAGAGCGCATCCGCGGCGGTGGCACCGGCGGCGATACCGCGCTCGACCAGCGCTTCGGCGATCTTTCGCGCGGCTTCCGGAGATTGCATGCGACGCGCGACTAGCGCGCCGAAAGCCCCACGACCAGCATGGCAAGGAAAACGAGAAGCCCGCACGTCCGGTTGGAGCGGAACAGCTTGAGCGCAAGTTCGCCGTCCTTCGGATCCGCGCGAAGTGCCTGGCTGGTGAGGTGCAGCGTGGCTGGAATGAGCGCCGCGACGGCAAGCAAGTCCGGACGAACCATCCAGATCGCCCCCGTCCACAGAAGAAGAGCGAGGGCGTAGAAAATCGCGACCCCCAGCGCCGCTTTGTCGCCCAGCCGCCGGGCAGAGGATTTCACGCCGACCAGAGCATCGTCCTCGATGTCCTGGATCGCGTAAAGCGTATCGTAGCCGACCACCCAGGCGATGCTTCCAAACCACAGCAAAGCGGCCGGCCAATCGAGGCTTCCCCGGACCGCGGGCCAGCCAACCAGCGCGCCCCACGAAAATACCAGGCCCAGCCA
>Ga0070667_100002489_pt1 | contig 16069 bp, 8 predicted proteins | sample KBSS33metaG_FD_64659 | JGI IMG/M metagenome (GOLD analysis project Ga0070667, IMG submission 64659) | Switchgrass rhizosphere microbial communities from Kellogg Biological Station, Michigan, USA - KBS S3-3 metaG | ecosystem: Host-associated > Plants > Roots > Rhizosphere > Soil ... | reverse complement strand
GTCGACGGCGTCACCGTCACCACCGCCGACGGCCGCGGCGTCGTCTACCGCCAGCGCGACCGCGAGAAGATGTTCGAGCTGCTGCGTGAGTCGACCAAGCGTCAGGCGCTGCTGGCTCGCAAGTTCAACCGCATGCGCAAGGCGTACCGCAGCGCCTTGCCGGAGCTGACAAGCAAGGAGCAGTGGGAGACCGTGCTGTTGGCCTCCCAGACCGAACCGGCTGGTGTCCGGTGAGTCTCGAGGGTGACGTCACCGCCGACATCCCGCGCGGTGAGGACGCCATCCTGGTCGGCGTTCAGTCGGCGTTGACCGGTCGTCCCGGCGTCCTGGCCGGCGCTCGGGTGCTGTCGCACTTCGGTGAGCACAGCCTGGGCTGGTTCGCCGTGTGCGGTCTGGGCGCGCTGCTGCAGCCGCACCGCCGCCGGGCCTGGGTGACTGCCGGTGTCGGCACCTTCTTCGCTCACGCGGCCGCCGTGCTGATCAAACGAGTGGTGAAGCGGGAACGCCCGCAGCACCCGGCCATCGCCGTCAACGTCGGCACCCCGAGCCGGCTGAGCTTTCCGTCGGCGCATGCGACGTCGACCGCCGCCGCTGCGATCCTGATCGGCCGGGCCACGGGCCTGCCGCTGCCGTGGTTCCTGGTACCGCCGATGGCGTTGTCCCGCTTGGTTCTCGGCGTGCACTACCCCAGTGATGTCCTTACCGGTGTCGTGGTGGGAACCGTCGTCGCCGAGTCCGTTGGGGCGATTTCCGAGCGAACTGCCAAGCGCGAACCAAAGGCTGGGGTATGACCGAACAGACGCAAGAGCTGGGGCCGCCGAAGAATCTGGCCGCCGGCGTCGTCAAGGCGCTGCGGCCGCGGCAATGGGTGAAGAACGTCCTGGTCCTGGCTGCCCCGCTGGCGTCACTCGGGGTCGGGGCGCACTACAGCTACACCGAGGTGTTCAAGGCCGTCGGTGTCGCGTTCGTGGTGTTCTGTATGGCCGCGTCGTGTATCTACCTCATCAACGACGCCCGTGACGTCGAGGCCGACCGGGTCCACCCGACGAAGCAGTACCGGCCGATCGCCGCGGGCGTCGTCTCGGTGCAGCTGGCCTACTCGCTGGCCGTCGTCCTCGGTGTCGGCTCGCTGGCCATCTCATGGTGGCTCACGCCGAGCCTGGCGATCGTCATGGCGGTCTATCTCGCGACGCAGCTGGCTTACTGCTTCGGTCTGAAACATCAAGCGGTGCTGGACATCTGCATCAACTCGTCGGGATTCCTGATCCGCGCCATCGCCGGTGGCGCGGCCGCCGGCATCCCGCTGTCCAAGTGGTTCCTGCTGGTGTTCGCATTCGGCTCGCTGTTCATGTCGGCCGGAAAGCGCTATGCCGAACTGCAACTCGCCGAACGCACCGGTGCCAAGATCCGCAAGGCGCTGGAGTCGTACACCAGCAGCTACCTGCGGTTTGTCTGGACGCTGTCGGCGACCGCTGTGGTGCTCTGCTACGGCCTGTGGGCATTCGAGGGCAACAAGGGCCCGTGGTTCGCCGTCTCGATGGTGCCGTTCACCATCGCGATCCTGCGCTACGCCGTCGACGTCGACAGCGGCGCGGCAGGTGAACCCGAGGAGATCGTATTGAACGACCGGGTGTTGCAGCTACTGGGCGTCGCCCTGGTGGCCACGCTCGTCGCCGCGATTCTGCCCGGACTGATCCGGTGAGTGACTCGCCCGCTCGGCAATTGCTGCGCGGGCCGGTCTTCCCGTATGGCCGGGCCGCGCGGATCAGCCTGTGGCTGAGCGTCGTGGTGTCTGCCGCCCTGTTCGGCTGGGGCGCCTGGCAGCGCCGGTGGATCGCGGACGACGGCCTCATCGTGCTCCGCACGGTGCGAAACCTGTTGGTCGGCAACGGCCCCGTCTTCAACGTCGGTGAGCGCGTCGAGTCCAACACCTCGACGCTGTGGACCTATCTCGTCACCCTCGGTGCGTGGATCGGCGGTTCGGTACAGCTCGAGTACGTGGCCCTGGCCCTGGCGCTGACTCTGAGTGTGGCGGGCCTGGTCTTCGCGATGCTCGGCACCGGCCGGCTGTACGCCCCCGGGCTGCGGGGCCGCCGCGCGCTGCTGGTCCCGGCCGGCGCCCTGGTCTACATGGCCGTGCCGCCGGCGCGTGACTTTGCCACATCGGGCCTGGAGAACGGCCTGATCATGGCCTACCTGGGCGTGCTCTGGTGGATGATGGTGTGCTGGTCGCAGGCTCTGCGCGCGACTACCGGCGCGGGCCGCGAAACCGACGCCAACGTCACCAGTGCCCGGTTCGACGGCGCCCTGGCCTGCTTGGCCGGCCTGTCGGTGCTGGTGCGCCCGGAGTTGGCGCTCATCGGTGGCGTGGTGCTGGTCATGTTGCTGGTCGCCGCTCGTGGCAAGCGCCGCCGGCTCATCATCGTGGCGGCCGGTGGCCTGCTCCCGATTGCCTACGAGATCTTCCGGATGGGCTATTACGGCCTGTTGGTGCCGATCACGGCACTGGCCAAGGACGCCACCGGATCCAAATGGCAGCAGGGCTTCGTCTACCTCGGCAACTTCAACCGGCCCTACCTGTTGTGGATCCCGGCGGTGCTGACCGTGGCACTGGCGATTGTGTTGTTCGTCACTCACAGCCGGCCCTGGTGGGGCCAGGCCTCGCCGCGCGGCTACGACTCGCTGGCTCGGCGGGTTCAAAGTCCCACTGCCGTCGTGATTTTCATGGCCGGCAGCGGCCTGGTGCAGGGCCTGTACTGGCTGCGTCAGGGCGGCGACTTCATGCACGGCCGGGTGTTGCTGGTGCCGCTGTTCTGCCTGGTCATACCGGTTGCGGTGATTCCGATCGTGCTGCCCGACGGGAAGAACATCGCCCGTGAGGTCGGCTACGCGCTGGCCGGTACGACGACGGCCCTGTGGCTGGCGGTCGTCGGCTGGTCGCTGTGGGCGGCCAACTCGCAGGGGCTCGGATACGACGCGACCCGGGTGACCTACTCCGGCATCGTCGACGAACGGCGCTTCTATTCGCAGGCCACGGGCCATGCGCATCCGCTGACGGCTGCGGACTACCTGGACTACCCGCGCATGCGGGCGGTGCTGGCGGCCATCGACAACACCCCGGTCGGTGCGCTGCTGCTGCCGTCGGGCAACTACGACCAGTGGGACGTGGTGCCGGCCATGCCGCCGCCCGTCCCGGACCCGACGTCGCCACCGCCGCCCAACTGGTTCGAAAAAGGTCCGCACACAGTCTTTTTCACCAACCTGGGCATGATGGGCATGAACCTGCCGCTCGAGGTCCGGGTGATCGACCAGATCGGGCTGGCCAACCCGCTGGCCGCCCACACGGCCCGGCTGGACGACGCGCGCATCGGTCACGACAAGGAGCTGTTCCCGGACTGGGCGGTCGCGGAGGGGCCGTTCCTGCGCAAGCCGCCGTGGATTCCGACCTATCTGGACCAGGACTGGGTGGCGCAGGCGGCGGTCGCGCTGACGTGCCCGGAGACCGAGACGATGCTGAGCTCGATGCGGGCTCCGATGGACTTCCACCGGTTCATGTCAAATCTGGTACACGCGTTCACATTTACGCGTTACCGGATCGATCGCGTGCCGTTATACGAGCTGCATCGCTGCGGGCTCGATGTGCCTCCGAGGCTGCCGACCCCTTACACTGGCTTACCGGCTACCGGTCCGTAGTTTCAGCGCACGAGCGCTGGCACGGTCTGAAGCGTAGGTAACGCCGGTGAACCATGCGGCGATAACCACTCGGGCGTGTGCGCCCGGCCTGATCGTCACCTCAACGGCAGAGGCGGGGATGAGGGTTGTCCGTACGCCGTCATAGGAAAGATTAGGGAGCGGTATGAGTTTCGTTGGGAAGATGCGGTCGATGGCCAAGGCCATGCCGCGCCGGATGGCGGTTGCGGCCGTTGCCGCGGCAGCGCTGCCCGGTCTTGTCGGTGTCGTCGGTGAAACGGCGACTGCAGGGGCTTTCTCGCGTCCCGGTCTGCCGGTTGAGTACCTGCAGGTTCCGTCCGCGGCCATGGGTCGCGACATCAAGATCCAGTTCCAGAGCGGTGGCGCCGGCTCGCCGGCCGTCTACATGCTGGACGGTCTGCGTGCGCAGGACGACTACAACGGCTGGGACATCAACACCGCAGCCTTCGAGTGGTACAACGGCTCGGGCATTTCGATGGTCATGCCGGTCGGCGGCCAGTCCAGCTTCTACAGCGACTGGTACAAGCCGGCTTGCGGCAAGGCTGGTTGCTCCACCTACAAGTGGGAGACCTTCCTGACCCAGGAGCTGCCCGCTTACCTGCAGGCCAACAAGTCGGTCAAGCCGACCGGTGGCGCTGCTGTCGGTCTGTCGATGGCCGGTTCGGCCGCGATGACCCTCGCCATCTACCACCCGCAGCAGTTCATCTACGCGGGCTCGATGTCGGGCTTCCTGAACCTGTCCGAGGGCTGGTGGCCGTTCCTGGTCAACATCTCGATGGGTGACGCCGGCGGTTACAAGGCCGACGACATGTGGGGCTCGACTGGCGACCCGAACAACGCCTGGAAGCGCAACGACCCGTTCGTGAACATCGCGACCCTGGTCGCCAACAACACCCGCCTGTGGGTCTACTGCGGCGACGGCAACCCGAGCGACCTGGGCGGCGACAACGTGCCGGCCAAGTTCCTCGAGGGCCTGACCATCCGCACCAACCGCACCTTCCAGCAGACCTACCTGGCTGCCGGTGGCACCAACGGTGTGTTCAACTTCCCCAACAGCGGTACCCACGACTGGGGCTACTGGGGCCAGCAGTTGCAGGCCATGAAGCCTGACATGCAGCGCGTGCTGGGTGCTTCGGGACAGGCGTAACACCCTGATCCTGAGGTAAATCCTCTGGCAACAACTCGCACTGGCGGCGGCGACCTTCACGGGTCGTCGCCGCCAGTCGTTTATGCCGGGACGACCGCACATCGCGGCAGCCCACGGCAACATTCCCTCGCATTGTTCGGTCACCATCCGTCGAGGTGATGTGGTTCACTACAACGCGGGTTGAGGACGCTCGACGATCACGAACAGGTGAGGTTGGTTATGGGGCTGCAGGCAATGCGGAGAACTATGCGGACGCTGGCCACTTCCGCTGCTGGACTGGCGGCAGTCACATTGCTCGCAGGCGGCCTTCTGGCGGGCACCGGAACCGCCCGTGCCGCCGGCGTGGAGACGCTGATGGTGCCCTCGGCTGCGATGGGCCGGGACATCCCGGTGACGTTCCAGGCCGGCGGTCCGCACGCGGTCTACCTCCTCGATGCCTTCAACGCCGGTCCCGACGTCAGCAACTGGGTCACCGCCGGCAACGCCATGGGCACGCTGGCCGGTAAGGGCATCTCGGTGGTGGCCCCGGCCGGCGGCGCGTTCAGCTTCTACACCAACTGGGAGCAGGACGGCAGCAAGCAGTGGGAGACGTTCCTGAGCCAGGAGCTGCCGGACTATCTGGCCGCCACCAAGGGCCTGGCCCCCAACGGCCACGGTGTCGTGGGTGCGGCCCAGGGCGGCACCGCCGCGCTGGCGCTGGCCGAGTTCCACCCGGACCGGTTCCGCTTCGCGGGCTCGCTGTCGGGATTCCTGACCCCGTCGTCGACGACGTTCAACGGCGCGATCACCGCCGGCATGCGCGAGTTCGGTGGGGTGGATACCTACGGCATGTGGGGCGCTCCGCAGTTGGGTCGCTGGAAGTGGCACGACCCGGATGTGCACGTGAGCCTGCTGAACCAGAACAACACCCGGATCTGGGTGTTCAGCCCGTCGACCGTCACCTGCAGTGACCCGGCGGCCATGATCGGCTACTGCGACCAGGCGCAGGGCAGCAACCGGGCGTTCTACGCGCACTACCGCAGCGTCGGCGGCCACAACGGGCACTTCGACTTCCCGGACGGCCCGCAGCACGACTGGGGCAGCTGGAGCGGTCAGCTCGGCGCCATGTCGGGCGAATTGGTGAGCGTCATCCGCTAGCGCGGCGCAGCCCGGGTCTGCACGCGATTTCCATGATTTCGCGCACAGCGTCGTGGCCCTGACCAGCACAAGAGCGGTCGGCGTGACCTTGGTGTGACGAGCGCTGAGTACATTCGGATCGCAACCGGATCGACTCAGCCCGCAGGAGACCTCACACCACATGGCCACCAACAATCGGCGCCGTCGCCACCGCATCCTCGCCATCGCAGCGGCGGGCGCGGTAGCGCTGCTGGTAATCGTGGTCGCCTTCGCGATCGTGGTGTGGCTGCGTCAGCCCGGCGAGATTCCGGGACCGACTCCGCCGTCGGCGCAACCGCCCACCTCGGGCCCCACCACGAAGCCGTCCAAACCGCGGCCGGCCTACCAGTCCGCGGACTGCCCCGATGTGCAGTTGATCTCGATCCCAGGCACCTGGGAGTCGTCGCGGGCGCTCGATCCGCTGAACCCGACGCCGTCGTTCCCGATCGCGCTGCTGCTGAACGTCAGCAACCCGCTGGGCCAGGATTTCGGTGCCGACCGGTTGGCGCAGTACACGGTGCCCTACACCGCGCAGTTCCATAACCCGCTGGCTGCGGACAACCAGATGTCGTACAACGACAGCCGCGAAGAGGGCAAGAAGAAGGCCATCGATGCCATCACGGACATCAACAACAGGTGCCCGCTGACGAGCTTCGTGATCATCGGGTTCTCGCAGGGTGCAGTCATCGCCGGCGACATCGCCAGCGACATCGGCAACGGCCGCGGTCCCATCGACCAGGACCTGGTGCTGGGCGTGACGTTGATCGCCGACGGCCGTCGCCAGCCCGACGTGGGTAAGGACATCGGGCCGAACCCTCCCGGGCAGGGCGCCGAGATCACGTTGCACGAACTGCCGCTCGGGATGCTCGGGCTGAATATGACCGGACCGCGCGTCGGCGGCTTCGGTGAGCTCAATGACCGCGTCAACGAGATCTGCGGAAAGGGCGACCTGATCTGCGCCGCACCGACCGAGGCGTTCAACGTCGTCAACCTGCCCAGCACGCTCGCCACACTGTCCGGCAGTGCGGCGGGACCGGTGCACGCCCTGTACAACACTCCGCAGTTCTGGACCCTGGGCGGCCAGACCTCCACGCAGTGGACGCTGGACTGGGCCAAGCAACTGATCGAGAACGCACCGCACCCGAAGCACGGCTGACATCACGGGTTGGCTACTGGTCAGTACAAAACCGGTGGGGCGATTTGGCCTGCGAATTCGCGTCACCTAACATTAAGAGATAGCTAAGAGCACGGTCTTATCATTGACCGGTGCATCTTGGGGTGGCATATCGCTACTGCCCGGTACCATTTGCCGGGATTTGGCGTGACTGGCTGCACACGACGTAGCCAGAACGGCAGGCTGTGACAGGAGATTTTTGATGGCGTTCCACAACCCGTTCATCAAGAACGGGAAGATCACCTTCCCGGACGGCGCCGGCATCGTGAAGCACGTCGAACGCTGGGCGAAGGTCCGCGGTGACCGGCTGGCGTTCCGGTTCCTCGACTTCTCCATCGAGCGTGACGGCGAGGCCAAAGATCTGACCTGGGCCCAGTTCAGCGCCCGCAACAAAGCCGTGGCCGCGCGTCTGCAGCAGGTCACCGAGGTCGGCGACCGCGTCGCGATCCTGTGCCCGCAGAACCTGGATTACCTCGTCGCGATGTACGGCGTCCTGTACTCCGGCCGCATCGCCGTGCCCCTGTTCGACCCGTCCGAGCCCGGCCACGTCGGCCGCCTGCATGCGGTGCTGGACGACTGCAAGCCGTCGGCCATCCTGACCACCACCGCCGCTGCCGAAGGTGTGCGCAAGTTCTTCCGCAGCCGCCCGGCCAACGAGCGTCCCCGCGTCATCGCCGTCGACGCCGTGCCGGACGAGGTCGCGGCCACCTGGATCCCGTTCGAGGACATCGACGAGAACACCGTCGCCTACCTGCAGTACACCTCGGGCTCGACCCGCATCCCGACCGGTGTGCAGATCACGCACCTGAACCTGGCCACCAACGTGGTCCAGGTCGTCGACGCCCTCGAGGGCGAAGAGGGCGACCGCGGCCTGTCTTGGCTGCCGTTCTTCCACGACATGGGTCTGATCACCGCGCTGATCGCGCCGATGATCGGCCACAGCTTCACCTTCATGACCCCCGCGGCCTTCGTGCGCCGGCCCGAGCGCTGGATTCGCGAGATGGCCCGCAAGGACACCGACACCGGCGGCGTCATCTCGGTGGCCCCGAACTTCGCCTTCGATCACGCCGCGGCCCGTGGCGTGCCGAAGGAGGGGGACATCGACCTGTCCAACGTGAAGGCCGTGCTGAACGGCAGCGAGCCGATCTCGGCCGCGACCGTGCGCCGGTTCAACGAGGCCTTCGGCCCGTTCGGCTTCCCGTCCAAGGCCATCAAGCCGTCCTACGGCCTGGCCGAGGCCACGCTGATGGTGTCGACGACCCCGTCCGCCGCGGAGCCGACCATCGTGTCGGTGGACCGCGATGCCCTCAACACCGGCACCTTCGTGGTGGTCCCGGACGACTCGCCGAAGGCCGTCGCCCAGGCCGGCGCCGGCAAGATCGGCGTGGACGAATGGGCTGTCATCGTGGACGCCGAGACCGCCACCGAGCTGCCCGACGGCCAGATCGGCGAGATCTGGATCAGTGGTGCCAATATGGGCACCGGCTACTGGGGCAAGCCCGAAGAGTCCATCGAGACCTTCCAGAACACCCTCAAGTCGCGTACCAGCCCATCGCACGCCGAGGGCGCCGAAGACAGCGCCACCTGGGTGCGCACCGGCGACTACGGTGCCTACTACGACGGCGAGCTGTACATCACCGGTCGCGTCAAGGACCTGGTGATCATCGACGGCCGCAACCACTACCCGCAGGACCTCGAGTACTCGGCGCAGGAGGCCAGCAAGGCACTGCGTGTCGGCTACGTGGCGGCGTTCTCGGTGCCGGCCAACCAGCTGCCCGACGAGGTCTTCGCCGATGCGCACGCCGGCCTGAAGCGCGATCCCAACGACAGCTCCGAGCAGCTGGTCATCGTCGCTGAGCGTGCCGCCGGGGCCCACAAGCTCGAGGTCCAGCCGATCATCGACGACATCCGGGCCGCCATCGCGGTGCGCCACGGCGTCACGGTGCGCGACGTGCTGCTGACCGCGGCCGGCGCCATCCCGCGCACCTCCAGCGGCAAGATCGGCCGCCGGGCCACGCGTGCGGCCTACCTGGACGGCACGCTGCGCAGCGGCAAGGTGGCCAACGCGTTCCCCGACGATCTGAACTGAACTCCTCTATCCCGGGCCCGAACGACCCCGTCCGGCGGCGAAAGTGAACAGTGAAAATGACTGACACCGAAGACAATTCGAACGAAATCGACACTTCGCCGCAGGAGGGGAAGACGCCCGCGCGGGCAAACGGCATGTCCGTGCCGGAGATGCGCGAGTGGCTGCGCAACTGGGTGGCCAATGCCACCGGCCAGCCGGCGGACTCCGTCAACGAGTCGGTGCCGATGGTGGAGTTGGGCCTGGCGTCGCGCGACGCGGTCGCCATGGCCTCCGACATCGAGGACCTCACCGGCGTCACGCTGACGGCGACGGTGGCTTTCCGGCACCCGACCATCGAAGCGCTGGCGCAGGTCATCATCGAGGGCGAGCCCGAAGTAGCGGTCGTCGAAGGCGAGGACTGGTCCCGCGACGCCGATGTCGATGAGGACATCGCCAACATAGCCATTGTGGGTCTGGCCACCCGCTTCCCGGGTGACATGAACACCCCCGACGAGATGTGGCAGGCGCTGCTGGAAGGCCGCGATGCCATCACCGATCTGCCCGAGGGCCGCTGGTCGGAGTTCCTGTCCGAACCCCGGATCGCCGAGCGCGTGGCCGAGGCCCGCACCCGCGGTGGCTACCTGTCGGACATCAAGGGCTTCGATGCCGAGTTCTTCGCGCTGGCCAAGATGGAAGCCGACAACATCGATCCGCAGCAGCGGATGGCGCTCGAATTGACCTGGGAGGCACTGGAGTTCGCCCGTATTCCGGCGTCGGCGCTGCGCGGCGAGGCGGTCGGCGTGTTCGTCGGCAGCTCGACCAACGACTACAGCTTCCTGTCGGTATCGGACCCGTCGATCACGCACCCGTACGCCATCACCGGTACCGCGAGCTCCATCATCGCCAACCGGGTGTCGTACTTCTTCGACTTCCGCGGGCCGTCGATGACCATCGACACCGCATGTTCTTCGTCGCTGGTGGCCATGCACGAGGGCGTGAAGGCGCTGCGCTCCGGTGAGGCCGACGTCGTCGTAGCCGGTGGCGTCAACGCCCTGGTGACCCCGATGGTGACGGTCGGCTTCGACATGGTCGGCGGCGTGCTGGCGCCGGACGGCCGCATCAAGTCGTTCAGCTCCGACGCCGACGGTTACGCCCGCTCCGAGGGCGGTGGCATGGTCGTGCTCAAGCGCGTCGCCGACGCCCGCCGCGACGGTGACGAGATTCTCGCCGTCATCGCGGGCTCGGCCATCAACCACGACGGCCGCTCCAACGGCATGTTGGCCCCCAACCCTGACGCTCAGGAAGCGGTGCTGCGCAAGGCCTACAAGGACGCCGGCATCGACCCCAAGACCGTCGACTACATCGAGGCGCACGGCACCGGCACCATCCTGGGTGACCCGATCGAGGCCGACGCGCTGGGGCGGGTCATCGGCCGTGGCCGCGCCGCCGACAAGCCGGCGCTGCTGGGTGCGGTGAAATCCAATGTGGGACACCTGGAGTCGGCCGCTGGTGCGGCCAGTGTCGCAAAAGTCGCGCTGTCGTTGATGCATGACAAGCTGCCGCCGTCGATCAACTACGCGGGCCCGAACCCGTACATCGACTTCGACAAGGAACACCTCAAGGTCAACGCCGAGCTGTCGGACTGGCCGCGCTACAGCGGTCACGCCATCGCCGGCGTCTCCGGTTTCGGTTTCGGTGGCGCCAACGCCCACCTGGTGATGCGCCAGGTGCTGCCGAGCGACCTCGTCGAGCCGGAGCCGAAAGAGGTTGCTGCCGAGGAGAAGCCGGCCTCTGACGCGAACGCCGTGTACGTCGGCGGCGTCAAGATGGACGAGTACGGCGAGTTCATCGATGACGAAGACGACAACCGTGGCGACGCCGAGTTCTACGGCTACGAGACCAATGACGAGCCGGCGCTGCCCGGTCTGACGGAGCGCGCGCTGGAGCTCATCGAGGCCGCGCGCGCGGAACTGGAGTCGGCAGAGCCCGTCAAGCGTATTGTGCCGCTGGCGGTTTCCGGCTTCCTGACCTCGCGCAAAAAGTCCGCCGCCGCTGAGCTGGCGGACTGGATCGACAGCGAAGCGGGCCGGTCCCACTCGCTGGAGTCCATCGGTCGCTCGCTGTCGCGCCGCAACCACGGCCGTTCGCGCGCAGTGATTTTGGCGCACGACCACGACGAAGCCGTCAAGGGTCTGCGGTCGCTGGCCGAGGGCAAGCAGAGCCCGCTGGTGCTGGCCGCCGACGGCCCCGTCACCAACGGCCCGGTGTGGGTGCTCGCCGGCTTCGGTGCGCAGCACCGCAAGATGGGCAAGAGCCTGTACCTCAACGACCCGATCTTCGCCGAGTGGATCAACAAGGTCGACGCGCACATCCAGGACGAGCGCGGCTACTCCGTCGTCGAGCTGATCCTCGATGACGCCATCGACTACACCAACGAGACCTGCGAATACCCCATCGAGGTCGTGCAGACGGTGATCTTCGCGCTGCAGATCGCGCTCGGTGAGCTGCTCAAGGCGCACGGTGCGAAACCCGGTGCGGTGGTTGGCCAGTCGCTCGGTGAAGCGGCCGCCGCCTACTTCTCGGGTGGCCTGTCGCTGGCCGATGCTACCCGCACCATCTGCTCGCGTGCCCACCTCATGGGTGAGGGCGAGGCCATGCTGTTCGGCGAGTACATCCGCCTGATGGCGCTGGTCGAGTACTCGGCCGAGGAGATCAAGACGGTCTTCGCCGACTTCCCGGGCCTCGAGGTGTGCGTGTACGCCGCCCCGACCCAGACCGTCATCGGCGGCCCGCCGGAGCAGGTCGACGCGATCATCGCCCGCGCCGAAGCCGAGGGCAAGTTCGCCCGCAAGATGCAGACCAAGGGCGCCAGCCACACGCAGCAGATGGATCCGCTGCTCGGTGAGCTGCTGGCTGAAATCCAGGGCATCGAGCCGCAGCCACTGCAGACTGCCTACTACTCGACGGTGCACGAGGGCCAGCTGATCCGTGCCGGCAGCGAACCGATCCACGATGTCGAGTACTGGAAGAAGGGGCTGCGCCACAGCGTCTACTTCACCCACGGCATCCGCAACGCCGTCGACAACGGGCACACCACGTTCCTCGAGCTGGCCCCGAACCCGGTGGCGCTCATGCAGGTTGGGCTCACCACCATGTCGGCCGGTCTGCATGACGGTCAGCTGATCCCGACCCTCGCCCGTAAGCAGGACGAGGTCGACTCGATGACCAGTGCCATGGCCCAGCTGTTCGTGCACGGCCATGACCTGGACTTCCGGACGATGTTCTCGCCGGCCGAGAATCCCGCGGTCGACTACGCGCCGATCCCGCCGACGCGCTTCAAGCGCAAGCCGCACTGGCTGGATGCCAACTTCACCGCCGACAGTTCGGCCATCGAGCCGGGCAGCCATGTCGCCACCCCGGACGGCCGGCATGTGTGGGAGTACGCCCCGCGCGGCGAGGTCGATGCCGCGGCCCTGGCCAAGCTGGTGAAAGCCGCTGCGGTACAGGTGCTTCCGGATGCCCGCGTGACCGCGTTCGAGCAGCGCGCCATTCCGGGTGAGGGCTCGCGCCTGGTCACCACGCTGACCCGTCACCCCGGCGGCGGCACGGTGCAGGTGCACGCCCGCATGGGCGAGTCCTTCACGCTGGTCTACGACGCGGTTGTCAGCCGTGGTGGGGATGGCGCAGGTCTCCCGGTCGCTCTCGGTGGCGGAGGTCTCCCCGCGGCCGTCGGCGCTGCGGTGGCCGAAACCGCCATTGCCGCACCGGAACCCGAAGACGACGCCGCGATCCTGCAGGACGACCTGACCGCAGGTGCGGGCCTGGCCGCCGGCTTCAAGAAGTGGTCGCCGGACTCCGGTGAGACCATCGCGGACCGGTTGGGTGCCATCGTCGGTGGTGCCATGGGCTACGAGCCCGAGGACCTGCCGTGGGAAGTCCCGCTGATCGAGCTGGGTCTGGACTCGCTCATGGCGGTCCGGATCAAGAACCGTGTCGAGTACGACTTCGACCTGCCGCCCATCCAGCTGACCGCGGTGCGCGACGCCAACCTGTACGCGGTGGAGAAGCTGATCCACTACGCCATCGAGCACCGCGACGAGGTCGGCCAGCTCGCCGAGGCGCAGAAGGGGCAGACTGCCGAGGAGATCGCCGCTGCGCAGGCCGAATTGATGGGTGGCGCAACGACTGTCGCCGAGCTGGAGGCGAAGCTGGCCGAGGCTGGACACCCGCTGGCCGACAAGGACGACGCCAAGCCGGCGGCGGCCGACATCGCCACGGATTCTGCTGCGGCGCTGGAGGTTCCACCGCCACCGACTAACCCGTCCGGCCCTGCTGTCCCGCCGCCGCCGACCAACCCGTCGGGACCGGTCGCGGCGCAGCCGGCGCAGAGTGCGGCCGCAGCCGCCGCTGAGGTGCTTAACCAGCAGGCCGTCGCCGAGGCGCTCAATTCCGATGTGCCGCCGCGTGATGCGGCCGAGCGGGTCACCTTCGCGACGTGGGCGATCGTCACCGGCAAGTCGCCGGGCGGCATCTTCAACGTGCTGCCGGCGATCACCGACGAGCAGGCCGAGAAGATGGCGACACGTCTTTCGGAGCGGGTCGAGGGCACCATCACGGCCGATGCCGTCAAGAAGGCGCAGAACATCGAGGAGCTGTCGACGACGGTCCGCGAGTTCCTGGAGTCCGGTGAGCTGGACGGCTTCGTCCGGATGATCCGTCCCCCCGAAAACGATGATCAGGTCCCGGTGTTCGTGTTCCACGCCGCCGGTGGCTCGACTGTCGTCTACGAACCGCTGTTGAACCGTCTGCCGGCCGGCACGCCGATGATCGGTCTGGAGCGCGTCGAAGGCACCATCGAGGAGCGGGCGGCGCAGTATGTGCCGAAGCTGTTGGAGCTCAACGGCTGGGTCGATGGCAAGAGGGGCAAGCCCTTCATCCTGGCCGGCTGGTCGCTGGGTGGCGCGCTGTCGTACGCCTGCGCCGTCGGTCTCAAGCAGGCCGGTGCGGACGTGCAGTTCGTCGGGCTCATCGACTGTGTGCACCCGGGCACCCCGATCGACACGTCCAAGGAAGGGACGCGTCAGCGCTGGGACCGCTACGCCAAGTTCGCGGAGAAGACGTTCAACGTGCAGATTCCGGCCATCCCGTACGAGGAGCTGGAGAAGCTCGACGACGCCGGCCAGGTGCAGTTTGTGCTGAACGCGGTCAAGGACGCGGGCGTGGAGATTCCGGGCGGCATCATCGAGCACCAGCGCACGTCCTACCTGGATCAGCGCACGCTCGACCTCGCCACCCCACAGTCGTACGACGGCCACGTCGTGCTCTACATGGCCGACCGGTACCACGACGATGCCATCACCTTCGAACCTGCGTACGCCACCCGCCAGCCCGACGGCGGTTGGGGAGAGTTCGCTCCCGACCTGGAGGTCGTGAATATCGGCGGCGAGCACATTCAGGCCATCGACGAGCCGTACATTGCCAAGGTGGGGGCGCACATGAGCCAGGCCATCAACCAGATCCAGGCCGGGAAGTAGTAGGAGAACCGTGACTGAAGTTACCGAACCGCGCAGCCCTGCGACGACGGCCGAGAAACTGGCCGAGCTTCGCGAAAAGCTTGATCGGGCAGCTGATCCCGGTGACGAGAAGGCCAAGGCGCGTCGCGACAAGAAGGGCATTCCTTCGGCTCGCGCCCGCATCCACGCTCTCGTGGACCCGGGCAGCTTCTTCGAGATCGGTGCGCTGGCCAAGACACCCGGTGACCCGAATGCGTTGTACGGCGACGGTGTGGTGACCGGACACGCCACCATCGACGGCCGTCCGGTTGCGGTGTTCAGCCATGACCAGACGGTGTTCCAAGGTTCGGTCGGCGAGATGTTCGGCCGCAAGGTCGCCAAGCTCATGGAGTGGGTGGCCATGGTCGGCTGCCCGATCATCGGCATCAACGACTCGGCGGGCGCCCGCATCCAGGACGCCGTGACCTCGCTCGCGTGGTATGCCGAGCTGGGCCGCCGGCACGAGATGCTGCGCGGTACGGTGCCGGAGATCTCGATCATCCTGGGCAAGTGCGCCGGCGGCGCGGTGTACTCGCCGATCCAGACCGACCTGCTGGTGGCGGTGCGCGATCAGGGCTACATGTTCATCACCGGCCCGGACGTCATCAAGGACGTCACGGGTGAGGACGTGACGTTCGACGAGCTCGGTGGTGCGGACATCCAGGCCCAGCGCGGCAACATCCACAAGGTCGTCGAGGACGAAGCGGCCGCCTTCCAGTACGTCCGTGACTACCTGAGCTTCCTGCCCGCCAACACGTGGGACGATCCGCCGATCGTCAACCCGGGCCTGGAGCCCGAGCTGACCCCGAGCGACCTCGAGCTGGACAAGATCGTGCCGGACGCCGACAACGCCGGCTACGACATGCACGACATCTTGCTTCGCATGTTCGACGACGGCGACGTCTTCGAGATCGCCGAGCAGCGCGCTCCGGAGATGATCACCGCGTTCGCGCGGGTGGACGGCCGGCCGGTCGGCGTCATCGCCAACCAGCCGCTGTTCATGGCGGGTGCCATCGGCAACGAGGCTTCCGACAAGGCGGCCGGCTTCATCCGGTTCTGCGATTCCTTCAATCTCCCTTTGGTTTTCGTGGTCGACACCCCCGGCGCCCTGCCTGGTGTCGCCGAGGAGACCGGCGGCATCATCAAGCGCGGTGGCCGCTTCTTCAACGCGATCGTCGAGGCCGACGTGCCGAAGGTGACGTTCGTGATCCGCAAGGCGTACGGCGGCGGCTACGCGGTCATGGGATCGAAGCAGCTCTCGG
>Ga0070667_100002483_pt1 | contig 16096 bp, 16 predicted proteins | sample KBSS33metaG_FD_64659 | JGI IMG/M metagenome (GOLD analysis project Ga0070667, IMG submission 64659) | Switchgrass rhizosphere microbial communities from Kellogg Biological Station, Michigan, USA - KBS S3-3 metaG | ecosystem: Host-associated > Plants > Roots > Rhizosphere > Soil ... | reverse complement strand
GGGGCGTCGTTCTCTGCTTCCTCATGCTCTTCGGGCGGCTCCTCGGCGGCATTGGCCTGGAACGTCAGCGCGAACTCGACCGCGGGGTCGTGGAACTGGGTCACCGCCGCGAATGGCACATGCAGCGTCGCGGGAACGCCGCCAAATGACAGGCCGACCATAAAATCGTCCTCTTCGACCTTCAGGTCCCAGAAGCGATGCTGAATGACGATCGTCATTTCGTCCGGGAAGCGCTCCATCAGATGCTTCGGAATCTGCACTCCGGGATGGCGGGTCTTGAAGGTGATGTAGAAATGATGCTCGCCCGGCAGCCCGCCCGAGCGCTCGACCTCGCCGAGCACGCGTCCAACTACTGCCCGCAACGCATCCTGCACGATCTCGTCGTACGGAATCAGGCTTTCCGGCGGTTCCTCACTCATCGCCTCAAGGTGGTAGCGAGCAGCGCTCCCCGGTCAAGCGAGTCTGAAGGCCCGTTCAAGATGCCGGCGCTGGCGCGACAAAGATTTCGCAGGCGCTGGCAAGGCCGGTCTGCCAGCAATTGGTGAAGTAGATAAGCTTGCCGTCGGGACTCCATTTGGGCGCTGTCGCCCGGCCTTCGGTATTGGCGACCAGCTTCGCGTTGCTGCCGTCATCGTTCATCACAAAAATCTGATAGGCGGAATTGCGATTGCTGGCGAAAGCGATCCGCTTTCCGTCGGGCGACCATTCGGGCCACCCGTCGAATGCCGGATGATCGGTCAGATTGCGCACGTTCTTGCCGTCTGAACCCATGACGAACACTTCGCTGTTGTTATCCACGAATTTGCGGAAGGCGATGCGTCGCCCGTCCGGCGAGGCGACCGGGTAGGTGTTGACCCCGCCGCTCAAGAGAGTCGCGATGCGGCCGGTCGCAAGATCCAGCCGATAGATCTCGGCGGCATTCTTGCGCGGCGGATCGAGGTCGTCATCGGTGCAATAGAGCAGCGCCTTGCTGTCCGGCGTCCAGGCAGGGTGAATCGGGCTTTGACTCGCGGGCGTGACGCCGTGATCGCCGCTACCGTCGATCGCCATGACGTGAAGCGACTTCTTGCCGGCCTCGATGCGCACGTAGGCGATCTGTCGACCATCGGGCGACCAGGCTGGGTCCTCAATGTCGGCGCTGCCCCGCAGCAACTGCTTCTCGCCACTGCCGTCGCTATTCCCGATGAACAGCGTCTCATGGCCTTCGAGCGCTTTCAGGAACACCATCCGCTTGCCGTCCGGCGACAGGCTCGGATCGTAATTCTGCGAATAGGTGATGGGCACTGCTAGCGCCCGGAACTGTGCCGCTGCCGGTTGGGTGGCAGCGGGCGCGCTGACGCATAGGCACAGCAAGCCGGCGGGAATCGAATGTCGCATCAGCGGATGCGACTGGGCACAGCGTAGATGGCGAAGCGAAATGTGGCGAAGTGGCGAACTCAGGCGGAGCGCGAGAGATTGGCCGCGAAGGCGCGGCCAACGGGCAGCTCGGTGCCGCAGCGAAGTTTGACGACCCGGTCGCCGTTCGTGCCGACAATCCCCGCGATCCTGTCGCGGTTGACCAGGAACCGGCGATGGATGCGGACAAAGCCGTGACCGGCAAGCGCTCGCGCGGCGTCGCGCATCGTCATCCGGCGCATGACCGTCCGCCCATCGACGTGGAGCTCGACGTAATTGTCGGCCGCCTCGACCCAGTCGATTGCTGCGGCGATTGTCCCGAGTTCGATCGTCGCCGGATTGGGCGGCCGGCGCAGCGCGGCCTTGCGCGTGAGCGTAATGAGGAGAACACTGACACCGATCGCGGGCAAGCGGCGCATCACCAGCAGGCCGAATCGATCGGTGACGTCCCCGACGCAGAAGTCGACCACATATTCGAGACCGATCGAGAGGGCGGCGATGCTGAGCACCAGAGCGATAAGGATCGCGGGCCGCCGCGTCGCCCGCGAGCCCTGCGGCTCCTTCGACCATTCGAACAACGCGAACCACGGGACGACGGCAATCGCCGACCAGGTCAAGCTGCCCGACCAGGGCCCCCGCTCTTCCCCGCTAAGGAAGTATTGATAGCCGTGACAATAGCTCGCGCCGGCGAGCCAGACGAACAGCCCGCACGCAACCAGCGCCCCGCCGCGGATCGGCTCGAAGAAGAATCGCGAGAGACTCGGGCGGGGAGCGACGGTCGCCATGCAGGGAAATTACGCTTTGCGTCCTGTTCGCACAATTGCCTTGACCGGCCGCTCGTCGGAGCGAGAGTGGGATTCATGGCCATCGACGCGACGCAGCCTTATGACGATAGCAATATCTTCGCCCGGATCCTGCGCGGCGAGATCCCATGCAGCAAGGTCTACGAGGACGAGCATGCGCTCGCCTTTCACGACATCAACCCTTTGTCGCCAACCCACGTCCTGGTGATTCCGAAGGGCGCGTACGTCTCGTGGGACGATTTTTCGGCCCGGGCATCGGATGCGGAGATCGCGGGCTTTGTCCGCGCGGTCGGCGCGGTCGCGCGCGATTCCGGCCTGGTCGGGGACGGCTACCGGTTGCTCGCCAACGCCGGGTTGAACTCCGGCCAGGAGGTTCCGCACCTCCATGTGCACATCTTCGGCGGGCGGCCGCTTGGCCCGATGCTTGCCCGATAGGGGGATTGCCCTTGCCGATTGAGCCGCTAGGCTCCGCCCACACAGTTTTTGAGGGGAGATCGAATGGCGACTGCGGCTCCACGCCGGGGATTCTTCGCGCGCATCGGCTTGCGTAAAAGCGTCGAACAGATTCAACAGGAAACCAGAACCAGCGAGCTCAAGCGTTCGCTCGGCCCCTGGAATCTAGTGTTTCTTGGCATTGGCTGCATTATCGGCGCCGGCATCTTTGTCCGGACCGGCAATGCCGCCGCGCTCCACGCCGGTCCGGCCGTACTCATCTCTTACGCCATAGCCGGGGTGATCTGCGCCTTTGCCGGCCTGTGCTACGCTGAGCTTGCGTCCACCCTGCCCGTCTCCGGCTCTGCCTACACCTACAGTTATGCGACGATCGGGGAATTTGCCGCATGGGTGATGGGCGCGCTCCTCCTCCTTGAATATGGCCTCGCTGCGTCGGTCGTCGCGGTCGGCTGGTCGGGATATGTGGTGAGCCTTCTCGCAGATTTCGGACTTCACATTCCCGCGGACCTTACCGGGCCAATGGGGCACCATCTGCAGAAGGACGGGGTCGACGTTCTCGTCAACGGCGCGCCAGTCGTCTATCTCTTCAACCTGCCGGCATTCCTCGTCTGCTCGGCCCTTGCGATCCTGCTTGTTGTCGGTGTTTCGGAATCGGCGAAGTTCAACAACGCCATCGTCGCGATCAAGGTGTCGGTGCTCACTGCCTTCATCCTCGTCGGCGGCTTCATCATCCTTAAAAATCTGCCGACCTACACGCCCAATTGGCATCCGTTCATTCCGCCTCCGACCGGCGCCAAGGGCGAGTTCGGCTGGAGCGGAATCCTGCGTGCCGCCTCGATCGTGTTCTTCGCTTACATCGGCTTCGAAGCAGTTTCGACCGCCGGTCAGGAAGCCAAGAATCCGGCCAAGGACATGCCGTTCGGGATCATCGGCTCCCTCATCGCCTGCACGGTCATCTACATTCTCGTGTCGATCGTGATGACGCTGATTGTGCCTTACACTTCGCTCAACGTGCCCGACCCGGTCGCGGTGGCGGTCGATGCCTTCGGGCCGCAGTGGGCATGGTTCGCCAAGACGATCAAAGTCGGCGCGATCATCGGCCTGACGTCGGTCATCCTGGTGTTGATGTATGGCCAGACCCGAATTTTCTACACCATGGCGCGCGACGGCCTGCTGCCGAAGATCTTCGCGCGCGTGCACCCGAAATTTCGCACGCCGTGGATCAATACGTTGATTGTCGGCCTCGCCGTCGCTTGTGCTGCCGGTTTCTTCGACATTAACTTCCTTGGCGATGCAACGTCGGTGGGAACGCTCGCGGCCTTCGGCATTGTCTGCTTCACGGTGATCTGGTTGCGCCGTACGCACCCGGATATTCCGCGCGGCTATCGTGTGCCGCTTTATCCGGCCTTGCCAGCGCTCGGGATTCTCAGCTGTTTCGCGCTGATCTTCACCGTTGAGAATCGCGTGCTGATCTTCTTCGCTTGGTATGTCCTCGCGGCGATTATCCTCTATTTCGTCTACGGCATGCACAATTCGGAGCTGGCGAAGGGCCACGTTGTCATCGACACCGGCGAGCCGGCACTGTTCCCCGAAGATGAGCCGCGCGATGACAGCGGCAAGCCGACAATGCGGCCCTAGGTCAGCAGGTCTCCGGCCAGCGCCCTGAGGTTTGCCTCGGGGCGCGCGCCATAATGCTGGATCACTTCGGCGGCGCAGATCGCGCCGAGCCTCAGCGATCGCTCGAGGCCCAGGCCGTGCGCCTCGCCGGCAAGGAAGCCGGCCGCGAACAGGTCTCCGGCGCCGGTCGTGTCGACGAGGTCGCGGATCGGCTCGGCGGGCACATCCGCCCGCTCACCGCCTCGAATGGCAAGTGCGCCATGCTCGTGACGCGTGACGACCAGCGTCTCGACCTTTTCTTTAAGCGCGGTCACGGCGCTCTCGACGTCCGGCACCTGGGCAAGTGCCTCGGCTTCGACCTGGTTCGCGAAGAGAATGTCGATCCGGCGTTCGTCGAGCAGCCGCAGGAGGTCGGCCCGGTGGCGCTCGACGACGAAGCTGTCGGACAGCGTGAAAGCTACCTTTGTTCCCGCTTCACGGGCCGCGTCCATCGCCTTGTACATCGCGGCGCGAGGTCCTTCCGGATCCCACAGATAGCCTTCGAGGTAGAGGATGGCCGCTTGCCGGACATGGACCGGATCGACCGCGCCTGCGTCGAGCATCTGCGCTGCGCCTAGGAAGGTGTTCATCGTCCGCTGCGCGTCTGACGTGACTAGAATCAAGCAGCGCCCGGTCGCCCCTATCCCGTTTCGCGGCTCCGTCCCGAACTCGACCCCGAGGCTGCGAATGTCGTGCGTAAAGATCGTGCCGAGCTGATCGTCCGCAATCTGACCGATGAACCCAGCGTTGAGACCCAGCGAGGCGAGGCCCGCGACCGTATTCGCCGCCGACCCTCCGCTTTCCTCGCGCCCTGGTCCCATCGCCGCGTACAGCTGCGTTGCCTGGCCTTCGTCGATTAGCTGCATCGCGCCCTTGTGCATCCCGTGCGCGGCTAGGAATGGGTCATCGGCGTCGGCAATGACGTCGACGATCGCGTTGCCGATGGCGAGCACGTCGAGGCGGCGGTCGGGCATAGGGTCTCCGGGGAACGAGGAAAGCGCGCGCGTAGCGAGGCGTTCCGTGCGCCGCAACCTTGCCTCGGCCGCGACGGGCGGGCATCGTCCGGGCCATGCGCCGCCTGATCCTCACTTCCGCCGTCTTCCTTTCGGCCTGCGCGACCGCTCCGCAGCCGTCCGCTAACGTGCCACAACAGATTCCAGCCCAGCCACAGATTCGCCGCGGCCTCATCGGCCTCAGTGCGTCCGAGTTGATCGGCCATCTCGGAAACCCGGCCCTGCAGATTCGTGAGGGAAGCAGCGTGAAGCTCCAGTTCCGCGGGCGATCATGCGTCCTCGACGCCTATCTTTATCCGGTTGCCAACGGTGGCCTGCACGTGACGCATGTCGACACCCGCACGCCGTCAGGCATCGATTTCGATCAGGCGGCCTGCATCGCGTCGCTCGAGCATCCGAGCTGAGCCAGCGCCCATTTGGCGGCTTCGGCGATAATCGGATCGTCGCCGTCGAGGTGCAAGCGGATTGATGCCGCAAGGGTAGGATCGCCGCTGTTCCCGCTCGCGATCAGGCAGTTGCGGATCAAACGCCTGAGCCCGATCCGCTTGATCGGCGAGCCCGCGAACATCTCGCGAAAACCGGCGTGGTCAAGGGCAAGCAAATCGGCCAACTGCGGGGCAACGAGCTCGCCTCGCGGCAGGAAGGCGCGGTTCGCCGCAGCGCTTTGCGCGAACCGGTTCCACGGGCACACCGCGAGGCAATCGTCGCAGCCGTAGATTCGGTTGCCCATCGCGGCGCGGAATTCCTGCGGGATCGCGCCGTCATGCTCGATGGTGAGGTAGGAGATGCAGCGCCGCGCATCGATCCGGTGCGGGCCGTCGAATGCTTGGGTCGGACAGGCATCGAGGCAGCGCGTGCAGCTTCCGCAATGCTCCCCGTGGTCGGCCGGCGGGTCCGGCTCCAGTTGGAGGCTGGTCAGGATGACACCGAGAAACAGCCAGCTGCCATGCTCGCGGCTAACGAGGTTGGTATGCTTGCCCTGCCAGCCGATACCGGCAGCCTGGGCTAGCGGCTTCTCCATCACCGGCGCGGTGTCGACGAAAACCTTGAGCTCCGAAGGGGCGCGGTCGATGATGAAGCGGGCGAGCGCTTTCAGCGCCTTCTTGACCGTCCTGTGATAGTCGCCGCCCTGCGCATAGGCGGAGATCCGGCCGAGGTGCGGATGCTCGGCAAGCGCCAGTGGATCTCCGGCAGGCGCATAGCTCATTCCCAGCGCGATCGCTGATTTGGCATCGGGCCACAGAGCGCGCGGGCTGGCGCGATGGTGTGCCCGATCCTCCATCCAGCCCATCGTTCCGTGGTGACTGGCTTCGAGCCAGCGCCAAAGGTCCAGCCCCGCCGCGTCCGCCGCATCGGCGCTCGCGAAGCCGCACGCGACGAACCCGAGCCGTGCTGCTTCGCTTCTTATTGCTTCTTCAAGGCTTTGCCTTTTATCCACTGCCGAGCCACTACACCGTCCGCTTCGACTTCCGTAGGAATTTCAGTGCTTCGACAGGCCCAGCACAATGGAATCGCGGTCGAAGCGGTCGATCTCGTCAAGGATTTCGACAACACCCGCGCAGTCGACGGCGTCAGTCTCGCGGTGCCCGCCGGCTCGATCTACGGACTTCTCGGCCCCAACGGCGCCGGCAAAACGACGACTCTCCGAATGCTGCTGGGGATCATTGACCCGTCGAGCGGGACACGGCGTGTTCTCGGCCATGAGCAGCCGCTCGATGTCGCGGCGGAGGTCGGTTACCTGCCCGAGGAGCGGGGACTCTACCCGTCGATGCATGCGCGTGACGCGATCGCGTTCATCGGTGCGCTTCGCGGACTTCCCTTGCGTGAAGGCCGGCGCCGCGCGGACGAGCTGCTGGAGCAGCACGGCCTCGGCGAATGGGCCCGAAAGCCGATCCGCAACCTCTCGAAGGGCATGGCGCAGACCGTCCAGCTGCTGGGCACGATCGTTCATCGACCCCGTCTGATCGTTCTCGATGAGCCCTTCGCTGGGCTCGACGCAATCAACCAGGGACGGCTCGAGGAACTGATCCGGCGTGAGGCGCGGCAGGGCGCGACGATCATTTTCTCGACCCATGTGATCGCACACGCCGAACGTCTGTGTGAGCGGATTGCGATCATCGCGTCGGGCAAGGTCGCGTTCGAGGGTCGCGTCGACGAAGCTCGCGGGCAATTGCGGCCGATCGTCCGGCTGCGCACGCGGGCCGCCGACGGGCCGTGGCGGTCAGCCATTCCAGGCAGCGCGCGGCGCGAGGGCGACGAATGGGTGTTCGAGCTTCCGGCGGGGGGTCCCGAGCCTCTGCTCAAGGCGCTCATCGAGGGCGGTGCAGGCATAGAGACGCTTGCGATCGAGCGGCCCGGCCTGCACGACGCTTTCGTCGCCATCGCCGGTAGAAGCGCGGCGGCGGCCATGGCGGCGGAGGAACCGGTCCCATGATGAAGCTTCTGCGCTCGGCTTATGTAATTGGTCGCCGCGACTTCAACGCGACGGTGTTGTCGAAGACCTTCCTGTTCTTTCTGCTGGGCCCGCTGTTTCCGCTGCTCCTCGGCGGCGCATTCGGAAGCATCGGGGCGCAAGTCGCGAGCCGGACCGAAACCCCGGTCATTGCCGTGGTTTCGTCTCAGGCGGATTTTGACCGGATCGCTGCCGCGCGCGAGCGGGTTGCGGGAGCGCTGGGCGAACCTGCTGTCTCCAAGCTCCTTCGTTACGATCCGGAACGCGATCTCGCCGCGCAGCAGCAGCGACTTCTGGCCTCCACCAGCCCTCCAATCCGTGCTGTCCTCACTGGGGGGTTATCTGCTCCGCATCTCGTCGGGTCGGTCGAACCCAAGGGCCCTACCAGCGGGCAGCTCGACCTTATCCTGTCGGCGGCGCGCGAGCCTGCCGCGGAGGCCCGACTGCTGCCCGTTACGACCGTCCAGCAATCCTCGGGCTCGCTCGTCAAGGACCGCGCGCTCACCGCCCAGATCGGTCAGATGCTGCTGTTCTTCCTGACCATTCTTCTCTCCGGCATGCTCCTGTCCCAGCTGATCGAGGAGAAATCGAACAAGATCATCGAGGTCATTGCCGCCGCGGTGCCGATCGACGCGCTCTTCGTTGGCAAGCTGTTCGCGATGCTTGCGGCGTCGATCGTCGGCATTATCGTATGGATCAGCGCCGGCGCTCTTCTCATTCAGCTCGTGAAGACCGGCGGAGTCCAGACCTTGCCGCCGCCCGCGGTCGGCTGGCCCGGCTTTCTCATTCTCGCGATCCTTTATTTCGGGATGAATTATCTGCTTCTCGGCGCGGTCTTCCTGACCATCGGAGCGCAGGCGTCGACAGTTCGCGAGGTGCAGACCTTGTCGATGCCGGTGACGTTCGCCCAGGTCGTGATCTTCGGTTTTGCGGCGACCGCGATCGGGGAACCGAACGCGCCCAAGGCGATCGCCGCTGCGATCTTCCCGTTGTCCTCGCCGATGGTCATGCTGGCCCGAGCCGCCGAGCAGCCCGGCTGGTGGCCGCAAGTCGCGGCGCTCGCGTGGCAGGCTCTGTGGGTGGTACTCATCCTGCGCCTTGGCGCGCGGATGTTCCGGAAGACGGTACTCAAGTCCGGTCCGCGCACGCGGCGCTGGTTCGGGCGGCAGAAGGCTTCCGCCTAACCGATCGCTTCGCGCGCCATTTCCTCCAGTTTGGCCATCAGGGCACGATGCGGGAACGGGCCATGGCTGATGCGCGCGACGCCGGCCTCTGCCCAAATTCTTTTGTCAGGCGCGCCGGGGAAAGCGATGACGTTGAGTGGCAGCGGGACTTCGCCGACCACCCGCTCGATCTGTGAGGGGCTGGCGAGGCGTGGGACGAAAAAGCCGCTGGCGCCGGCATCGGCGAAGGCCTTGCCGCGCTCGATCACTTGGTCGACCAGCGCTTCGTCATAGGTTTGCGTCTTCAGGAACAGGTCGGTTCGAGCATTGATGTAAAACTTCTCGCCGACTGCGCGGCGGATCGCCGCGATGCGCTCGACCTGCAAATCGAGCGGATGCAGCCCTGCGCCCCCGACGACCTGGTCCTCGAAATTGCAGCCGACCGCGCCGGTATCCTTCAATCGGAGGACATTTGCCGCGCCCTTATCGGGGTCATCTGAATAAGCGCCCTCGAAGTCGACCGTGAGCGGCAAATCGACGGCGTCGGCAATGCGCTTCACATTGGCGAAGGCGAATTCCATCGGGACCTGTTGCCCGTCGGGCCAGCCGTGCGCGTCGGCGACCGGGTGACTACCGGTAGCGAGCGCCTTCGCGCCCGCCTTCACCACCGCGAGCGCGCTGCCGACGTCCCAGATATTGTAGAGTACGACCGGGTCGCCCGGAACGTGCAGCGAAGCGAAGGTCTCGAAGCTGCCGCCCATCACACGCGCTCCGGATAGATCGGGTGGATGTCGACCGGAATGTGACCCATCTGGCTGGTCACTTGTTTGGCTTCGGCATCCATCACCGCCCACTTGGCGAGAAATGCCTTGGTCCCTTCATAATCGCCTGTCGCCTGAAGCGTGATGATGTCGTGGACGAGATCGCGAATGCCCGCGTCGAGCTTTACCGGGTCGATGCGGAAGCGCTTGGCGTTCGCGTCCCAAACGATCCCGCCTTTATCGTGGATGTAGCGGTACTGCATCGCCGCACCGCGCCCGTGCGCATCGGTGTCGCCAAAGCGCATGGCCCGGAACAGGCCGGCGACATAAGCAGCGCGGATCTGCGGCTTCTCGGCGGCCGGAAGCACGCCCTTGTCCATCATGAACAGCACGTTGTACGCTCCCATCACGTCGGCTTTCGCTTCCTCGAAGCCGCCGGCGAGATCCTTCAACTCCTTGTCGACGTTGGTCTTGCGGCCATTGACGGTGATCGAGCCCGGCCCGAGGCTGTGGCTCAACTCGTGGAATAGCGTCTCCATATACATGTAGCGCCGGTTCACGTTCCCCGCGTCTTCGGGCACCAGCACCAGGCTCGCCATGGGCTGCAGGATGCGATCGTATTTCGCGCCGAGCACATTCTGCAGGATCACCTTCTTCGCGCCCTTGGCCTCGCGCACGCGCTCGTCGTTGGGCAGGTTGAAGGCCACCGTCTGGATGCCGTGATTGCTGTCGCCACCGGCGTGGATCTGGTCACCGACCGAGATCGGGGAGGCGAAGCCACGCTTGAAGTTCTTGTATTGCTCCTCTTCCGGAAGGTTCGCTTCCATGTCGCGCAAATGGCTCTTGTAGATATCGAGCTCGGCTGACTCCTTCGGGTTGCGCAGCACGACATAAGCTTCGAAGGCGGTCTTCTGTCCGTAGAGCGTGTCCGTGTAAGTTTCGTAAGGACCGATGACGATTTCGATCGGCGTGTCCTTCAGATCCATCCAGGCAAGCTCCGACTCGAAATAGTCGTCGGTCCGGAACGCCTTCGCGCGCAGCGTCAGGAACCTCTTGAGGCTCGGATTGGTCGTGATCGCGGCGGCCTCTTCGAGCTTCGCTGCGGCCGGCTCGAGCCATTGTTTGTATTCGGTCGAATAGGGAACCGCGACCAGCTGCTCGCCCTGGCGCTTCACCACCGAATAGGGATCAGTGAGCGCCTTTTCCTGATCCGGGTGTTTGGCCAGATAGGCGTCGAACTGCTGCTTGGTGAGATCGGCGGGATAGAAGCCGGCGCCGACGGGTCGCTGCGCGTTGCCGTAGAAAGGCTTGTCTTCGCTGACCTCGTCCCACGGGCCCATGAACGTATCGAAGCGATCGAGCATCGCCTTGTCGCCCGACTTCTCGATCTCTTCGCGGAGCCGCACATTGTCCGCCGAAACCTGGCGCAGGTAGATCGGGTTGAGCAGGTCGGCGGCCTGGATCAGCAGGTTGACGACCTGGCGTTCCTCGTCGGTCAAATAGCTCGTGTCCGCTCGCATCTCGACCCGCGCGAGCTTGTCGCTCGCGCTCTGCGGAGACCCGCTGGCGTCGCCGGCCGCGTTGCCTTGCTGGTCGTTGCTGGGGGCCGCCTGGCAGGCGGCGAGCGAAAGCGCGGCAACGGCCGCGAGCCAACGGAGAATGCTCATCAGCCGGCGCTGTAACGACGGCTGGTACCGGTATCAATCAGGCTGCGTGAGCGATCGCCGTCATGAAAGTGCAACATATCTGTCACAGAGAATTCGCCGGGGCGTCCCAAGGGCTTGGGGTGACACCGTTTTCCCGAAAGGAGTGCGATCCTCATGAACAAGCTGCTCTTCGCGTTACCCACGCTGGCGCTTCTAGCCGCATGCAACAATCAGTCCGGCAACCAGCTGGCGCCGGGCGCCGCCGCGGGCGCGCAAGTCACTGGTGCCGGCTCAACCTTCGTCTATCCAGTGCTGTCGGCGTGGGCGGCAGATTATAAGAAGCAGGCGGGGGTCAGTATCAACTACCAGTCGATCGGTTCGGGTGGCGGCATCGCTCAGGTCAAGGCCGGCACAGTCGAATTCGGCGCGACCGATCAGCCGCTGACCTCTGACGAACTCGCGCAGAGCGGCCTTGCGCAGTTCCCAGTGATCGTGGGCGGGATCGTGCCGGTCGTGAATATCACCGGTCTCGATGCCGGCAAGCTCAGGCTGACCGGCCAGCTGCTTGCTGACATCTACATGGGCAAGATCAAGAATTGGAACGATCCGGCGATCGTTAAGATCAACCCGGGCCTGAATCTCCCCAATGCGGCGATCGCGACCGTGCACCGTTCGGATGGCTCGGGCACGACCTTCAACTTCACCCACTATCTCGCTCAGGTCAGCCCGACGTGGAAGAGTGGGCCGGGCGAAGGCAAGTCGGTGGCCTGGCCTGGCGGCGTTGGCGGCAAGGGCAATGAAGGTGTTGCGGGCTATGTAAAGCAGCTTCCGAACTCACTCGGCTATGTTGAATATGCCTATGTCGTTCAGAACAAGATGACCTACACACTGATCCAGAACGCTGCGGGCAATTTCATTGCGCCGAGCGCGGATGCGTTCGCCGCCGCGGCGGCCACCGCCGACTGGGCCAAGGCGCAGGACTTCAACCTGGTGATGACTAACGCAAGCGGGGCGCAGGCTTACCCGATTGCCGCCAGCACCTTCGTGCTGATGCCGAAGAACCCCAAGGACAAGGCGAAGTCCGACGCCGCGATCGCATTCTTCAAAAATGCGCTCGAAAAGGGTCAGGACCAGGCCAAGAAGCTGGACTACGTACCGCTGCCTGACTCGTTGGTGCAGCAGATCGAACGCTACATAGGCTCCAACATCAAGTGAATGCGACGCTCGCCCGGACTCCCGAAATAATGGCTGCCCCGGTTGAGCAACGCAGCGGTGCTGTCGTTGACCTTGCTTTCCGGTGGGTCACCGCCGGTGCCGCCTGGCTCGTGCTTCTGTTGTTAGGTGGGGTTGCCCTCTCCATGGCATGGGGCGGGCGTCTCGCCTTCAAGACGTTCGGCTGGCATTTTGTCATCAACAGGGAGTGGGACGTAGTTGGCGCCAAGTTCGGTGCGCTCGTCCCAATTTACGGAACGTTGGTCACGTCGGCCATCGCCTTGATCATCGCCGTTCCGGTCAGCATCGGGATCGCGCTTTTCCTGACCGAGATCGCGCCGCGCTGGAGCCGGGCGCCGATCGCCATCGCGATCGAGCTGCTCGCTGCTATTCCAAGCATTATCTACGGCATGTGGGGGCTCTTCGTGTTCGCGCCCTTCATGGCGTCGCATGTCGAACCGTGGCTCGCCGACCATCTCGGAAGCAAGGCGATCATCGGACCGCTGTTCAGCGGACCTCCTATCGGCATCGGCATGCTTACCGCCGGGATCGTCCTCGGCATCATGGTCATCCCGTTTATCGCTGCAGTGGCGCGAGAAGTTTTTATCGCCGTTCCGGCTCCGCTCAGGGAATCCGCGGTGGCGCTGGGCTCGACCCGGTGGGAAATCCTTAGCCGCGTGACTCTCCCGTATACCCGCTCGGCCGTGATCGGCGCCATCTTCCTTGGGCTTGGGCGCGCGCTCGGCGAGACTATGGCGGTGACCTTTGTCCTCGGCAACGCGCACGACCTGTCCGCCTCGCTGCTGATGCCGAGCAATTCGATCGCGGCGGCGATCGCCAATGAGTTCGCGGAGGCCGATACAGACCTTTACCGTTCGTCCCTGATTGCGCTTGGCCTTCTGCTATTCGTCGTCACCTTCATCGTTCTCACCATCGCCAAGCTGATGCTGCTGAGGATGAACCGGCAATTCGGAAGGACCCATTGAGATGGCGATACCCGCCCGCCGCAGGATCGCCGACGTCCTCGCTTTCGGCTTTGCTTTGCTTGCAACGCTATTTGGGCTCGTGTGGCTCACCTGGATTCTGTGGATCACGCTGCGTCAGGGGTTCGCAGCACTCACTCCAAGTCTGTTCACGCAGATGACCCCGCCGCCGGGTACAAGCGGAGGCCTGCTCAATGCTTTCTACGGAAGCGCCGTGATGATTCTCCTGGGGTTGATGATCGGTGCGCCCCTCGGAGTCGCCGCGGGTACCTATCTTGCCGAGCACGGACGTTATTCGCGCCTGGCCGGGGTTGTCAGCTTCGTCAATGACATCCTCTTGAGCGCGCCGTCGATAGTGATTGGCCTGTTCGTCTATGAGCTCGTGGTCCGCACCTCTGGCCACTTCTCGGGCTATGCCGGGGCAATCGCACTGGCGATGATTCTGCTTCCCATCGTCGTTCGCACGACCGAGGAATCATTGCGCCTGATCCCAGACCAGATGCGCGAAGCAGGGTTTGCGCTCGGCCTGCCGCGTTGGCGCGTAACCAGACAGATTCTCTACAAGGCGGCGCTCAGTGCGATCCTGACAGGTATCCTCCTGGGCGTTGCGCGGATTACCGGCGAAACTGCGCCGTTGCTCTTCACCGCGCTCAACAACCAGTTCTGGAGCGCCAACCTCAACGCGCCGCTCGCCAATCTACCGGTGGTGATTTTCCAATATGCGATGAGCCCTTATGACGAATGGCACACGCTGGCCTGGGCGGGCGCCTTCGTGCTCACGACATTCGTCCTACTCCTCAACATCTCCGTGCGGCTGCTCGCGCGCAGAGGAAGGCAGAAATGAACGAGATTGCAACGCCACTTCGGATCACACCGTCCGACCTGGGGTCCGAGCCGGTTTCCACGTCGGTCGCCATCGATATTCGGGACCTCGATTTCTACTACGGCAAGGCGCACGCGCTGAAGGACGTCAGCATGGCGATCCCGGCCAATGCGGTCACGGCGATCATTGGTCCATCCGGCTGCGGGAAGTCGACCCTTCTGCGGACGATCAACCGCATTTACGAAATGTATCCGGACCAATATGCGGCAGGATCGATCGCGATCGACGGCCGTAACGTGCTCGACCGGCGTTATCCGATGTCAAAGCTTCGCCGCCAGGTCGGCATGGTCTTTCAGAAGCCAACGCCATTTCCTTCATCGATCCGCGCGAACGTCGCCTTTGCGCTCTCTTATTACGAGCGCTTGACGAAGTCGGAGATGAATGAACGGATCGAGGACGCGCTCCGTCAGGCCGCGCTCTGGGATGAGGTCAAGGACAAACTCCACCAGAGCGCGCTCGGCCTTTCCGGCGGTCAGCAACAACGTCTGTGCATCGCACGCGCAATCGCGGTTCGCCCTGAAATCCTCTTGCTTGATGAGGCGACTTCCGCGCTCGACCCGATTTCGACTGCCAAGATCGAGGAGTTGATCCACGAGCTTCGCGAGCGGTTTACGATCGTCACCGTGACGCACAATATGCAGCAAGCCGCGCGAATCTCGCAGCGCACCGCCTTCTTTCACCTGGGTGAGCTGATTGAATTCGGTAGCACCAGCGAGATTTTCACGAACCCGCACGAACAGCGCACCAGAGACTATATTACGGGCCGCTTCGGTTGATTGGAGCAAAAATGGATCAGAGCCGCGGACATACTCTGAAGGCGTTCGATGAAGACATCGAGCGGTTGCGCGCGCTCATCAGCCAGATGGGCGGCCTTGCCGAGCATTCCATTGAAGAGGCGATGCGCTGCTTGGTTCAGCGCGACATCGAGGGCGCAGAGCAGGTCGTTGCCGACGACAAGAAGCTCGACGTGCTCGAGATCGAGACCGAGCGCCGCGCGGTTCAGCTGATCGCGCTTCGAGCGCCGATGGCGGGCGATCTTCGCGACGTCGTAGCGGCGCTCAAGATTTCCGGCGTGGTCGAGCGCATCGGCGATTACGCCAAGAATATCGCCAAGCGCGTCCCGATGCTCGAGAATGTCGGGAAGATCGAGCCCCTGTCGCTTCTTCCGGAGATGGCGCGGATTGCCACCTCGATGGTGCACGACGTCCTCGACGCTTTCATTGCGCGTGACGCGGCAGCGGCCGTTCGGGTGTGCGAGCGCGACCAGGCGGTTGACGACTTCTACGATTCCATTTTTCGTGCGCTGTTGACGCACATGATGCAGGATCCGCACAACATCGGTCACTCGGCGCATCTACTGTTCGTCGCCAAGAACCTTGAGCGGGTCGGCGACCACGCGACCAACATCGCCGAGATGGTCTATTATGCAGCGACCGGCGAGTACATGGCGGACCGGCCGGGCAAGTCGGCGATGCCGTGATGATGGCGAACAAGCGCCTTTTGCTCGTCGAGGACGATCGCGCGCTGGCGGACCTCGTGACGTTTCATTTCGAGCGCGCCGGCTATGACGTGACGCGTACCGGCGACGGGGAAGAGGCGTTGATCCTAGTCGACGAGGTGAAGCCCGACGTCGTTCTGCTCGACTGGATGATCGAGGGGATCAGCGGGATCGAGGT
>Ga0070667_100002479_pt1 | contig 16112 bp, 11 predicted proteins | sample KBSS33metaG_FD_64659 | JGI IMG/M metagenome (GOLD analysis project Ga0070667, IMG submission 64659) | Switchgrass rhizosphere microbial communities from Kellogg Biological Station, Michigan, USA - KBS S3-3 metaG | ecosystem: Host-associated > Plants > Roots > Rhizosphere > Soil ... | reverse complement strand
GCGAACGGCTCCAGGCGCTCGAGGCCGCCACCGTGGTGGTCTGCCCCTCGCCGTATGAGAGCCTCTCCCTGCTGGCGCTCGAGGCGATGTCGGTCGGCACGCCGGTTCTCGTCAACGCCCGCAGCGCCGTGCTGGTGGAACACTGCGTGCGCAGCAACGCCGGCCTCTACTACTCGGATCGCGACGAGTTCGTCGAATGCCTGAACCTGCTGGTGCGCGACGATCGCCTGCGCGCCGCGCTTGGCCGCAACGGCCGCGACTACATTCGCCGTCAATACCGGTGGGATGTGGTGCTGGGAAAATACGAGCGGCTGTTCGCAAAGATCAGGAACGCCCGGTGAATTGGATAATTGGATAATCTGGTAATCGGGTAATTGATTGGCAGATCGATTACTCGATTACCAAATCACCCGATTACCAGATTCTGATTACTTATCGTCGAACGTCCCGGTGGGGGTGAGCGGGCCGACCACTGTCGGCGTCGGGCGGCGCGGATCGGACGCCGGCTGACCGGCGGGGGCTGGCCCCTCGGTCCCATTCGCCAGGCGCCGGCGCCGAGGACGAATCTCGTAGCGCTTGATCATCTCGTTCAGGGTGGTTGGCTTGATGTGCAGCAGCTCCGCCGCCCGTTTCTGGACGCCGCCGGCCGCCTCGAGCGTCGACTCGATGAGGCGCTTCTCGAAATCGGTGATGACGTCCTTGAACGAAATGCCTTCCGGCGGAACCACGAACTGCGGCATCTGGAAGTTCGGCGCCCGCCGCACGTGGTCCGGGATCAGCTCGACGCCGATGCGCGGGCCGGCACTCAGCACGACCGCGCGCTCGATGACGTTCTCGAGCTCGCGAACGTTGCCAGGCCAGTCGTACTCGGTGAGCAGGTCGAGCGCGTCCGGCGTCAGCTCGAGCCCGCCTTTCTTGTTCTCCTCGCCGTACTTCTCGAGGAAATGGTGGACCAGCAGCGGAATGTCGTCCTTGCGGTCGCGCAGCGGCGGCAGTTGGATCGTGATGACGTGAAGGCGATAAAACAGATCTTCGCGGAACTTCCCGTCTTCCATCATCTGCCGCAGGTCGACGTTGGTGGCGGCGATGATGCGGACGTCGACCTTGATCGTCTCCATGCCGCCGAGGCGCATGAAGTCGCGCTCCTGGATGACGCGCAGCAGCTTCGCCTGTGTCTCGATCGGGACGTTGCCGATTTCGTCGAAGAAGATGCTACCTTTGTCCGCGAGATCGAACATTCCCTTCTTCGGATACACGGCGCCGGTGAACGCGCCTTTGACGTGGCCGAACAGCGTGGACTCCAGCAGGTCGGGCGGCAGGTTGCCCGAATTCACGGTGACGAACGACCGCTCGGACCGCGACGAATTGGTGTGGATGGCGCGCGCGACCAGCTCTTTGCCGGTGCCGCTCTCGCCCTGAATCAGGATCGTCGACCGGCTCGGCGCCGCCTGAATGATCAGGTCGAACACCTGACGCATCCGCGGGCTCTTGCCGATGATGTTCGCGAACTTGTGGTACCGCTCCTGGATGTTCTGCCGCAGGTTGCGATTCTCGCTCACCAGGCGGCGGCGCTCCATCGCGTTGCGGACCACGACCACCACTTCGTCGTTCTTGAACGGCTTGGTGATGTAATCGAAGGCGCCGGCCTTCATCGCCGAGATCGCGCTCTCCACTGACGCGAAGGCGGTGATGATGATGACGTTGAGATCCTCGTCGATCCGCTTCAGCTCGTCGAGGGTCGCGATGCCGTCCAGCCCCGGCATCATGATGTCCACGATCGCCGCGTCGAACGGCAGCGCGCGCGCCAGCTCGAGGCCTTCGGCGCCCGAGGAGGCCACGCGCACGTCGTAGCCTTCCCGCACCAGCAGCGTCTCGAGAATCTCGCGCATGATCTCTTCGTCGTCGACGACGAGGATCGTGCCGCGGCGGGAACTGGGCATATCGCTCACGCCCGGCTGCAGCCGGGCATTGTGACCTTCGTCCGGCTACAGCCGGGCACTACGTACCTCGGCGACCGCGAGCGGCAGAGACAGCGTGAACCGCGTGCCCTGCCCGACCGCGCTGTCGCAGTGAATCAAACCGTCGTGTTCGCGCACGATGCCGTAGGTAATCGACAACCCGAGACCGGTTCCGCGCTGGAACGACTTGGTCGTGAAGAACGGGTCGTAGATCCGCGCCAGCTGATCCGACGGAATCCCCGAACCGGTGTCGGCAATCTCCGCAATCACCCGATCGCCCTCGATACGGGTGGCGACCGAGAGCCAACCGCCGCGCGGCATGGCATCGCGGGCGTTGAGAAACAGATTCAGGAAAACCTGCTGCAACTGGTGCTCGATGCCGCTGACCGGCAGCGGCTCGGTCGCGAGCTCGCGCCGGACCTTGATCCGCGAAACCTCGAACTGGTGCTCGAGCAGCGAGAACACGTCGCCGATGACCGCGTTGAGATCCACCTCGATGCGTTCGTTCGACGAAGTGCCCGGGCGTGACAGGTTCAACAGCCCGTTGACGATCTTCGCGGCACGGAACGTCTGCTTCTCGATCTTCTCCAGCAGAGCCGTTTTCGGATCGGCCGGGTCGGCGCCCTCGAGCAGCATCTGGGTAAAACTCGAGATCCCCGTCAACGGGGTGTTGACCTCGTGCGCCACACCGGCGGCCAGCAGGCCAATCGACGCCATCTTCTCGGAGATCTGCAGTTGCTCTTCCAGGCGCACATGATCTGTGACGTCTTCAATGAGCAGAAGGGTCCCAACCACCGCATCGTCGCCCATCGTGTTCTGCAGCGGGACCTCGCTGGCGTTGACCAGTAACCGCGCCGAATCGGCCTTGCGCGACGGCAGCGGCACGCGATAGAGAGTGGCGCCATCCGGGTGCTGGCGCCGCGCGGTTCTGAGCGCCTCCACGAACAGCGAATCGAACACGTCGCCAAGCGGCTGCCCGACCGCGTCGGTCCGCTTCACACCGTAAAAGTCCTCGAGCGCGCGATTCCAGCGAACGATGCGTTCGTCGGCGTCGAACACCACCAGGCCATCGTCCAGCGACTCGAGGATGTTCTCGTTGAACTCGCGCATGCGGCCGAGCTGCTGCGCCTTTTGGAGGAGTTCCCGGTACAGCCGGCCATTTTCAATCGCGGTCGCCACTTGCCCCGCCACCGCGGTCAGCAGCGCGAGGTCTTCGCTGTTGAACGGCTCGTCCGTTTCCTTCCGGCCGAGCGCCAGAACCGCGATCGCGCGTCCCTGAAAGACGCAGGGGACGAAGTAATACGTTCCCGCGTCGCGCCAGAATTCGACTTCCTCCGCGAGGAAACGCGCTGCGGCGATTGGATCGTCGAGCGCGACCGTGTGTCCGGCGTCCAACCGGCTCATCATCGTCGACTGGCGCGACAGGGGCGGAACGGCCTGCGGATACCCGTAATCGCCGATCGCCGTGAAGTCGCCAGTGTGCCCGCCAGGCTCACCATCCGCAAGCATCAACGCCATGCGGTCCACCACGAGGGTCTCGACAATGCGCGCGACCAGCCGCTGACTCAGCCGCACGACGTCGAGGTCGCTGTTCAAATCGCGCGCAAACGCGACCAGGGCGCGGCGGTAGTCGTAGCGATCGCGGTAAAACGCCCGGTCGAGCGCGTTCTGAATCGATTCCTTGACCGGTCGGGCCAGCAGGACGACGACCGTGGTCGCAAGCAGCGCCACGATCCAGTTGTGAGGATCGGACTCGCTCGAGAACGCAAAGCCGACCACCTTGAGCAGCGCGATGTACACCGCGGCGCTGGCGCCGACGAATGCGCTGTAGACAAGCGCTCGTTTGATGATGACCTCGACGTCGCGTAGCCGGTATCTGACAATCGCGCACGCAAACGTGAGCGGCACCAGGCCGAGCGGGACCGCCGTGAGCTGCAAGGCCAGCGGCGGATTGGCGCCGAGGGCCCACGGCAGCGCGTAGCCGAATGCAAACGGCCCGACGCCCAAGGCAGTGCCCCACGCAATCCAGCGCAGTTGACGACGGCCGGTGACCGAGGTGATCTCCCGGAATGCACGGATCAACGCGGCCAGAGCTGCCGCAGCACACACCAGCAGGTAGATCGGTTCAGCGCGGTCGAGCAAATCGATCGAGCGGGAGAATAGCGGTCCCGAGAGCGAACCATCCGACCCTCGGACGACAGTCACGACACGCGCGGCCGACAACGCCAGCGCCGGCAGGTACATCAGCGCGACGAGGCCGATGCCTGGATTGCGCGAATCAGGACGCTCGGGAAACTCGAGGGCGAAGTGCAGCAACAATGGCGGCAGCAGCGCAAAGGCGATCGCATCGCCCCAGTAAAACACCCAGTCCAGCCGATCCAGCGGACCGCTGAACGAGAAGCTGAAGACGCCGAAGAACGCAACGCACAGCCAGAAGAAGTGCAGCGTTGCCTGATCGTCCGGCCGGCGCAAGCGTACCGACGCGCCGACGAGCAGGGTGAACAGCCCGACCGCCGCGAGCACGAAATACATCGAGCCGCCGCGTGGCGCCGGCGCGAGCGAGATCTGGAGCGCCTGGCGGGAGCCCAAGCGCAGCAAGGAATAGGAGAGGTGCGAGCCCGCCTCACTTCGATGATAGAGGTCGGTGATGTCAGCGCGTGTCTGAACCACTTCTCCGTTGACGGCCACGAGGACGTCACCACGTTCAATCCCCGCTGCCGCCGCCGAGGATCCGGGCGCCACCTCGATCGCGGTTAGGCCTTCCGCGCGCGTGTTCCACAGCACGCCGTCTTCCACATCGTGCCAGCGCGAGTACAGCGCGATGTTTGCGACACCGAGTGTCACAAGCACGACAACGACCGCACCCGCAAACAGGGCACGACCCCAGGCGAACCAGTGACTATCCGTGCGGTTCATCGACACACTATGCCAGACGAGGAGATAGCAAGGCCTATTCCTGAATCCACGGGCAACATCATCCTCTAACTAACTGATAAATATAAGCTTTTATCGTTTGCCCGCACCCAGAAAACAGTGCAAGAATCCAAACAAACGGACTCCGCTTCAATATTCTGGATCGACGGCGGCTGGGGGAGCCGCACCTCGGGTCGACTAGAACTTCAGCGTCAGACCGCCGACGATGCGCTTCGGCGGGTGGACGACGAGTATCTCGTCGTACATCGATTGGTCAGGGGCGGCATCACGGAAGAAATTGCGCACTCCGACCAGCATTTCCCATTTGGCGCTGCTGAAATCCATGAACGGCAGCGACTGCCGCACCTGCACGTCGAAGCGCGCGTCGATCGGCATCGGCGTCAGCACGGATCCGCTGGCGGTCGCGCGTGGCGCCGCGCTGGTCACGCGATACAGCACCACGACCCGCGTGGACGTTTCCGGCACTTCGGTCTCGAGCGACGTCGAGACGTCATGAATCCGCTCGCGCTCGGGACGCAAGACCTTCGGCGCGACGAGCAGCAGATACGCCGACTCGGCCGATGTCGTCGACTGCGCCTGCGTCACCGAGTACTCGACCGAACCGTGGACTCTGTTCGCAATCGCCGCGCGCACACCGGCGCTGATACCCGACGCCGCGACGTCGCCGGTATTGCCGACGAAGTAGTGACCGAGGGCCGCCTGGGCGCCCGGCAAATCCATGCCGAACAGCGTGACCAGTTGGTCGCTCACACGCTGGCGGTAGGCGCGAACCGAAACCGTCGCCAACGCAATGTCGTGCTCCATCTCGAGTTCGACATGGTTGGTTCGCTCGGCCTGCAGTGGCCGTCCCGTCATGACGGACGAGAACGTCCGCTGCGGCGGCAACCAGATGCCCGAGTCGATCCGCGGCATGAATTCTTCTGCGCCCGGTGCGACGGCGCGGCTCGACAGCAGCGTGCTGACGCGGAAGTGATTCGCCGGCTGGAACGTCAGCGCGACGCGTGGGCTCAACAGGCTTTGACCGTCGAGGTAGTCGTACCGCGCGTAACGCCCGCCGTAGGTGATCGTGACCCGAGGCGTAATCGAAAAGGTGTCGAAGCCGTAGAGCGCGCCGGCATTCCGGCTGCCGTCGGCCAGGCTCTGCAGCGCAGCGAAATTACCGCCCTCGTAGCGCTGCGTGCTGTACGACAGACCGATGTCATAGCGGTGCCGGGCCGGTGCGCGCGTCACGTATTCACCGGCCACAATCCACGACGCGAGGTCGCCCTGCGTCAGCGCCGCACGCACGGTCCAGTCGGCGTGTCCGCCGACCGGCGCGCCAAGCGCCAGGTAGGCGATGCCGCTGGAGAAGTTGTTGTTCGAAAACAGCTGCTGCGGCGAGTCGAACGAACCGGTCGTCAGCAGGTTGACCTGCCCGGAGAACGGGGTGCCGGCGAAGAAATTGGCCGCGAGATGGGCGGGCGATCCGAACGAGTGGTTGCCGAATCCTCCCGCACCGAACGACCCTTCGTCGTTCGGCAAGCCCGCGAAGAGCTCGTCGGTGACCGTCGCGTCCTTGAGGACGCCGCGTCGCAGGTGACGTAGCCGCCACGCGATGTCGGAGTGATCGTCCGACGACGGGTCGGCGGTTCCCGCCGGGTCGGTCGGATCGGCCGGCGCAGGCGCGGGTTCGATCGCGACGCCGATGCCTGCAGCGGCAATCGGATACGACGAGAGATTGCCCGGCGTCGCCGAGTGCCGCAAGGCAATCGACGAGGCGCTGCGCGCGCTGGGCCGGACGTCGACGATCTGCGCGCGCGACGCGATGAACCCGCTCGAATGCGCGCGCACCAGATACGGGCCGGGCGGCAACGGCCGCAGCTCGAAACGCCCCGCGCGATCGGTCACCGCAACCGCCGACGAACTGCCGAACGCCGACACCATCGCGCCCGCGACCGGAGCACCTTTCTCGTCCTGAACCGTACCGAGAATCGAGCCCGGAGCCATCGACGCCACATGCGTGATCGCCTGCACCTGCGGCGCCTGCGCGACCGCGGGCACTGGGAGTACAAGAAGCACCAGACCGCCGAGCGCCGCGGACGCCGCCATTCTGGTCATGCTTCGCATGATGTCTCCGGGATCGGCCCTCCTGCTACGACGGGCTGATCGTGAAATTGATCTCCCGGGTCAACGTCTTGTTCGCCAGCTTGTCGGTCACCTTGATCTCGAGCCGGTAATCGCCCTCGGGGAACGAAGCCAGGGGCACCGCCTGACCGCTCTGCAGCTGATGGCCCGCCGCGAGGTCGAACTGCGGCGGCAGCGTCTGCGCGTTCAGGCTCTGCGGGTTCGTCTTGTTGAAGAACTTCTCCGGCTGACCGGCGGCCTTCTGATAGAAGTTGTACTCGACGCTCACGTCCGGCTTGTTCGCGCTGTCCACCTTGGGGTTGTAGATCAGCATGAACGTCGAGAGCTCGGACTTCTTCGTGAACTTCGTTTCGAACGCCGGAACGATTTCCATCCCGCCGAGCGCGTACGGGCGATCGGCCTGCTGCTGCGGCGTCAGCGGCGCGGGCAGCGGGTCGATGCGCTGCGCCACGATCACCGAACTGGTCGCCAGCTCGCCGTTCCAGAAGTCCGGCACCTCGACCGTGTGCTTCACGACCGATGCCTTCGGCGGCGGCGCGTTCTTGGGCGCCTTGTCGGGCGTCGGCTCTTTGGCGATCAGGTAGACGTCGTAGCTGCCGGCGGGCACGGTGAACGATCGCGAAATCTTCATCGGCGACTGGCCGGCGGCGACAGGGACGAAGGCAATGTCTTCGTACGCGTAGTCGGTCTTCTTGTTCTTGTCGTCCTTCTTCTCGTCCTTCTTCGCGTCCGCGGGCGCTGCGGCGGCGGCGGCGTTCTTATTCACCACGCGCCAGTAGAACGCGACGTTGTTGCCGCTCAACTTCGACGCGTCGACCGTGACAGTGAACGGCACGTACTCCTTGTTGCCTTGCGCCTTCAACACGTCCTCGCGGACCCACGTCAGCGCGAGGTCGTTCGGCGCTGGCTGTCCGGCGGCGATCCCGTCCACCATCTTGACGATGTTTTGGATTTCCTTGTTCTGCGCGTCCGTCTTCTTCTTGTCGTCCTTGGTTGGAGGCGCTTGCGCGAGGACCGCGATCGAAGAAGCGAGAACGACCAGTGCAAAAACCGGAAACAGACGGCGCGTCATAAAGCCAATTCTCCCAAGATAAAGTCGCAATCGAACACCCATCATAGGCGTCAGGCTCGGGGCAAGTCAAACCCTTATGGATGCAGCACTTCAGCCGGGTTTTGGGGCTCGGATGCTGTGCTATGATCCGGCTCTTTGCCCCTTCATGAAGCTGATCGACGTTTCGGTGCCTCTCGACGCGACGCTCCCCACCTACCCGCATAACACGCCGTTCACTCTCGAGCCCATCAAGCGTCTGGCCAGCGGCGACAGCTCGAACGTGTCCACGCTCCATATGAGCGCCCATTGCGGGACGCACGTCGACGCCCCTCGGCACTTTTTCGACAGCGCGCCCGGGACTGAGGCGCTCCCGCTCGACCTGCTGATGGGCCGGGTCCGGGTGATCCAGGTCATGTCGCGGACCGGCATTGCGGCCGAGGACCTCGCAGCCCAGGATTTTTCAGAGGATGTGCGGGTATTGATCAAGACGCGCAACTCCCTTTTCTGGGGCACGCCAGAATTCCGGACCGACTACATCGGCGTGACCGAGTCTGGCGCGCGGCATCTCGTCGCGCACGGGATCAAGCTGGTCGGCGTCGACTATCTCTCCGTCGAACAGTTCCACACGCCGGGCGCACCCGCCCACCACGTGCTTCTCGGAGCTGGCGCGATTGTGATCGAAGGCCTCAACCTCCGCGACGTCGAGCCGGGCATCTACGATCTGTGCTGCCTGCCGCTGCGGATCGTCGGATCGGACGGGGCGCCGGCGCGGGTCGTGTTGCGCAAGGCATAGCAGGCTGGACCATGTCAACGCTGCTCGACGACAGCCTGGTCATCGTCCTCGCTGGCGGGGCCGGCGAACGGCTCTATCCGCTGACGAAAGATCGCGCGAAACCGGCGGTGTATTTCGGCGGGCCTTACCGAATCATCGATTTTTCACTCAGCAACTGCATCAATTCCGGCCTCCGGCGCATCTTCATCGCCACCCAGTACAAGTCGCTGTCGCTCAACCGGCACATCCGGATGGGCTGGGGCATCGTCTCGGAAGAGCTCGGCGAGTTCGTCGAGATCCTCCCTCCGCAGAAGCGCGTCAGCGAGCACTGGTATCAGGGGACGGCCGACGCGGTCTACCAGAACCTGTATTCGATCATGCGCGAGGGCCCGCGGTACCTGATCGTGCTGTCGGGCGACCACGTCTACAAGATGGACTACTCACGCATGCTCCGCTTCCATCAGGATCGGGGCGCCGCGGTGACGCTGGCGACGATCGAAGTGCCGGTGACCGACGGGAAGCGATTCGGCATCATCGCCGTGGACGAAACCGAGCGCGTCACCGGATTCCAGGAAAAGCCGAAAGTGCCAAGCGCCATTCCGGGCGCGCCGGATCTGGCGCTGGCGTCGATGGGCGTCTACATCTTCGACACCGACATGCTCGTGCAGGCGCTCGAGGCCGACGCGCTGCAGCCCACCACGCACGATTTCGGCAAGGACATCATCCCCGCGCTCATTCATCAGGTGCCGGTGTACTCCTACCGCTTCTACGACGAGAACAAGAAGGCCGCGAAGTATTGGCGCGACATCGGCACGCTGGACGCCTACTTCGAAGCCAACATGGACCTGTGCCAGGTCAACCCGGAATTCAACCTGTACGACCCCGAATGGCCGCTGCGGACCTACCAGCCGCAGGCGCCGCCGGCGAAATTCGTCTTCGCGGAAACCGGGATTCGCTGCGGACAGGCGCTCGATTCGGTGATCTCTCCCGGCTGCATCGTGTCGGGCAGCAGCATCTTCGGCAGCGTGCTGTGTCCCAACGTCCGGGTCCACAGTTTCTGCCACATCGAGCAGTGCATCCTGATGCCGGGCGTGCGCGTCGGACGGCACGCGAAGATCAAGCGGGCGATCATCGACCGCGACGTGCTGATCCCGCGCGGAGCGCACATTGGCTACAACATCGACGAGGATCGGCGCCGCCACACCGTCACCGACGCGGGCATCGTCGTCGTCACCACCGATGACGAGCCGCTGATCGGAGCGATCAGCGAAGACGCGTTGACATTCGAAGCCGAGGCCGACCGGCGAGGAGCAGGGGGATGAGCAGGCAGACGAGGGTTGCGCTGTCGGTGGCTGCTCTCGCCGCGACCGTGTTCGCGAGCGTGCCGCGCGCGCAGACGCCCGCGCCATTCAATATTCAGGCGAACTACACGAAGTACGAGTCGTACATCACCGTGCGGGACGGCAAGCGGCTGTTCACCTCGATCTACGTGCCGAAGGATACGTCGCGCAGCTACCCGTTCCTGATGACGCGAACGCCTTACAGCGTCGCGCCATACGGCGTCGATCAGTTCAGGACGCGCCTGGGGCCGTCCGAGGCATTCGACCGGGCGGGGTACATCTTCGTGTTCCAGGACGTGCGCGGCCGTTACCTCTCCGAAGGCGATTTCGTCGAGATGCGTCCGCATATCGATACGCCGAAGAGCAATACCGACGTCGATGAGAGCACCGATACCTACGATACCGTCGAGTGGCTGCTGAAGAACGTGTCGAACCACAACGGACGGGTGGGAATCTGGGGCATTTCGTATCCAGGCTTCTACACCTCGGCCAGCATCATCGACAACCATCCAGCCATCAAAGCCGCATCACCGCAGGCGCCGATGACCGATCTCTTCATGGGAGACGACTCGTACCACAACGGCGCGTTCATGCTGGCGGCGAACTTCAGCTTCTACACCGGCTTCAAACCGCGCCCGCAGCCGACGCTGCCGGCGCGCGGATCGCCGGCGTTCGAGTACGGCACCAACGACGGCTACGACTTCTATCAGCGCATCAAGCCGCTGCGCAGCTCCACGGCTCAGTTCTTCCAGGAAGGGCACTGGTTGTGGGAGGACCAGATTCGCCACGACACCTACGATGCGTACTGGCAGTCGCGCGATCTCTCGCGGCACATGCGCAACATCACGTGTGCAGTCCTCGTGGTAGGCGGTTGGTTCGACGCGGAGGATCTCGCCGGACCGTTCAGGACATTCAACGCGATAGCCCGCAACAACCCGGCGACGCCGATCACGCTCGTCGAGGGTCCGTGGGTCCATGGCGGCTGGGGACGCTTCGACGGCGAGCGGCTGGGGCGGGTGACGTTCGGATCGAAGACCGGCGACTTCTACCGGGAGCGGATCGTGTTTCCGTTCTTCGAGCAGCACCTCAGGAGCGCCGCGGACACCAAGCTCCCAAAGGCGTACGTGTTCGAGACCGGCACCAACGTCTGGCGGCAGTACGCGAGCTGGCCGCCGCCAAGCGCAAGCGACCGGACGCTGTATTTCCGCGCGAACGGCGCGCTCTCGTTCGAACCGCCGACCGACACACAGGAAAGCTTCGACGAGTACGTCAGCGATCCGGCGCGCCCGGTGCCATTCGTCGGCTACACGACGCAAAACGTGCCGCAGGAGTACATGGTCAGCGATCAGCGTTTCGCAGCCAAGCGGCCTGATGTGCTCGTCTACCAAACGCCGCCGCTCGATGAAGACGTCACGGTCGTCGGACCGGTTTCTCCCGCGCTGCAGGTGTCGACGACCGGGACCGACTCGGACTTCGTCATCAAGATGATCGACGTGTATCCGACGGACTACCCGGACACGGACGGCGCCGCCGGCGGTCCGCCGAGAGACGTGGGGATGCCGCGCGAGTCGATGGGCGGCTACCAGCAGCTGATCCGCGGAGAGCCGATGCGTGGCAAGTTCCGGAAAAGCTTCGAGCGGCCCGAACCGTTCGTGCCGGGGAAGGTCGAAGCGGTCAACTTCGACATGCCGGACGTCAACCACACGTTCCGCCGCGGTCACCGCATCATGGTGCAGGTGCAGAGCTCGTGGTTTCCGCTCGTGGACCTCAACCCGCAGACGTTCGTGTCGATCCCGAGCGCGGCACCGAGCGATTTCCGCAAGGCAACCGAACGTGTCCACCGATCGCGAACGGCGGCGAGCGGCGTCCGCGTGCGCGTGCTCGACGCAGCAGCGGCCAACCGGGCTCGGAGCGTCCAGTGAAGATCAATCGCGTGCACGGGCGGGAGATTCTCGACTCGCGCGGGAATCCGTCGGTGGAAGTCGAGGTGACGATCGACGGCGGCGCGAGCGGCCGCGCCGCAGTGCCGTCGGGCGCATCCACCGGCGAGCGCGAAGCCCTCGAGCTCCGCGACGGCGACAAGTCGCGGTACCTCGGCAAAGGCGTCCGGACAGCGGTCGCGAACGTGAACGGCGAGATCGCCAAGGCGATTATCGGCCGCGAGCTCGATCAGCGCGCGCTCGACGAGGCGATGATTGCGCTCGACGGCACGCCAACCAAGAGCCGCCTCGGCGCCAATGCCTTGCTCGGCGTGTCGATGGCGGCGCTTCGCGCGGGGGCCGCGGCGCAACAGATTCCGCTCTATCGACACATCGGCAATCTCTACGGCAGCAGCGCGTTCACGCTGCCCGTGCCGATGATGAACATCCTGAACGGGGGCGCGCACGCCGATTCGAGCGTCGATTTTCAGGAATTCATGGTCATGCCGCTGAGCGCGCCGTCCTTCGCGGAAGCGCTGCGCTGGGGCGCCGAAGTCTTCCACGCGCTACGCGGCATCCTGAAGGGGCGCGGCCAATCGACGGGCGTCGGCGACGAGGGTGGGTTCGCGCCAAATCTCAAGTCGAATCGGGAAGCGGTAGAGGTGGTCCTCGAGGCCGTGACCAAGGCAGGGTTGAAGCCGGGTGCCGACGTGTGGCTGGCTCTCGACGTCGCCTCGAGCGAGCTCTGGGGCACCGGCAGATACACGTTCAAGAAATCCGGCGAGCCGGACCGGACCTCGGACGAGATGATCGGTTTGTACGAGGACTGGATTCGGCAGTATCCCATCGTCTCGATCGAGGACGGTCTCGCTGAAGGCGACTGGGCGGGCTGGCAGCGGCTGACGAAGGCTCTTGGCGATCGCGTCCAGCTGGTCGGGGACGATGTGTTCGTCACGAACCCGGAAATCCTGAAGCGAGGGATCACCGACGGCGTCGGCAACGCCCTGCTCGTCAAGCTCAATCAAATCGGCACCGTCACCGAGACGCTGGACGCCGTCCGCATGGCCACGGACGCCGGTTACGCCACGATCATCTCGCACCGCTCCGGCGAGACCGAGGACACGACGATTGCCGACCTTGCCGTCGGCACGGCCGCGGGTCAAATCAAGACAGGGTCCGCCAGTCGCACCGATCGAGTGTGCAAGTACAACCAGCTGTTGCGCATCGAAGAGGAGCTCGGCGCGTCGGCCATCTTCGCTGGTAAGGCGGGCCTTGTACGTCGTGTCGGGTAGCCGGACCTGGAAGTCGTACTAAGAGCGACCATGTACAAACTCGTCCTGCTGCGCCACGGCGAAAGCACATGGAACCGGGAAAACCGTTTCACCGGGTGGACCGACGTCGACCTGTCTGAAAAAGGCCGTGAGGAGGCGAAGGAAGCGGCGCGCCTGCTGCGAGAAGGCGGTTATGCCTTCGATACCGCGTTCACGTCGGTGCTCAAGCGCGCGATCCGGACGCTCGGCATCGTCCTCGACCATCTCGACCTGCTGTGGATTCCGGTGACGAAGGACTGGCGGCTCAACGAGCGGCATTACGGGGCGCTGCAGGGATTGAACAAGGCGGAAACCGCCGCGCTGCACGGCGAGGCGCAGACGAAAATCTGGCGGCGGAGTTACGACATTCCACCGCCCCCGCTCACGGCCGACGACCCGCGGCACCCGTCCCGGGATCCCCGATACGCCGCGCTGTCGCCGAACGAGCTCCCGCTGACCGAAACGTTGAAGGATACGGTCGCGCGATTCCTGCCCTACTGGCACTCGACAATCGGGCCCACGATTCAAAGCGGCAAGCGGGTGATCGTGGCCGCGCATGGCAATAGCCTGCGTGCGCTCGTGAAGTATCTCGACGACATCGACGAGCGGACGATCGTGGAGCTGAACATCCCGACTGGTATCCCGCTCGTCTACGAACTGGACGACCATTTGAAGCCGATTCGTCACTACTACCTCGGCGACCCGGCCGCGGCGGCGGCGGCGGCCGCGCGGGTCGCGAACCAGACCAAGGCGTAGCGAGCCGCCTCACTCGCCGCGATCGAAGACGATCACCTGATCGAATGGCTTGCCGCTGGCATCGATGCCGCTCACAGCGGCCGTGAGGGTCCTGCCCTCTTTGTCCACTTCATACGTGCCACGCCCGAGTGTGACGCCGTCCCTCATCGCCAACGTCTCGAGGCGGCGGGGCTCGAGCGTGCTGATGGCGACAATTCCCGGGGCGCCTGGAACCGGGCGTTCCTGGCCGTCGGCCTGGATCGTCTGGGCGCTCGATTCGTGCTTGCCCGAGGCATTCACGCCTTCGTAACTGAGGACCACGGTGTCTGTCCCGATATCGAAGCGCATGGTCGCGCTCTGAAACTGGTGGTTCGCATGCCGGGTGGACTTCGCGAGGTTGGCGATCCAGGTGCCGTGAAGCGGATGCAAGACGGCCTTTCAAAAAGGGCGGCACGCTTTCGTGTGACGGCCTCTCAATAAGCGCGGCACGCTGTCGTGTGGCCGCTCACTAAAAAAGGCCGGCACGCTTTCGCGTGCCGGCCTGTCACTTCAAGTCTGGCTTCGACTGCTTCGATTATTCCACGGGTTCCGCCGTCTCGTCCGCCGCGATCCTCAGCGATCGAAGGAAGCGGCGATCGTTTGCGGTCACTTCAAAGTTCCGGCGCGGCTGCACGACACGGGCTGGCGCGGCCACTTTGGCCAGCGCCGACGACTGCTGCGAGCGACTGACGAACCCCACGACGGCTTCGAGCGTCACTTTCATCTCGAACCCCGCCGCACGCGCTTTCTCCCGGCAGGCCTCGACCTGCGCGTTTTCCGCCACCGCGGCGGCAATCGCGTCGGCCAGCTCTCGTGCGAACCGGTTCACGACGTCGTCCATCTGCATTCCCTCCTACGCCGCCGGGCCGGGGTTCCCGAGGCGCCTCCCGATCGAAGCCTGCATACACCAGGGCGGTGGACAGGGATCGGGACCTGACGTGTTCATATGAGTCGGAAAGTGTCTGAGAGTAAGTTGAGTTTAAGGCGAAGGCGCCATCGTGTCAAGCACTTACAGCGACCTCGGCCGCGAAAGTCGCGGTACAATCGCCGCCGTGCACCTCCCTCCGGTCCTCACGCCCGCCGACCTGGCGGACTGGGATCCACGTCAGGAGCTTTCGGATCCGGGCGAGTTTCCCTTTACTCGCGGCATCCAGCCAACCATGTACCGCGGCCGGCTGTGGACGATGCGGCAGTACGCGGGGTTCGCGACGGCGCAGGAATCCAACCGGCGATACCGGTATCTGCTCGCGCAAGGCGTCAGCGGCCTGAGCGTGGCCTTCGATCTGCCGACGCAAATGGGCTACGACTCGGACCATCTCCTGGCCGCCGGCGAGGTGGGGCGCGTCGGCGTCGCCATCGACTCGATCGAGGACATGAGCACTCTCCTCGACGGCATTCCGCTCGGCCAGGTCTCGACCTCGATGACCATCAATGCGACGGCGATCGTCCTCCTGGCGTTGTACGTGGCGGTCGCGAAGCGGCAGGGCGTGCCGCTGCAGAAGCTGTCCGGCACGGTCCAGAACGACATCCTGAAGGAATATGTCGCGCGCGGCACCTATATCTACCCGCCACGGCATTCGCTGCGGCTCGTCACCGATATCTTCGCGTTCTGCGAACGCGAGCTGCCGAACTGGAACACCATTTCGATCAGCGGCTATCACATCCGTGAAGCGGGCTCGACCGCGGTTCAGGAAGTCGCGTTCACATTCGCGCACGCCATCGCCTACGTCCAGGCGGCGATCGACGCGGGGCTCGACGTCAATCGCTTCGGACAGCGCGTGTCGTTCTTCTTCAACGCGCACAACGACTTCCTCGAAGAAATCGGGAAGTTCAGGGCGGCGCGGCGGCTTTGGGCGCGGATCATGCGCGAACGGTTCCATGCCACGAACCCGCGCGCGCAGCAGCTCCGCTTTCACACGCAGACCGCCGG
>Ga0070667_100002470_pt1 | contig 16142 bp, 16 predicted proteins | sample KBSS33metaG_FD_64659 | JGI IMG/M metagenome (GOLD analysis project Ga0070667, IMG submission 64659) | Switchgrass rhizosphere microbial communities from Kellogg Biological Station, Michigan, USA - KBS S3-3 metaG | ecosystem: Host-associated > Plants > Roots > Rhizosphere > Soil ... | reverse complement strand
CACCGTGACCACCCGCATCGAAGACGGTATGGGCGTTCTCAGCGTTGCCGATACAGGTAAGGGGCTATCTCATATTCCGGACGCCCGAGTGTTCGACGGAGCATTCACCGACAAGGCGAATGGGCATGGTATCGGGCTGGCGCTCAGTCACCGCATCATCACCCGGCAGAACGGCACGATCACCGCGCGCGAAAATACCCCTCGGGGGGCGATATTCGAATTCGCATTGCCGTTGGCGCAGTAACCTCATGGCGTAGAACGGAACTCATTTATCAATGCACGTGCGGTCTTGATCCCAGATTCGATAGCACCGTCGACCACGACACCGTTCCAGCCGCTGGCGTAGTCGGCGCCGGCGAACTTCAGCCGGGTGTCGGACTGCTGAAACAAACTCCATCCGTTGAAGAACTGACCCGACTTGAGCGTCGCCCATGTTTGACCGGACCACTTGTCGGCGACCCAGTCATGGCCACCGCAGTCCAGGACGGTGAGGTCATCGCGCCACACGTCGATCGCCTTTTGCGCCGAAGCGATGTCGTCCAGTTGGATTGCGGTGTGGTCGGAACCGAACCCCACCACAATGGTGGCGTCCTCGTCGGTCAAGAAGTATTCGCTGCGCAGCAATGAGATTGGACTGTCTCCGGGGGCGCCGGCGATGATCGAGTGACGCCCGGCTACCTTGATCCAGATCTTGAAGCCCACCGAGTTGGACCCATCGCGGACAATCTGCTGCTGACCGTGGGTCAATGCGGGCGAGAACGTCAGCTGTTTGAGGGCTCCGATAGGTGCAGTGACGATGGCCGCGTCCGCCGTGTGAATGGTGCCGTCGGCGAGCGTCACCCGCACTCCGGCGTCGTCGTGGGCGATGCTCTGCACGGCGGTGTTGAGTGTGACGCCGCAGCGCAGGTCGCCTGCGATCGCGTTATACAGGCCACGCATGCCACGTACCAGTTTGAACCGTAGGGTCTGCTCGTCCATCAGGGCGCTGCGGTGGTCACTGAGTGCGGCCCAGTGCTTGGCCATCAACGGTGACGCAGTCGCAGTGGGTCCCTGATAGGCCGCGGACCAGTAGGAATCTGCGAGGTCGATCTGCTCCTGGGTGAACGAGCCATCGCGAAGACAATCGAGCACGCTGCCCGTGTCCGCGTTCAGAAACCGTTCACGCAACTCGGCGCTGGTTGAATCGTCACCAAGGATGAACAGCGGATCGTGGGGGTACGGAAAGTACTCGCGGGAACCCTCGAAGATCTTGTCCTGCAGTTCGGTAAGCGCGGTGTCGAGGTCATGTTCGCTGCCCTCGTGCACCTTGCCCCCGCTGAACCAGTACGCGTTCTCGATATCCGGGCTGGGATGGATCTTCTGGCCGTAGCGGGTGATCTCGGTCCAGACGAACGGCTGCATCCAGTGCACCCACGTGGCCCCCATCTCGAGCGCGTGACCACCCAGGCGTTCGTCCGTCCACGCCCGGCCGCCGATGCGATCACGGGCCTCGTACACACTGACCTGCACGCCCGCGGCTTCCAGCTCACGCGCGGCGATGAGGCCGGAAAAGCCGGCTCCGACGACGATCACCGCTCGAGGCGAGGACGGTGAATTATCGGAATTTTGCATGATCAACCACCTCGAAGGAGTGTTGTTTGAATCTACGTACGTTGAATAATGTGCACAAGGCACGCTACCTGCCATGACCGAACACGGCATCTCGGGGAAACCTTTAGTGGCGCCGGCCATGACGCGGAGCACTTCATGCCCGCTGAACGCGTCGATCCCCGCCGGGCCTTCGGGGTAGCCCGGCGGGGATCGACAGTATGTGGGCTCAGAGAACTATGGTGACCGTCTTGCTCTCCGTGTAGGCAAGGATGCCTTCGTAGCCAAGTTCGCGACCGACGCCACTGGACTTGACGCCACCCCAGGGCAGCTGGGGAGCGAGCGGGGACCAGCCGTTGACGCCGACCGCGCCCGCTTGAATGGCGGCGGCGGCGGTGTGCGCGCGAGAGACGTCGCGGGTCCAGATGGTGGCCGACAACCCGTACGCGTTGTCGTTGGCCAGTGCGAGACCCTCGTCGTCTGTGTCGAATGGGATTACGATGCCAACGGGCCCGAAGATCTCCTCTTGAGCGACCCGCATGTCATTTGTGCCGGTCAATACCGTTGGCTCTACGAAGAAGCCACGGCCTGCTGGTGTTGCTCCGCCAGTGACAACCGTTGCTCCTTCGTCGACGCCTGTGTGGATATAGCCGACGACGCGATCGCGCTGGCGTTGGTTGACCAGCGGACCCATCGTGGTCGACGGGTCGAACGGGTCGCCGACCACTTGTGCCTCCGCGGCAGCTTTGAGGCCGTCGACAGTGCTTTCGTAGACCTTGCGGTGCGCGATGATGCGGGTGCCCGCAGCGCAAACCTCGCCCTGGTTGAAGAACATTCCCATCGCGCAGCCTTGCAACGCTGCGTCGAGGTCCGCGTCGTCGAAGATGATCTGCGGCGCCTTGCCGCCCAATTCCAATGCAGTGCGTTTGAAATTGGTAGCAGAATTGCGCAATATCGAACGCCCCACCTCGGTAGATCCGGTGAACGAGATCTTCTGCACGCCACGGTGAAGTGCCAGCGCTTCACCGGCGACACTCCCGTATCCGGTGACGACGTTCACCGTGCCGGCCGGAAATCCTGCTTCGTCGACCAGCGCGGCCAGGTGCAGAATCGACAACGAGGCGTCTTCTGCCGGTTTGATGATCACGGTATTGCCGCAGGCCAGTGCCGGTGCAAGTTTCCAGCCCAGGATCATCAGCGGGGCGTTCCACGGGACTATCGCGGCGACCACGCCCAGCGGCTCGCGCCGGCTATAGGAGTGAGTCGGGGTAGGGCCGCCGAGGTAACCGTCGTTGGTTATGAACTCTCCGTTGATCTTGTCGGCCCAGCCCGCGTAATACCGGAGTGTCGCAACGAGATTCGGAACAAGCATCGCCGCGCTCATAGTGACCGGCCTGCCCATGTCCACGGATTCCAGCTGGGCGAGCATCTCCGTATCGCGCTCGACCAGGTCAGCCAGGCGGCCGAGCAGCGCACCCTTGCGTGACGGCGCCACTTCCGCCCAGGCGCCCCGGAAGGCGCTCGTGGCGGCGGACACCGCCGCGTCGACGTCGGCGTTCGATGCCGCGGCCAGTTCGGCCAGCGGTTCACCCGTGGTGGGGTTCAGTGTGGTGAAAGTGTCCGACGCTGCAGTCCACGACCCTCCGATGAACAGCTTGGCGTTGACGGACGAGATGTCGAGCATCGGTTACTCCCTTGTCGTGGGGGGATTTCACGGGGCCGGCGAGCACGCCGACGGCATTATCACCGCCTGTCGATGGTCGCGATTCAGTCGCTCCGCATCTGACAAATCATCATCGTTGAACTTCGGCGCACGGTTGGCAATAAGAGATTGCCTTACTGACCGGGCAGAAAGTCCCGATACCGCGGAGGCGGCCGCCTCAATAGCGTGCTGCGTGTTGCATCTACTTGTGAACGGAGACAGCGATGCCGACAAACAGCGCGACGCAGCGGATCGCGGCAGAGCCCGCGGGTCCGCTGCGCGAGCGCGCCTTCGAGCAGGCCCTCGAGGTCCTTCGCGATCGACGCGATGAGTTCAACGCGCAGCGCTTCGTGCCCAAGGACTACATCGATCTGCTGAAGAAAGCAGGCATGTACCGGGCATCGACTCCGAAGGTATTCGGCGGTGAGCCCATAGCTCCGTCGGCGTTCATGAAGCTGGTCGAGCGGATCTCCGAAGTCGATCCGGCCACGGGATGGGTCTCGAGCTTCGGCTCGTCGCTGATCTATCTCGCGGCGCTGCCGATCGAGACCCAGCGCAAGATTTACGCGGCCGGCCCCGATGTCGCGTTTGGGGCGGCGCTGTTCCCGCTACGGGAGGGCAGGTCGGTACCTGGCGGATACGTATGCAGCGGCGTGTGGCAGTTCGCCAGTGGGTGCCGAGGCGTCGACATCCTCGGCATCGGACTGTCCGGCGGGCCTCAGTCACAAGGTAGGCCGTTGACGGCAGTGGTGGCCCCCGAGGATGTGGAGATCATCGAGAACTGGGACGTCGCGGGAATGCAGGCAACGGGCTCACATGCGATACGTACCGAGAATCTCTTTGTGGCTGAGGAGATGACGTTCGTGCGGGGCGGCGAGCCGCAGATCGATGAGCCGCTGGTCCGCTATCCGTCGCTGGCCTACGCCGCACAGGTGCTTGCGGTCGTTACCCTCGGTGCTGCGCGTGCAGCACTGGACTATACGGTGGACGGCGGCGCAGCTCACACGTCGATCACCGGAGGCAGCGCCAAAGGCAACCGATCGGTGTACAAAACCGGCTTGGCTCGCGCGGAAGCCGAACTACGCTCTGCGCGAGCATTTTTCTACGACAGCTCCGATGAAGTGTGGGAGAAGGCTGTCAACGGTGAACCGATCACCGATCGCGATCAGGCGATGCTGCGGTTGGCGGCGACGCATGCCGCTCATGTGGGGCGCGCAGCGGTTCTGACGGCGTTCGACTTGGCAGGTACCGGGGCGATCTACCAGACCCATCCGTTGCAGCGCTTCCTCCGAGATGCCTTGATTCCCGCCCAACATGCCATGTTGGCGAACAACACGTATGAGGCCGCGGGCGCGCTGTTACTTGGTCTGGACGCCGGCATTCCCAGCTTTCCCTGATTGGAGACCTTCCTTGAGTACCGCACCACTTCGCACCTTGTTCTGTATCGGCAACAATCAGAATTTCTTCGATCTGCCCAAAGCCGATATCGGCCCCGTATGGACGGGCATATCGGCGATGCTGTCTGCATTGAAGAATATGGACGGCGTCGAGATAATCGGGACTTTCGATGACGACGCTCACATGGTCGGTCCCTCCGACGGGTGGCCGTGGACGTGCTACGTACTGGCCGACGTCAGTGACCAAAAGGTAGTGCGAGATGCCTGTAATCTGCTGCGCACCACAATGGTTGGCGAATACGCGTTGTGGAGGTATTTCAAGATCGAAGCCCGGATGGGCCGCGAACTGACCATCCGCGACGACGTCGAGATGTAGAGGAAGACCTCCATGACCACCGTTGAGAACCCACCGCATCGGCAGGGCGCCGAATTGGCAGGCCGCGATCGCGTCGCCGCGGCGCTGTACACCGATCCGGTGATCTACGCCGAAGAGATGAAAAAGATCTTCTATCGCACCTGGGTCTGGGTAGCGCACGAAAGTGAGATCCCAGAAGCGGGTTCATTCAAGACAACCCAAGTTGGCGATCAGCCGGTGATCGTCACCCGCGACCGAAAGGGCGCTTTCAACACTCTGCTCAACCGGTGCCGCCACCGCGGCGCCACCGTGTGTGATCAACGCAATGGAAAGGGCAACGGCTTCACCTGCCCGTATCACAACTGGTCCTACACCCTCGACGGCAGGTTGCGCGGAATCCCTTACCCGGACGGCTATGAAGGGGTGGTCGACAAGGCCGACTACCCGTTGCAAACACTGCGCACCGAAAGCTATCTCGGCATGATCTGGGCTACGTTCAACGCTGACGCTGAACCGCTCGACGACTTCCTCGGCGACGCCAAGATCTGGATCGAGCGATTCTTCAAGCAAAGCAACGGATTTCCTACCAAAGTGCTTGGTGCTCATAAGTTCCGGTTCAAAGGCAACTGGAAGATCCAGCTGGAGAACACGACCGACGGCTACCACTTCCCGATGGTGCACAAGTCGTGGATGGCCTCCGTGGACGCCGAAACCGCCAACATGATGTCGTTCATGGACGATCCTGACGCCGTCACACACGCGCTGGGCAACGGCCACAGCGTGGCGATCATGGCTGCCGCGCACGCCGATCTCGACGTGGACACGGGCGAGGAGGAGGTTCAACCGAGGTTTGCCCACCTGGTGGAGGAACTGGCAGCGGCAGGCGAATCGCCACAACGGATCCGACGCTACATGCGATCCATGCACGGCTGTGGATTCAATCTCAACATGTTCCCCAACATCGCGATGTCCTCTTCGTTCTTCCGGGTGCTCATTCCGATCAGCGTCGACGAAACCGAGGTTTGGCACATGGCGCTCGGCATGGACGGCGGCCCGGAGAGCATCAACCGCGAACGGTTGCGCATCCATGAACACTTCCAGGGCCCGTTCGGATTCGGCAGTCCCGATGACGCTGAGGGTTGGGACCGTGTCCAGATCGGTGCGGGCGGAAATCCGTTGATGCCAATACTGGTCAACCGCGGCGAGAATCGGGAACACGTCTCGGATGAGGGCTGGCCGACCTCTCACGTCACCGACGAAACCGGAATGCGTGAGTCCTACCGCATGTGGAAGAAGATGATGAGCGATGACTGAGGCTTTGACGTTATCTGATCCTCGTGTGCTGAGGGCGATTCAACTCGTATGGAAAGAAGCCGCAGCATTGGATGCAAAAGATTATCAATGCTGGGAATCGATGTACACCGACGACGGCTATTACGTGATACCGATCGATCACGAAGCCACCGATTTCGCCTCGTCGCTGAACATGGTCTACGACGACAAACGGATGCGCCATCTGAGGGTCGAACGCTTGCTGCAAGGGTATTCACCCTCGGCGGTGGCGGCCGCACGAACCGTGCGGATAGTGTCGCGATTCACTGTCGAACATGTCAGCGACGCCTCAGTGACCTTGTTGTCGGCCCAGATCCTCAACGCGTTCAAGCGTGACCGGTTCTCCACCATCGGCGCCGAGCTGACCCACAAGGTAGTGCTCTCAGACGACGGCGACAGAATCGCCCTCAAGGTAGCCCGCCTCATCGACAGTGAAGACGCGGTCAGCGCCTCGGGCTTCCTCGTCTAGGAGAGATCAAATGAACACACGTATGCAAGCTCGACGGCAGTCGGTGGCGGTGGTTACTGGAGCTGCCGGCGGCATGGGCGCGCATATCGCCCGCCGACTGCATACCGACGGGGCCAGGGTACTGCTCACCGACATTGACACAGAAGCCGTCGAGGCTCTGGCGGCCGAGCTGTCGCCTGACGGTTCGACTGCACAGGGCGTACGTCTGGATGTCAGCCGCCGAGACGACTTCGCATCGGGATTGCGGGTGTGTCAAGAGCTTTGGGGCACGCCGACGCTCTTGGTCAACAACGCCGCCGTCACGCAGGCGGCGGACGTGATGACTCTGGAGGCCGCAGAGTTCAACCGCGTGCTGACAACCAATGTTGATAGTGCGTTCTTCGGCTGTCAGGTGTTCGGTGCGGCCATGGCCGAGGGGGCATTCGGTCGAATCGTGAACATGGCGTCACTGGCTGGGCAAAACGGCGGCACCGCGACGGGGGCACATTACGCGGCATCGAAAGGCGCGATCGTGACGATCACAAAGATCTTTGCCCGCCAGTTCGCGCCGAACGGGGTCACCGTCAACGCGATCGCCCCGGGCCCACACGACCTGCCGATCGTGAAAGCAACTGTGCCGGCCGACCAGCTTGATGCCGTCATCGCGGCGATCCCTGTGGGCCGTTTGGGAAACCCCCGCTTCATCGCCGATGTCGTCGCTCTGCTCGGTTCCGAGGACGCCTCCTTCGTCACCGGGGCATGTTGGGACATCAACGGCGGCCTGTACCTGCGGTAAGAGTGGCGAGTAGCGGAACAGTGAAGGAAGCAGAGAATGTCATGGCGTTGATAGACGTGGTTGTCACCGGCATCACCCAGGAGACGCCGACGGTGAAATCCATTCAGCTGTCCCGGCTTGACGGAACTCCGATCGGCAAGTACGCACCGGGTGCACACATTGACGTCGTGGGTCCAACGGCCGTCACCCGCCAGTACTCGCTGTGCAGCCGGCCCGACGCCGAAGACAGCTTCGTTGTCGCGGTCAAACGCGAAGAGCATTCCCGTGGCGGCTCGGCGGCGCTGCATGAGCTAAAGGTCGGCGACACGCTGAAGATCAGCGAGCCGCGCAACCTGCTGCACATCGCCCCGGATGCCGCGCACCACATACTCATTGCCGCCGGCATCGGAATCACACCGATGCTCAGTATGGCGCGCTACATGGATGTACACGGCATCGGTTTCGATTTGCACTACTTCGCGCGCACGGAACAGGACGCCGCGTTCTTACCGCTGCTGCGGGATCGGTGCCCGCACAAGCTCCACGCCCACCTCGGTGTGAGCCGCGATCAACACGACAAAATTCTCGAGACGGCGCTGCAAGCCGCTCCTGCACATTCCCATGTATACGTCTGCGGCCCAGATGGTTTCATGAGCAACGCGGTGGCGCTGGCGGGGCGCTTTGTGCCGTCGGCGGCAGTGCACTTCGAAAAGTTCCATGCCGGGGATCAGCCCGATGCGTCAACGAACAGGCCCTTCGATGTCGAACTGGACGGCCGGACCTATCCGGTACCCGCCGACAAGACCATCGTCGCAGTCCTCGAGGAAAACGGCTGCGATGTCGACACATCCTGTCAAGAAGGCATCTGCGGAACATGCATCATGCAGGTGCTGGCCGGCGTGCCTGAGCACCGCGATAACGTCTTGACCGAGTCCGAGCGTAATTCGGGCGAGCTGATAGCGGTGTGTGTTTCGCGGGCCAACAGTCAGCGGCTGGTCCTCGACTACTACTGATTCGGAATATCCACGCCGTAGCGCAGGACATCGCGTACCAGTGTGCTGATGCTGTCCGCGTCGGTCTTGCTCTTGATCCGGGCACGATGTACGTCGACGGTTTTGACGCTCATGCCCAGCTTGCGGGCGATGTTCTGGCTCGGCAGCCCTTCGACGACCAAGGCGAGGATTTCACGTTCACGCGGCGTCAGCGAATTCACCTTGGCTTGAATGCACTGTCGCACATCGGATTGTGCGAACCGCACCTTGGCCGCTTCCACCCCGGTCTGTACGGCATCGAGCAGACGCTGTGGATCGTATGGTTTCTCCAGAAAGTCCAAGGCACCGGCCTGCAGTGTGGACACCGACATACGGATGTCGCCGTGGGCGGAGACAAAGATGATCGCCACATGCGGCGCAAACTCGTTGAGTTTCTCTTGCAGCCGCGTGCCGCTCATCTTCGGCATACGCACGTCGAGGACGATGCAGGCTGGGTGGTCGCCGTGGTAGTGCTCAAGGAACTGATCCGCGCTATGACAGATGATCGGTTTGATGTCGATACTGGCGAGCAGCCAGTCGACGCTTTCGCAGAGTTCGGGATTGTCGTCGACGACGTAAACCGCAGCGTCTGCGGTGCTGCCGGTTGGCTGGGTCATGGTTCCTCGCTTCGCAGCTGATCTTAGCTGCCTAGCCGGCCATCATGTCGTTGTCTGCTGCTCGTAAGAACGCCTCCGTGGAGGCCGACCAGGTGGCGTCGGCGGTCCAGTAGTTCACGCCGGCGGCGCTGACGTGAGGTATCCAGTCGGAAGTGCGCCGCAGAAGCGGCTCCTCCGCGCGCACGGACTCGTCGGCCGTTTCGGGCCCGTCGGCTTCGACCGTCCAGTGCACCCAATTGACTTCGCGCCCAAGCTCATCATGGACGAATAGGTCGACATGGTGCCACCCGTAGTTGAGCGTGTCTTCGTAGCACGTCAGGAACATGCGGTGATGGGTAGTCGGTCGGGGCTTGATCACAGCGGGCTCCCTTGCGGTGCCGGTTGCATGGCTCGTAGCAGCTTTTCCAGTTCCGCCGCAAGATCGAGCATCTGTGGCTCTTTTCCCGGCAACCCGATGATTTGAATGCCAAGCGGTAGTCCCTGCGCGGTCCGTGCGCCAGGGACGACGACGACCGGCAGGCCGAGTAGCTGCCATGGTCGGCTCAGAATCGGAGATCCCGTCGCGGCCAGTCCCATCGGGGCGGGGCCCAACGCCGCAGGACCGATCACCACTGAACCTGGCCCTAGCAGGGCAGCCAGCTGTTCACCCAATTGATCGCGGCGAACCAGTGCGGCGCGGTGCGCGTCGGCTGAGATGCGGGAACCGTCGTTGAGCAACTGCCGCAGTGCAGAACTGAGCCCCAGGCCGTGGTCGTGGAGTTCACCCGCGCGGGCGTGGGCCGCTTCGTAGGCCATCACGGTGAGGTGATCTGAGGTCAACCTGTGGATCCGATCATCCCACTCCAACGGGCGGCATTCGATACCCAGGTTTTTGATGAGCTCCGGAATCTGTTGCAGCACAAAGCCCATGGATGTGTCGACAGCATCGAGTTCGCTGCCATGCCACAAGAAGACGGTGTCAACACCCGCGGGCCGGGCGGCCGAGGAGCGGTGTCCGGTGAAGGCGCGATACACCAGGCGCAGGTCTTCGATGGTGCGGGTGAGTAGCCCCAGCGTGTCCAGCGATGGACTCAAACCTACGATGCCTGCCATGCTGGTGGAGCCATGGGCCAACACCATGCCTGCTGCGCCGCAATAGGAGGCGGGGCGGGTCAGCGAGCCTGCGGTCTGAGTACCCAGCGCCAGCGGAATCGTGCGCGCGCCGACCGCAGCAGCAGAACCACTCGATGAGCCGCCGGGGCTATGGCCGGCGGAGTGTGGATTACGTGTCGGGCCGGGAAAAAAGTAGCCGAATTCGGTGGTCACCGTCTTACCCTGAACGACGGTGCCGAGAGCGCGCAGCCTGGCGACACACGCAGCGTCGGCGGCGGCGGGCGCTGACGAGGTGACGGGTGAGCCCGCGCGGGTCGGTAATCCCACCACATCGATGAGATCCTTGACACCCAAGGAGATTCCGCGCAGGGGTAGTGCGGCGGAGATGTCATCCACTTTTTGGCTCTGGAAGGCGAGATCGCTCGACAACTGCACCCATGCCTTGAGCTCCGGCTCCCGGCGTTCAATCGCGGCTCGGGTCTGTTGGGCCAGAAGCTCAGTGGGCACGACGCCGGCCTCGATGGCCCTTTTCTGATCGCTGATGGACAGATCGCAAAGTTGCGCGCTCACGACTTACTCCTCTTCGGTCTCCCTGAGTTCAGTGTGGCGGGCGCAGTGAGCAAGCAACAGTAAAGATTTCCCTGCTACCGGTGTAAGGGATTACGAAATACCTTCGGAACCAACGCAGCAACGCCAAGGAGCCGCAAACTCACGGGCAGGAGAACACTCATGTGCAGCCCCGCAACGCCACACATCGACCAGAAGCTGTTCCGTGAAGTCACCGGGCACTATCCCACAGGGGTGGCGGTCGTGACCGGTCGGGACGCCGATGGCGACGTCCTGGCTCTGGTGGTGGGCACATTCAGTAGTGTGTCGCTGGATCCACCGTTGGTGGCGTTCATGCCGATGAAGGCGTCGCGTACCTTCGCCCGCATGCGCGAATGTCGATCGCTGTGTATCAACGTCGTGGGTGGTGACCAACAAGACGTGGTACTGGCCATCGCGCAGCGGTGGGAGGACAAACTCGACGGAATCGACTGGTTCGCTTCGCCTTCTGGCGATCCGGTCCTGAAGGACTCCGTAGCCTGGATCGACACGCGAATCGACAACATCGTGGAAGCCGGCGACCACTGGATTGTGCTTTGTGGCGTCTCGAATCTGGCGGTGACCAACCCGGTGTCGCCGCTCATCTTCTTTCAGGGTGGCTACGGTAGCTTCGTCTGCACGTCACTGATGGCGCGAATGGACCACGAGATCTTGCCCGCGGTCCAGGCCGCGTACACCGCGCGCGACCACGTCGAGGAGCTCGCCGTCCGAATCGGGTGCGAAGCTGCTGTCTTCACCGCGGTGAGTAACGATGAGATGGCGGCAGTACTGTCAGTGGTCGCTGCGGGTGTGAATCGTGAAGAAGGTCTGGCTCAACGCATTCCGCTCGTTCCACCGATTGGGGACACCTACCTGTTCGACCGGTCCGCCGAAGAACAGGAACGCTGGATTGAGAAGCTCGCCGCTGCTGACGAGCAAGAGAAGAAAATCCACCGGGAACGCCTGGATTTCGTGCGCCGCCACGGCTACCTGGCGTCACATCTGCCCGACGCAGGAACTGCTGCCTATAACGAGATGCGCGAGGCCACAAGGCGATACCAGTCGGGGAGGGTGACCCCGCTGCTGGAGCGTGAAATAGTTGAATCGATCCACCGGACCCGTGTGGACTACCGCGTACGCGAACTCGATGATGACGAACGCTACGACATCGGCTCATTGGTGCTACCGGTGCGTGACCGTGACGAGGCGTTCACTCTCACGCTTCGATTGGCGCAACTGCCGCTGCAGGTCACCGGAAGAACGGTCAAGCAGTGGATCGACGATGCCCGTCAGGTGGTGCGGATTCTCGAACAAGGTACGGACCTGCGGTGAGTGACGAGCAGATGCAGCTGCAACTCGACGACCTCGCAGTCCAGGTGAAAGTGTTGCGCGCAGAGTCGGCCGTGCGCCGGGTTCTCGGCCGTTATATGTTCTTGTGTGATTCGCCCCTGCCCGCGAGCGACATGTCCGATGAACAACGCTGCAAAGCGATTGCCGACCTGTTCGTCGAGGACGGGGTGTGGGAAGGTGTCGGCGCTGCACACGGCGCGCAGTTCGGCAAGAAAGTTGGACCCGAAGCGATCGCCGCACACATGTTGACGATCTACAGTGCCCGTAATCCTCGCCAGATCTTCAACACCCACTACCTGTGCACCGAGTCGTTGACCGCCTCTGCTGAGCAAGCCGAAGGGCATTGGGTGCAGTTTCAGCCCTGGATCTACGACGACGGCACCTCCATATTGCGGTCCAGTCGGCTGCATGTGCGATTCCGCGACACCACAGACGGATGGCGCATCGCGCACTACCGCACGGAGAATCTCTTCATCGCCGAACTCCCGCACGCCTGGACGAGCAACCTGATCGCGAAGTCCGTTCTGCTGCAGCAAGAGCCTCGCTAGCCCCCGGGCTCACATCGCTGCGCGGATCCGCCCGAGAACCTCATCGCACAACAACTCGATACCGCGGGCGGGAGTCAGACCGAACGGCGTGTCGAACTCCACTCGTCGAGCGCCGGCGTCGAGGACGGCAGCGGCATGCTCGGCGACATCGGCGGGGGTGCCGCAGAACGCGAACCGGCGCAACACATCATCGGGAATGAGCCGCCCACCCTCTTCGAAAGCACCTGCGGCGCAGAGCTCGTGAACCTTGGTAAGCAACTCGGGATCGATGTCTATCGTCGGGTCCAGGCCGGCCACCACATCGAAGTACGGCGCTACCGCAGTGCGTGCGGCTGCGCGCGCCGCATCGCGCTCCTGGTCGACGACGGCGACTGCGTTCAAACATATTCCGGGTTTTCGGGTCCCTGCGTCTCTGCCGACCATATCGTCCAGGACCGCAACCATAGCCGGATTGGCGCAACCACCGGCCTGCAGCTCGTCGGCGAGTTGGGCGGCGATACGGGCGAGCCGTGGACTCCACGAGCCGATGAGCAGTGGAACTCTGGACCGAAACGGCTCGAACGACAGTCTGGTTCCGGCCTGTATGCCGAACATGTCGCCCCGATAGCCGGATTCGTCGCCGGCCAGCAGTGCCGATACGATCGCGACGGTGTCCTTGATCGCGGTTAGTGGTCTGTCCTGGTTGATGGCCAACCGCTCCATCCACGCGCCGCGAACGAGGCCGTAGAACGCCCGTCCGTGCGACAGGCGATCCAGATAGCCGATCTGGCTGGCGATTTCGACCGGATGCTGGGTCCAGGGAGAGTAAGCGGCCACGCCTAAACGGACCGCTTTCGTAACACAGGCCATGGTATGCAGCACCATGGCGGGCGGGGTGAACATCAGATCGCCGAACACAGTGATGGCATCAAAGCCGGCATGTTCGGCGCGCTGCGCGATGTCGCGATACTCCTGTGGGTGCAGCGATCCGGCCAGACCGATGCCCACCTCGTGGTCAGCGATCACGAGATTCGGGGCTGGTAACCGGCGCCGCGCAGCAGCGGTAAGACCCGCGTGCCGAGTAGTTCGACTCCTCGGGCGGGTGTAAGCCCAAACGGTGAGTCGAATTCGATGCGGCGGACGCCGGCGTCATAAACCGCCGCTGCCTGACTGGCGACCTCTTCCGGCGTTCCCGCGAAGGTGAATTTATCGAGTAGGTCGTCCGGTATCAGCCGTCCAGCCTGTTCATACTCGTGCGAACGCAGGAGTGCGGCCATCTTGTCGAGGAGTTCGGGATCCACGTCGAGGGTGCGGTCGAACCCGGCGATCACTTGGAAAGGCAGCGCGACCTCGGTGCGGGCGCGCGCACGCGCGGCATCCCCGTCGTCGTCGACGACTGTGACGGCAGTGAGCACGATATCGACCGATCCAGGTGTGCGCTCGGCGGCTTGTTCGCCAACGGCCACAAACTCCTTGACCACTGGGGCCATCGCAGGGTTGGCGCATCCGCCGACTTGGATCTGGTCGGCGTGGGCGCCGGCGAACTCGGCCAACCGGGGGCTCCACGTGCCGACCATCAGCGGAATACGCGGTCGCAGAACGGGATACATCGGCGTGGTGCCGGGGGCGACGCTGTACACCTGGCCCTCATAGCCGTCGGTCGACCCGGCAAGCAGCATTTGGACGATCGCGACCGTGTCGGTGACAGCGGCCAATGACCTTGAGGTGTCGAGGAAAAGCTGATCCAACCAGGCGCCGCGGACGATACCCATGAAGGCTCGGCCGCCAGAGAGATGATCGAGATAGGCGAGTTGACCGGCGATTTCGACGGGGTGCAGAGTCCACGGGGTGTAGCAGCCGACACCGAGCTTGATCCGGTCGGTGGCCCCTGCCATCGATGCGAGCACCAGCGCCGGCGGTTGCATCATGAGGTCGCCGAAGACGGTGACGACGCCGAATCCGAGTTCTTCGAGGCGGGCCGCCAACTCCGCGTAATCGCTGGGCGGTAGGGTTCCGCCGAACCCGACTCCGAACTCGATTCCGGCGCTCACGTGAGATCACCTGTCTTGAGAGTGACTGTGCCTGTTCGGGTTATCTTCATCGACAGCCCTTCCTCGGGATCGGGGCAACAAGCCACCGAGTCCTGCTCGAGCCAGTCGCCTGGCGGCAGTTGACGCATTTTGGCCGGTAGCAGCGGCATGACCGATTGCATGGCCCAATAGCAGAATGGCTGTCCGGGCGGCAGGCTCAGTTGGTCGCTGTTGCGGACTTCGAAGTAGTCGCCGATCTTCATCCCGCAAACCGAGCGGCCCTTGATTTCGCACACCTCGACCCTAAGGTTGAATAGCGTCATTTCATCGTCCAACGTGGTTCTCCCATCCTTAAAGCAGGTGACTGGTTGCAGTCGGTTCGCCGACCAGGACTTCGGTGCTGTCGTGAATGTCAGGCAACGTGTGCCTGCGCACGATGCCGTGATAGCAACCCCAGGCCAGGCCGGCCGCCATCAATATGCCGGCTGCGAAGATGCCGTACCGCGATTCGTCGGTGGGCAGCGGATACACCGATCCGATGATTGCGGCGCTCACTGTGATCAGCGCCAGTACGAAGGCGATCCAGCCCGTGCGTCTCCACCGCCCTGTCGCCAGCAGCTTGCCTGACGCGATGATAAGGACCAGGTAGGCAGTCAGGACGAGCAGTCCCCCAAAGGTCGCGCCAATCGTGAAGCCAGTGTAGGGATCCATTCCGGTTGCCGCGCTGAGGATGACAACAGGCAGCATCAACGCCGCGGTCGCGACGGTGAAAACGGCGATGCCGACGTGTGGTGTGCCCCAGCGGCTGGTGCGGCCAAGTGCCGGCGGCAGAAGTCCACCGCGGGCCAGCGCGAACATGCCGCGCGTGGCTGCCGACATGAATCCGATTGCCACAGCGACCATATCGAGAATCAGACCGAGCTGGAGCAGTGGAGAGATCCACGAACCGACGTACATGTTGCCGAGTGTCGAGAGTCCGGAAGGATCGGACGCCCACGTATTCGCGACCTTGTCCAGCCCAAACCCGATGGTGCCGGCGTATTGGGTGAGGAAGCAGAACCCGGCGACAATCAGAATGGTCAAGATGATCGCGCGCGGCACCGATTTGGTTGGCTCCCGTGCCTCCTCGCCCAGCGATGCCGAGGATTCGACGCCGACGAACAGCAACGCACAAAACATGAATGTGGGCAGGAAAGCGCCCGCGGTCGGCGCTGCGGGGTTGAAGACCTGGCCGGTGTTGCCCGCCACGCCGCCCTTCGCGATCACGACGATGACAGTGAGCAAGAACGGAATGACCGACAGGACAAAGATTGT